>Ga0316201_10001177_pt1 | contig 17157 bp, 12 predicted proteins | sample CS6wburrow_MG_FD_204516 | JGI IMG/M metagenome (GOLD analysis project Ga0316201, IMG submission 204516) | Coastal sediment microbial communities from Delaware Bay, Delaware, United States - CS-6 worm burrow | ecosystem: Environmental > Aquatic > Marine > Coastal > Sediment | place: USA... | reverse complement strand
TTTGAAGCCAAAAGGAAACTGGAATTGGATATCGACAGCTGCATTGGCATAATGAGCCAGGTTATCATGATCATGGAATCTGAGATTTTCGGAAGAAGAGCCAATGGCTTTGTGCCAATTTAAGCGCACTTCTTTCCAGTATTTGTACCATTCCATTTCTGTGCCCGGACGAACGAAAAACTGCATTTCCATTTGTTCGAATTCGCGCATTCTAAAAATGAACTGGCGGGCGATAATTTCATTTCTGAAAGCTTTTCCGATTTGTGCGATACCAAAAGGAATCTTTTGGCGAGTTGTCTTTTGCACATTGAGAAAGTTGACAAAGATCCCCTGTGCCGTTTCTGGCCTGAGGTAGAGTTTTCCTTCTTCACCTGCAATATTCCCAAGTTGGGTATTGAACATCAGATTAAACTGGCGCACATCGGTCCAATTGCGGGAGCCACTGGCTGGATCGGCAATTTCCAATTCCTCAATCAGGAGTTTGATATCTTCCAGATCGTTTTGCTTCATGGCATGAGCCAGGCGTTTTGCGATATCATCCATCTTTTTCTGATACCCCATCACACGAGGGTTTGTAATCCGGTATTGTTCTTCGTCAAAATCTTCACCAAAACGTTTTTTAGCCTTGGTAATTTCTTTATTCAGTTTTGCTTCTATTTTGTCAATGTAGTCTTCGACCAAAACATCCGCCCGATATCTTTTCTTTGAATCTTTATTATCGATCAATGGATCATTAAATGCATCCACGTGACCTGAAGCTTTCCACGTGGTTGGGTGCATGAGAATTGCGGCATCAATACCAACAATGTTTTCATGATTGTGCACCATGGCTCGCCACCAGTATTCTTTGATATTATTTTTTAATTCTACCCCGTATGGGCCATAATCATAAACACCACTGAGACCATCATAGATTTCGCTCGATTGGAAGATAAATCCATACTCCTTACAATGGGAAACAATATTTTTAAAAACGTCACTCATTTCTTTTAATTTTTTAGAAGGGGCAAAGGTAAAAAGGAAAAGGGGATTATGGGTAACAGGGGTAACAAAGTTTTAGGGGTAACAAGCGTAGTAAGGGTAGGGGTATCAAGGGTGACAGGGGTGATAGAGGCAAAAAAGGCGAAAAAGTTTGAAGAGTTTAATTGGAGATTGGAGGTATCAGATTGGAGATATCAGAATTCAAAAATCAGATTGGAGATTGCAGATCGCTGTTTGTCCCTGATACAGGTTGACCGATTATTGAATGATTTCATTGATATATATCCAATATAGCTAGTTGTTTTAATGAATTTGATTTGATTTCGAGCATCAGCGAGAAATCTATATTCCCCCTTATTGGCGTCCTGTCATTCCGAAATGAAATGAGGAATCTCCCGGCTATTGTCCCGGAATTATCTTCCTCTTTTGGAAGAAACTTAACTATTAGCTTCCTCGACGAGCATCTCGGAATGACAATGCTCCTTTTTTTAAGAGAATCAGATTTCTCGCCTTAAGCTCGATATCTTAAGCGTTTTTCCCTCTGGCGAGTGCAATTCCGAGCAAAGCCATCGGAATATATGCGCCGACCAAATCGACAATAATAAACCAGGTAGGAGCGGGGAGCATAAAAGCACTCATGATACCTCCTAAAAGGAAAAAAGCCCCCAATGCCAGGCCAATTGTTTTTTTATGGGTGGCAGCCAATTTTGCTGCTAAAAAAGCCCCGGCTAATGTACCTAATGCATGTGCAAGAAAAGGGAAGATATAATGCTTCATTTGCATTAAATGCATATTTTCCTTTAAGCTATCCATGTTCGTTGGATCGATACCTTCGGGCAGTGGAATGACTGATGAACTGATCACGATCAGGCCCATATTTACGGCCCATCCTATAAAGACGCCGGCCACAACAGCCAAAATATTTCTAATAAGAGGATTCATTTCTCTTGATTTGATGCCGATATTCGTATGATTGAAAGTACCAATTTTCTATTAAGTATAGATTAACCATTAATCAATGCATGGACCAATTTCTGCCAGAAAGGTACTTCCACTTCTCGCTTTAAATCCAGGGGTAAAAACAGTCCTTCCCTGTGAGGTGAAGGTCACATTTGTAAACGGCCCACTTGCGATTTCAGCAGTGCTCGTCAAAACTGAACCTGATCTATAATGATGATCCCCCTGGAGATTCCCTGAAACGACTACATTACTCTCACACCCATTTGCAACAGGGCTTTCCCACATTCCTCTTCCAAATGTTGCTGCCCGGACCCTTGGCGAACCATTTCCAGTAAGTAAAAGTTCAGTCACTGGTACATTGGGTAGGTAATTTGAAAAGACCTGCCATTCATTCATCGTTGTACTTCGAAAATACACTCCTATATCAGTACCTACATATGCTCCATTGTTTGCGTCTATCACGATACAATTGACCGGTACATTGGGGAGGTTATCTGAAATATTTGTCCACGTTGCTCCCGCATCTGTTGATTGAAACACTTTTGTACTGGCGATGAAACCACCTATTGTTGCCCACACATGCGATGAATTTGTTGGACGCACTCCAATATCGGTGATCTTTGTAAAGTTTGTTGGAAATCCACTGCCGGGTATATTCAACTGTACCCATGTCTCCCCAGTATCATCGGACCTGGAAATAGAACCAAACCCGGGAAAAGGAGTGGCCCCAAAACCATTTGAACCTGCTGCATAAAATCTTTGATTATATGAAGGGCACCGTTCAATTGACCAGGATGCTGAAGAACCTTTGTTTGACCATGAGTCACCACCATTCGTTGATTTGAAAATGTCAAATGAACCAAGTAGCAAAAGATCTGTATTCGTATTATGCGTTATGATCGTTTTGAAGAAATTATTCATAATCGCGGTTGGAGGAGTGATGAAATGGAACGTCTCTCCATTATCTTCAAAGTGATAGACTGAGCTATTCACCGTGGTATAGCCCTGAGACGCGTCATTGGGAAAAAAAGTAAGATCAAAACCATCTCCACTCTGGATATGATCATGTGTGTTTGTGCTAAATCTTCTCAACTTCACACCATTATCCTGCGAACCACCCAGGATCAGGCTTGAATTCCCAGGGTATCCGGCAGCATGGTAAAATTGAGTTGTTTCAATACCTTCTGAAATATCTGACCATGTATTACCACCATTTGTACTCCGATAAACTCCACCATCAGTCGTTGCATACAAAAACCCGTTTAATGGATTAAACTCTATATCATGAATATCAGGATGAATATATGATCCATCAATTGTTTCTTTGTAAACTGTATTGAATGTCATAGTAGAACCTCCATTTGTGGATTTCCAAACAGTCAGTCCTCCAGTAAATATTGTATTTGGGTTAGACGGAGACACAGCAATACATAAATCATACCTTGACTGGTCATCCAAATCACTTCCATTTGTCGTGGAGCCCAGGATATTTGGTGCATTTGTTTGGCGGCTGAAGTTTAATCCCTGATCCGTTGATTTCCATATTCCACAAAACATTTCATTTGATCCGGGACCATTAATTACTGGCCCTGCGAGCAAATATACCTGGTTGACATTTGCCGGACTCACGCCGATCTTAGGCGTGCTTGTGGGGCAAAGAGAAATATCAAAGCTTGCATTTGAAAGCCATGTTTTACCACTGTCAACCGAATATAGAAATGTGCTGTCCGAAGTTGCATACACACGATCTGAGCTACCCGGTTGAAACATAATGTCAAAATGTCTTCCTGATTTCTCGTTGGTCCATTGATTTCCTCCATCTGTAGTACGGTAGATTACCCTTGATGTCGCCGCGAGAAGTATTTTCGCATCATTAGGGTCCTGGCGCAAGGCATACCCAACATATCCGAAAGAACCACCATACAAGTCACCAGTCGGTTGCCAGGTATTTCCTCCGTCAACAGATTTTAATACGCCAGCAGAATTTCGCATATATCCGAATGCTTGTACTAATCCGCCCTGGTTGGAATCACCGTCTCCCGTCAAAATGTAAATAGTATTCGGATTTGTATGGTCGATCACAATACCTGAAACACCAAGTGATGGAAGATAATCTGTCAGTGGATTCCAGTTGCTTCCCCCATCGGTTGTTTTCCACAACCCACCTGCAGGTGTTCCAACATATATGATGCTTGGATTTGAGGGATGGAATGCGATTCTGTCTACCCGTCCAATTCCCTGGAAAATTGCATTAGAACCATCGGGCACTGGAGAGGATGTTGGGCCAATAAAGCTCCAAACGGCATTTTGATTCCTTGTGTTTTGATTCCCTTCTTTTTCTCGTGCCTGAATTGCTGCAAAGTTCCTTTTCCCAATATGGACAAACTCCCCTCCCTCGCCAAGCCTGCCGGACATGTACCATTCCCATCTTTTCCAGTGCTTATATTTGGGTTCGCCGGGATTTCTTTGAATTCCGTTGCTTTCAAGATCAAGGTAGTAGGAATCCACTGTAGCCATGATCTCATGCATTTTCTCCTTGTTCTTTAATTGTTCCTTCAATTCTGGGTTCCTTTGACTATAACCTGGTTGGAAACAACTCAGTAATATTAAGTAGAGAATTTTTGTTTTCATTTGGATTCATTTTGGGGGTGATGATTTCTCTTCATTTCCTGGATTACTTGTTCCAAATGCAGATTTTGCTCATGCAATTGAATTACATATAAAGTCAGTTCTTCAATCTTCTCCATCATTTTCCTTTGCATTTCTCCTAAATCAAAACCCTCATTTTCTATTTCATCAGCTGGTTGAATTCCTGGGAGATGCCTGTTCTTGTCGATATAGATTTTGAGCTGGTCAAGTGTCGGCAGGAAGTGTGCGTCAGTAAATACATAATCTGGCCAACTCCCGGATAATTCCACGCGCATTTCTTCACATAGAATTTTCCCATCAACAGCAAGTAAATAGTCGTCAGAAGGCATCGTCGAACTACTTGTCAATCCGATTCCAACCTGTCCATTTTCCAGGGCACAGAGCAGGACATCCCCACTATCGCGCTGCATATACAAGGGTGCTTCCATTCCATTGTTTCGGCTCAAAATCTCATTATCGTCAAAAACGATATTTGTGCTTGATTCCGCCCCAAGCTGTAAAATGCCGTTCGTGGTAAATGATGCATCGGCACCATTTTTTCGCAACTCAAGAGCAGCATCATTTTGTCCTGCTCCATCTATCGTCACTTTACCATCAAAATAACCAGCCTCAGCAGTCCCACTAGCTGCTCTGCCATAGATTCCATAGCCCTGGTCGGCTGCACTTCCTAGTACTCCATAGCTGACTCCAGATCCTGTTCCGACCGTGACTCCATAGACGCCATATACATCACCTGCAGAACCGTTCAAATCTACTTTTCCATAAATGCTATACGAATCACTTGGGTCAGATGGATTTGCCTTGGTCGTGGTGTGCATGCCGTATCGCACGCCGGTACCATTTTCATCAATAAGTATGCGCAGTCCATACTTATTGAATGGTCCGGCATATTGATTATCAATTTTAGCGGCGGTTGCAAAGTCAGAACCGGCATCAACAACAAATCGATTGAAAATATCTGGTGTGGTACCTATTGTTACTGCTCCATCTCCATATTTGATACCACTATAAATATTTGCATCATCCCAAAGCGATTTGCCCATCTTTTCCCATTCAGCGCCATTATACGTGTACAACCTGGAATCGGTCGTGTCAAAAACCATCAGGCCTTGAACAAGTGATCCAATATTTGTCCTGTTGGTGGTTGTCATTCTCGGGAACAACACTCCTTGATTTGCTGCCTGGATATCTAATATTGCACTCATGGGTGGAGTGGTAGACCCGATCCCAATTTGCCCGGTGCTGTTAATATTCAGTCGGTCTCCGGCATTGTATAATCTCCAGGTATTCGAACCCCTTTCGAAATAGTGATAAACCCTTGCCTGTCCGTTCGTTGCGTAACCGTAAAAAGGACGGCCCTGGAAGTCATCCGGGCTATCTACGTACATCCCTCCCCAACTCATCGGGTTCACTGATTTCAGGACCAGGTCGGAGGATCCAATTTGACTGTCCGTATTAAGAAAAAATTTCCCGTTTGCATTGATCCGAAGGTTTTCTTGTCCCCACAAGTTTCCAAATATCATGCATATCAAGGAAAATAAAAGGAATGTATTTTTCATTAGCGAAAATTTTGGTTTAAGAAGTTTCAATCGGGTTCAAATATCGCGTCGCTTCTATCGCGGATCAACCTTCGGTTTACCAATCGCATGATGATTGAGTAAAACCAATAGATGAATTTGTGAATGGAAATTCTATTCTGGAATAGGTAATGTAATCCGTACGCGAGTCCCTTTTGGATTTTGATCTTGACCATACATATCTTCAATAGAAATTTCTGCAGAGGTGCCATATAGATCTCGAATCAATTGAAGGCGATCTTGAGTGATTTGAATTCCCAGTGATTCCTGTTTGCTTTTACTCCTTGTTTGTAAATCCCGGGCTGCTTTTCTACCAATACCATTATCTTCCACCTGCATCAGGACTAAATCTTCCTTTCGTTCAATGGATATCAGCACCTTTCGTGGCCCTTTTAGTTTATGCATGAGGCCATGCCAAATTGCATTTTCTACGAATGGCTGGAGGATCATTGGGGGAATTTCCAGGAAGTCAGGGTTAACATTTTCACCCACGCAAATCTCATATTCAAAGGAATCAGCAAAGCGCATTGCCTCCAGTTCCAGATATAAGCGTAAAGCATTCAGTTCATCATTTAACCGAATGAATTTCTTCCTGCTATTGTTCAGTACCTGTCTGATGAGTTGACTAAACCTTGTAAGGTATGCTGTGGCGGGTACATTTTCACCTTTTGAGATCAGCGATTTAACAGAATTCAGGCTGTTAAAAAGAAAATGTGGATTCATCTGAGCGCGCAAGGCCTTCATTTCTATTTCAGCAATCTTTTTATCAAAGGCTGTTTGTTTTGCTTCCTGTTTTTTAATTTCATTTATACGATATTGATATATCAAGTAAATGATAAATAAGGTGCCAAGTACAAGCAAAGCATAGAACCAGGGAGTGCGCCACCAGGGTGGTTGTATGTGAATTGATAAAAGCTCCCTTTGTTCTGACCAGACATTGTCGGCGTTGGACGCCTTTGCATAGATCCGATAGGTCCCAGGCGCAGTATTTGCCAGAGATATTCTGCGATTTGTACCTGATTGAATCCAGGGACGATCATTGATCCTGTAAGCATATTGATTTCCTTCAGGAGCGGTTAAATGCATAGCAAGGAGATCTATATCGATAAAATTCTGTGTATGAGGTAGTGTCATATTACGCATTATTTCAATGGCTTTCCCTGTCAAATATCTTTTCCCGTTAATCAATATTTGATCGATGAATATTTCCGGTGGAATATCGTTATAACCCATTTGTTCCGGATGGAAATAATCAATCCCATTTGCACCTCCAAAATATAATGTGCCGTCAATGCCTTTTGTAGACGCTCCCCACCCATATCGCTGATTGATCAGCCCATCTTGCTGGCTAAAATTCCGAATCGTTTCTCCAGGCACTTGAAGACAGGAAAGTCCTGAAGCGGTGCCCATCCACAGATTTCCATTCAAATCTTCCTCAAGGGAAAGAATATACTCAGAGGAAAGACCATCACTTTTATTCAAGAGTTTGTCGAATAAATGATCTCCATTAAACCTGAGTAAACCCACTTCGGTAGCTACCCAAATTGTGCCATCAGAATGTTCCAATATATCGAATGACTGACCTGCCCGGATTTTTTTCCCATGCTTAAATACTTCCAGTGGATATGTTTCTAGTATTTCCCTATCCTCACTATAGCGATGAATTAATCCGCCAGTCTTTGTACCCCACCAGTAATTTCCATTGCTATCTTTGGATATAGAAGTGGCGTAAAGTGCCTGGGAAAGAGGTTCCTCCTTCGCATGGCCAGCCTTGCCTGATTCGAAATCAAATGTAATTGGATAGCTATTTCCCTCAGAGATAAACAAATCGTGTTTTTTCCCAAATTCAAAATCAAGAAAAGAACCACCCAGGTTTTGAGGATATTGCTTAGCTTTTTTAGTGCGCAAGTCGTATGTATATACACTTCTTACCGTGGTGAAAATGAGCGTGTTTTTATCTCGTTTCTTATATTCATATATAAGCTTAGGAAGAGATGCTCGTTGGACTTGTGGCCGTATGTTTTGACTTTCACCAAATGTCCAAAAAGGAGTCGTCTTTTTTGTCTCTTTGTGCCACACGTACGGTTCGTTTAGGCTATAGATAATGTAATCAGGTTCTTCATGTATTGCTAGCACCAGATAGCCATTACCTTTTATATTGAAAATACTTTTTTCTGAGGAAGGGAGCTTGAATAACTGAGTACCACCTATCCAAACATTTTGAAACTGGTCCACGAATATGATTTGATTTCGATATTCCGTCAGACCATGAACAGATCCGTCATGTCCATCAAAAAGCTCAATCTTCAATTCTTGGGGATCAAATGAAAGTGAACCTATTCCACGGCTTGCTATCCAGCAGGTTCCATCATCTTTAAAATCGAAATTGAAATAATTGCCAAGCCCTTTTGGAAATGAATAGATGGGCTCAAACGAATCTGTACCTACTGAATAGCGGTAGATTCTGTCTTCGGTTACTCTTCCACTCATCCAAAGTTCATTGGAAGGAGTTTCTCGTATAGTGAGAATTTGCCCTGTCAGATAGTTTGGATTCGTTCTTGAGTTGATGAACCGCTGCGATTCTCTATCAAATCTATTGAGTCCCTGGAGCGTGCCGACCCAGACATTATTATTTTGATCCACATAAATTTTCCAGGCATGTTTTCCGAGCAAAGAATATTCATTGTGCGCATCATAAATGAACCTCGTTTTTATCGTATCGTCAGTTTCTGGATCAAAATTGAAAACTCCTTTGTCAGTTCCAATCCAGAGAAAACCATCCTGATCCATATCAATTGAATACAAGTCAATTGACTCGAAACAGCGATCGTTTTCTGTGTCATATATGCAATATTGGGAAAATCTTTGCAGGCTCCGGTTATATAGCTCCAACCCTGTTTGAAATCGTGAGCCAAGCCAGATGTTTCCAGATGAGTCCGGATAAATGCATTGAATGTATGATCCTTGACATTGTCCTGGTTCATTACCAGGTCGGAAGTGCTCAAAACGATACCCATTATAGCTTACAAGACCATTGCGTGAAGCAAACCACATGTGGCCATACTTATCTTCCTGGATATCCTGTATACTGGTAAAGGGAAACGAACCTTCCATGTCCTGGAAGCGCTGGCTGTAGACTTGCTGCAGGGCAAATGCCACAATTATAATAGCAATAAAATATTTACAGGTCAAGGATTTCAAAACAGACTCAATAGAGCTTCTTTTTTACTACGTGATACTTTCACACGGTGTCCATTATTCATTATGATCATTCCCCCATCTGTTTTGGAGTACTTTCGGACATAGTTCAAATTGATGATATATGAGTTGTGTACCCTGAAAAAATGGAAGTCGCACAATGCATCTTCCAACCATCGTAAAGTTTTGCTGATATAGAGTTTTGTCCCATCGGTAAAAAAGACATAGCTGTATGCTCCGTCTGACTGGCAATATAAGATATCATCCAGGTTAATAAATTCCAAACCTTCAAATGTAGGAAGAGCGACTTTTTTTACACTGTTATTTTCAAGGTCCTTCATCTGCTGAAAGAGAAAATTGATTTGTTTTTGTGCATTTCCGGATTCTTTCAAAAATTCAACTTTGCTTATTGCCTTTTTAAGCTCGGACGGATCTACTGGTTTTAATAAATAGTCAACTGCGCTAATTTTGAATGCCTGTAAAGCATATTTATCGTAAGCTGTTGTAAAAATCACTTCGAAGCTAATATTAGGAACCATTTCTAATACATCAAACCCATTGACAAAAGGCATATCTATATCAAGAAAAACAAGGTCTGGCCGGTGCCTGTGAATCGCTTTTACACCCTCTTTGCCTCCTCTGCATTTCTCAAGAATGGCCACCTTGGCGCAGTGGGTTTGTATATCAAACGCCAGACTGTCTATACATTCCTGTTCGTCGTCAATGATTATTGCTTTGATCATAATTGTCAATTGAGAAATTTGCTCAGCATCATCATTGCTCAGCTATTTTCACTAAACTATATAAATCATCATTCTTTTTCAAAGAAGATTTGAAATTCGGTATGGTAGACTTTGTGGATGGTAAGAATTAGAATTCGCTGGTAAAATGGAAACGCACATCCGGAAAGTTTTCCTGGGCCATTTTCAGCATCCATGCTGATTCGGCCATAAAGACAAGTTTCCCATCCTTGTCCTCAGCGATGTCTTTTCGCTTTCGCTTGGCAAACTCGATGATTTTTAACGGATCATCGGCTTCTATCCAGCAAGCTTTGTGAATATTTAGCGGTTCATAATCAGAACTGGCGCCATATTCATGTTCAAGACGGTACTTGATGACATCAAACTGGAGTGCTCCAACCGTCCCAATGATCCTGTCTCCTGAAAACTCCTTTGTGAATAATTGTGCTACTCCTTCATCCATGAGTTGTTTCAGGCCTTTTGCCAGTTGCTTGCTTTTCATAGGGTCTTTAAGCACAACGCGACGAAACATTTCAGGTGAGAAGGTGGGAATTCCCTTAAAATGGAGCGTTTCTCCATCTGTGAGGCTATCACCTATTTTGAAGTTTCCGGAGTCATACAAACCAACAATATCTCCGGGATAAGCCACATCAATAACAGATTTACGAGCAGCCATGAATGAGGTTGGGTTCGAAAATTTCATTTGCCTTTCCTGGCGCACATGCAGGTAGTTTTTGTTTCGCTCAAACTTTCCGGAACAAATCCGAAGAAAAGCAATGCGATCCCTGTGCCTGGGGTCAATGTTGGCATGGATTTTAAAAACGAAACCAGAAAAGTTTTCCTCGTATGGGTCAACCATACGCTCTTCTGTCTCTCTTGGCAATGGATTAGGCGCGATATCAACGAAACAATCGAGCAGTTCGCGTACCCCAAAGTTATTAATCGCACTTCCAAAAAAGACAGGTGAGATATCGCCTGCGATATAATCCTCTTTTTCGAAATCAGGATAAACTTCGGTAATCATGTGTACTTCCTGACGCAATTCTTCAGCGGCAGCTTCTCCAACATGGTCGACAAGTTCCTTTGAATTCAAATCAGTTATTTCGATCTTTTCGTCGGACTTATCCTGTTTGCCATGGGGCTTGAAAAGGACAAGCTTCTTTTCATAAAGGCTGTATACTCCTTTGAACCGCTGACCCATCCCAATCGGCCAACTCAACGGTGTGACCGGAAGTTTTAATTTTTGCTCGACCTCATCAAGCAAATCAAACGCATCTAATCCCTCCCTGTCCAATTTGTTGATAAAAACAATAATGGGCGTTTTACGCATCCGGCAGACCTCTACAAGTCTTTCTGTTTGTGTTTCAACACCTTTGGCAACATCAATCACTACGATGACACTATCTACCGCAGTTAAAGTTCGAAATGTATCTTCAGCAAAGTCTTTGTGGCCTGGTGTATCCAGGATGTTGATCTTCAATCCTCGGTATGGAAATGCCATGACAGAAGTAGCTACGGAAATTCCACGCTGTCGCTCAATTTCCATAAAATCCGAAGTCGCATGCTTTTTGATTTTATTTGACTTGACAGCACCGGCTACCTGGATCGCTCCCCCAAATAAAAGGAGCTTTTCTGTGAGCGTGGTTTTACCCGCATCAGGGTGGCTGACGATCCCAAAAGTTCTCCGCTTCTGTATTTGTTCCTGAATACTCATAATTCGTCCATTAATGGGGAGCGCAAAAATAAGTTTTTACAACTACTTACGAACATCGAATAAACCTATGTTGGATTTAATCCGTTTCATATCTTCAGGCTCGAAAAAGATGATCGAATGATTGAACTGGCAAGTATTTTAATTTTAGGCATTTTTGCACAATGGCTCTCATGGCGAATTCGAGTCCCTGCCATCCTTCCATTGATTTTGATTGGTTTGCTTGTTGGACCTCTTTCGACTTTGTGGAGTGCAGATGGTTTGAAATGGATACAACCTATTTTTGATGGTCAACGCGGATTTTTTCCGGGAGAATCACTTTTCTGGTTTGATTCTCTTGCGATTGGAGTGATCTTGTTTGAAGGAGGGCTCACTTTAAAAAGAAAAGAGCTAAAAGGGGTTGGTCCCGTCATTGTAAGACTGATATCCATTGGCTCAATTATTACTTTTTTTGGCGCTGGGCTGGCTGCAAAATTTCTTCTTGATTTAAGTTGGTCACTTTCGTTTCTGTTTGGCGCTCTCATTATCGTGACCGGACCAACAGTGATCGCTCCGATCCTGAGAAATGTACCGCTGACAAGAAATATCTCCACGGTTTTAAAGTGGGAAGGTATCCTGATCGACCCAATCGGGGCACTTGTAGCAGTCCTTGTATTTGAATTTATTATATCCGGGGGAAGCGAGGGTGCCAATTTTACCGCTCATGCATTCCAACAGTTTTTTGTCATCATTTTATCCGGATTATCCCTTGGTGTAATTGGCGCATATGCTCTGTATCAATTAATTAAACGAGAATTGATTCCCAAATACCTGCTGAGTGTTTTTACACTCGCCTGGGTACTTGGCCTGTTCGTATTGTCTGATTTTATCGCACATGAATCTGGATTATTGACGGTAGTGATTATGGGATTGGTGATGGGCAACCTGGATATTCCTCGATTTCAAGAGATTTTGTCCTTCAAAGAATCATTGAGTGTGTTGCTCATTTCGATATTATTTATTCTGTTGGCTGCCAACATTAACATGGAAGATTTGCGGATTCTCGGAAATTGGAAAATCTATGTATTATTTGGCATCGTCATTTTGGTATTGCGTCCATTAGGGGTTTTCCTCAGCACGATGCGGTCTAATTTGAGTACCAGGGAAAAGATCTATATCAGTACCATCGCTCCTCGTGGTATCGTTGCGGCAGGTATTGCCTCATTATTTGGAATAGCCCTTGTCAGCGCACAAGTAGCAGATGCGCGTCTACTGACACCACTTGTTTTTTTCATTGTACTTGCTACCGTATTGCTTACATCGCTTTCAGCACGTGTATTCGCAAAAGCTCTTGGTGTAACGCTTTCAGCCTCAAATGGTGTGTTGTTTATAGGGGCCAATAAAGCTGCGCGGATAATCGCTTCTTATTTGAAGAAAAATGGAAGGCATGTTGTACTGGTTGATGCCAACAGGGTGAATGTCAGTGAAGCCAAGAAGATCGGATTGGAAGCATTTGTATCGAATATATTCCTGGATGATCTATCCGAAGAATTTGATCTTTTGGATATGGGATTTTTAGTTGCAATGACTGCGAGTAGCGATGTGAATACATACGCGATTAAAAAATTCAAATCGACTTTTGGTGAAAATGGGACATTTCGATTGTTGTCGTCAGCAGAACTCCAGCAATCCGGTGAAAACATTCCCGGTCAAAGTGTGCTTTCATATTCTGATGATTATATCAATATGATAGAAGTAGCGAGAGATTTCCCGCACATGCATGAATTGTTGGTTGATGGGCCAGAGGATTTTCAAACAAAGAGAGAGGAACTCAGTAGGGAACCATCGAGAATTCCTCTCTTTCTTAAAAAGAAAGCAGGTAATATCGAGATAATACCTGCTTCCTCTGATGGGTTTATCATTGAAAAAGGCGATCAACTTGTGTACATGGGAGAAAGCCTTACCCCTTGATTTTCTATTCCTTGTTCATGCCGAGGATTGATTCTCCAGTTTCATTCACATCGAAGTAATCGAGACGTTCGGCTCCCATTTTGAATGTGTGCCCCATCAACTCTTTATGCAATTCATGATCCGGGAACATCCCACAATCGATTTTAAATAATGACTTTTTATCGAACTTCATGATTCCATTTTCCGGTACCTGGATCTCAATTTTGACTTGCTGACCGCGATATTTATTCGGTTTCGAAATTGTATAAGCATCACTCAATGTTAATGTTCCTTCTTCGATCTCCATTGGATATTCGATGCTCAACGCAGCATGTTTGCTTTCCTGATGATCGACACCTCTCGCTTTTACATGCTGAATGACATGATATTGCTCATCCGCTGATTTTGTGATCGAAAGGTCGATATCCCGGATTGAGATGTGATCTTTACTAATGCTTCCGATATCTGTTTGAAGAGTTTGAGGCTTGTGCGCTTCATTGATCATGTCAATCTCGAGAGGTGAAGTGCCTGTAGAAAATGACATCATCTCTGTGCTGGAAGTACTTTCATCCTGCATAGAATTGACTGTAAAATTTGCAATGGCAAATAATGCGATCACACTTGCTATAACCAATCCTGTTCCTATCCATGTCCTCTTCCTTTTGTAAGGACTTGGTCTCAATGTGCGGATAATACCACGTGCAATGGAAAATAGCGGAACACCAATGAGAAAAACAAATGGTATGATCGCAATATAGGAGAGTGGCCCGGTCCATGGAACGATGAATGAAGAGATATGTCCAAACGCTGCAGCTCCAGTTAACACGCCAATCCAAACGGCAAAAAGAATGATCAAAAGAATAATGGCAAAAATAAGCAGGACAGTTTTTAATGCATGGGTCACTGTTCCCGATTCGAGACTTGCTTTTGCATTTTTGGCTAGTACAGAAATCCTTTCGGTAGCGGTGTCTCGAAAATCATCCGGTTCTTCTTCACCACTTTTCCTTTTTTTTTTACTTCGAAGATCTTTACTGATTTCCTGGATTTTACCGGAAATGGTCGTAAATCCCGACTCGATATTTTTTGATATACTATCTACATTGACGGGTTCGCCTCGCATTGCCAGTCGATCGCTCGCCGTCTTCGCTTCCGGCAAAATAGCCCACATGATGAGATATAAAATCAATCCAAAACCCATGGTAAAGAAAACAAACGCAAAAGCGATGCGTACCCATATTGGTTCTGCAAGCCCGAAGTATGCTGCCAGGCCGGAACAAACACCACCGATTACTTTGTCCTCCGGGTCGCGGTATAGCTTTTTCCCTGTCTTGATATCCCAATTTCCCGGGCCTTTGGAAGCAGTGTCATTTACATAGTCTTCATCCTGAAAATCATCAGGAGTACCCATGATCTCAATGGCATGAACGACGTCAAGTTCTTCGACGATTTTCTTGTTATTCAATCCATTTTGGAAGATTTCGGCAATCCTTGCCTCTATATCACCCAAAATTTCATCTTTGCTTTCTGATCTTGAGAAATGGTTTCCTAATGCTTTTAGGTAATTATCAAGACGATAAAAAGCTTCTTCATCAATGATAAATGGAACGCCACCAAGATTAATATTATGTGTCTTATTCATTCGTTTGGAGATTTTTCACGGTTTGTTGAACAGTATTTACAAGTTTGTCCCAACTCTTATTGAGCTCATTTAAAAATGTTGTCCCTTGATCGGTCAATTGAAAGTATTTCCGAGGAGGCCCCGATTTACTCTCCTTCCAATTGTATGTTACGAGCCCTGAATTTTTGAGTCTGGAAAGCAAAGGATACAACGTTCCTTCTACAACGATAAGTTCAGCCTCTTTCAGGGAGTGGATGATATCAGATGGATATACTTCCTTTTGTGCAATGATCGAAAGCACACACATTTCCAGTATTCCTTTGCGCATTTGCGCTTTTGTGTTTTCTACTTTCATATTTCAAATATAAACTAAAATATAGTACTATGCATAACAAAGTACCTTAAATAGGCAAAGTTCTATATCAACGTATCTATTTTATCGATTAACGATGTTTTATTATTTTTATCGTAATGCAATAATATCGCCATGAGATACCTATTGTTCCTTTTTACGATCCTGCTTTGTCAAACGCATATCCTGGCACAAGACCTTGTCCTTTTAGATGGTTCCAGGTCAAAAGTGATTCCACCAGGCAAATATTTAACGATAGAAATGGATGCTCCATATGAAGATGAATGTGAGTGTAACATAAAGACTGTCTATGGAAAGTTTCTGCGCACCGATGATCAAAATGTTGTGATGGAAATATACCGGGAATATTCATATCTAAAATTAGAAGGAATTTCCACCAGAAGAAATCAGTACTATAAAGAGGGATATGCAGTTCAAAAATCCATTCCGAAATCAAGGATTTTGTCTTTTAAAAAATGGAAGACTGCAAAAGCAGAAAAAACCAGGGAGACATTTACCGGAATTGGAGCATTGCTCATTATTTCTGGTATTGGGACGGCGACCACCAGTCTTGTGACACTCGAAACTGGACCTCGAGGTGAGGTGATGAAAGCAGGGGTCGGGCAAATACTCGCAGGCATCCTTCTGGCATCCATTTACAGTGCAAAAAAGCGGTACGTAACCTCCCCAAAAAGCAATTATCACAAAGGGAGTATCTACCGCATTCGGTAGCTGCCTGAGTTCCTCTGATATTATACTTCCCAGTCTTTGTTGGTTCGGTACACCATTCCCTTAAAGAGAGCAACCAATGCCTGATCCTGATTTGTGACGCGTACGATATAGGTGGCAAGTTTAGCTGAACAAGACTCCTCCTTTGCTTCTGCAATTAAAATGTCATCTGTATGCACTGGCTTCAAATGATTGATAGAACAATCAATTGAAACGGCATGCTTGCCCCTTGAGTTGGAAGCAAACGCGAAAGCGGAGTCTGCAAGTGAAAAACTAATCCCACCATGTGCCACATCAAATCCATTCGTCATTTCTTGGCGGACCTGCATTTTAACTTTTGCATATCCGGGCCGTTCTTCGAGACGTTCAATGCCCAGCCATTGACTGAAAGCATCATTGTCAAACATTTGAGTGACGATCGGGAGATGTTGATTTTCCATGGCTAAAAAATAGTTAAAAAATCTTTGAGCATTGATCTGTATTGTTCGGTATAGTTTTTCTCATGATCATAAATAACCAGTTTTTCCTCATCAATCTGATCAGGCATGTCAAATGAAAAGGTAGCCATCATTCTGATCGCATTTGTCTTTTCAGTTGAATGAACGTAGCATTTTCTTTTTGGGAAAAGATTCAGGCTGAAACAATATGATTCAAAACGATCCATCTGTTCTGGAGGATAAATGAGCGAAATTACACCCCCGGGGGCAAGTAGG
>Ga0316201_10001176_pt1 | contig 17163 bp, 13 predicted proteins | sample CS6wburrow_MG_FD_204516 | JGI IMG/M metagenome (GOLD analysis project Ga0316201, IMG submission 204516) | Coastal sediment microbial communities from Delaware Bay, Delaware, United States - CS-6 worm burrow | ecosystem: Environmental > Aquatic > Marine > Coastal > Sediment | place: USA... | reverse complement strand
CACCCAGTATGTTATTGATTAATAATAGTGCCCGGGGCCGGAATCGAACCGGCACGACCTTTCGGTCGAGGGATTTTAAGTCCCTTGCGTCTACCAATTTCGCCACCCGGGCGCGACCTGTGATTTTACTGTGCGGCCAGCCAAATAGGAATATAAAAGGCGGCTGGATAACGCCAGTTTGGACGAGAAGGCCGGATCTTCCGAATTATCACCGCAGCAGTGAGTTTCCAGGATTGGGTAAAATCGAATCTGAGACACAAACCGGTCCAATGAACCGCCCAGATTTAACTGTCACCGCATTCGCACCAGATTAACATAACGACCGAAACGCACCTGTTCCGGTATTAGTGTCAACAGGTCCTAGACATTATGGATTGACCTGCCCTGCCTCGAAGCACGTGGGTTATGTTTTGAGGTAGCGATACCATCAACACAGAGCCACATCGAGGGGGCAGCCTCGAACTCATTTCTGAACCGATCGAATTCATCTAGTTCGTGAAGGCAGCCTCGAACTCATTTCTGAACCGATCGAATTCATCTTCTGCAAGATGATTGATGCCCGCTGCCGCCTCTCTTCCACCTCCGGTCGAAAAACGGCGGCACAACGCATCGGCTCCGGTTGGTTGAGCGAGCGGTGCACGAACACTTACCAGGTATCCCCCCTGGCTTAATCTGGTCAGTATGGCATGCGCCCGGGTGGAAGCCCCCTGGGCAAGCTGATTGGCAAATACGCCGCTCACCCGCCGCGACCACGCCTGATCCGGGAGAATATAGATCGCAAGGCTATCGGTTGCCAGTTCCGGCTTCAGTTTAAGCGCCGCCTCCATATCCGATGCGTATCCTTGGCGTAAAACCTCCATGGCGGCATCTTCTGCGGCAAACGCAAGCGGATCCGCATAGGGATGAATCCGTTCGAACAGGTCGGCCGGTGGGATATGGAGATCTTCGACCGCGGCGCCATAGCCATTGTAGTTGATCAGAATACCGAGTTCCTGCAGCTGAGAGAGCTGATCCTGGCTTAGTCCCATGGGCTTCGCCATCTCCGCCGCCGTGACATCGAAGTTGTCGCCAAAGGTACCGACAACAGCCCATCCCCGATAGCGCCCGCTCAACGCCTTATCTACCAGAAAAGAGGTTCCCCGGTCCGGGGTTGGATCTATGCAGGCATCCAGAGCCTTATGAACGGGTATCTCACCGGCGTAGTGGTGGTCGTAGTAGCTCACCCTGGCACCCTGCTCCAGCAATCTGTTCAACGGCTCCCGATTTTTGTCCAGAGATATGTCCAGCACCGTGACCGTATCGCCGACTCCCGCTTCGACCCGTCTGAGCAGCGAGATCTCCCGCTTTACGCCGGTCACCAAAGTAGACGAGACCGGCCGGAACAGCCTCAGCTGCTGCAGACTGCATATGCCGTCGGCGTCGCCGTTAAAAACATCAATATCAGCCATTGACGGTACGTACCTGCACTGCCTCAGGTCGCTGACAGATACCTTTCTGTTCCAGATATGCGAAAACCTCTTCGGCCAGTTGATCGGGCGTTTTGTCGGCAGCCGAGAGGGTGATTTCCGGTGACTCGGGCGCTTCGTAGGGATCGTCAATACCGGTAAATCCCTTAATCAGGCCGGCACGCGCCTTCTTGTACAGACCCTTGGGATCACGTGACTCGCACACCTCGATCGGCGTGTCCACGAACACTTCGATGAACTCGCCGGCTTGCAGCGTGTTGCGCACCCGATCCCTGTCGATACGATAGGGGCTGATAAAGGCGGTCAGCGCAATGACTCCAGCTTCCGCGAAAAGCTGCGCTACGGCGCCGATACGCCGAATGTTCTCTTCCCGGTCGATAGCCGAAAAACCCAGCCCGAAGCGTTCCGAAAACTTATCCCCGTGAGCCTCCCTGAGCATGCCCGGTCCTGCATTTAGCGTATGCCTCACGTTATCCCCATCCAGTACCGAACTATGGATACCGTATTCAAACAGCTTATGATCGAGGGCATTGGCAATGGTGCTTTTACCGGAGCCGCTGAGGCCGGTAAACCAGATCACACACCCCCTGTGTCCATTGAGCGATTCTCTCTTTTCACGGGAGACCTGATGTTCGTGCCACTTAACGTTTGTATCATTTACCATTGCGATTCCTATCTAAAAATTATCGAAAAACTCTCCAACCCGAAACGCGGCATTATCCCCTACTTGTACCGGAACGAGAAACACCCCAGGTTGAGAAAAACGCCACTTGTGACGTACCGACCGGTTAGGAAGCCTCTGAACAAGCCATGAACGATTGGCTGGCACTCAGGATTGACAATGTATTGGTTGAACATCTCGCCAATAGCCTGCTGCGATCTTCGCTTTGATCTTGCCGATCCTGAGCACAACTCAATCCGCCCAGATTTATTCAGGGGCTCCTTGATTAGCCGTCCAGCTCAAGCTTTTATCGACAGCCGACGGGTTTTCCTGAGTTTTTCACCACTTATTTTTGCGCTCAGATCAGACTAAATACTACTTTATTTCCCTAAATGTCTGGACTAGAATGCAAGTGTGGGTAAAGGGATTCTTACCCGGGTTTTGCCTTAATATTTTTCGACAAGGAGCGTCACTATGTATATTCCAGTCTATCTTCGATATTCCGTTCGTTACCTCATTTCCACCTCATCTCTGTTGCTGGTGCTGGGCGTTTTCACCCCAGCCATCGCCGCGAACGCAATATTCTTCAACGAAATCCATTACGACAATGTGGGAGCGGATGTAAACGAGGGCGTGGAGATTGCCGGGCCCAGTGGATTGGATCTATCCGGCTGGCAGCTGCTGTTTTACAACGGCAACGGCGGCAACCTGTATGGATCCGTTGCACTGTCCGGCATCATCCCTGAATTGAGCAACGGTTTTGGGCTGCTCTCTTTCGAGACACCGGGAGTGCAGAACGGACCCGACGGATTCGCGCTCGTCAACAATCTGGATGAAGTGATTCAATTTCTCAGTTACGAGGGTGACTTCACCGCCACGGAGGGTGCTGCAAACGGTTTGGCAAGCCAACAGATCGGTTCAGCTGAGGAGACGTCGAGCGCTGTTACCGACTCACTTCAGCTTGTCGGCAACGGACGATATTACGAAGACTTTCAGTGGCAGAGCCCACAGACCCACTCTTTTTCCGCCATTAACAGCGGCCAGACGATCACACCGTCGGCAGTGCCGCTGCCGGCCGCCCTGCCGCTATTTCTTTCCGGAATCGCCGGGTTTGGCCTGCTGGCGCGCAGCAGAAGAATCTAAACGCCGATCCTATCCCGGTTGGGAGCCCGGTCGAAGGCCGGGTTCCCTTTAAACAACCAAGGGTCTGTCGAATGCAAGTGCACACGAAAGAGTGCTGCTCTCCCCTTCGGCCCGGCTGCGAGCGGATTGTTTCGGAAAGTTCAGAGTCGATTAGCCCAAGGTAGCTGGGCTACCCGGCGGTTGCATCCCTGGTCCTGATCATCCTGTCGATCTCGAGCGCGCGTCGGTAGTGGGCCACATCGTCGATCTCAGACCACAACAGATCATCGACGGTGATACAGTGCACCGGAACGGTCCGGCTCGCCGCCACCATCGCATCTGTTTCATAATCCATGTGCAGGCTGCCTGTTTGCGAAAAATAGGCCTCGGCACGGGCGCACATCTCCTGGAACAGCGCGGTCGAAACCCTGCTGATACCGACCAGTTCACCGGCAATGTGTGAATTCAGACATTCACGCTGCTTAGACATGGCCAGCAACCGCCGCTCACTATCCGCCTCCACGTAGACTTCGTCCCCGGCACCCGTTTCTCCGGAGAGCAGCAGCAGATTGTCCGCAGGGTTTTCCAGCGCAATAGACAACGCCCGCTGCTCGTAGATCAGATCAGACTCCAACAGCAGAAAGTCGCTGTCGACCGTCTCCCGGGCAAGATAGAGGGAGTACATGCTGCCCGAATCGGCGTATTTTGAATTGTGAATCCGGGTTATCTCCGCCGGCATGGATTCAGCGAGTCTGTCATAAAAGTTCGACTGATAACCGGTAACGATCGTTATGCGTTCGATTCCTGCCTGCAACAACCGATGAACCGAATCTTCGATGATGGAGCGCTCATGCAGCACGAGCGCTCCTTTCGGACCCTGATGGCCAATTGGACGCAGGCGGGTACCCATACCCGCAGCCAGAATTACTGCCCGGACCGGCCGCATATCAGCTCCTCCATCACCACAAGCAACCGCGCCATATCGCCGTCCTGTATATCGCCCATGGTACAGATACGGAACATCTCCCGGTACAAGTCGCCCTGGCCTGCATAGATGACGAAGCCACTGCTGCGCAGTGCGTCGTGAATGCCCGGGTAATCCCAGCCTTTAGGCAGTTTGAAGGAGGAGATCATCGACGAGTAGACATCGGCCTCCAGAAAGGTCGGCACGTCGAGCGCTGAAAGCTTGTTGCGTACCTGCTCTGACAGCTGACTGTAGCGCTGTCGCCTGGCCCGCCAGCCGCCTTGATCCTCCAGCTCCAGCAACGCTTCCCGTAATGCGAAACAGGCGTGAACCGCAGGCGTATACGGTGAATAACCCTCCGTTTGCGCCGCCTGGTAACGGAACAGATCCAGATAGAGTCCGTCTGAGTTGCTCGATCTCTTCTCGAACAGCGTTTTTCGCACCATGACAAAGGCGATACCTACTATTCCGTGCAGACATTTGTTACCGGTCGCGGCCACCGCCATCAACCTCGGATGGGAGAAATCGATCCACTCAGCGCCAAAGCTCGATACGGCGTCCAGCATCAGATCCACTTCGAACTCAGCGCACAGATCCAGCAGGGGTGTCAGGTCGTTTAGCCGACCGCTGGTGGTCTCGTTGTGTACCGCTACCACCTGGCGAACTCCGGGGTCGTAGGCCAACGCTTCGCGTGCTCTAACCAGCTCTATCGGGTCACGCCAGTCGGCGCGCAACTCCCTGAACGGGCGACCGTGCGATGCAAGCATTGCTGCAATACGCTCGCCGTAGACGCCATTGCTGAGCACCAGAGTGGTTTGCTCCCTGGAAGAGAAGCTGTCGATCATCGCCTCGACCGCACAAGTACCGGAGCCGGTTACCGTCACTGCCTCAAAAGTCTTTTCGGCTTCGGCATAGACGCTCGCCAGACGTGACTTGATCTCCAGCATCAGTGCTGCAAAATCGGCCTCGCGGTGACACATATCCTCCAGCATCAGTGAATTGCGCACGCGCTGTGTAAGGGTAACGGGACCCGGATTGAGAAGAATCGTTGGGCGTTGTTTCATGAAATCCTCGCACAAAAATCGGTTATCCGCCGCGCCACCTGTTCAGGTGTTACCGACGGTCGGGGCAATCCGTCCGGCACCCCCAGCCGCATCTGCGCATGAACAAAACAGAGTCCAGCCGGCAACGCCTGCAGCAGCGAGCGCAACGCTTCGGCGTCGATTACTTTGTTGCTATTGGGATAACCGCAAGCCGCCGCGATGGAACAGAACTCCACCGAATGGGCGACTGTCGACTGACCGCCGGTAGATTCATGGCACTGGTTGTCAAGCAGGATGTGCACCAGATTCTCTGGACGCTGATAGCCGATAGTGGCCAGTGCGCCCATGCGCATCAGCAGCGCCCCATCTCCATCCAGCACATAGACCCGGCGATCGGGTTGGCTCAGCGCCAGCCCCAGCCCGAGACTTGAGGCACAGCCCATTGAACCAATCATGTAGAACTGATTCTCGCGATCGGCGCAGGCGTAGAGCTCTCGGCCCATATAGCCTGTCGTTGCAATGATCAGATCGTTATCGGAAACCGTCGACTGGATGACCCTGAGATAGTCGTTGCGGGTGGATTCCGGCGTATCCATCGAGCCTGAGGCAGTCTGGCAGACGACAGATCGCGGCTGCGGTCTGCTGTTGAGCTTGTGGGACTCGACACTGCCCTTGCGCATGACGAATGCAAAAGGGGTGCGACTACTATCCATATGCGAAACGGCGCGATCAAGCGCTTTTTGCACCGCGTCCGCTTCAGTGGGAAAGTATTCCCATGGAATCCCCATCAGATCGAGCATACCTTCAGTGATTTTCCCCATCAGTTCATGTTGCGGCTCATCGGGAGAGCCACCTGGTTCACCCCGCAGCGTAACGATCAGTAAAACAGGAATTTTGAAGGTATAAGTGAGCGAAGTCAGCGGGTTTACCGCATTTCCCAAACCGGAGTTCTGAAACATGGCGATAGCGCGTGTCCCGCCAAGTTGTGCGCCTGCCGCAATGGCGACGGCATCCCCCTCGTTGGCGGCCGCAACATAACGCTGCGCGGGGTCATCAATCACATAGTTGATAAAAGGTTTCAGGTAGGAGCAGGGCACCCCCGTCCAGAGACCGAAACCGCTCTCTTTTACTGCCGCGATAAAGCGCTCTGCTTTGATCATGAGCTGAATGATCCTTTAGAAATTCCCGGCATGGACGACATCGTCCAGCGAGTCGATGTCAAGCCAGTGCCCGGTAGTGTAGAGCACCCTGATCCGACTGCCGTTTTCGATCAGCAGATTCAGGAGCTCCGGCAGCTTTGCCCGGCGCCGGCTCTGGTCGCACAGCATGCGCTGCGCCATTTCGGTGACTGCGTCGATCTCATTTGCGCCAATCTTCAAAAAGCCCATCCACTCCCCATGTATTTCAGCCGGAGCGATCTCGTCGCCGATCCGTTCCAGTGTGACCTGTGCTGAAAACGATTCACGGCTGTGGGGCATGGAACAACAGACGTAATCCGCCTGCCGGTTACGATTGGCGCTTTCAACCCAATTGGTATCGATTGCGACGGTAAACTTCTCGTCTGATTCGGCTAGAATCTGGGCGATATACTTGTTGAACAGCACATCGCCGTAACAGACGATCAGATCCTGGTCCTGCCTGATCCCCTGCAGCCCCTTCAACAGAGATACCAGCTCTCCCGTTTCGCCAAACTCGTCATTGTCTATCAGATTGAGATTAGGGAGATCCACCGTCTCCTTCTTATATCCCCGAACCACTGAAATATTTTTAATCCCGATGGCGTTCAATGCCTCGACGATATGCGCAAGCAACGGCTTGCCAGCAATCTTTACCATTGTCTTCGGACGAAGCTCCGTCAACTCTCCGAGCTGCCTGCCACGGGAAGCGGCCAGAACCAGTGCCTGCACACCGCGATGGCGCAACGGAAGATACTTCTTCTCCGCCTCCTGCAGTTCGACAGCCCCCTGCAGCCTGAACACCTCGGCCACCGGAACCACCCGGTCCTCGACCGAAAGCAGATTCTGATCAGACGCAAGTACCCGCGCAGTCTGCTGCATGGCAGCTATGGAGGCGCGCATCAGGTGATTGGCCCAAATGATCAGCGAAAAACCGTGGTCTCGAAAGACCTCCGTTGGAGTGGCGTAGTATTTCGTGGGCACGATCACTACCGGCAACCGGTTGGCCCACTCTCTCTTGAAAGCCAGCACTTCATCCGGCACACCCAGCGCCGAATGGATGAGAATAGCGTCCGCGCCCGCCTGTCGATAAGCCTCCGCCCGTTTCAGTGCCTCGGAAAGACCCCAGCCAGCGATAAACGCCTCCACCCGGGCGACAATGGAGAAACTATCGTCGCGTTGGGCATCCTTGCCAGCCTTGATCTTGCCGCAAAACTCATCGATGTCCGCCAGTGGCTGCGCCTGACCCTGGATAAAACTGTTGGTCTTGGGAAAGAGCTTGTCCTCGATGCAGACGGCTGCAATGTCCCGTTGTTCCAGTTTTTTCACCAGCCGCCGCATATTGTTGAAGTTGCCGTAGCCGGTATCACCATCAAGAAGTATCGGCACACGGGTGGCATCGGACATGAACTCCAGCATTTCCAGCACCTGGGTCCAGCTGGCCTCATTATTGTCGCGAACACCAAACTGTGCGGAGAGTGACAGGCCGCTGCCCCATATTCCTTTGAACCCGGCTTGTTCGGCAATGACTGCGCTGATCCCGTTGTGAGCCTCACACAGAAAATCGAGCTGTGCAGAGTCCAATAACAGCCTGAATTTTTTGTTTTTATTCAAAAAACAGCTACCCCGTGTGGAAATAAATCACTATATCAAATTTTAACCCCGAAATACCTGACCAGTTGCCGATACTGAGTACGGGAGAGCGCCATCTGCTTGTTGAGAGGATACCTGATGGCGTACAGAAACTGTGCAGTCAGTGGGAGTAGAAGAACAGAAGATAAGCCTACGAGGTAGGGTCTGCCCGCTTCGGCAACCTCGCATACCTGGAACCTGTTTGGCCTCCGGCTTTGGCGCCCTTTCGTTGGCGGGAGTCAAATAATCCAGTTGCGCCTTACCTCAAGGTCAGTCAGGCAGCCAGGCTTTCGGTTTTAGATACTCCTCATACAACCTGGCCTCCTCCGTGCCGGGATCCGGTCTCCAGTCGTAGCGCCATTTTACCAGTGGCGGCAGAGACATTAGGATAGACTCGGTACGCCCCCCGGATTGCAACCCGAACAGGGTTCCACGATCGTACACCAGATTGAACTCCACATAGCGACCGCGCCGATAGAGCTGAAAATCCCGTTGACGCTCACCATAGGGCTGCTTCTTGCGGCGCTCCAGGATAGGTAGATAGGCTGGGAGATAGTGATCGCCAACACTTCTCATGAAGGCAAAGCATTTGTCGAACCCACCTTCGTTGAGATCGTCGAAGAAGAGTCCGCCGATCCCCCTGGGTTCAGCACGATGCTTTAGGTAAAAGTAGTCATCGCACCACTGCTTGAAGCGCGCATAAGCGTCGGGGCCCAACGGGGCACAGGCATCCCTGGCGACGCCATGCCAATGACGGCAATCCTCGCCATATCCATAATAAGGGGTCAGGTCAAACCCACCGCCAATCCACCAGACAGGTGCGTCGCCCTGCTTCTCCGCGATAAAAAAACGTACGTTTGCGTGGGATGTGGGTGCGTAGGGATTTCGCGGATGAATTACCAGCGACAACCCCATTGCTTCAAATCTGCGTCCGGACAGCTCCGGCCTGTGGGCACTGGCGGACGGGGGCAGGCGGCTTCCCGTAACATGAGAAAAATTGACACCGCCCTGCTCGATGACCTCGCCGTCACGCAGCACTCTACTGACGCCGCCTCCGCCGAGATTCTCCCCCTCTTCGCGCTGCCAGGCATCGCGCTCGAAAGCGGTGCTGCCATCGGCCTCCGCCAGTGTGGTGCAGATCTGCTTCTGAAGTCCGAGCAGATAGGATCTTACCGCTACCTTATCGGGTTTTATCATGACCTGGATGCCGATCAAAATAGCTGTTCTGAAAAGCCGTCAATCTCATTACATTCCATTTTTGAACTGCTCTGATCCCGTTACACCGCTCTCCCGCAGCGGTTTAAGAGCCATTGCGTAGGCTTTAAGAATATCCAGCGCCCAGCTGATACGCCGGCGATAGAAGTCATCACTTTCAGGGTCGTTCTTCTCTGTGTCATCGTTCAGCACCTGCTCCACTTTTCGCACGATCACCTGTTCCGGTATATAGCAGAGGCGATTGTTCTTATAGCTGCTCATGCGCAGTTCAGCCACCGGATAGGCGCCGCCGTCGCCGGCGGAAACCGTCACGATGAGCGCCGGCTTGTGTCCCACTTCACGCGCGCTGCACACAAGAAAAAAGTTTTTCAATCCCGATGGCACCTGACCGTGCCACTCGGGAGAAATAACGACAAAACCATCGCTTTCACGCAGCAGTGCCCGTAACGGGTCGAGCAACTGGCGCCATTTGGGATCGTCTTCCCATACGCTCTGATCCCAGAGTGGCAGAGGATTACCCGCCAAAGTGAATATCTCAACGCTGTCCGCAGCATCCTTGGACTGAAGAGCTGACTGTATGTGGCGGGCAACCTTCATACTCTGCGACGGATTGCGATGACTGCCGCTTATAATGGTGATCTTCATTCAGTCGTTCCCGATTGAAGGGTGATTACGGCAAGAAACGGCTTCCGTCGACGGACATTTGGATGGCGCCGACAGACTCTGACCTCAACCCTTACGGCTATTCAGCCAAGCCTCAAACTCTGCACCCAGGTGGTGGTGATTTACGGCGTAGTCGACAGTCGCCTGCAGGTAGCCAATTTTACTACCGCAGTCGTAGCGATGCCCCTCGAAATTATAAGCCATTACTTTCTGGTGGTTCATCAGCCTGGCGATCGCATCCGTCAGCTGAATCTCGTCGCCGGCGCCGCGACCGGTTTGCGACAACTGACGAAAGATTTCCGAGGTAAGAATATACCGCCCGACGACGCCTCGGTTGGAAGGTGCATCCTCCGGTTGTGGCTTTTCGACGATACCCTTGACTTTGACCAGATCCCCTTTCTCTTGAGTATCCACGATGCCGTAACTCTGGGTTTCGCTGGGAGCCACCTCCTGGGTGGCAAGGATAGAACAACCGGTCTTGGAAAATACATCCACCATCTGCCGCAGGCAGCCCCGCTCCCCATCATCAATCAGGTCGTCCGCCAGAACCACCGCAAAAGGCTCGTCGCCGACTACGGGCTCTGCACACAGCACCGCGTGCCCGAGACCGAGGGGCATACTTTGACGGATAAATACACAGGAGACATGAGACGGTGTGATGTTTCGCACCATCTCCAGCATCTCTACCTTATGGCGCGATTCAAGCTCCATCTCCAATTCATAGGCGGTATCGAAATGATTGCTGATTGCGCTCTTGTTGCGCCCGGTAATGAATACCATCACCTCGATACCGGCTGCAACCGCCTCTTCCACCGCGTATTGAATCAGCGGCTTGTCTACAACTGGCAGCATCTCTTTAGGGCTGGCTTTGGTCGCCGGCAGGAATCGGGTCCCCAGGCCGGCGACGGGGAATACCGCTTTTCGAACTAATCTGGTCACTTAAAACTCCTCTTCTGGCTATTGTGTTCCGAAATTACGTGCTTACACAGCGTCCATAGATCTCTACCCGCTTGCGCAGGCGCGGGGCGAGGTTCTCATCTATCTGTTGCCACTGGAAACGCCAGTTCCAGTTACCCTCAATCGTACCGGGAAGATTCATGCGATGCTCGCTTCCCAACGCCAGTACGTCCTGCATCGGGATGACCGCCAGCTGCGACCGCGATGCCAGCGCCGATCGTATCACCGGCCAGGGCATCACCTCTTTGGAACGGCCGAGATATTCGTCCACATAGAGCCGGGTGGCATCGTCCAACCCAAGGTACCACCCCAGGGTCGTGTCATTGTCGTGAGTTCCGCTGTAGGTGACCGAATTTACCTCATGTCTAAACGGCAGGTATGGATTATCGGCGCCCCCGGAAAAGGCAAACTGTAAAATCTTCATTCCCGGAAGTCCAAATTTCCGCCGCAGCGTGTCCACCTCAGGCGTGATGAATCCCAAATCTTCGGCCACCAGTGGCAAGGGATCGTAAATCTGATGCAGCAGTTCAAAAAGCCTTTCGCCAGGCGCCTTCACCCAATGCCCGTCGATGGCATGCTCGTTGGCGGCCGGGATCTCCCTGTAGGCCTCGAAACCGCGAAAATGATCGACTCTGACCAGATCGAACAGATCCAGCTGTGTTTTCATTCTGTCGACCCAGAACGAGAACCCATCCTGCTCCAATCTATCCCAGCGGTAAAGCGGGTTTCCCCAGCGCTGTCCGGTCGCCGAAAAATAGTCGGGAGGCACGCCGGCAACCACCAGCGGATGTCCTTCGGAATCGAGCTCGAACATGTCGCGATGCGCCCACACCTCGGCACTGTCATGGGCGACGAAAATGGGCATATCGCCAAATAGAAGGAGGCCCCGCTCGTTGGCATAGCGCTTCAGTTTCATCCACTGCCGGAAAAACTGGAACTGCTCAAAGCGAATATAGTCCAGCGACGCCGCCAGCCGCTGCCGCGCCTGACTCATGGCTGCCGGGTCCCGATCCCTGATCGCTGCCGGCCAGTCCCACCAGCATTGGCTCTGGCTCTCCTCCCGCAGCGCACGAAACAGGGTGTAGTCATCGAGCCAGCTGCTGTTTTCGGTGATAAAGCGGTCCAGGTCGGCCTGCATCTCCTGCCTTGGGTTGGATGAAAACGTCTTCCATGCCTGGTACAGCCAGCGCCCCTTCTCTGCATCCGTAATCCGCTCTTTCCGGACCAGATCGGACGGCAGCAGTGATTGCTCCGCCAGATCGACGACGTCAATCAATCTTGGATTACCGGCGTGCATTGAACTGGACTGGTAGGGAGATCCGTCTGCCTGAGTCGGCCCGACCGGCAGTATCTGCCAGACGGTAAAACCCGACTGTTGAATGAAATCTATAAACCGAAAGGCGTCTGTGCCCAGATCCCCGCACTGTCCCGGACCGGGCAAGGAGGTAATGTGCAGTAAAATACCTGCACGGCGACGATCGAGACTACCCGTGTAACGATTCTGACTCATTCCTGCATACTCCGGGTAGTTTCCAAATCAGTAGTGTTCAACTCCAGTTGCCATACCCGGAGCTATTTATTTTGACGCATGACTCCCCCAAGACTGGGGGCGCCGCTGCCGTGAGCGAATACCTCGGAGAGATACTCGGGTGGAGACTCTTCCAGTAGTCTGTACAGGTAGGTCAGCTGTAAACGAAACAGACGCTCGAAATCGCTTACCGTATCGCCGGGGTTGTAGTCACCGAACCACCAGAACCAGTCCGATCCCTCGCACCTCGCCAGCTGGATCGAAGCTCTCTCCTGCTGAAGTGCATCCAACCGATCGGCGGCGAAAACCTTGTCATATACCACTTTCGCTTCAACCAGCATCTCCCACGCCCGGTTCTTATCCGGGTCCCCGATCCAGGTTGAAAAAGTGCCGTACACCCAGCTTCCCGCAACCAGCTCCGGCAGGCTTTGGGCGGCCACCTCTTGCCTCTCCACACACTCGGAAAACGTCGTCAGTTCCAATCTGGGATGCTCGGTCAATTTCTGGTACAGCGCGGACAGGAAAAAGCAACCGTTACGTGGGTAGTATTCCCATGCGTTCTCCCCATCCATGATGATCGAGACGACTCGGTTTGACTCGTCCCGCGTAACATCGGCTATGGTTTCGAGATGCTGCACCAGGTTTCCGACTGCATCGTCCGCATGCCAATCGGCATAGGTGAAGCCAATCAGGTCGGACAGTCCGTCGTCACGAAAAAAAGAGCAGAGCTTGCCTTCGTTCAGTCGATAGGGCTGATGCACCCAATTCTCCGGCAACGGGTCTCCGCCACGACAGGCGGTAAGACTGTTGTGCAGCACCTGCTGTCCGCTGGCCGCCCACAGAAACCCCTCCTCTTCCAGCAACCGCAGCGTTTCGCTGCTAATCGCCCCTTCGGATGGCCAGCAGCCTTTGGGTGCAAATCCAAAGTGACGTTTGAAAACCTCAATACCCTTGCGAATGTGCCAGCGCGCGCGCGGCTCGCCGGCGGGATAGTCGGCGACATCCGGCAAAGCGACGTCAGGCATGGCTTCGCGTGCAGAATTAAGCTCCAGCAGCAATGGCACTATGGGATGGGCATAAGGGGTGACCGACAACTCGACCTTGCCGTCTTCAGCCAATTTCCGGTAACGGGAGATGGTGCTGCCGACCAGATCGCCTATCGCCTGAACCAGGGCGCGACGATCGTCCGCGCTGAACCCTATGCGTTTCTTCTCCAGCGTCTGGATGCGTATATCATTGATGCGAGCATACTCGCCCATCCAGGCCAGGTGGTACCAGACCAGAAGATCCGCCAGATACTGATCGTTCAGATACATCAACGACTCATCGTGTTCATCAACCAGTTTGGTGATATCGACCAGCCGGTGAAAGGTTCTGAACCGGTTCACCAGGTTCTTTTCGTTGGCACGCTGGCAGCTTCTAATCAGATTCCAGCGCGATGCATGATCCAGCGGCAGGCCGGGTCCGGCAACTGCTGCCAGCAGCGGATCGCGAATCATGACGCCATTATTCAGCCAGTTTCCGATCTGAAGCGCATAGTCTTCCAACTGCTCCAACAGCACCGGGGCAAAGTTGACGACAGCCCGGGCATCAGGAATCTGCTCCAGATGACAGGCCATGTCGATGTAGTCCTTGATGGCGTGAAGGTAGACCCAGGGAAGCTCAAAGTCACCCTGCTCCGGGCCGCGATAATCGGGCTGGTGCATGTGCCAACAGAGCACTACCTTCAATTTATTGTTATCTGACATAGTTCAAAACCTGTCCCAGCATGTCGGAGGTTACTAGAACCACGCCACCTCTGGAAACATGGAAGCGTTTTGCATCTGCTTCCAGATCCTCTCCGATGACGGTTCCCTTAGGAATTTTACAGCCGTGATCAATTATCGCCTTGGTAATTCGGCAGTTTCTACCGATATCAACGTCCGGCAACAGAACCGAATCGTTGATTTCGGAGTATGAGTTTATCCTTACATTGGAAAACAACAATGAGTGCCGGACGGTCGAGCCGGAGATTATACATCCTCCCGATACCATTGAGTCCACCGCCATACCCCGCCTCTCTTCATCGTCGAATATAAACTTGGCTGGGGGCAGTTGCTCCTGATAGGTCCAAATAGGCCAGGATTTGTCATAAAGATTTAATTCGGGTGTCACACCAATCAACTCCTGATTGGCCTTCCAGAACGCGTCGACGGTGCCCACATCCCTCCAATATGCCTGCTTACCGCTCTTGGGATCTCTAAACGAATAGGCCATAACGCGGTATTTCGCAATCGCGGCCGGAATAATATCCTTGCCGAAATCGTGCGTCGAGTTGGGCGTGTCCGCATCTTTCAGCAGCTGTTCAAACAGAAATGCCCGATTAAATACGTAAATACCCATCGATGCCAGCGCAACCCCCTCCCGACCGGGTATGGATTTCGGGTTCTCCGGCTTCTCGCTAAACTCTTTGACCCTGTTGGACTCATCGACCGACATCACGCCATACTCTTTGGCCGTATTCAGATCGACCTCTATGCAGCCCACTGTCATGTCTGCCCCGCTCTCCACGTGTTCAGCCACCATGGTGCCATAATCCATTCGGTAGATATGATCGCCGGCAAGTATGAGCACGTAGTCAGGGTTGTGGTTTCGCAGAATATCCACATTCTGGTAAATAGCGTCGGCCGTTCCGGTGTACCAGTTACTCTCAATACGCTGTTGCGCCGGCAAAAGCTCCACGAACTCGCCGAACTCACCACGCAGAAAGCTCCACCCCCGCTGTAGATGTAATATCAGTGAATGCGCTTTATACTGGGTCAGCACGCCTATTTGCCGAATACCCGAATTGATGCAATTGGACAGGGGAAAATCGATAATCCTGAATTTTCCGCCAAACGGAACAGACGGCTTGGTTCGCCACATCGTAAGGTGTCTCAAACGCGACCCCCGTCCACCCGCCAGAATCAACGCCAAAGTATTTTTTGTTAACCTGCTGACAAAACGCGGATCCTGATTTTCCTTTGCCACTGTAGCCTCCTAAACCGAGCTTTCACCGGACGACAATTAGAAAATTGTCCAAACGCCGCCATGTCGATATATGCTAACATAGCAATTGTTACGATCAGTGTGCGGTAACTCAATACGAAGTCCGATATCATACATCCTGAAACCCTGGTTTCACCTTCCCGAGCAACTCATGGAAAAGCAGCATATTGAAGAGCCTCTGATTCGCATTCTGGAGTCCCGTCACCACGACCCTTTCGAGGTTCTGGGAAAACACACGCTGGGAAAACACGTACTGGTGCGGGTATTTCTGCCCCTCGCAGAGCACGCCAGTATCGTTGAATCGTCCCAACCCATGAAGCGCATCGAGGGGACTGATTTCTTCGAGTGGTACGGCACACCCGACCAGATCCCGGAACGCTATCGTGTCGCCTGGACCGACCAGCGTGGAGAGCAGCACTGCTGTTACGATCCTTACTGCTTTCCGCATCAGCTGGAGGAGTTCGACCTACACCTGTTCAATCAGGGAAAGCACTGGCACGCCTACAACATTCTTGGCGCTCACCTCCATACGGTAGATAAAGTGGATGGCGTGCTTTTTTCCGTATGGGCTCCGAACGCCGATAGAGTCAGCGTTATCGGCGATTTCAACAACTGGGACGGACGGGTTCATTCCATGCGCAGCCGAGGCGGCTCCGGCGTGTGGGAACTTTTTATTCCCGGGATAGCACCAGGCAACCTCTATCGTTTCGAACTGCGTTCCAAGCGTGGAGAGGTATTGGTGAAAAACGACCCCTTCGGCACCTGCTTTCAGAAGCGTCCGGAGAATGCGGGGATCATTGCAGACACCTCCAAACATGACTGGAATGACCAGGTGTGGATGTCGCAGCGGTCCGAAAAAGATTGGCAACGATCGCCTATGTCGGTTTACGAAGTCCACCTGGGTTCCTGGCAACAGGATGAGAACGGCAGGTTTCTCAACTACCGCGAGATCGCTCATCGGCTGGCAGGGTACGTACTGGAACTCGGATTTACCCATATTGAGTTGCTGCCGATAACCGAGCACCCCTACGACGCGTCCTGGGGCTATCAGACTACAGGCTACTTTGCCCCCACCAGCCGCTTCGGCACGGCCGATGATTTTCGCTACTTCGTCGACTACCTGCACCAGCGTGATATCGGTATTCTCCTGGACTGGGTTCCTGCCCATTTTCCCAAAGACAGCCACGCGCTGGCCCGATTTGACGGCAGCGCGCTATTCGAGCATGAAGACCCACGCAAGGGAGAACACCGTGACTGGGGAACCCTGATCTTCAATTATGGCCGTGAAGAGGTGCGCAATTTCCTGCTTACCAGTGCAGTCTATTGGCTTGAGGAGTTTCATCTCGACGGCCTGCGCGTGGACGCGGTGGCCTCCATGCTCTATCTCGATTATTCGCGCGATGCCGGTGACTGGGTACCCAATAAATATGGTGGCCGGGAAAATCTGGAAGCAGTCGATTTTCTGCGGCACCTCAACAGCGTGACTCACGAGCAGTTCCCGGGCACGCTGATTGTCGCAGAGGAGTCAACCGCCTGGCCCCAGGTTTCCCGGCCTACCTGGTTGGGGGGGCTCGGATTCAGCATGAAGTGGAACATGGGCTGGATGCACGACAGCCTCGCCTACATGTCCCAGGACCCGGTGTACCGTCACTTCCACCATGACCTGCTCACGTTTGGCCTGCTCTACTGTTTCACCGAGAATTTCGTGTT
>Ga0316201_10001175_pt1 | contig 17164 bp, 12 predicted proteins | sample CS6wburrow_MG_FD_204516 | JGI IMG/M metagenome (GOLD analysis project Ga0316201, IMG submission 204516) | Coastal sediment microbial communities from Delaware Bay, Delaware, United States - CS-6 worm burrow | ecosystem: Environmental > Aquatic > Marine > Coastal > Sediment | place: USA... | reverse complement strand
ACCGGTGTGAGACACAGTTCCGGCAGTTGTCACCAGCCCGTGAGACATCGCCTCGTGGTCAAGTTCGCCGAGAAGGCTGCCACCCGCGATGCGCGCTGTCTTCGCTGCGCGGTCAACTCGGGCGTTTCTTAGCTGCGACAAGTCGATCTGCATGCCCTTGTCGCAACTGGAAAAGCCGGCTGCAGCGTGACCACCGCATTTCACCGCGAGCAGCAGCGAATTGTCGCGCGCAAAATCAACGGCATTCTGTACATCTGCGGCGCCAGTGGGTTGCACGACGAAAGCCGGATGTTTGTCATAAATGGGTTGGAGTAATGAGCGTGCCTGGTCGTAAGCGGCGCTGTCAGGCAATAACAGCCTGCCTTTCAGGCTGTCGCTGAGCTCTTGTACCGCGGCTCGCTGCAGGGTGATTTCAGCACCATCGCCGGTAACGGCATTGATGTCACCAGGGACGCTGGTCGGTACATGCAGCAATGAGGCCGCGAGTGCTTGGGAGCCGGGCATCGACGCCGCAACAGCGGATGCGAGAGAAGAACGAATGAAGAGTCTACGATCCATTGGAAATATCCCTGTATCAATTGATTATTTTTATGTTTGTTCTGATCTTCAGGTTGGTTTCTTGCCGGTCATCATCACAAAAAGAGCCAGTTAAGGTCAATTGGCCGGCGTTATCGGGGTTTGCCATCACTTACTGTGTGTCCGGGCCTCGCTAAATAGTCCCAGGCCGCAGGAGGTATTGTCTGCATAATTTTGCCACCGCAGGTACACCGCTCACCAGCTAGAATCCGCATGTACCTTCGTTGCGGAACCCGTCATACTGGATACTGCTCCCGGAGAACGAATTGAGTTCATTCGTGCATGGATGAACGGACGATCTGGTGCAGCAATGTTGAGAGGGCTGCGAGGAACAGGAATCATGGAACAACTATCTGGACTCGACGCGTCGTTTCTATATCTGGAAACGGGCAATATGCCGATGCATATTGGCAGTCTTGCCATCTATGATCAGTCGACGGCTCCTGGCGGTGCAGTAACATTCAAAGACATCCTGAGATTCTTCGAGAAACGCGTGCACAAGGCGCGGGCGTTCCGCCGGCGCATAGTCACCGTGCCTATGAGCCTGGATCATCCTTACTGGATTGAAGACCCGGACTTTGATCTCGAGTTTCATGTACGGCACATCGCGCTTCCCAAGCCTGGCGATTGGCGGCAGCTCTGTATTCAGACGGCGCGTCTGCACGCGCGGCCGCTGGATACCACGCGACCGCTTTGGGAAGCCTATGTCATTGAAGGTCTCGATAACGTGGCCGGCGTCCCCGAGGGGAGTTTCGCGCTGGTGACAAAATTGCATCACGCCGCGATCGACGGCGTGTCCGGTGCAGAGATGTCGAAGGCTATCCACGATGTATCGCCAGAGGATACGGTGGAGTTGGCCGATGATGGCTGGAATCCGGAGCGTTTTCCCACCTCCATGGAGTTGCTCGGGCGGTCGGCTGTAACGACCGCGAAGAAGCCGTTCGAACTTGCCTCGCTGTTGGCCCGCAACGCGCCGACGGCGTGGCGCTTCGGTCGTGGCCTGCTTAAGAAAGAGCTCCAGTTCACGACGAATGTGCCGCGAACGCGTTTCAATGCCAACGTCTCGCCGCACCGTGTCTTTGATGGCCGTAGTTTCTCGCTGGACGAGATACGTGCGATCAAAGGCCGCGTCGACGGTGCGACCGTCAACGATGTGGTTGTCAGCGTCTGTGGGGGAGCGCTCAGGCGCTACCTGGAGTCCAAGGGTGAATTGCCGGAAGAATCTCTCGTGGCGATGGCGCCGGTTTCCGCCCGTCCGGAAGAGATGCGCGAAGCCGCTGGCAACCTGGTGTCTACGATGAGCCTGCCGGTGCGCAGCGATATCGCGGATCCGTTGGATCGGTTGCGCGCTGTTCGCGTCGAGAGTGAGAAAGCCAAGAGGCTGACGCGCACGGTGGGCGCTTCGCTCGCGGCCGAGGCCGCGCATTTTCTACCGTCGACCACCACCGGATTGATGGCGACCGCTTATGCCCGCTATGGTTTGGCGAAGCGGCTGCCACCCATTTTCAATACGGTGATTACCAATGTTCCGGGTCCGAATTTCCCACTGTATTCCATGGGCTCGCGCATGGTCGCCAACTTTGGTCTCGGGCCGGTTGCCCACGGAGTAGGGCTATTTCAGCCGGTGATCGGTTACAACGGGCAGATCACTATTAGTGTTAATTCGTGCCGCGACATGATGCCGGATCCTGCGTTTTACTGTGATTGCCTTACCGAGACTTTCGAGGACCTGAAGAAAGTGGCAAAGCGGCCGGCAAAGCGTAAGCGCGTGTCGAAGAAACGGTCAGCCAACCCCACGTTGGCAGGAGTTGGCGATGGATGCAGGTGAAATCAGCAGGCCCTCTTTTGGCCTGAGGCTTTTGGAGTCACGCGCGGTCGGCGAGCTCTATCTGTACGCATGGATGTACCCGCTGCTGCACCTGGCCCCTAAAGGTGATGGTCACCCGGTTCTGGTTTTGCCGGGCTTTCTGGCCAGTGGCAGCTCGACCTTTCCCTTGCGGCACATACTCAAACGTGTCGGCTATCGGGGCCACCGCTGGAAGCTCGGTCGAAATATGGGGCCGCTGCATATTCCCCTCGACCAGGTGATGGATCGCGTGCAGGAACTTCGCCGGCGCTACGATAGCAAGGTCAGCTTGATCGGCTGGAGCCTCGGCGGAATCTACGCACGTGAACTCGCATGGATGTCACCGGATGATGTGCGCCAGGTCATTACGCTGGGCACCCCGTTCCGGCACCATCATTCCACCGCGGCATCGCGGCTTTACCACACGATCAACGGCCACTACAGCGAACATATCGAGCCGGAAGTCATCGACCGCGCGGAACAGCCACCGCCCGTGCCGTGCACCTCAATCTACACAAAGAGCGACGGGGTCGTGCCGTGGGAATGTTCCCTCGACGTCGATTCGCCTGAGACTGAAAATATCCGCGTCTACGGCAGCCATTGCGGCCTGGGCCACAACCCTGCTGCGCTCTGGGCCATCATGGATCGCCTCGCTCTCCCGGAAGACGAATGGAGCCCGTTCGATCGCCATCTATGCCGGACGTTGGCGTTTCCCAAGCCAGACGAAATCGAACCTTCTTAGTAGAGGGCGACAGGTCCTCTTTTCTTGATTCTCCGGGCGCGAGTCTTTCGTTAAGCATCACTTCCATATCCACCGAGCTTGAGGTCATCGGACGTCAGCAGACTCACTGTGTCGGTATTCGATGGGTGAGCAGCCCTCACACTTTCGAAAAGCGCGCCGGAAGTTTGCCGTGTCCTTGTAGCCAAGTTCTGCTGCTATGGCTTCGACACTGTGGTGCGTCTCGCGCAGGTATTGCTTGGCCCAACGTGCCAGGGCCTGAGACTTGAGTTGACGAAAGCTGGTGTTCTCGGCCTGTAGACGGCGATTCAGCGTGCGTTGGGACACATTCAAAGCGACAGCGACATCATCAAGATCGGGTAGCGGTGGCTCGCTGGTTCGCAACAGCCCGGCAATGTGCTGCTTATAGGGCGTTTCCGTGGTCTCGCTTTGGTCTTTCAAGGTCTTTGACAGTGTCAGCTGCGCCTCGCGCCAAAGCACCGAGTGATAGTAAGGGGAGGGCATATCCAGCCATCGGTGAGGAATGTCCACCTCGTTTGCGGCTGCGCCGAAGCTGACCTGCCCATGCAAAGCGTTGGTGTAGTCTGCGTTGTTTTCCGGTTCCGGGATGGCCAGGTGAAATCGGGCGTCTCCGGCGCGCTCCCCTGTCAAAGTCTCGATGTACTGCTGCAGCAACATCATGGCCGTTTGAGTATGGAAGTTCTCTACGTTTCCCGTATCGTGCTCGTAGAGAATCGTCACGGTCATTCCCTGCAGCGTTGAGCGAGCACCAACATTGATATAGGTAGCATGCAGCCGCGTAAAACTTTCCAGAACCTGCAGGCCCTCGCGAAGGTTCGGTGCTGACGCAATCGCCACGCCTACCGGACCGATGCCGAATACCTGCATTTGTCGGCCCAGCATAAAACCAAGCTTCCCGTCTCCCAGTAGCCGATCTCCGGTATTCAGGACATGGAGGAAGTCCGCCATGGGAATGTCCCCACCGCAGAGCAATTCGCGTTGGCTTAATGTGGTGCCGGCGAATATTGGTGCCGGGTCGATCCCGCGACGTTCCAGTTCCCTCAGGACCAGGCGGGCATAGACGGGACTGATTCTATCCATATATGCAAAATACTGTAATTTGGCGAATTATGACACCCAATTGGCGGGATCTGCACTCTTCACAGCCGCTGGGTTCGCTCATATTCGAGCCTTAGCGTACGACTCTCAGGAAGGTGCTTGTGAGTAAGACTGATTTGCTAGAGCGACAAGCAGTTGCCAGTGCCCAGCAATACATGGGCAGGGTGGCCTGGCCCACCATCATTCTTGGCCTGGTGCTGGGTGCGGCCTACATTGCCACAGTGGCAATGGCCCTGACCGGATTGCTCGCGTTGTGGTTGGCCGTTCCGCTCGTTGCGGTGCTCACGTATGCGAGTTACACCATTCTGCATGAGTCCGTTCACGGTTCGATAACTGGCACCGACCCGTCGCTGCGCTGGCTGAACAAGGCTCTGGGCTACATGGCAGCGTGGATTGTGATGATTCCACTAACGGCCCATCGCCACGAGCATACGGCCCATCACCGCTACACAAACGACGCGGCCAGAGATCCGGATTTCCACGTAGGCCAGATGCGAAACTCGCCGCTGGCTATGGCGCGTGCGGTCATGCGGGCAATGGTCAGTCAGTTCCGCTATTACTCTGAAAACCGCTGGACGAAAGCACCTTTCAAAGAAAAAGTGCAGCTATGCCTCGAGGTGGCCGCAGCGATAGTGCCACGCTTGGCCGTGATGCTGGCAGGTTACTGGGTTGAGGGTGTGGCGTTATTTGTGCTCGGTTGGCTGATTGGCGCAATCATCCTGCTCTATCTGTTTGCCTATGTTGTACACCGTCCGCACGACCAGGTAGGGCGCTATGTCGATACGGCAACGATCCTGCTTCCACCACCGCTGCACGCATTGTTTACCTGGTTGTGGTTGTTTCAAAACTATCATTCCATCCATCACTTGTTCCCACGCGTGCCTTTCTACAAGTACGCGGCGCTTTTTGGAGAACTCGAAGACATCATGCTGGCCAGGGGTGCGCCAATCCATCGCATGACTTGGCATCGGGCCGAAGAGCGGGCTCCCATGTAGGACCCGGTAATTTGCATAGCCTTATCGAATAGAGGATTTAGTCCGGCTCGTGCGTCTTACTTAAAACCCGTGTGAGGAAAAGCATGTACAAACGTCTCGTTCTAATTACAGCCACACTGTTTCAGCCAACGCTGTTGGTCGCCGAGACGCACGATGATTTCCGCCACCTGGGTGAAATCAATAAAGCTTCGATAATCATGCTGGCTGAGGAAGGCCTGGTTCCCGCCAGCCTTGCATCGCAGATCGCAGCAGGTGTTGGACGCGTTATTGCAGAACAGGATGAAGACGGCGCGGTTCGATCGAGCAACTACCTCGATTTCGAAGCCCGACTCGTTGAAATCGCCGGGCCCAATGCATCACGGTTGCACACTGGCCGCAGCCGTCAGGATATTGGCTCGACATTCAGACGCATGGCCTTACGCGAAGCGATGCTGGATACCTACGAGCCGCTGCTTGGGGCACGGCGAGCGCTGCTCGAACTGGCGGCACAACACATCGATACGGTCATTCCCGCGTACACCCATGGCGTCCAGGCGCAGCCAACGACACTTGCACATTACTTGTTGGCCTTTTCTGCCGCTTTCGAACGAGACGCCGAGCGGCTAGAGGAAGCCTATGCCCGTATGAACCTGAGTCCGCTCGGTGCGGCTGCATTCGGCACTTCGGGTTTTGCGATTAATCGTATCCGCTTGGCTGAGTTGCTTGGTTTTGATGCGCCGGTAGAGAACTCCTACGACGCGAACCTGGTCTCATCGGTTGACTCGAAAATCGAGTTTGCCAATGCATTGTCGACATCAGCCATTACGGTGGGCCAGTTGATGCAAAACCTGCATACGCAGTACCACAACCCGGTACCGTGGATGCTGTTAGCCGAGGAGACCACGGACGTCAGCAGCATCATGCCGCAGAAGCGCAATCCGCGACCGCTTGACCTCGTTCGCTTGCTCGCGACTGCAGTCGTCAGCAGTGCCCACACCGTTACTCTTAATGCGCACAACACCAACTCGGGAATGAACGATTACCGGCCTGGCACCCAGGCACAGCACGCGGCGAGTAAAGCACAGGCGATGTACATCGCATACGCGGATGTTATGAATAACCTCGTTATCAATCGTGAGCGCGCGTTGCAGGAAGTCGAAGTAGATTACTCAACGATGACCGAGGTCGCCGACGTCCTGCTGCGCCACGCGGACGTGCCGTTCCGGATAGGACATCACTATGCATCGGACCTGACGAACTTCGGCCGGGCCAATGGTAAACGCCCGAAGGATTTGACGGATGACGAACTGCTACACATTTACAAAGAGTCGATCGGTGCCGAGTTGCCGGTAGAGCTTGAGCTGATACGCCAGGCGCTGGATCCGGCAGCCATGGTGCGTGAACGCAAGGGCCTGGGCGGACCGCAGGAAGCTGAAGTGCTGCGCATGCTGTCTCGACACAACGATTCACTGGCATCCGGGCGTACCTGGCTTGACTCGTCCCGTTCCCACCTGCAAGACTCAGAAGCTGCATTGGAGCGGGCATTTGCGGAACTTGAGCAATAAGAACGACTGGTTTGACGGTTTCGTCGAGGAGACGAAAGGTCCGCTGGCGGCCTATATTGGCAAAATTGTGTCATCGCCGGATGATGTTCAAGGCGTCATGCAGGATGCCTATCTCAAGGTCTTTATTGCATTGCGCAAGCATCGAAGTGAGGGGCACTCGCCCACCGCCTTGCTGTACAGGGCTGCACACAATCTCGCCATCAGCCGCCTGCGCCATCAAAAAGTCATTCAACATTCAATTACCGCGGTCTCTATAGCAGAAGAACTGCGCGGCGAGCGCTTGAGTGCCGAGCAATCCGTCAGCGAAAGCCAAAAACGCAACGAGCTAATGCTTATCATCAATGCGCTGCCGCCCAAATGCCGCAATGTCTTCGTATTGCGCTGGATCCACGGTATGAGCCAACGGGCGATTTCGGAGAGACTCGGTATTGCCGTCAGTACTGTCGAAAAACACCTGGCGAAAGGCCTGCGCTTCTGTAAAGACGAGATGCGGCAGAAAGCCGCAGCGGCGGAAGCAGACACCGTTGCAGCCACTGACAAACGCCGCATCGGAGAAGCATCATGACGCGGCTTCCCGACTGGCTTGGAGAGAATATTCCCGATGTGGTCATGGAAGACGCCGCAACGTGGATGGCCCTGCTTGACTCGGAACGGTCCACGGAGGCCGATCGCATCGGCTTTGCACGCTGGCTTGATGAAGATCCGACACACCGCTGGGCGCTTGAGGAACTGTCAGAGGTCTGGGCTCGATTGCGAACCTTGTCGGATATCGAGCCACTGCTGGACGAGGACAAGGTCGTTCGACTGCCATCGGCAACGCCTTCTGTCCCACACGCTGAAAAATCATCGCTTCCGGCACAACATCGCGACTGGTCGGCGGCCGCAGCAATTGCCATTGTTGCGTTGGGCGTATCGGCACACATGGCGTTGAGTCCAGCAAGCGAGAGTTTTGCGACAGATGTTGGTGAGTCGCGTTCAATTGTTTTAACCGATGGCTCGATGCTCGAAATGAACTCGCGCACAACCATGGAAATTGTCATCGATGATCAGAAACGTGAGGTCCAACTGACGAGTGGTGAAGCACTATTCCATGTTGCAGATGATCCGCGGCCCTTCGTTGTTGCGACTGACCTGGGTTCGGTCGCAGCACTCGGTACTGTATTTACTGTCGATGTCAGCAACGATGTGCTGGAGGTTTTTGTTATAGAGGGCAATGTAGCCGTGACAGCAAGTGACGCGCCGTTACCCCTCACCGAGTACGATAACGATATCGGTGTTCGATTTGCATCCAAAGCGGCGCTGTTGGGTGAAGGTGAGTGGCTTGAAGTATCAGGTTCGAATTACAAGCAACAATTGCTCGGTACAGAGGAATTCCGGAAACGATTGTCCTGGCGCAAAGGTGTGGTTGAGTTTGAGAACCAACCTTTGCAGGTCGTCGTTCAGGAAATGCGTCGTTACACGCATGTCTCTATTCACGTTGCTGACAGTGAGCTAAGTAATTTGCGTATTTCGGGCCGATTTGAGACCGGGAATGAACGCGAGTTTCTTACGCAACTCAGTGAAAAATACAATATTGTTGTGGATAGTCAGAATGCTGACTGGATATTGCTGCGCAGCCTTTAGGCAGCCTGCGCCGTCGCCTTCTCATCGTTGATCAAAGTCGACACCTTTTCGCCGGACGCGCAGGCGAGCGTCCAACCGAAAGATCCGTGGCCGGTATTGAGAAACAAGCCCTTAATTCGAGTGGGCCCAATAACCGGTTGACCGTCCGGCGTTAAGGGTCGAAATCCGGCCCAGGCGTCATTGGAGTTGCACGCGTAGTTGGCTACAGCAGGCGCACTGGACTTTGCGACGTCCAGCAGACACCGCACTCGCTGTGCATCATGTGAGGTGTCGTAGCCCACAAAGTCAGCAAATCCCGCGATACGCACCTGTTCATCGATGCGGCTGATGACAAAGCGGCGACCGAAATCAGTAACGCTGACAGACGGTGCCTGAGGTCCGGGAGGCAATGTGACGCTGTAACCTCGCGCCGGATAGATACGGGTGTCGATACCCAGCGGCTTCAACACCGCCGGACTCCACGTGCCGAGGCAGACAACTACCGCATCGGCATCGAGCGGTCCGCAATCGGTGGCGACGGCCTTCAGTGCGCCATTCTCGACGACGAGACTCTCAACCTTTGTGCCGAGTTCGAAGTTGCAGGTCGTTTTGTCATGCAGGTGTCGAGCGAGAAGCTGTGCAAAAGCCAACGAGTCGCCGACCTTGTCGCCCGGAGAGTAAACGGCGCCGGCGTACGGCCCGCTCATGTGTGCCAACTCCGGCTCAATTGAAATGGCTTCGTCCATACTGATTACGTCAACGTGATTGCCGTACGCCGCCTTGAGTTTGCAGGTCTCTTTTGCGTGTGCCATCTCGGTTTCGGTTCGTAACAGTACGAGCTTGCCAACGGACCTGTAGCTAAAATCACCATTGAGTTTCGGCCTGAGTTCATCGAGCAGTTGTTTCGATCGCTCGGCGAGAGCCAGGTTTGCGATTGTATTGCGAGTCGCCTTGTCGCTTGAGCACTGCCCCAGGAAGGAGAGTCCCCAGCGGAGCAAGTCCGTATTGATAGGAGGCCGTACACGAATGGCGCGGTCGATGCCGGCCATGAGTCCAGGCATCTTCGCAAGGAATGCCGGGCTCGCCATTGCATCGACATAGCTGTAGCTGAGTTGGGCGCCGTTACCGTAGCTACAGCTCTGCGCAACCTCACTCTCACGATCAATGATCGTGACATCGTGCCCGGCGGTTGCCAGGTAGTAGGCTGTCGTGACGCCGACGACACCTGCGCCTAATACTACGGTATGCATTCGTGAATATTACTAAGCTAGTTTACGAATGTACCAATGTCGATTTGTCGGGTGCCCATAACCGTGACCTATGGACAGAGTTAGTGGTGCAGGTACTGATTGACGACCGTCTTTAAGTGTTTCACAAAGCGTCGACAAAGCAGGGATGGTGGCATGCTGTCGGAGTGCAGCACGTCAATCGAATAACGCAGCGGCGGATCGAGCAATGAGCATCGAACGTTGTCGCGCTCGGTCGAACGGGCGGTTATTGCATCGACAATCGAGACGCCACTACCGTTGGCGACCAGCGCTTTGGCAATCTGGTAGGTCTCGGTGAATACGATCATGTTCAGGTCGACGCCCGAGCTGTCGAGATGCGACGTCAGCAGCTGTCCGAGTGGCCCGCGACCGCTAAGACCAATGAACGGTAATCCCGCGAGTTCGTCGATAGACACTCTGTCGTCGCCACCAAGCTCGATATCCTGGGGAGCAATGACGACGAACTCATCATGGGCCAGTGTTTCCGATGCGAGTCCGGGTACAGGCGCTGAGTCGAAGACGAGCCCAATGTCGATACGAGAGCTAAGCAGAGCGTCAGCGATCTCGTCGTGATGCAGGGTCTCGATCTCGAATGCGGTGTCAGAGTGTTCCTTAAGATAACTACTGACAGCGGCGGGTAGCAATTCGACGCCAAAGGCGGGCGTCGCCGCGATACGCACTTTGCCAACGTCGGAGGATCGCAAGTTTTCGGCGACATGTCGCAGCTGCTCAACGTGATCAAATACGTTGGATACCAGCCCAAATAGCCGGTCGGCCTCCGGCGTGGCCACCAGCTTGCCTTTGACGCGATCAAACAAGGGGTAGCCGAGTTGCTGCTCGGCGTGCGCGAGGACCTTGCTGACTGACGGCTGCGACACATTCAGAAATTTGGCCGCATTGGTCATCGAGCCACTGGTATAAATTGCGTGAAAAACCTCGATCTGGCGCAGGCGCATGAAGCGTGTCTCTCATAACAGCGGGTTATGCCTTAGCCTGACTAGTATAGAGGATCTTGGCGAGGCCGCCATGCCCCTATAACTTAGGTCTATGGATTAGCGAACTGTTGTGATTGGCGCTGTGTCCGACGGATTGCTAGTTTTGTCCCGAACAATGGCGGATTTCAATCCGCCGGCGCGTTATACCAATACTAATGGCGTAGGATTGCGTCAGGCGCCGGCATCATAAGCCGGTCAATAGCAGGGGAGAAATCATGTTTTCTAAGTTTAGTTTTCCGCGTGGCCGTGGCCGTGGCCGCCTTAGCTCACTTCTCGTCAGTGTCCTGATACTGCCATTTGCGGTGGGGACAGCATTCGCGCAGGACGAAGAGGCAGACGATACAGAGATCGAAGAGATCATTACGGTCGGCTCACAGATCAAGGGCGCGAATATTCGCGATGCGCTGGCTGTCTCTGTTATGACATCGCAGGACATCGAAGGCCTGGGTGTGGACTCCGGTGACGAACTGTTGCAGTTCATGGCGGAGCAGGGACAGAACTTCTTTGCTGAGTCGGAAAACATCAGCGGCGGCGTAAACTCTGCCCGCGGCGACATCGGCGCCTACAACCTGCGTAACCTCGGTACCGGTAACACCTTGGTGCTGCTTAATGGTCGGCGCATGGTTAACTCTGCGGCCTATCAGACAGAGCTCGTTGGCGGCAGTTTCATACCGGTTAACACGGTTAACTCACAGTCTTTACCGGTATTCGGCCTCGATCGTATCGAAGTGCTGCGTGACGGCGCATCGGCAATTTACGGTGCCGACGCGGTTGCCGGTGTCGTTAACTACGTCATGAAGGATGATTTTGACGGATTTAGCCTCAGGGCACGTTATTCGGACTTCGAGGGTCTGCCGCGGAACGACGTAAAACTCACGGCAGAGTGGGGCAAGACCTTCAATGACGGCCGTACGAACCTGAGTATCTTCGGTAGCTTGTACCAACGCGACCCGGTGAATTCGCAGGATGATGCGAAGTGGGCTGATGATGACTATCGGCGCCTTATCCCTGAGGACTCTCCGTTCGCAGGTGATACGTCCTTCCGTCGTTCGAGCGCCAACTCTGAGTACGGACAATACGATGCTCGCCCAAGCGTATCCGGCTTTTCTGACCCATTCGATTTCTGGGACGGAAGCGGAGAATTCAATACTTATCCGATCGGTAGCGAGTTCTGTGAATTCACAGACCCGCAGTATCCGAATGTGTGTTTCGCGGCCGACGGTAACCCAATCTACCGCTATAACAACAACAGGAATCGTGACCTTTACTCAGATCTGCAACGCACGCATCTGTTCGTGTTCCTCAACCATGACTTCGGTAACGGCCTTGAGAGCTTTACAGAGTTCTCGGCGTATCTGTCCGATACGACCACGATTCGTCAAGCGTCGACCAGGTTGAGCGCTGTTGCGAAGTACCGCATCGCGGCCGATGCCTACTGGAATCCGGTTGGAGCTCTCGGTTCGAGCGCCCGCCTGCCTGACAGCATCATCGGTCCAGACATACCCGTAGAGGGAATCGAACTTGAGATCGATAACTATCGCTGGACAGACGCACCACGCATTGTGGATAACGATGGCGAAACGTACCGGTTCCTGACTGGCCTTCGTGGCGAGATGGGTGAATGGAACTGGGAAAGCGCCTTGCTCTGGTCGAAGGCCGAAAAAGAAGACATCACACGCAATCGCATCTCGAACACTTTGATGCAGGAAGCGCTCAACGACCCGACGCCAGCAGGTTATAACGCCTTTAGCGGTGCAATCGATACGAACATCGAGCGGACCCTTGTTGACGTGTACCGAATCAATGAAACCGAACTGAAGATGATTGACTTCAAGATGTCTAACGGCGAATTGTTTGACATGCCGGCTGGACCGGCCGGTCTTCTGGTTGGCGTCGAGTATCGTGAAGAGTCATTCCTGGATGATCGCGATCCGCGCCTCGACGGTACAATTCAGTTCACCGATAACGCCGGTAACGGTTTTCCGATTGTCTCCGATGTCATGAACTCGAGTCCGACTCTGGACAGCGCTGGTAGCCGCGACGTGTTCTCAGCCTTTACTGAAGTGCAAGTACCCTTGCTGGAAACTCTCGATATGCAGCTCGCGCTGCGTTACGAGGATTTCTCGGATGTTGGTGACACAACGGTTGGCAAAATTGCACTGGGCTGGCGTCCGATCGAACAATTGTTGTTCCGCGGCTCCTGGTCGGAGGCTTATCGCGTTCCGAACCTCGTGACAATCAATGAGAGTGGCGTTGCGCGCTCCAATACAGTGGATGACTTCGTGTGCTTGTATGTTGATCCAGATGAAACTCTGCTCGATTGTGTTCACGGCGTACAACGTGCTGCAGGCGGTAGTAATGAGTTGATTCCGGAACAGTCTGAAAATACGTCGTTCGGCGTGGTTTGGGATATCACCAGCGATCTGACGGTCACACTCGACTTCTGGGCAATTGAAAAGGAAGACACGATCGGCCTGTTCGGTGAAGAAAACCACACGGCACTCGACTTGCTACGCCTGCTTGAGGCAGGCAGCACGAATTGTGCCAGTGGCCCTGGCAACGCGGCGGTCATTCGTGATCCGGCACCCGCTCCGGGTTCGCCCGAAGAGGCTCTTTTCCTCGCGGCAGGCATTTGCCCGGTCGGTGACGCAGTTCGCGTCAATGATGTTTACAAGAACCTTGATACTCGTAGGATCAAAGGCCATGACATCGGCATCTACTACAGTCTGGAATCGGCGCTAGGCGACTTCGATTTCCGCTACGTCGCAAGCCGACTCGACGAGTATGAACAGCTGGCCAGCGGTGCTGCACAGGAATTGCTGGACGCGCAGGAAGCCGGCATATTGCCCCCGGATGTACCGGTTGTCGGATTCTCTAACCTGGTTCGGCAGAATGGCAACCCGCGCTGGAAGCACACCGCGCGCATCAACTGGTACAAGGGTGACTGGGGCGCAACCGTGAGTGGCACGCAGCTCAGTGACGCGATCGAAACGCGCCCAGGCCTTGGTAGCGACGGTTCGCAATGGGTCCTCGAGTCTATGACGACCTTCAACATGGCGGCTGATTATCGCTTCGTCACATTCGGCGATACGGATGCCCGGGTTCGATTCGGCATCACGAATTTCACCGATGAGCGTGCACCGCTATCGAGCAACCGCTTCGGTTACTTCTCGGATATGCACACCGACCTGGGTCGTTCGTACTACCTCGATCTAAGACTGGACTTCTAGTTCACGTTGCCCGCTGACAGGGGACCAAACCGGTCCCCTGTTGGTCGGTGCTCGGAACATATACTGTGATTACATCATCAAGGTCCCCGGAGCCGTCCGTTAACCGACAGCTCGAGACCTATCAGACAGTGGGTCGAATTCTAGGGCCGGTTGTATTCGCGCTCATGCTTGTTGCGGAACAGTGGCAGGACGCCATGAACCCGCAAGCCTGGAGGGCGGCGGCCGTTGGCTTATGGATGGCTATCTGGTGGGCAACCGAGGCGATACCGGTCCCCGTGACGGCGTTCCTGCCCATTGTGGTTTTCGAGCCGCTTGATATCGCCAGCCTCAGGGATGCGGCAGCACCGTACGCGAACCCGATTATCTACCTGTTTCTTGGCGGCTTCCTGATGGCCCTGGCGCTCGAACGATGGAATCTTCATCGACGGATTGCGCTCGCTATTCTGGATAAGACAGGAACTGATGGCCGACGACTGATCGGCGGGTTCATGTTCGTCTGCGCGATGCTGAGCATGTGGATGACAAACACGTCCACGACGATGATGCTTTTGCCGATCGTGCTCTCAGTAATCGCGGTTATCCGCGACAACGTAGCCGATCTCTCTGAAAAGAGCCGTTCCGACTTTCAAATTGCCATGCTGCTCGGTCTTGCGTACTCGGCCAGCATTGGGGGGCTTGCGACCTTGGTGGGCACGCCACCTAATGCATTGTTAATTGGTTACCTCGCAGAGAATTACGGCATCGAGATCAGTTTCGCCCGTTGGATGACTGTCGGTGTTCCCGTCACGCTGGTGATGCTACCGCTAGCCTGGTGGATCCTTACGCGATATCTTCACCCTGTTAATATCCCTGCGAACGAGGCAGTGCATCAGCACTTGCATCAATTGCGTGAGGAGATGGGCTCGATGACGACGCCCGAAAAACGCGTCGCTGTCATATTTGTTCTCGTCATTTCCTCATGGATGCTACGGCGTCCAATTACGGAACTGACTGGCCTGACGGGTATTTCCGACGCAGGTATTGTCATGACGGCAGGCGTCTTATTATTCATGTTGCCGAGCGGTCACCCAACTCAACCACAGTTAATGACCTGGCATGACGCAACTCGATTGCCCTGGGGTGTGCTCATTCTGTTCGGTGGCGGTCTTAGCCTTGCGGCTGCCGTGTCGAATACGGGCCTCGCGTTGTGGCTTGGCGAGAGCCTCGCACCACTCAACGCATTCGGACTTGCTGCCCTCGTTGTTGCATCCGTGGCGCTCGTCATCTTCCTCACCGAATTAACGAGTAATCTTGCGACGACTGCGACTCTGTTACCGGTCATGGGTGCTATCGCGATTCAGGCGGGCATTCCACCGCTGTTCCTGACGGTACCCATAACGATCGCGGCCAGTTGCGCGTTTATGCTGCCAGTGGCCACGCCGCCTAACGCGATTGTCTTTGCGACAGGTCAGATTACGATCCCACAGATGGTACGTGCCGGCGTCGTGTTAAACCTGATTGGTATTGTGATCGTCACGATCGTCGCTTTGTATCTTGCCCCGCATGCGCTGCTTTAGCCTTTTTCTGATAGTTACTCTGCTGTTCGGTTGTTCCGAGCAACGAGGATCGGTACAGGAGAGTATCGACGTCATTCTTGTGGGCGGGACGGTATTCAGCGGGCTTGATGAGGCGCCTGTCATCGCGGATGTCGGTATTGAGGCTGATCGGATCGTGGCGATCGGCAACCTTTCAGACCATCCAGCGGATCTGCGCATCGACGTTACCGGTCTGGCGGTCGCACCTGGTTTTATCGACATCCACAGTCACGCATTACGCCAAAATGAGAAGCGCAGCGGCATCTTCCTGTGGCCCGATGCCGAAAATCTGATACGCCAGGGCGTTACGAGTGTCATCGGCGGGCCTGATGGTAACTCGCCGCTGCCCATCGCCGAATATCTTTCACGATTGGAGGAAAATCCTGCAGCCGTCAACTTTGGCACGTTTGTCGGCCAGGGGTCGGTACGCGGAGCAGTCGTAGGGCCCGACGATCGGCGTGCAACTGAGGAAGAGCTCGAACTGATGCGCGCGGAGGTCAGGAAAGCCATGCATAGCGGCGCATTCGGGCTGTCGTCGGGTCTGCTCTATGCGCCTGGCAGCTTTGCAACGGCCGAAGAAGTCATCGAGCTTGCGAAGGAAGTCCGGCCCTACGGTGGCATTTACATCAGCCACATGCGCAACGAGGCCCTTGGGCTGTTCGATTCGATTAACGAGACGATTCGCATCGGTGAAGAGGCGGGCATACCGGCCCAGCTAACGCATCACAAGGTCATGGGTGCGCCAATGTGGGGCCGGTCGGACGAAGCGCTTGCGCTGACCGATGCGGCGATTGCTCGCGGTGTGGATGTCTCGATCGACCAGTACCCGTATACCGCCTCATCGACGGGCCTGCCGGCCGTGTTTCCACGCTGGAGCCTTGATGGCGGCAATGTTGCTCTCAAAGCCCGTCTGGACGACCCGGAGCAAAGAGTCAAAGTGAAAGAGGGTATCGTCTTCGCGCTGGTCAATGAGCGTGGCGGCAACGATCCGGCCAATGTTGCGCTCGCTGATTGTGCCTGGGATCCCACGCTCAATGGTTTGAATCTTAGCGACGTGCTGCAGCAACGCAAGATCGACGTGACTATCGAGAACGCCGCGGAACTCATAATGGAGCTGCAGTATGCAGGCGGATGCAGTTGCGTGTATCACGCGATGTCAATGATTGATGTCGACCGCATCATGCAGCATCCGCAGACAATGATTGCCTCAGATGGCGGTATAGCGGCACCGGGCAACTTGCGGCCGCATCCACGTAACTACGGAACGTTTGCGAAGGTGTTGGGCGAGTTTGTACGTGAGCGAGGGATTCTGTCGTTAACGACGGCCATCAACAAGATGACTCGCATGCCGGCTGACCGTATCAACATTACGAATCGCGGTCGGCTCGAGGTCAATGCAGTCGCAGACATTGCGGTATTTGACCCGGATGTAATTATCGACAAAGCAACATTCGAGGATCCGCATCAATATGCCATCGGCGTGCACCATGTGTTCGTCAACGGCACGGCAGTATTAATGGACAAAGAAATGACCGGTGCGCGGCCTGGCAAAGTGCTGCGTTCCGAGGGTGCCAAGCCTGAGCATTGATCTCGTAAGTAAACGCTGGAACGTCTTGATCACATTCGACCGCTTTCCGCGGTGGTATAGTCGGCAGGGATGCCAATAAAACTACTGA
>Ga0316201_10001174_pt1 | contig 17177 bp, 15 predicted proteins | sample CS6wburrow_MG_FD_204516 | JGI IMG/M metagenome (GOLD analysis project Ga0316201, IMG submission 204516) | Coastal sediment microbial communities from Delaware Bay, Delaware, United States - CS-6 worm burrow | ecosystem: Environmental > Aquatic > Marine > Coastal > Sediment | place: USA... | reverse complement strand
GGAATAACAAGTGTCAGATCAGGTTCAAACTATCGTATTTAATTAGATAGCACCGATCCATGCACATTTACTCCGGCTGTCAGTCGAACAGCTGAATTCCGTGTTCTGCTATACACGTACAGATCGTCACCGCCGCTTCTGACCGATAGCTGCCGTTCAAGGATATTGAGCTAGAATGTCGGCTTGTGACCCGAAGCGGACGCTCGCAGGAATTTTACCCTCGGAAAACGTAAGGAGATTAGACATGCGAAATCTGGTTGTTGGTTGCATTGGGTTCGGCGCTTTTATTCTCGCGGGGCCATGGCTTGCGCAGATTTCGATCGCTGACGAATTATCAGCCGCTCCCGAACCGATGCTTGAAACCCTCCTGTCTACACAACTCGACGGAGTTGAAGGCACCGAAGTGATCGTGAGCCGTGTTGTGATGCCGCCAAATACGAGCCTGCCCAAGCATTGGCATCCTGGCGAGGAATTCGCTTATATCCTAGAGGGTTCCACTATTCTCCGGCGCGATGGCAAGCCGGATTTGACAGTGTTGAAGGGCGAGCTAGTCAAGATCTCTCTTAAGGAAATTCATTCGGCAGTGACAACCGATCAAGGTGCCGAATTACTAGTGTTTCGAGTTCATGAACATGGGAAACCTGAGCGGATTTTGGTCGATTAGACTGCGGTTCGTTTGAAAGGGTTCGAGCCTGCGCTCGCTAGCCAGGGACTCATTTGAAAACGACCATTTAGGCTGCTTATGGCTGTTTGCCGGTCGCGGATCGATTTATCGAGCGGCTGGTGCGCGCCTGAAGGCAGCCAGTCCATCCTGCTGAGCTATAATTTCCGGCACGGACTCATGGTGTTCATTTAGACAGCAGAATAATTGGAGAGATTATGAAACAGAATATTCATAACGTTGAACGCGTTGTTCGCGTAATTGCCGGATTGGCCATCATCAGCTTGGTGTTCATTGGACCGCAGTCAAACTGGGGCTGGCTGGGTGTAATCCCACTGGCAACTGGCATTATTGGGTGGTGCCCGCCATACGCAATATTCGGATTCAGCACCTGTAAGAATCCCGAGTAAATCACCCGGTAAACTGAGCGTCTGCTTCTCGCCGTTAGCTGCCCTTCGTGGAAATTGGGCTAAAATGTCGGCTTGTGACCCTTTACGGACACTTTGCTCGGATAGGCAATTTTGAATCGACGAACACTGATTATGTTGGTTGTAGCCACGGCAATAGCTGGCTGCGGACAACGCTCGGTCGAAACGAAACGTTTGCGCGTTGTGGTCGCGGGAGCAGGAGTCGTCGGCGCATCGATTGCATATCATCTAGCCAAGGCGGGGGCTTCCGTTACTGTCATCGACAGGCTAGGCCCAGCAACGCACGCTAGTCGGGGAACGTTTGCCTGGGTAAACGCTACATGGGCCAAGCAACCGCGCCATTATCACGCGCTTTCTCAAGACGGATTGGCTAATTGGAAAGATCTGCAACAGTTGCTGGACTTGCCGATCCGGTGGGGAGGATCATTGGAATGGTTCGACAATGACATACGCCAGGAACAACTCGCTGCGCAAATAGCCGAACAGATTGAATGGGGCGAACCCGCGCGTATGGTTAGCGCGTCGGAAATCGCAAAACTCGAACCAAACCTGAAAATTGGTCCCGGTGTGAGTGCTGCGTATTCATCAAACGATGGTGCGGTTGATCCCGTCCTTGCGACAAGAAGACTACTCGACGCCGCCAAACAACTTGGCGCAACGGTTAGTTACCCCTGTGAACTCATAGACACTTCGATGTCCGACGGCCGACTGACCTCGGTTGAGACCACCACTGGATCAATCAAAGCTGATCGCCTTGTACTTGCTACCGGTGCGGCTCCCGGCCCACCCAGCCGCATTGCGGGAATCGATATCCCACAAAGATCGACCCCAGGCGTAATCGCGCTCACCAAACCGATGCCACGGCTCGTCAATCGCATCATTGTTGCGCCCGGAGTTCATATGCACCAGCGAGATGATGGACGGTTCGTTCTCGGTGAGCAGGACGGTGCGCCAAAGACCGAAGCTCATGCGCTGCGTTTGGAAGGACAACCAAACGATTTTCCAACCAAATTAGTTGCACAGGAGCACGGTGACCGGATACTGGATATTGCGACACGGTTCGTTCCAGGCATTGCGGATGCTGAAGTCGATACCGCCTGTATCGGTTGGCGCCCGCTGCCAATTGATGGTCATCCTGTTTTAGGCGTAAACCCTGACAGGCGCGACGTTTACATGGCTATTATGCACAGCGGAGTTTCATTAGCGCCCATCGTCGGGCAACTGGTTTCGCTCGAACTAATTGAGGACGTAGTCATTGAGCGATTGGAGCGTTATCGGCCAACACGATCATTTGAGCACGTCGAACGTTACTAACGCATGACTTGAATAGCAGGCATTCTGCAGCCGCTTCTGGCCGTTGGCTGCTGACCAATGAATACCTCGTAGATGAGGTTTGGGAAAATTGGTTTATTGAGTTATGTTGTGTCGGCGACGGTTGATTGGAGAGCCGGCGTAGTATGGCGTTGATTCATCAGTGCGCATGGCAGTGACCGATACAATAAAAAGAGCAGCATTCTGTGGAATTTGTGTTGAAATTCATTGACGAAGTGGAGGACTTCATTATCGCCACAGCGCTCCGCATCCGGCGGTCGCTATCTCCGAAACCAAAGGAACGGCGGCAAAACCCTAGAACATCCGACGATACGCCCAAGCCAACATCGGCTCATAGCCGAAGGCATGCGTCCAGATAGTAATCTGACTAGCGACGAAAAGGGGTCCGTTACGAAGCTTATAGACCTTCGAGGACATAGGCGCGCCAGTTTTTTGACTTGTCTCGCACAGGCTTCAGGGCCGTGTATTCCGCGCGAACCCTCAAGATATTCTTGCCAACCCACAGGGTCGGTAATCTCGTACTTTACGACTCAGGCTTTGCCTGTCGCCGCGCTAATCGAACAGCAGCCGCAACCTCGCAACACCCTCGTGAATATCACTTTCGCTATAGTGTGCGAAGCTCAGGCGCAGGTAATTGCGCAGTTGGTGTTCGCCAGAGAATAACGTCCCGGCGGTGAATCCGGTTTCAAGTTTGAGGGCTTTGTCTTTCATAGGCGCTGTATCGATACCCTCTTCAAACCGTAGCCAGAAGAAGTAACCGCCGTCAGGGCGTGTCCATTCCGCGATGCCGTCGAAATGTTCTTTCAGCGCCGCATCCATGGCCTCGACGCGGCCGCGATACGTGTCGCGCAATTTTTCGAGATGTGCATCGAGTAGTCCACGCGTCATCGCATGCCGGGCGACATGTGAGCTGATGTGATTAATGCAGCCGCCGCTATGAATCAGTCCAATCCTCAGGATTCTTTGGATCAGAGCCTCGGATGTTTGAATCCAACCCAGACGCATTGCCGGCGCAAGTATTTTTGAATACGACCCGAGCGATATAACGATGTCACTGTCGATCATCGTGCCGTAAGCCGGCGGCGGATCGCCATAATAGTAAAGTAGCTGGTAGGGCTCGTCCGCCACCACGAGAAGATTATGTGACCTGGCCAGTTCTACAACCTTCTGCCGCCGCTCCGCCGACGAACTCAGCCCGGTCGGATTGTGGTAACTCGGGATGGTGTAGAAGAATGCTGGCGAGTGCTGGCCCAATGCTGCTTCCAGCTCATCCATGTTAGGCCCGTCATCGTCCATCGGAATGCCGACGATGTTGAGATGGTGGTCTCGGAAAATCTTGAACGCGAGAAAATAACTCGGCTCCTCGACGAACACGGTATCGCCGGGCTTGGCGAATACAGTAGACACGAGACTCATGGCCTGCGAATTGCCGCCAGTGGCGAAAAGGCTATCCGGTGATGCTACAACGCCATAGTTTTCGGTCAGGAACGCAGCCAGCGCGTCGAGAAAGCGTGTATCGCCGCGCGGGACACCGTAGTTAAGATCAAACGGTTGCGCCTCGGCAAGAAACGACTGCATGGCTTCGCGCACAACTTCGACTGGTAACAGGTCGGCTGACGGCTGGCCAACACCGAAGTTAATCGTGCCGGGTGGCGGTGCCCCGTCGAAAGTGACAACTTTGCTGGCCATTTATTCGCTCCCTGCCTGATGGATGTATTTTCGAACCCGATCGTGTTCGCCGTCCAGGAAATGCCGAATGTTACTGGCCGACAGGCGGCGATTTTCGAGGATCGACCAATCGGAGTAAAAGGCGACGTGCGGCGTTAGGATGACATTGGGGCGGTCTATAAACGGCGAGACCTCAATATTTGGCGACTCTTCGCTCAACACATCGAGCCCGGCCGCAGCGACTTGCCCGGTATCGAGCGCTTCGATTAGTGCCGCCTCATCGACCAAGCCACCGCGCGCTGTGTTGATCAGGATTGGCGTATTGCGCATTCGCCGGAATGCATCCCGATTAACGAAATTCTCGTTCTCGCTGGTCAGGGGGCAATGCAGGCTGATGATGTCCGAGCGGGTGAATATCTCCTCGAGTTCACAAAGCTGCACGCCGAGCTCAGAGGCAGAAGCGGTGACTGCCCATGGATCATTTGCGATGACGCTCATGTCAAAGCCTTGCGCTCGACGCGCGACGGCCTGCCCAATAGCGCCGAATCCAATCAGCCCAAGAGTCAGGTCGCTCATGCGACGCAGGCCCGACATGGAATCCCATTCCCAGCGGTGTTCAAGCTGAACCTGCGAGTGATAATCAGGTAGCCGGCGTGCCAGCGCCAACATCAGTAACAAGGTGTGATCGGCCACCTCGCCGGCGCAATAGTCATCGATTGCACAGACACTAATGCCCCTATCCGCCGCAGCCTCTATGTTCACGGCACTGTAGCCTGTCGCGCTAACAGAGATCAGCCTGCAACTCGGCAGTGCCTCGATGACCGTTCGAGTCAGTGGCACGTAAGCTGTGAGGATCACATCCACATCTCGACAAGCTGCGATCAATTTGTCTGCATCGCCTTCGTACACGTAACGGACGATGTCGACATTCGGACCGAGGATCGACGCCTCAATGTCGTGGTCTGGGTTAGCTGCTTCCGGCGTATCGGCAAAGAGAACTGTGGTCATTCGGTCGCCCGGGAGAAAACACTTATGACAACAAAAACGACAGACGAGACCAGCAGGCCCGGCCACAGAGGGTCGATGGAAGAGACGCCAACCAGATCAAACGTTGACGCGACGTACCAGCCGATGACCGTGATTAGTGACAAGGTGATACTCCAGAACGCTGCATCATTATCTACTTCATCCTGTATGACTATTGCAACGGTCGGCACGAACAACGCGGCCGAGTTGATCGTGAAAGCGACCAGCAAAATGCCGATCACATCCTGCATTTGCCACGCCATCCATGCTGAGGCAGTACCAACGATTGCCGCGAGGCCCATGCTGACGTGAAACAACTTTTGCGGTGCAACATCCGGGTTGATGTAGCGCTGATAAATGTCACGACTGCCGTTTGCTGACGCCGTGAGTATGCATATGTCGGCGGTAGACATAAGTGCCGCGAGGATACCGACCAGCATTAGGCCTTTGAGGCCAACCGGGAACGTCGCCATGACGAAGATGGACAGTACATTGTCGCTGTTCTCGATGCCTGAATTGACCAGAGCTGCGGTCATGCCAATCCAGATGGCGCCCAGCGCCAGCGGCAATAGGAAGATGGTTGCCAGCAGCGTGCCACGTTGTGCGACCTGTTCGTTTTTTGCGGCAAACATGCGCGTGTAGCTGTCCATCGCGACAAAAAAACTCAGCGGTATCGAAGCACCCAAAGCCAGCATCGTGGCAACACCCCACCCGGTTGGGCTGAAGTATTCGTTGGGTAACGCCGCCGCGAATGCTTCCCAGGTCCCACCGTTGGCGATAGAGATGGGGATTCCAACAATCACGAGACCGATAAATAAAAGGGCGAACTGCACCCAGTCGGTGTAGGTGACGGCCAGGAAGCCACCGGTCGCTGTGTAGACGACGATGATGGCGCTGGCGAGAAGGACGGATGCAGAATAATCCCATCCGAGCATCGTACTCAGAATCGCGCCGGCAGCGGCGAGCTGCCCGGCCGCAAAACTGATGAAGGCGATGGCGGTTGTAATCGTTGCAACGATGCGCGTCCGGCTGTCGTAGGCTGACTCAATGAAATCCGGATAGGTCAGGAGCTGGCGTTCATTGCCCCAGCGCTTAACGCGCTTGGCGAAGAACAGGCCGAACAGGCAGGTGCCGATTGCCATGCAGATGATGTACCAGCCGCCCGATATACCGAATACGTAGGCTTTGCCGACACCACCGACTACCGCGGCACCACCTACCCATGACGCCAGCCACAGGCAGGCGATCGAAAACGTCCCGACCCGCCCACCAGCAATAAAAAAGTCCTCGACGCTGTCCTGCCGGCGCGACGCGTAGAGACCGATCGCAATCATTAGTGCGAGGTATGCGAAGATGATGCTGGTATCGACAGTGCTTAGCATGCCGGTCACGGTCTAATTGGCGAAAACAAGTCAGGCATAGTAACCAGTATTTACGATGCTGGGCCAGAAAGTCGTCGCGCCAAGAGTCAGAAACTCACCCTGCGGTTTCAATTGGTCGACGCAACATCTGAACGCAAATCCAAGAGAGGAGCACGTTGCAGATGAAAAATTACGGCCGTAATGGCCGCGACACCATTCGCCGAAATATACTATTAGCTTGATAGCATGCCGCATCACACTTGAACCGGAGAAACCTATGATCCGCACCCTTACCATTCTGCTTATCACTGTTGTGGTCATGACCTGCCAATCGGTTGCAAAAGCCGATACGAGCTCAGACCAAAAAGCGGTGCTGGTCACCGGCGCCAGCTCCGGTCTCGGCCGCGCTATGGCGGAGATGATGGCTGAAAACGGATAATTCGTGTACGCCGGCGCGCGCAAAGACAAGGATCTGGAAGAACTCAATGCCATCGAAAATATCCAGGGCGTGCGGCTGGACGTCAACAAGCAGGACCAGATCGATGCGGCGGTAAAGACCATCACCAAAGCTGGCCGCGGCCTTTATGGCCTGGTCAACAATGCCGGGGTGGTAGTAGCGCAACCACTGATAGAAATTGAAGAACAGGACTTTTACTTCCAGATGAACGTCTGCGCTGGCTGATGAAATGAAATCGTTCGGCGTGGACGTCAGCCTGATCGAGCCGGGGGCCTACCGTTCAAATATAGGCAAAAGCGCTTTGGAGCGGATGGAAGAACGAAATCAATCAGCCGATAACTCAAAGTTAAAGGAGGCCATGGGTGAAACCGTCAACTGGCTAAGTCTTTTTGAGAACGATCATGGTGATCCCACGGAAGTGGCGGCTACCGTGATGAAAGCCCTGTTCGATGACAACCCCAAACCGAGATACTTGATCGTCCCCACGCAGGAACAAGCCTACTGGACCATCAGCCGGGCCATCGAGCGCATGGTCGAACAAAACCACGATCAAAAATACAGCTTCGACCGCGAAACTTTAATCGAAATGCTGGATGCTGCGTTGGCGAAACAGTCCTGGGAAGCCGTGCAATAGCCGATTGCGTCGCCAACGAAACTCGGGGCAGCGAACTAACGGAGACGACTACTTGTCGCGAGCGGCCACGATGGCTTTCAGTCGCCACGCGGCGAACGCGCCGAACACACCAGCAATCGCGATGCCGGAAAAGTAGATGCTGTAACCGAGCTTGCCCGGGAATTTCTCCAGAAGTACGCCGTTGATCAATGGCAGATAGATATCTGGCGAATAACCCAGCAAGGAAATCGCGCCAATCGCGAGTCCCTTGATCCTGTTGGGAACTTTGCAGCTCTCCAGCGTTGCCCAGTAGATACCACGCACTGCGTACGTCAGGATGCCGATGATAAGCACCAGTGCGAGCAATAAGATCGTGCCTGCCGTTGTAGGCAAGACGACCAGCCCTGCAAGTACAACAGATCCCAGCAACAGCAGGATGCCAAGTACCCGCTCGCGGTCGAGAAAATCGCCGGCAAACCCGGCCGCTGCCGCGCCAATCGGCCGCATCCACAATTTCGCTACCGTAATCGAGCCAACCGCAACGGCTGACAGGCCATAGTGAATTTGCATGTAAGCCGAGAACGAATAGGTGGCCCAGAACAGCTGGTAGCCGGTAAGAATACAGACAGCGGCGAGCCATATTTCCGGGCGCGTGGCGATGGTTTTCAGGTCATCCAGGAAATTCGAAGACGCTGCGTTGGTTGCCTCGCCAACGTCGTGATTACGGCGATTATCCTCGACGATGAACAGGACAATCGGTGACATCACGAGCATGAATGCGACGTAAAACCAGATGACCTTGCGCAGTGCGATTGCCGGGTCCTGTCCGAGACTTTCGAGCCAGTACGCAAACATCCCGACAGCGACAGTTGCGAGCAGCGCTTCCACCAACCCGCGCCCGCCATCGAGAATGCCGAAGAACCGGCCTTGCTCACTGGGCTTTGCGAGCACGGCTGTCGCCTTGATCAGCGCGGACCAGAACGTGAGTCCTGTCGCGATACCCCAGCCAGCGAATATGATCCGCACTGTCTCGAAGTTTGGCATCGTTGAGAACCAGATGCCCAGTACGCCGGCCAACGCCAATGAGAACGACATCAATAATCGCGGCGCGACGCGATCGGCCAACCAGCCGCTGGGGATGTAGGTCACCACGAACAGTACGCCAAGCATTGCGTAGCATTGGCCGAGCTGTGACGCGGTCATGCCGAATGAATCGAGAATCGTAATTTCGAAGTTCTGTCGCAGATAGATCAGCGGGTAGATGGCGCCGCCGACGATTACCAGCACCGCGAGTTGCACGTAGCGCTGCAGCGTCGTCGTTTCCTCGCGTTCGTCCGTCGTTGTCATCGTGGTCCGGTTCTATGGAGTGGCAGGATCGTAGCACTCATCGATAGCTGCAGCATCGGACCAGTTGCTTTGCCAGATCTTGCGGGATGCATTGCCAACCGGTATCGCTGTACGCTCGAAACCGGGCTGGGCTGCGACCAGCGGTGCCACACGCACATCGAATCTTGGTACGGCAAAGTAAGGAAAGCTGTATCGCGCTCGGCCCGTCGAGTTCACAACCTTGTGCGGTGTCGAGACGAAATGTCCACCGGACCATACCTCGAGCATGTCACCAATATTCACGATCAGTGCGTCATCGGGGGCGTCTGCCGATAGCCACTGCTTGCTACCTTGCCGCCGGACGTAGAGTCCGCCGATAGGATCCGGGGCAAGGATCGTCAACGCGTCCGTATCTTTGTGCGGATGAATGCCGAAATGATCCTCCGCCGCCTCCCGGGGTGGATAGTGCAACAGCGTCATGTTCGTCAACGGCTTGTCGAATGCGCTCCTGAATACGACTGGGTCGATACCCAGGACGCCGGCGAGGGCCTGGAGCAGGACGTTTGCGACGCGATCGCATTCTTGCCAGTAATCCAGCACTGCTGCGCGCAGGCCGACAGGCCGGTGCGGCCATTTGTTGGGCCCGTATAAGTCGCAATCGGCACAAATGGGGTCCGCTGCGTCAGTTTCCGCGTGGAGCTTGTATCCCTCGTATTGGTCAGCTGCTCCACTTGCCGCGTTGGGTGTAAAGAAACCGAGCGGAATATAGCCGCGGTAATTGTTACGAGTGATCGAGAGCGCCTGCTTTTCTTTGGCCGGAAGTTCAAAGAACTGCCTGACGAATTCCCGCAGCCTTGATATGGTGACCGTCGGTATACGATGCCCACGAATCACCATAAAGCCAATCTCGCTGCAGGCATCGCCAATTGATCGGGTAACGGATTTCGCGGCCCGCTCATCATCACCCAGGAGGGGCGAGATGTCGATTATAGGAAGATCCGTCATAGATTTTCCTGTACCTCTGCGATGATTATCGATTCATGACTCTATCATCCAGTTGACATCATTTAGTCGTTTATTGAAAGTGGGCAATGGCATAACCATCCCACGTTTTTGCTGGCAGTGACGTTATGAAATCTGATTTCCTAAAACTGTTCTTCGTGCTTGTAGCAAGCCTGCTTCCAGGCGTGGCCAGCCTCGCGTCCGAGCTGCCGAGCATCGAACCGGAGCGTGTCGGCGTATCCAGCGAGCGTCTCGGGGCAATCAACGAGCTTGCTCGCAAATACGTCGATAATGGTCAATTCGCAGGCATAGTGACGATGGTCTCGCGGCGCGGCAAAGTCATTCATTTAAATGCTGAGGGCCGCTACGGACTCGACAACAACACGCCTGTCGCCGCGGATACGCTATTCCGCATTTTCTCAATGACCAAGCCCGTGACTGCCGTAGCCGCACTGATGCTCTACGAGGAAGGCAAGTTTCAGATGATGGACCCTGTGTCCAAGCACTTGCCGGAATTCGGTGGCCAGCTGCTGCAACGAGGTGATGAACTGGCGCAACCGGCATCGCCGATGACCATGAGGCAGCTGTTCACGCACACGGCAGGCCTTACCTACGGCTATACGCTCGACAACGCGGTCGACCATCTGTACAGCGAAGCAAGATTGTTCGAGAGCGTCGATCTCGAGGAGTTTTCCCGAAAGCTTGCCAAGCTGCCGCTGCGGTTCGAACCGGGCACCCGTTATCACTACAGTGTTGCATCTGATCTCCTCGGGGCCGTCGTGGAGCGGCTCAGCGGCCAACCACTCGATGAGTTTTTCGCAGAAAGGATCTTTCGGCCGCTGGGTATGCAAGACACGTTCTTCGAGGTCCCTCCGGAAAAAATGCACAGGCTGGCAAGCAGCCATACCTGGGACAGTGACAGCAACAAGATTGCACTGACTCCACCCGAGGTTCGGCGGGATTATGCGAACGTCACTTTTTTTGCGGGTGGCGCCGGTCTCGTTTCGACGATCACCGACTACATGCGGTTCTGTGAAATGGTCAGAAACGGCGGCAGCTTCAATGGGACGCGCCTGCTCGGACCGAAGACCGTGCAACTTATGGGGTCGGACCAGCTAACGCCGGAATTGCGCGCCGTGGGCGTTGGTCAATACCCGAGCGCCGACTTTTATCCCGGCCAGAGCATGGCACTGGGATTCGGTGTCATCACGAACCCCAACATTACGCCGGCCATTTCTTCACGAGGAGAGTTGTCCTGGGGGGGCTTGGCCGGGACACAATTCTGGATCGATCCCGAAGAAGAAATAATAGGTATCGCGATGGTGCAGCTGTTCCGGTCGCCATGGCCGCTGCGTTTCGATTTCAAGGTGGCCACTTACCAGGCACTGACTGAAATCTATTCAAGAGATGTCGTAACCCGATAATGAAGTCTCCCGGCAAGCGCATCCTGTTCATCGCTGCGGTAATCGTGGTTACGGCCGCGACGTTCTGGAGTGGATCCCGATACCCGTCCCTGGATGAGAAGGCATCCATGGGTGGATCGGCAATGCTCGAGGACCCGCTGTCCTTCGAGGCATCGATCCAGATACAGCCCAGTGACGGCTATCTTGAGCGCGTAATTTACACGACCGTCAACTGGGTTGAAACCAATCTCCAAGGCATGGCGTTCGGACTGACAATCGGCGCCTGCCTGCTAACGCTGATCGGCATGGTGCGTGCCCGCGGGCATCACAATGGTTTCGTGAATACACTGCTCGGTGTCGTCATTGGCGCGCCGCTGGGCGTGTGTGTCAATTGTTCGGCGCCGGTGGCCAAAGGCATGCACGACGGTGGTGCCCGCCTGGAGACCACGCTGGCCACGATGTTCAGCTCGCCGACACTCAATATCATCGTGTTGACCATGCTCTTTTCGATCTTTCCGCTGTATCTGACCGTGATCAAGCTGGTGCAGACCCTGTTCTTTATCCTGGTCCTGGTGCCGTTATTGTCGCGCTGGGTCTTTCCGCGGGAGCGCTTGAAAACCTATGACGATTCGTTCTGTGCGATTGATCCTGCACCGATCACCCCGCATGATGAGAGCCTGTTGACGGCCGTGGGCGAAGCCTCGAAGCAGCTGGCACGCAACCTGTTATACATCGTGATACGCACCGTACCGCTGATGCTGCTCGCGGGCCTGCTCGGCGCCGTGGTCGTGCACCTCGTGCCACTGCCGACCCTCGTTGATCACGAGCCCGGCATATTTTCGGTGGCCGCGGTCGGTATTGTCGGAATCTTCCTGCCGGTCCCCGTGGCTTTCGATGTCGTAGTGGTTGCCGCGTTGCTATCGGCGGGCGCACCGATGATCTATTCCATGACCCTGCTTTTTACCCTCGGGATTTTCAGCATCTATCCATTCTTCATTATCTGGAACACGATTTCTCGCCGTGTGGCCATTGTGCTTGCCGTTGTGCTCGTGATGATTGGCATGGCCGGCGGCATCGTGGCCGAGCAAATTCACCAGGATGAAATCCTGCAAATGCTGCAATACCTGGAGCAAACCTCGTAGATGGCAACGCAGACGCATCGCTGGCACACGCACCGCCTGCTCCTCCCGGCATGCCTCTTCATTGCGGCCGGCCTCTCCGGGTTCGCCGAGACCGCCCGTGGCGAGTCCGCCAGTGACGCAGAGGGGCACCCGGTCCGCATTAGCGCGACGGCATTTCAAGCGAGAGCCGGAGCTGAAGATGTGCCGTTTACGCGCTATGACGGCAGCCTGTTCGGCCTGCGCCAGGATAACCGCTTCACTCCCCGGGATTTCTACCCGCCATTTTTCAATGGCGGAGGGATATCGTCCGGTGATATCGATCGTGATGGTTGGCCCGACATTGTGTCTGCGAACGGTTCCCTGGTCGTTATCTTCATGAATCAGCAGGGCGAGCGTTTCGAGGCAATCGAATTCGACGTAACCGGGCTAGATGATGTTTCGATCTTCAATGTGGCCCTGGTCGATCTCGACAACGATGGCTGGCTCGACCTGTTTGGGACAACGTACCTGTACGGAAATTTCTATCTGCTGAATCAGGACGGGAAATTTACCTCGGCCGGGCTGCGTCAGCCTCCAAGGGGACGGGCCGTGCTGAGCTCTACAGCATCCTTTGGTGACGTGGATCGAGACGGCGACCTCGATGCGGTCATAGGTAACTGGTTCGCGGGCGCGAGCAAGAAGCACCCGCCACCGCACTCTCAGAACGAGCTCTGGATCAATGAAGGTGACCGTTTCGAGACGTCGCCACTTGTCGAGCTCACCGGTGAGACACTCACGACGTTGCTGTCGGACTGGAACGGCGATGGCTGGCTCGACCTCATCGTCGGCAACGATTTTGATGAGCCCGACTTCTATTACCGTGGCGATGGCAGCGGGGGCTTCGAACTCATCGAGCGGCGAGACGGGATCGTTCCCCAGTCGACACATTCAACGATGAGCGCAGATACCGGCGACTTCGATAACGATCTCGATCTGGACGTGTTTATTGACCAGATTACGGCTCGCGCCACGGGACCCTCCGCACGCATGCAGATGCTCGCCCTGGATGATTATTGTGACGAGATCGTTGAACAAGGAGTGCGCGAGCGCTGTCTCGCCAACATGGCAACTCGTGAGGGATTTCTGTACGGCGCCAATCACCGGCCGAGCAACGTGCGCAATTGCTCGCAAGTGCCCGACGAGGTAGACCGGCAGCAGTGTGTTGCCATGCAGGTCATGATGACAGCGCAGCGCCTCCGCAAGCCCGAATTATGTGACGCCATCGCCGAGTCCGAGCGGCGCACCTATTCGTTGTGCCGCGGTTTCTTCGAACCGATCTTTCCCCACGATCCGGAAATGCTGGAACAGGCAATCCCGCAACGCATGAATGAAAATATTCTCCTGGCGTGGGACACGACCGCGGGGCGCTTCACGGACGAGACCGAGCGTGCCGGCGTGGCATTCACCGGCTGGAGCTGGAATGCGCGCTTTGCGGACGTGGATAACGACGAATGGCAGGATATTTTTATTGTCGCCGGATCCTGGTTCCGCGCAACGCCATCCGGCACCACGGCAAACTTTTTCTTTCATAACGAGGCTGGCCGAACATTCAGCGATCAGACAAAAGCGTTTGGCCTGCAGAACTTCATGATCGTCAGCGCCTTCACCGTGGTTGATTTTGACAGGGATGGCGACCTGGATTTCGTCACCAATTCGATCAACGGGCCTCTCTGGCTCTTGCGCAACAACTCACGCACGGGCCACAGCATCGCCTTCCAATTGCGCGATGAGGTCGGTAATCGCTACGGCATCGGAACGAAATTCACGATTCATTACGGGCCCGACGGAGGCCGCCACCAGTTACGAGAGCTGAAGGCCAGCGGCGGTTATATTTCCTTCGATGAACCGCTCGCACACTTCGGCCTGGGGGAGTACACGCGGGTGGAACGACTCGAGATAAGCTGGTCCACCGGCGGCAAGACGGTGATCCCCGGCCCCTTCGAGGCTGGGTACTTGTACTCGCTGCAACGAGCCAGGACCAGCCCGTAGGTTACGGCGCGATGGCATAAAAAAAGGGCCCCTTAAAGGGGCCCTTTCTTTATTTCCCGACTACTCTCAGTCGAAGTCTTTCGTCAACCGCAGAGAATATGTCCTCGGCCGGATCCGTACACCATAGGGCTGGCTGCCGCAGGTTTCCGCGATACATTGTGCGGAAAAGTAGAGCGGCTCATCAGCTCCGGTGGCGTTAGCAACAAACAGATCCACGGACCAGGTGTCTCTTCTGAAGCCGGCGGCCAAATCGAGCGTCGTATAGGCCGGCAGGTCACCGAGGATAGCGTTTGCACCCTGGTCCAGATCCGACCCGCGCTTGCCCTCGTGAACGACTGCGCCCTGCACGTAGGAGTCCAACGATCCCATCGTGAAATGATAACGTGCAACGACATTACCCTTGAACTCGGCGGTGACAGGCAACTGTGTTCCCTTCGGCGCCAGGACCTTGGTGCAAACACCGTCCGAGAAGTTACAGTAGTCGTCGTCCAGCTTGGAATCGTAAAAGGCCGCTGAAGCCGAAATCCTGAGGTCGTCCGTGGCGAGCCAGAGCAGGTCCGCCTCGAGGCCATTCACGGTCGCCGACGGACCGTTGTTAACGGCCGTAATGGCGTTGTCCCCGGTGAACGACACCTGGAAATCCTCCCATTCCTGGGTAAACAATGCGCCGTTGAATTGCAGGCTATTATCCATCCATTGGGTTTTCCAGCCGACCTCGATATTGGTCAGGAAGTCAGACAGGTATTCTCCGGCCGCGGGATTTCGTTGTACCCCGCCAGGCCGATACCCTTCCGACCACGTGAAATAGACCATGTTGTCATCGGTCAGGCTATAGGTCAGATTGACGCGGCTGACGTTGTCACTTTCCTTGAGTTTTTTGTCGACATTGAGGCACGGCTTGTTCTCCCAGTCCGCCTGACCATTAAAGTCAGGTGTCCAGCCCGGATCGCCTTGTTGCAGATTGCAGCGATTCTCGCCGTTCGATGACCAGATCGGCGTAAACCCGAGACCGAACCCGAAGAAGCCCTTCACTGAAACTTCCGGTTCGAAGAATCGCGTTCCTACCGTCAACTCGAGGGCGTCCGTGACATCGAAACTCACGCTGCCGAACACGGCGCGATCCTTGTCGTTCCGGTACATGCTGTTGAGGTAGACAGTGTCGTTGAATCGCGGGTCCTGTCCTTCGTTCATCTCCATGACCGGAGCGAGGCCTCCGTCCACCTTCCAGTGCTGCTCGAAGTCGTGGAACTGCGTCTGATAGAAGAAGCCGAGAAGACCGCGCACGCGTCTATCCGGGTCGGTGCTGATCCGGATCTCGTGATTCTTCTTCGTGTACTTGTCATCGTTCGTGTAGCGAGCGCCTGACATTGCGTTGGTACCGACGTCACCCGGGTCGAAGTAGTCGGGAACGAACTGGTTGGGAATAGGGCGACCGCCGGTTGCCTGGAAGTGCAGGTCGGCGTAGTAGCCCGTCGTGTAGATGTTGTCATACCAGTAAGAGTAGTCCGAGTAGTCCTGAGACCCCTCAAAATCGCGATCGAGACGCGAGCCTGCGTAGACGACGTCGAAATTACCGATGCTGCCTTCGATCGTCAGGCCGACCATGGACCATTCATCGTCGAAACCTTCATCCGAGAAATTGGTAACCGCGTATGTGCCGCTTGCCGTGACGTCGTTGTAATCATCGCCCCACGCACCTCTTGACTCGGATTTCTGGTACATGACGGTCGGCGACACAGTCCAGTTATCGCCAAGATCGACGCGTAACGCAGCGCGTGCACCCGTCGTTTCGAGCGTGTTGTAGTCATCCTTGGCCGTGCTCGTGTTGTCCCAGGTGATGTCGTCAGCGCTACAGGGCACGCCCGCTGCATCACAGGCGTCCTGGTTCTCGACGCCACGGAATACTCGAGTGCCCTGCTTGTTATCGATCCACCCCGCATCGTCGCGATGCCAGCCGACGAGGCGAATCGCCGCATTATCGCCAATCGGCGCGTTCACATAGCCCTCGACCGAGAACCCGGTGCCGCCGTCCTGAACAGACTCTGCTCCAGCGGTGACGCTCGAGGAGAACTCCCCGAGTTGGGGTTTATTCGTGATGACGCGAATTGTGCCCGCCTGCGAGCTGGCGCCGTACAGGGTGCCCTGCGGCCCTGCGAGCGCTTCCACGCGCGCGATATCGTACATATGGATATCGATGTTGCCCTGGATCGTCGTCATTGAAAGCTCGTCCAGGTACATGCCAACGCTGGGCAGCGAGGTCGTCGCCTGGCCGTCACCGGCCGTCGCAATGCCGCGCATGTAGACCAGGTTGAAGCTCGAGCCCGCCCCGAGGGTCGGGGTCATGGCCACGCTTGGCAGCATCTGCGTGTATTCCTTGAAATTACTGAGATTCAGCTCCTCGATAGCCTGGTTACCAAGCATCTGAATACTGATGGGGACGTCCTGCAGGCTTTGTTCGCGCTTCTGGGCAGTCGTAATGATTTCTTCGATTTCTGTTTCCTGCGCCAACAGCGTCGGGCTTGCCAACGCTAGTACCACGCCGGCCGCTATCGGGCTCCGCGTGAAGCGTTGTGGGTCGTCGTTCTCTCGGGAAGCCTGCATTGATATCCTCCAGTGTTGTTTTTTTACCACATTTTCGGCGTATAGCTATTCGGTAGTATAACTGATGCTGAGCGAGTCTCCCAAAACTTCTTGAAATTAGTGCGGCAATTAATGTGGCTTTTCCGCTGCACTCGGCTGCGCAGCACATTC
>Ga0316201_10001173_pt1 | contig 17182 bp, 13 predicted proteins | sample CS6wburrow_MG_FD_204516 | JGI IMG/M metagenome (GOLD analysis project Ga0316201, IMG submission 204516) | Coastal sediment microbial communities from Delaware Bay, Delaware, United States - CS-6 worm burrow | ecosystem: Environmental > Aquatic > Marine > Coastal > Sediment | place: USA... | reverse complement strand
TCAAAAGGATTCAAATTATTTTTCTGAACCATCTAAAACCCAGATTGCTACTCTTGTTTTATGAGTTTTTGAAACACTTTATCAGTGATAATCTCTTGAGTCGTTTCCATGCGATCAAGAAAAGAAATCCCTTTGAGATGATCATATTCATGTTGGAAAATACGCGCCAAAAAGTCGCAGAAAGTCTCTTCTGTTTGGCGGCCATCTCTGGTGCTATATCTCACCCTGTTCTCCTTATGCCTGGGCACCAATCCCCGTATACCAGGCACACTTAAACACCCTTCCCAATCTTTCTCGCGTTCCTCAGAACACCAGAGTATTTCGGGATTAATAATCGCCGTCGGTTCCATTTCAGGCGCGTTAGGATATCTTGAATTAGGAAACGAAGCCATAATAAATATCTGCACCGATTCATAAACCTGCGGCGCGGCAATGCCCACCCCATTCGATTCTGAAACCGTCACCAACATATCATCAATCAAAGACTGAATGGTTGGATCGTTGATTTCTTCCACTTTAACCGCTTGATTTCTTAAAACAGGATGGCCTAATTGAGCCACTTGACGTATGATTGCCATAAGATTAAAAATGAATGAAAAAAGAGAAATAAGAAATAGGGGCTTAGCCCTTGGGTATTCACTGTGATTTTTTTTGAAGTGTTTATTTAGCTACGCTGAACTTGGTATCATCTTGATTTTATGTCAATATGATTTAGAGCGCAAGAGACGAAGAGACTCGCCGCCATTCTAAAGATAACTCATTCATAATATTATCTTTTTTCATTTTTTTAAGAGGGAAGTCATAATAAAGGCTCAATAAAAATCAATTGTTTGTCAATAATATGACATAATATAAAAAGGGTTAAAAATCGAATTATCACGCAAAAGTTGCGCGAAACTTTAGTGTGAAATTGAGTTATCAGTTACAATCACTTGGTCTTTAAGCGAGAACATAAAAGTTTAAATCTGTCAATGCGTAAGTCCTCGCTTTTTGTTAAGTTATCTTCTGTATATTCTAGTAAATGGTAAATGTTGTATGATATGTGACTAGAAAAAGGTATAAAACCTAATTTTAGGCTCCGAGTTAGAAAACTAAAGTAATGGATATAAAATGAATAGTAGACAACCCAAACCATTTCTTAAATGGGCCGGTGGTAAAACACAACTCTTAAAATCAATAAGCTCTAAGTTCCCATACGAAAAAGAGGATACTTTTATTTATATGAGAAGTTCAAAATAGATAGAGTGCTAGCAAAAAGAAGTATTAACGCCAATGCTTCTAAAAGAGGGCAATTAACTGAATTGCTTATAATGAATTGTTGAGTATCAATAAATGATAAAAAATGGAGTAGGTGGTGGATGACGGTTTACGCCTTATCTACTCGGAGACGCGAAGCATCGCGTCTCTACGAAGGAAAAACCCAACTCTTAACCTATCCTAAATACCTTAGCAATAGGCAAATGAACATCAAGCACTTTATCAATAACCTCTGTATCATTCATATCAAACGTTTGTTTTTCACCTTGCGAATAAATATTAATCACCTCCACAGAAGGCATCACTAACCAACAACTTCTAACCCCAAGCGCGAAATAGGCCTTAATCTTAGCCAATAAATCTGTAATCGCCTGCTTTGGAGAAAGCACCTCAATCGCTAAATCAGGTATTTTAGTCACGCGCATTTCATCAACAGCCAAAACATCCTCTTGATCAAGCGGTGGTTCAAGGTAAACACTGATGTCGGGTACCAATTCATCTTTCGCTTTTAGATCAAACTGGCTTAAATCAATTGCAGTCGCATCTAAACTTAATTCAACAAAAGGTGTGAACCGCTCATCATTCCCAAACAAAATAGTCAAATTAGTCTGGGCTAAGCTATGTTTCTTTGAATGCCTATCTATGCTCTCTGTTTCTTCAGAATGGCTAAAGTCATTCATATTAAAAACCACCACCTGACTTTTGCTTTCAGTCAATTTTGCACTCCAATCGGGCCTTCGCGAAAATCAATTTTGTTTGAAAATCAGGCCGAAGCAAAATCAATTTTGTTCTTAAATCTATCCGCTATATAACCTATCCTATCTATGATGCCGGAAACATCACTGATATAACAACCTTTTCTATCGGCAGTCAATACCGAATTTTCCAGTAAATAAAACTCCCACTCAACACCATCCGTTATGATGCCGTACACCTTGCTTTGTTCAAATACTTTTAGCGTCGCGTACATTTCAGCCAGACACTGACCGATACCTTTGCCTATTTGTGCCGGTTTCACTTCAACAATTGATATGATAGGGGTTACAAATTTATAAGCATGTAAACTCAAAGCACAATCATACTTACCGTTTAACTGATGCGGTAAATCGGGTGTTATTGAAAGTTCAAGATTAATCGGTGGCTCGAAAAAAGCACCCACATCTTTTACGACGCAAGTATTTAATAATACCGGCGTTATCAAAAGGTGACTTCTTGTAGCTTCATTAGTGTCCTCATTTAAGGCAAAACGAGACTTGATTTCATCGACAGCTTTTTGAGTTTCAGGGTACGCTTTGTGACTTAGTTTTAAGTTTTCAAACAAGTTGCCCCTAGCCGTTTGCACTTTAAAAATTTTTTCTAACTGATCTGTTGAGTATCCTTTATATTCACTAAAAGACATTGCAAAAACCTCCAAAGTTAAAAAGAAATATGCCCTTGACAAGATCTATTATATCATCAGGTAATCAAATTAAGACTGCAAATCCTAATCATGCATTTTGGTGGGCAACACCAAAGCCCACCCTACGTTTGATATGACGGCATGATTTCTTGTAGGTTGGGTAATGTTATTGCCCACCACGTTTGATATGACGGCATGATTTCTTGTAGGGTGGGTAATGTCTTTTTATGGCCCACCACGTTTGAGATGAAGTTTGGGCATGATTTCTTGTAGGGTGGGTAATGTTATTGCCCACCATTATTATTGCAAGGCATTTTGGCTAATGCTCTTTCATAATGACAATTAACAACGTGGTACCATCGGGTTGCTCAATTTGTTGAATATCGACAAACTCAGTGCGTTCTGGCAAAGTTTGCGTTGCTAAAGTCTTTTGCACGGTTGAGAGATTGATTACGGTACTTTTTATTAAATCATAAACCGTATTAGTCGTTACCCCTATCGCAATACCGCCGAGCAATGTGAGTGCCTTAGCCGCAGAAGTGTCAAAATCCACCGCCGCTGAACTATCCATATGTGCCTTTGCCACCGTTTTACAATCCGGCGAATCATTCCAAGCCGCTACAAAATCAGCGGGATTAATTTCTAAGCGTGGATCAAATCTAATTTGATAATCACTCATAATATGTCATAACGCCAAAAGTTGAGAGTACGTGGTTGGGATTTAGTACAACGGATTAGCGAAACGAAGTTCAGCGAAGCTAAATAAACGGATTGATAAGTCGGGCATTTTGTTCGTTCTCAGAATCACTTAAAAAATCCGGTAATGAAGTCAATCCGCTGTACTAAAGAGACAAGAATAAACCATAAGAACTACAAGGATTGTATATAAAATAGGATTAGATTTTTAATCAACCCCTCCGCCTTCTGTCTATCCGCCTCCGCCCCTTGTGGATAACTTTGAAAATGACGCAGGGCAGCCCGGGCATATTCCAGTGCGTCGGGAAGGCGGTTGGCATCTTGTAGGGCAATGGCGACATTGCGACGAGTTTTACCCGCTTCATAAATATTACCCGCCATTTCCATATAGCGAATCGCCTCACTAAAATGATACAGAGCTTGTTCTAAGTCACCCACCTCATAATAGATATTCCCAAGCTGATGATGAGCCGCCGCCAAATCATTCACCGCATTATCCGGCAATAATTCCAATGCGTTATGATAATATTTAACCGCCTCATTGATAATACTGCAATTAATAAATATTGCTTCTGACTGGTGCGGGCTTCTTTAGAGCGTTCATAAGCCACATATCCAAGTTCACCTAAACATTGTGCTTATTCTTGTCGATCATTTTCATTTATACTTGACTTGTATTGTTGATGCCGGCGTTTTGGCAAAAGTAATTTAATGATCGATGTTCAAGTTTTTTTTAAAAGTGTTATCATATCTATCAGGGGTCGTTGTGTCCTTTTGCATTATGATTGTTTTTGAAGAATTATATTCGACTCGTTTTAACACAACAACCCCTTTTAATTTATGTTTTTACGTGATAATTTGATAACTTTTTTTTACAATTATCTATCTTTTAACGACAGAAAATCACCTACAACATAAATACTTAACTTAATATGTGGCATAAATTTTTACCTTTTTTAGCATGGTGGCCTCTCGTTGGGCGTGACAGTTTACGGGCTGATCTACTCGCAGGTTTAACCGGTGCGGTGATTGTTCTTCCCCAAGGCGTGGCTTTCGCCATGATTGCCGGCCTACCGCCAGAGTACGGACTCTATACGGCGATGGTGACACCCATTGTAGCGGCCCTCTTTGGATCCTCGCTACATCTCATTTCCGGGCCAACAACAGCTATTTCTATTGTGGTCTTTTCCGCTATCAGTCATCACGCTGAACCGGGCACCGCAGAATTTATCAGTCTCACTTTAACGCTCACCTTTTTAGCCGGTGTCTATCAACTCGCCTTTGGCTTGGCGCGTTTGGGCACTTTAGTCAATTTTGTGTCTCACTCCGTCGTTGTCGCTTTCACCGCCGGGGCTGCCATTCTCATTATGACCAGTCAATTAAAACATGTGCTGGGTGTGTATGTCCCTAAAGGTGAATCTTTTTTACATACATGGGTACATGTTTTTAATGACATAGGTGATATTAATTATTATATCTTGATAGTGGCATTATCCACCCTGATATCCGCCCTGCTCTTTAAACGTTTTTTTCCTCGCCTACCTTACATGTTGTTAGCGATGATTTTGGGGAGTTTAGTTAGCCTGTTGCTCAATGGTGAAGCGCATGGAGTTCATTTAGTCGGGGAAATGCCAGCCCATTTACCCCCTTTATCACTGCCCGATTTTTCCATAGCAACAATACGTCAATTAGCCCCCGAAGCTTTTGCGGTGGCACTATTGGGTTTGATTGAAGCCGTCTCCATAGCCCGCTCTGTAGCCAGCAAATCTAATCAACATATTGATGGCAATCAAGAATTTATGGGTCAAGGCTTATCCAATATAGCCGGCAGCTTCTTTTCTAGTTATGCCGGTTCTGGCTCGTTTACCCGTTCTGGCATTAATTATCAAACTGGAGCTAAAACACCTTTATCAGCCATTTTTGCTGCGGTATTCCTAGCCCTGACGATATTACTCATTGCCCCATTAACCGCTTACTTACCCATTGCCGCTATGGGTGGCATTATCCTGTTAGTCGGTTATAACTTAATTGACTTCCATCATATAAAAGGGATTATTAAAGCCAGTCACTCAGAAGCAAGCGTATTACTTGTTACTTTTTTAGCAACCTTATTTTTAGAATTGGAATTTGCCATTTATGCCGGCATTCTGTTATCCCTCGTATTTTATTTAAATCAAACCGCACGTCCCAAGATTGTTACCTTATCCCCGGATCCAGAAGAAAGACGCCGCCACTTGACTAATATTGAACGTAAAGCACTGCCAGAATGCCCACAATTAAAAGTGATTCGTATTGATGGCTCCCTGTTCTTTGGTGCTGTGAGCTATACCTCAAGCATATTACACCGATTGAAGGAAAAAGAGCCGACATTAACCCATTTGTTAATCGTGGCTAAGCCAATCAATTTTATTGACGTTGCTGGGGCAGAAATGTTAGTCCAAGAAGCTAAATATTGGAAAGCGCAAGGCGGTGGCTTGTATTTGTGTGGACTCAAAATGGAAGCCGATAAATTTATGCGGCGTGGCGGTTATTTGGATGAGATTGGTGAACACAACCTCTTTACCGCCAAAAAAGAGGCAATAGCTGAGATTTTCAAACGTTTGGATCATCCGTTTTGCCAGACTTGTGAACGGCGTATTTTTCGGGAATGTCAAGACATCAAGTCTCAAAAATTCCTGTAAATAGTTTGTCAGATAAATCTGTATTTAAAAATGAAAAATGAGGAAGGCGGGAAAGCATTAAGTACTGAAGCATAAATTTTGAGGTATTTTAATAGAAGCAACCAGGGGCTTTGTCCTAAAATACCTGTTTATTTGTGCTTCAGTACTTAACAAATGATCTGACAAGGGCGATAACTTCGGTTCGCCCTGCTTTAGGAGAGAGGCCAAAATTTATTGATTTTGATTGACGTTAGCTTGGCAAACACCGTTTTGATAACGGCCTACTGTGCGTACAATCTCAGCAGACTTCGGTTCAACACGTTCGCCCGCTAATTCACTGGCAATCACTCGGCTTATGAGCTGATCTAAGCGTGTCACCAAGTAACAAGCAATTTTGGGCTCACTATGTGAGGAGCCTACGCCGGAATCATCTGTCAAAAACAAATAACGGGCCTGGGTTAACACGGCAGCTGAACGCATCATGTATTCGGCCGTATCGGCTACACCACTGGCAGCCAGTGAATAAACACGTAAACCCTTCTCGCGCGCTAGGCGAACTTGATCTAACATCGGAACTAAATGCTCATTGTGCGGTGGCGCATCGGCTATCAAAAACACTAACCGTGCGGTGTTGTTATCGTGCCATTCGGCTTCGACAGCGGCAGCTAATGCTTGTTCCATCGCTTCTGGATAGTCTCCACCGCCAGAGGCATGTTGCTGATTTAATTGAATTTGCATCTCATTTAACGATTCCGTGAAATCGAAAGATTTCACCACGTAAGCGTCGCCTTCATCGCGGTAAAGAATGAGCCCAAAACGCATAAAGACTTCGGGATGATAATTCTGTACGGCACTGATAATATCTCGCAACTCCGTCGTGATATAACGCAGTTCGTCAGACATGCTGCCCGTGGTATCGATGACAAACATGATATCTAACGCTTTCGGGCGCTTAGAAACAACATGGGGTAGTGTGATCGTGACGGTGCGATCTTTATCCATCTGTTGCAAATCTAAGGTGGTTTTAAAAGCGGTGCTGGGTGAACTCAATTCATCGTCAGGTGGCGTGATTTCCAGATCAAGCTTCTTGGAAATGTTCACCTTATCAAATTGAGGAAAGAGGTAGAATCGACCATCTGTGCCAGCAAAAGTCTCTATCAGCGGCCGAGTTGTTCCTGCGGAACTGATACGCACTTGAGCGTTGCTGATACCTTGATCGACTGCATCTAAAAGCTGTAACGTCACCCTATCGGAAACCTCAATCGAGGGCAGTATTTGAGAACGATCCGCTTGAACAGCCCTATCAAGATAGCCTTGAAAAGCAGCCAAATTCAGATTGTCGTCAATATCGCCAGCTGTCAAAATACCGGATTGCACCGGAATGTCTTTTTTATCGTCAGGCGGTGGTGAAGGCCAGATACCCACGCTGTCATCAAAATCACCATCAGCGTCAACTTCGCCCTCATCGTCGCTATAAAAACCGCCATCAGCTTCTTCAGCCGCGCCACCGTAAGCATCGCCAGTCGATCCGCCTCCCGCAAAACCGGCAGATGCTCCCGTACTGGTGTCTGCCTTGCCTGGGGCACTCGGTGGCGGTGGTGCGCCTGCTGTGGTAGGCGATGAGGGTTTTGCGCTGGCCGGCCTTTCGGCAAAAGTCGCACCCTCGCCGGAGTATGCCGCATCGCCAGACGAGTCTTCTTCATACGAAACAGAAGGCAAATAATCATCACCCCCTGCAACGAGTACGACTTCGGCCTTGGCGTTGCCTATCCAATTAGCGGGTTGAGCAACATCTTGACCCACTTTGCATAAGGTCAAATACCATTTGTAAGCCCCTTGGTAGAGATCGCGAGGCACGGTGAGGGTGAGTAATGTGACAGGGGAGGATAAGGTTGTGATAGGCCAGGCGGTTACCATGGGCACGATTTTGTTTTTGCCACTAAAAACATCCGGGCCGTAATAACGCAGTGAGCCGTCTGGAAATTGTACAGCTAAGTAAACATCAGCTGCCGCCTCGGTGATTTTGATTTCATCGCGGTTAACGGTTACTGAGACTTCAAGTAATTCGCCGCGAGTCACCGTGGTAGGGTTTAAAGACAGAGAGAGGCCTTTGGCTTGTCCTGTGCTAGAAAAGACTAGCAGACTGAGGCAAAGAAGTTGGGTGATTATCTTATTGTGGATCATGGGAAAAGCTCCTGATATAAAAAGTTTACATTATTAAGTATAGATAATTTTTTTTAGAAAAGTATCATTAAATCGACGATCTCATTTTTAAATGAAAGCACTTCAATTTTTAATAGATAATCAATAATATGTCAAAAGGATTTCAAACCCTAACGACAAGGATTGTTTAATAACAAAGGATTTAAAAAACAACGACAAAGATTGTTTATTAAGAGATTTAATTCGTTTATCCGAGTAATTCGTTGTACTTCGTTTATCCGAGTAATTCGTTGTACTTGACTAATGGGTTGTTGTACTGAGGCCTATTTGTTCAGTTTTCAGTTTTTATTTTGAATGACTTCACTCAAGGTGATTTTTGAAAAAGAATATACCTTGATTTGAAAGGGCGGTATTCTTTTTAGAAGAAATCACTCAAGATTGAATTTATTGCCTTATTAAGTATAATCACTCAACTTAAATCGCTGATAATTGCAAATTGCAAATTTATCGGCCTATCCACTGACAATTAACAATTTGAGTGATGACCTATTGCTCAAAACATTTTCACTTGAGTACCACAGAGTACCACTTCAAAGCAGTCTAAGATTGAGAGACGAAATAGATTTGGGATTGAAGATTTAAAAATGGATAGTGCTCATTTAAATCGTATTGAGATGACTTTTGGATTATGTCATAATCAGAATTTTGTTCAGAAACAAAATAAATCAATCATTTGATTCCCGTGGCGTGTTATTTCGTTTATCAGCCGACTTCAATTTTTCATCCCAACTAAGAAGGAACTATAGAATGTATCACGTTAAATTTTACACAGGTGAATACTCAACGCGACAAAGAGCTGCCAATCATGATAAGTGTACCGCTTATGTGGAACATCATTTTAATGCCGCAACAACGACAAGCAATTATGTTGTGGTTATAACGGGTGCTAATGCTTCCTCAACCAGTAAAAACTGGGGACGTTCGTATGCCCAACGCATCAGCAATGAATTTAAAGTGCCTATGGGTGGAACCAGTGGTATCTTAGTAGGCGGATGGAATGGTCGTGGAAATAACAATTTGAAATACACTCACATGCCAGCTATCTTATTAGAACCCCTGTTTGTTAGCAATCCAACCCAAGCAGAATGGGTACGCAGCGAAGAGGGGCAAAACAAGCTGGCAAAAGTGCTTGCCGATAGTATTATTGAATATTTTCCAGGCGGTGGTTTGATTGGTTTTAGCGTGGGGCATAAGTACAAGACGCGGCGCCCGGATGATCGAGGGGCTGCCGTTTATGGCGGAGGCACAGAAGCTGACTATGCTGAAATCGTGCTAGAGAAGGCAAAAAATATCTTGGAAACTTATGATCCCGCTCAGCAATATGATCATGCCCCTGATAATCTGGATGAAGAGATATACATGCCTCACATTATGGTCGTCAAGGATAATCAAGAAATCTGGCTGCATACCGATGTGGATGAGGATGATGAGGTGATGTGGGATGAGGAAAACCGCATCTTGTATATCACGACGCGGTAAAGGATGTGCCGTCTATGGATTCCATACAAAACGAGATGAGCGTGGAATCCGTTAAAATCCTGCTTTACTCGTCCTTGTCTCACGTCATTAACAAACTGTTTGGATGACGATCATTCTTGAATGACGTTTTAGGCGGAACACTTTTTTTTATTGATACTCGATCTTCAAGTTTTTGATGTTATTTGGCTTTGCTAAGCCCTATTTTTGAGCGTTAAAATATACAACTCATTGATTTTTAAAGTTATTTCGTTTTGAGCGCATATAAATGATATTGCTTTTTAAATCAAGAACTTACAAAAAACTTGAAGATCGAGTGATAGCTTTGTTAAAGTACCTGGTTTAATTGCTCAAGTACGCATTTTGGGCATCTCGGATGCCCAAAATCAGTTTACTATTTAATTATTTCCCCACAGAAAGCAGTTCAATCTCAAAAATTAAGGTTGCATTAGGGCCTATTTTGCCGCCTGGCGTACCGCGTTCCCCATACGCTAAATGAGCAGGAATAAACAATTCCCACTTAGCCCCTTCTTTCATTAACTGCAAGGCTTCCGTCCAACCTGCAATCACACCCATAACGGGAAAGGTAGCGGGTTTTTCACGTTTGTAGGAACTATCAAACTCTGTTCCATCAATTAAAGTGCCCGAATAATGAGTCGTCACGCTATCGCTGTCTTTCGGGGTTTTGCCTGTACCCGGCCGAATCACTTTGTACTGCAAACCACTGTGTAAAGTGAAAACACCTTCCTTTTGCTTATTTTTCGCGAGGAAAGCTTCTCCTTCTTTGAGATTTTTTGCCGCCAGCTTAGCTTGCTTAGCAAATTGCTCTCGCTTAAGTATCATTAAAACAGACTTGATTTCATCTTCAGTCAGTAAAGAGGGATTGCCAAGCAGGGCATCTTCCACGCCCTTAGCCAGTTTTTCTTGATTCAGATCAAGTTCTTTTTGAGTGACATAGTCGTCAATGTTTTTTCTAAACGATTGCCCAAACTGTTGCCCAAACCAGTAACTCAGTTTGTCTTTGTTAGTGGTGAGGGTTTGTGAGTCTTGTGCAGACACTTGAGTGCCCAAGCACAACATCAGTGGGAAAATGAGATAACGTCGTTTCATATTGTTTCCTTGAGAGTGATTGTTGGTGATTTTGTAATATGGGTGATTGTCGTTTTTTAAACGCGCCATGTACCCTGATTTGATCAGGGTGTAGTTGAAAGTGAGATATTATACACAATAGTTGAGCCAATGTGAAAAATATTTCGGACCAGTAGATTTGCTCTGCCTCGCGTCTCTTGTTTTATAGCAACCTCTCACAGACGCGATGTGTCGCGTATCTGCATTATATCAGTTTCAAAATAGACGTTGTTATGATATGCTAACGCAATACGGAGACGCGAGGCAGAGCAAATCGACATATCATTTATCTGGAAAATATTCCATCCAATAGGCCCCCAAATCAAAATTTTTCAATTTGAATTTAATACGGAATTTGTCTTCGTTGCGATTATTAACGTTAGTAATACCATCACTTTTCACCTCAGATAAATGCGGATTATTCCATAACTGTTCTATTAGTTGAGTCGGATTAGGGCTCAAACCTTCAAGTTTAACAGCGCCGCCTTCAATATAAAAATTGGTAATCCAACTGTCTTTCGGAATGATTTGATCTAAAGCCTCAAGTATTCTCACAACTTCTTGGCGGGGAAAGTTTTTCACTGGCCCAATCAGAGTCTCTATCTCGTTCACTTGGGCCCGTAATTGACTCACATTGTCAGTACGATGCTTCAAATCAGTCAACTGTTGTTTGAGGCCGCGTTCATAATCTAGCGCAAAATAGATAGCGCCGATAATGCTTGCAATAAACAATAAAGCCAGAAGACTCCAATTACGTTGCCGTTTTCGTTTAGCCGCTTTTTCCATACGGGCAGTGGTACTGGGAGGAATAAAAGCATAATCATAAGCGCTTGGTGATGGCATAGACAGTTCTTCCCAATCGCTAACCGTCGTTTTTTTCTCTTGCGCCAAGTCATCACTAAAACTTGACTGCGCTTCATCAAATTGCTCCTGAAACTCAACGAGATCACATTCAACTTTAGAAGTATGTAACCAATGTTGAATCACATTGCCCGACCATTCCATACAGGTAATCGTACTCTCATCCTCATCATAAATTTGATAAGGGGTTATCGTATCGGGTAGTAGTATGACGGGACGCGGTAAAATACAAGCTAAAAATAAACCCACTTGTTCAAAGGCTTGAAATAATTCATCGGCCCGTTTAGCTGGCATCCACAATGCACAAGTTTGTTCTCCCTCTACCGGTTTTTGTACAGCAAGCAATAATGGATCGGTTATGCCTGGCAATAAGGTGGGCAATTGTAGCTTAACAACTTCCCTGATATCTTCTTTGAGATTAGTCGGTAACTTCAAAGTCGTGGCGACAAAATCAGAACTGGGTAAAGCCAGTGCAATGCGTTGCTTGTTGGTTGTGCGGGGTAATAAGCGTTTAGCCGCCGCCGCCAATTCCGTCGGAGTCAGTTTGAGCAAGGATTCATCAGGTTGTGCAATCAGGTTATGATGTTTAGTATGTAATAATATCGTGCCATGCACAATCAAACACAGATCGCTAAGGGGTTTATTACGTCGTTTTTTTAATCGTTTAGGCGCTTTTAGTTTCATAAGTCGTCAGACGTTTCAGATTCTTGTTGGGTGGGTAAGCGGCAATGCCATATCGGGCGAACACGCAAGGGTAGCCCCTACAGCCCATGAATACGTGGTTTTTTGTAGAGGCATAGCTGCCTGCCTGCCTGCCTGTCTGCCCGATACGAAAGTGGCATTGTGGCAAGCTTCAAGAATGGTGGCAAACAAAACACGTTGTCCTACAGGGTTGATAATTGCTGATTGTAACGGCTTTTAGGGACACCATTAAATAATGAGGCTTTTTTTTATTTGAAGCTTTCATCCCTTATAATCAGGATAATTGCTCATTGTTCAAGCCCATATCGGGTAATTCTAGCGTTAAATAGGGATTGTAATAAGGATCGCCTTGTTTTAACCACGTTATCCACTGTTCAACAAAACGTTGTCGATCAGTTTCATCCCAAGTTTCTGGCCTTTGCCAATCGCTTGCCGTAAAACGGGCAAAAGGCGTATAGACAATACGTGTGCCAGTCGTTAAGGCGCGGAGGGCAAAATCTAATAACGCATGGGGGCCTTTATAATCACTGTTTAAACCTTCTAATCGTTGCCACAGATCACGTTCCAGTACACAACACGCTGGGTGTGGCGTACTCACATTACGCACTATCGCTGTAAAAGCCATATAACCCGGTGTATTCTCTGGATATCCCGCATACACTGCCAATGGCACGCCATGAGGCCGTTGCACTAATCCGGCATGTAATAAATTCCCTTTAGTATCAAGCACTTTGCCCGTTACCATGCCCACTTCTGGAATCTGTAACCAAGACACTAATTCTGTTAGCGCATCATCGTCCACAGTTTGCACACTCGGCCCTAAAATGACTAAATAATCATTTTCAGTATTGCGCTCAAAAGCGTGATTAATTTGTGTCGCATAATCCTGTAGCGTACTTAACTGTAAAACGTGATACGTGTCAGCAGGTGGCGGATTGAAGTGTATTCGGTAATGACCGCGCCATAACGCTTTGTTTTCACTCACATTAGCCGATAAACCACGCCGTTTTAAAGCATCAATAAGGGCTTGGAGGCCTGCAATATAAGCATATTCTTTGACATTGTGTTCCATTGCCACCGATTGCTCATGCTGTCGCCAATGATATAACACTTTGGGAATATGTTGCACTTGTCGTTTTTTTTCCGCTGCCCGCAAGATCAAATCGTAATCTTGTGAACCTTCTCGACTGACACGCACACCACCCAGTTCTTCTAATAACGCACGCCGATACACCATCAGATGAAATAAATAATTGCCCGATAACAACGTTTCAGGTGACCAATCTGGTTTGAATAAGTGCATAAAACGAAAACCAGTCGGCGATAAGGTATCCCGATCAGAATAAATAATATCAGTATCAGGATGATTTCTCAGCGTTTCCACAACCTGATATAACGCATCGGGTGCAAGACGATCATCATGATCTAAAAAAGCGATGTATTCGCCACGCGCCATCGCTAATGCTTGATTCGTCGCGTGACAAATACCTTGATTATTAGGAAAACGGTGCAGATGCAAACGCTGATCCTGTGCAACCTGTGTTTGCAAACAGTCTATTGTGTCAGCATTATCGCTGCCATCATCGACTAAACACATTTCCCAATCAGGATAAGCTTGAGTTTGCACCGAATAAATACAGTCTTGTAAATAGAGAGGCAGTGTATTGAAAACCGGCGTAATAATACTGATCAGCGGACGTTCTTGCCACGACAGCGCCTTATCGCGCAATTGTTGCCAGTCATGCAGCGTCAAAAAACCATGATGAAATAACCAAGCTTGATATTCAATCCAGTCACTGCAAGCCCAGCGTTTGAGTTCTGCTTCTGTCGGTTTATCAATAGGCAGATTGTCTAACGGTTTCCCAAAAGACTTCTGCCAAAATGTCAATAAATGTTTTAACATGCGATGAATTTACAAAACGGCGATGGCGAATGATTTGTGTTGAAGGGTAAAAATCCTCATTCATTTATTAACACAGCGTTCACAGAGGAAGAGAGAGGAATAGAGGGGATTTATTGATAAAAATTGAATCATTGTTCATTGTTCACTGTTCACTAAACACTGTCTTTGTCTTGGCATCCCTTTTCGCAAGCTGAGGGGTACTGGGTTAGTCCACAATTTATTAACGTACTCTCGACACTCCGCTTTACTGCCTCTCATGCCAACCTCAAGCCAACCAGACGGGAGAGCATATTCACATTCTTCACGCCAGAGCGCATATTGTCCTTCGTTATTGATCACAACAAAGTGGACAAGTGTCTCTGAATAATCTCTCATTCTTGTGATTGTTAATTTTTTCTTCATATCGAGGTTCTCCTAAAATTGAGTGGTAGCGACTTCATTCAGTCTGCAGGTGTTAAAAATCAATAACTTATCTATTGTATTTTCTCGTAGCGTTTTTAACGGTTTGATTTTGCGATCTTGCCAATTCGTTATTGATGAATACTAAAAAACGGTCAATGGGTTATAAAAATATCAACTTGATGATAAATCAATGACTTATCAAAAAAGCTCAACAGAACCTCGTTATTATATGTCAACTTCACGTTTTTTGAATAATGGGTATAATTAAAAGCGTATTCTCAGAACAGCATTAAGTAAATAAAAGATTTTCGTTTCAAATTTATTTTGCGTGAAAAGTCATTAAAACGCTTTGACGAACGGAAATAACAATTTTTGCGTCTCTTGCGTCTCTTGCGTCTCTTGCGTTATGTGGGGTTACTTTGAAAAAACGAGAACTGTGAACAGTCAGTGTTCATAGCCGTTGAAAAATAAATCAAAATACCTTGTCGCGCCATCCCTAAAAATACCTTCACCCAAAAATTAACAATGCTTAATGTAATAAAGAAAAAAACGCAAGAGGCGCAAAGGGCGCAATGCCGATTTTTTAGAGGCCTCGGAAGGTTTATTAATCAAAAGCCATATTCATTATAAATCAATAGGTTATGGGTTATTTGGCCTCAATATTTTTTGAGATGAATTTGAGATGAATTTGAGATGAAAATACAGGATATTAACCTATTGAAAAATAAAGCTATTATTTTTTGAGATGAATTTGAGATGAATTTGAGATGAATTTGAGATGAATTTGAGATGAATTTGAGATGAATTTAGGAAGAATTTTGAGGTGCCCTTTTTTTCAAATCATTGAATATTAAAGCTATTTAATTATTGACAGACACATTGCCTACTAATTGCTGCGAAAAATGGCTTGCTATAAACAATAATCCTGTGATGATTTGGATTATTTGCGTTGTGCGTCAACGACGCTTTGTGGTGTCAAAATTGACAGCAAGACAATATTTCAAAAGTTGAAAAAAAAAGCTTGATATTCATTTTTTGTTAATAAATACTCTTCACTTGTGCTATTATAAATTTTCCCTCGTTTTGCTAATCCAAAAGTCAATATATTTTATACGGTTATTATGCGGTTGTGCGGGTTTTACCGCAAACGGCTTGGTTACTGTATTTCGTTGATTTATAAGACTTATTTTTAAAAGCTTTAAAAGGAAAGCATTTAACAGTTAATTTATGAATCCATGACGACAAGGATAACCACATAAACCTTGTCTCGTGATTTATTCTGCTCATTCTAAAATGATCTCGCACAACTTCGAGCTGAAGCTTCTGATTCAGACAAAAGGATATTTTATGAATAGTGAAATTGAATTAAAATTGTTAAAAGAGATAAAAGAATTAAAAAAACAAGTTGCTCTTTTAAAGGGAGAAGATGAAAATCAGATTCCCACGTACCAATATAGTAAAATCAGAGATACTGAATTAAAAAAGTTATTTGAGATTAAGCAGAAGTTAGATGATCATGTTTTTGATGAATGGTTTTTAAATCAAATTGAAATAGTTAACGAAGTGGAAGTGTTTTTAACAGATTTAATCGCCGAGAATAAATCTTTAATTGAGCGCTATAATGAAGAAGATTTGAAAGTCTATTACATCATTCCTTTGCTGAACAAAATTAATTTTCTGTTAAGAGATAAGGAAATACGCGGGTTTTATGAACTACCCATGAGCTATGTGACAGAACAATTTATCTTAAAGGGTACCGCCGATTTTGTCGTGTCCGAAGGGTTAGTCGAGAGCCAAAAACCGTATTTTTTTATTCAAGAGTTTAAAAGAAGTGAAGAGTATGGCAATCCAAGACCACAATTGTTAGCTGAACTCATCAGTGCGGTTGAATTAAATGACTGGAGATTCATCAAAGGGGCTTATATTACCGGTGGGAATTGGCATTTTGTTATCTTAGAGAAATTAGAACGTCATAAATATCAATATTTTATCTCGCCAAATTTTGACTCGACTAAAATAGAGGATTTAAAATCAATCTACAAAAACCTGTTATTTGTTAAAAATGAGATACTAACGATGGTAGATACGATATGATGCCGTCATTCCAAATTGGGAAAGGTTTATTCGATTATTTTTCAATGTACACAAGAAACTAATGAAAATTGTGGAACTAGGTTTGAGAGAGGATCTGTATGAGGTGAAAGTCTCATGTAGGGTTTTGAAGACGAGTTCTTTATGGAAACGTAAAGAGTAATTTAACGGCTATTAAAAAGTGGGACAAAGTTACCCCTAATTGGACATTATGGGTAAGAACTAATGACCACAAAATTAGGAGATTATTGATGATCGTTACTCGGATTATAAAAAGCAAAAACCTTAATCGTGGCAAATATAAACAATTGGAAGAGCAAGCCAAACAGTTAGGTCAAATTCGTTCTGAAATTTGGCACGGCTATGGTTCAATAAAAGGTGTTT
>Ga0316201_10001171_pt1 | contig 17186 bp, 17 predicted proteins | sample CS6wburrow_MG_FD_204516 | JGI IMG/M metagenome (GOLD analysis project Ga0316201, IMG submission 204516) | Coastal sediment microbial communities from Delaware Bay, Delaware, United States - CS-6 worm burrow | ecosystem: Environmental > Aquatic > Marine > Coastal > Sediment | place: USA... | reverse complement strand
GCCCGACATCCGCCGCGAGTGGATTGAGCAACGCCGACAGCGACAGCAGGCGATGCTGGATCTTTTATCCACCCGGCCGCGAAGCGAAGTCATCGAGGCCGCGCTGTACGCGTGGTGGCAAGACCTGGAGGCTGGCTATCCGCCGGGTTACCGCGAGCGACGACGTCACCTGAAGGAACAGATGTTCGGTCTGCTGACACGTCTGGATGCCGGACTCAGCGCCGAGCAGCGTGAGCACGTCAGTCGGCGCCTGGACGGTTATGTTTCCACCATAGACAACGTGGTTGCGTCGCGCTGAGCCCTTTATCCCGGCCGGCTGCAGCAGTCGGTCCGATGTCTGGCCGCTGCATGCTGGATTCCACCTGAACCGACGGGTTATGCTGCCCGCACTTGCCCCCGCCCGCCGTCCTGTAGGGCCGAATCGGGAAACTGATTCGGTCGTGTCGCCGCGGCCGTCCGATCAAACATGATGTGAGAATATAATGAGCGCAGCCCCCAAGACCCAGAGTATGGCCCTTTTCTGCGATTTCGAGAATGTGGCCCTTGGCGTGCGCGATGCCAAATATTCTGCTTTTGATATTGGCAAGGTGCTGGAGAGATTACTGGTCAAGGGCAGCATCGTCGTCAAAAAGGCCTACTGCGACTGGGAACGATACAAGGAGTTCAAGTCCACCATGCATGAGGCGGCGTTCGAACTGATCGAGATCCCACACGTGCGCCAATCCGGCAAGAACTCGGCCGATATCCGTATGGTCGTGGATGCACTCGACCTGTGCTACACCAAGTCGCACGTCGACACCTTCGTCATCATCTCCGGCGACTCGGACTTCTCGCCGCTGGTCAGCAAGCTGCGCGAGAACGACAAAGTGGTGATAGGGGTGGGGGTCAAACAGTCCACCTCCGACCTGCTGATCGCCAATTGCGATGAGTTCATGTTTTACGACGACCTGGTGCGGGAGGACGAGAAGCAGCGCAAGGCCAAACGCAAACGCAGCGCCAAGAAGACGACGGCCAAGGCCAGAAAAGACGCGATACCGACCGACGAGGATAAGAAGCAGACGGCCCTGGACCTGGTGCTGGAGACGGTTGAGGACCTGTTCGAGGAACGTGGTGAGCAGGACAAGGTCTGGGGCTCGATGGTCAAGCAGGCGCTCAAGCGCCGCAATCCCGGCTTCAATGAAAGCTACCACGGCTTCCGTAGCTTCGCCAAACTGCTGGAAGAGGCACAGACACGCAAACTGCTGGAGCTGGAACACGACGAAAAGTCAGGTGGCTACATCATCTGTAACTATGCCCACGACGACTGAATCTGCTCACCGGCCGCATCGGCTGCGAAACCTTGGAGCGCATCTGCTGAGGCGTGGGGAGTGTTCCTTCTGATCCCCGCGTTCAGGCACAACCGTTTTCTGCAGGGCATGCTGCTGTGGCTGACGCTACTCTGGGCGGTCATGGCGATTGCCCCGTTCGACCGTAGTGACTGGTTGCTTGAAAACCTCCTGGTGTTCATCTACGCAGCCCTGCTGGTTGTGACCTACCGCTGGTTCGCCTTTTCGAACCTTTCGTATGGCCTGTTCGGGGTGTTTCTCAGCCTTCATCTGGTCGGTGCACACTATACGTACTCAGAGGTCCCGTTCGGATTCTGGTTGCAGGAGTTATTCGATCTCTCGCGCAACCACTACGACCGCATCGTGCATTTCACCTTCGGTCTGCTGATCGCGTACCCCTTTCGTGAGTTCCTGATCAGAGTAACCGGGGTGCGGCGCGACTGGTCATACGTGCTGGTCGTACTGATGGTTCTGGGTTTCAGCGGCTTTTATGAGGCGCTCGAAGGCGTTGCGGCGATGATCGTCAGCCCCGAGCTGGGGATCGCCTTTCTGGGTGCCCAGGGCGATATCTGGGACGCGCAGAAGGATACGGCCCTGGCCTTCAGCGGTTCCATCATCGCCATGGTGATGACCTGGTTGATTGACCGGCGGACGGGCCCGGCTTGAACGGTTCATCCGTCGGCCGTACAGAAGGGCAGGATTGCGGTTCACTTCCTCGGTCTTTCACGCGACAATCGGATCTGGCCCCCAACTCGCCAGCGTTTTTCGCGCTGCGCGTATCAGCAACCAAGCCGTCGGCGGAATCGTGCATGACGCTCGCGGCACCAACCTTTAAGGCGGATAAATCCATGTCGACCAAACGCTTCGCTTCCCTGGCCGTACTTCTGTGCACCCTTTTCGCCGCTTACATGCCCGGCGTAGCTGTCGCAGACGAGTACAGAAAGACTCTGACCTTGTACCAATCCTTCCCTGAGGCCAAACCGTATTTTGAGAATGCGCACGGCTACGCGGTCTTTCCGACCGTGGGCAAGGGCGGCGTCGGGGTCGGCGGGGCCTTTGGCAAAGGCCAGGTCTATGCCGATGGCAAACTCACCGGCACTTCGTCATTGGCGCAACTCTCAGTGGGTTTCCAATTAGGTGGCCAGGCCTACAGTCAGATGATCTTTTTCGAGGATGAGCGCGCCTATCGGGAGTTCACCAGCGGCCGTTTCGCCTTTGGTGCTGATGCCTCGGTTGCCGCCATCACGGCCGGTGCACAGGCCCAGGCCAGTACCTCGGGTAGCTCGGCCAGTGCTGCCGCGGGTCCAAGGACAGGTGCCCAGCTGGCTTCACGCTATGTCAATGGCATGGCCGTGCTGGTACACGTCAGGGGCGGCCTGATGTACGAGGCATCGGTCAGTGGCCAAAAGTTTTCGTTTGAACCGCTGAAGTAAAGACAGCGTCTCGAGTTCGGGAGGAAAAGGCCCCGTAGTGGTCACTACGGGGCCTTTTTCTTGATTTGCGTGCCGGCATCGCAGTGCGCGGCTAACCACCACCTGTTACACATGCATCATGCAATTCAAGGTTGCTTTTTTCGACGTATAGACAACATCGCCTTTGCGGACGGAGCGACTCACCGAGATTGTTGCGCAGCGTCTCCACTACTTGCAGCGCTATGCAACGCAGATCGATATTGCTATGCAGGCGCACACCGGATTGCAGCAGTTGAAGTCCCAGCCCACGATTGATGTGCGGACCCCCTGCCCAAGCTGTCCGGTCGTCGGGGATCGTCTGATTGTTACATCAGGCCACAGTCATCTTTGACGATGCCGTGCGACTTGATGTCGACGATGACGTCGTCGACCGTACGAATCGTTCTTGCCAGCTCGCGAGCCAGATTCAGCATCAGAAATCCAAACTCGGGAGGAAACTCCAGACGCAGTCGGTTGAAGAGTTTGTAGTCGATTTCCAGCGTTGTTGCGCCGCTGGTCGCGATAGCCATGCCGAGCCTGTCGTGAAGCGCGAGCGTATTGGAAAATCCGATCTGTTGACCTTTCTTGTAGTCTCGAATGTAGGCGTACTGGTCTTTTCCGGGTCTGTAGTAGGCAATACTGCCATCGAGGATGATGAAAAAACTGTCCCCGCTCCGGCCAGGTTCGAACAATGACTCACCTCGATCGAGTTGCGATAGTTGGCCTTCCTCGAGGAGCCAGCATATGGTCTCAGAAGACAGGGCGCCGAAACTGGATAGCTGTTTGAGCTGCTCGAGCGGATGACGCTTCAGAAAATCGTGGCCGCTGAGCGACTGCATTGTCTTACCTCGATTCGTTGGCTGCTGTGTATCGCCATGCTTCTAAAGACCCGGTATCGGTTTTTGCTTCGGCGGAGCATTTCGATCTTCAGGTGACCTCTTTATGATTCCGGGCAGATCGGATTGGTGATCAAAAAGGCTCGGATCAAGGCGCGAATCGTGCGTAATAGCTGGCCATTGCGAAGATTCGCAAAGCAGAGCCGAGATTTTTTGGCGCCAAGATGACTGATCGTGAATTGTTAGAGATCCCCTTCAGGTCATTGATGGCTCAGGAAGGATCCGGCAACCGTACAGGCTGGTCCAGCCACTCTTCCCGCTTACTACAATAATAGTCCCGGACTTCGACAAAAAGCTTTTCCCCGTTGCCGCCCGGGTCGCGTCGACACAGGCTGTGGCTGACCCGGTGGTCCGGATTTACTTGATTGCGACTCTGGCTGCGGCCGGCCGAGGGGAATTTGGCATAGCAGCCAATCCGGTTTCCCCGACGGTCGCGGGCTGGACGACATTTTCCTTGTTGATAAACTCGATCGATCGATATTGCGCGAAAGCTTGTTGCTATCAGAGGGATCGATGGGGACTATTCAGCACGGATTGCAGCAATCGAATCCAGGCATGGTATGGCTGGACAACGACAATCGGATCGTTGCGATGAATGCTGTCGCAATAGAGGCTTTCGGCGAACGGCCAGAGGATTTGATCGACCGGGAAATCCTGCCAATGCACCCGGAAAGCAGCCGGGACAACGTCAAATGGCTGCTCGATCAGTCGTCTTGTCCTGCCGGAGCGCTTGGCGCAGGAGCTGCTGCGTATCAGGGATCGATACCGCAGCTCGATCTGTTTGCCCCCGCGCGCAACCTGCAAAGTCTGCAGGCCCTGGAGCCGGTGCTGACCGGGCTCTGACGAAAAAGAGAGGACGAGGGATGTTGCACAGCGATGCAGTGCTGGAGAAGGCATACGAACTCAAGGCGAGCGGTTCGCCCTTTGTGCTGGCGACCGTCGTGCGTTGCGAATCGCCGACCTCGGCCAAGCCGGGGGCCAAGGCCCTGGTCACCGCCGACGGCGAACTGATCGGCTGGATCGGCGGCGGTTGTGCCCAACCCGCGGTGCTGGATACTGCCAAGAAGGCCTTGCGGGACGGCCAGGCGCGCCTGATCCGCGTCAGCCCCGGCAAGGACGGGGAGGTGGAGCCTGGCATCATCGACTTCGGCATGACCTGTCACAGTGGAGGTACCTTGGATATCTTCATCGACCCGATGATCGCCCGTCCGGCACTGCTGATCATCGGCGCCTCGCCGGTGGCACAGACGCTGGGCGTACTGGCACATCATGCCGGCTTTGCCGTGCACGCCGCATTTCCCGGCGCTGATGCGCAGATGTTCCCGCAGGCGGTGCAGATCGTCGATGGCCTCGAGCTGGAGGACCTCAGCTGCGGGGTGCCAGCGCTCGTGGTGGTGGCTACCCAGGGCAAACGCGACGAGGGAGGCCTGGAGGCCGCCCTGAAAACCACTTCGCCGCATATCGCGTTTATTGCCAGCGCGCGCAAGGCGGACAAGCTGCGCACCTATCTCAAGGAGCGCGGCCAGGACCCGGCACGGGTCGATGCGATCATCTCGCCGGCCGGCATCGAGATAGGCGCGGTCACCCCGGAAGAGATCGCGGTATCGGTACTTGCCGGGCTGGTCCAGACACGACGTGAACAGGCCGCCGTCAAAACCACCGAGGCGGCGAGCAAACAGGACAGCGCCTGTTGCGCCGGTATCGGCGTGACTGCGGCGCAGCCGGCCAGCGCTGGCAGCGCACCGACCAGTGGTGTCGACCCCGTATGCGGCATGACGGTGCAGATCGCGGGTGCCGAGTTCGTCAGCCACCATCAGGGCCAGAGCTACTATTTCTGCTGCGCCGGCTGTCAGCATGCGTTCGACAAAGACCCGCAGGGCTATCCGGTGGCACAAGGGGTGGGATGAGCAGCTTCTCGGCCATCCTGCTCGCCGCGGGGGAGTCCCGCCGTATGGGTGCAGTCAACAAACTGACCCTGACGGTCGCCGGTCGACCGCTGTTGCGCCGTACAGCCGAGACCCTGCTACAGGCTGGACTACAGGAGCTGGTGGTGGTGGTGGGCCATGAAGAACAGACCGCGCGCGGGCTGCTGCACGGCCTGGCGTTGCGCATTGTCCGCAATGACAGCTACCCGGAAGGACAGATGACCTCGGTGCACTGCGGCATGGCTGCGCTGCAGCAGTCTTGTGATGCCGTGCTGATCTGTCTGGCCGACCAGCCGCTGCTCGATGCGGATGATCTGCAGCAGTTGACCGACGCCTTCGCGCACTGCCCGACCTCGGTGCTGGTGCCGACCTATCGGGGTCAACGTGGCAACCCGGTCGTGCTCGCGTATGAACATCGCCGACAGATCCTGGCCGGCGACCGTAACCTCGGCTGCAAGCGGCTGATCGAAAAACACCCCGAGCTGGTCACGGCGGTCGAGATGGACAACGATCATCTGGTGTTCGACCTGGACACCCCGGAGGCCTACCGGCGACTGCAGCGGCGCCTTGGCGCACAGGCCGGTGTATCCGACCCATTGATTTCCGCGTAAGAGGCGCGTCATGGCGAAAGAGATCTTCGAAGTCATTCAGGAGCTGCAGCAGAGCGGACAGCCGTTTGCCGTGGCGACGGTGGTGGAGACCGTTGGCTCGGTGTCGGCCAAGACCTCGTCCAAGGCGGTGATCGACCAACAGGGCCGGGTGGTAGCCGGTTGGGTTGGCGGCGGTTGTGCCGAATCGGGCACCTGCGAGAAGGCCCTGGAGTGCATCGAAAATGGAGAGACCGCAGTGCTCGATATCGACCTGGATGACGAGATGCTCGGTGCCGGCATGCCCTGCGGCGGCAGCATGCGGGTCTATGTGGAACCGGTATTGCCCAGACCCAGCCTGTGGATCATGGGGCACGGCCGAGTGGCCGAGTCGCTGTGCATCTTCGGTGACTTGCTCGGACTCAGGGTGATCGTGAACGACCCCGGTGTGGACCGGGAGCGGTATCCTGATGCCGACCGTCTGATAACGGACGACCTGGACTACGAACAATTGCAGCCGGCAGCCGGCGACTACGTGGTGATTGCGACTCAGCACAAGGGCGACCATGAATCCATGCAACGCGCGCTCAACTCACAAGCCGGTTACATCGCGCTGATCGCCAGTCGCAAGCGCTCCCGCCTGGTGTTGGGCTACCTGCGCGAAGAGGGATTCAGTGAGGACGACATTGCGCGGGTGATGGCGCCCTGCGGTCTGGACCTGGGCGCGCGTACGCCGGAGGAGATCGCATTGTGCGTGATCAGTGAGGTGGTGTTGTTGCGCCGTGGCGGCAGTGGCATGCGAATGCGCGAAAAGCTGATGCAGGAAAGGCGGCTGCGGGCCGCCGAGAACTAAGGGATGGCCGTGGCGGCACATGAATCGACGGTCAACGACGCGCTGGACCCACAAAGGATCCGCCAGGACTTTCCGCTGTTGCGTGATGCACCGCTGACACGCGGCCTGCATTACCTGGACAACGCGGCCACTACCCACAAGCCACAGTCGGTCATCGATGCGATCAGTGAGTGCTATGCCGGCTATTTCGGTCCCATCCATCGCGGCCTGTACCCATTGGCGGAAGAGGCCACCGGGCGCTACGAACACGCACGTCAGCGCCTGGCGAACTTTCTGGGTGCGGCATCGGCCGACGAACTGGTGTTCACCCGTTCTGCCACCGAGGCAATCAACATGGTGGCCTGGGGCTGGGCCAGGGACCGTCTGCAACCGGGTGACCGTATCTGGGTCAGTCGCATGGAGCACCACGCCAACTATCTGCCCTGGCAACGGGTCTGCCGCGACCGCGGCGCCGAGCTGCGAATCATCGAGCTGCACCGAGACGGCAGTCTGGATCTGGCCGGTTCGCCCGAGCTGTTCGCGCCACAGACGCGCCTGATCGCTGTGTGCCAGGTCTCCAATGTGCTGGGGGTGGAGAACCCGCTGCGCGAGCTGTGCGCGACCGCCCATGCCCACGATATCCCGGTGTTGGTCGATGCCGCCCAAGGGGTTTCGCATCTGCCGCTGGACGTCAACGAACTGGGCTGTGATTTCCTGGCCTGCTCCGCGCACAAGATGTATGGCCCCTCCGGTATCGGCCTGCTGTATGGTCGCGCCGAACGGCTGCAAAAGATGGCGCCGCTGTTGCTGGGCGGCGGCATGGTGGACGAGGTCGGCGAGGGCGTGGCGCGCAGTCGTTGGGCCGGGACGCCCGCGCGCTTCGAGGCGGGTTCACCGAATCTGGCTGGTGCGGTCGCCTTTGCGGCCGCGGCCGATTATCTGCAGGGCTTGGACCTCAATCGCGTGCGGACGCACCTGCGCAGTTTGACCGCGGCCGCCACGGAGGCGCTGGCTCAGCTACCGGGGCTGCGTGTGCTGCCGCCGACAGGGGTGCCGCGTTCGGCGATCCTGTCGTTCACCCTGGACGGCGTGCATCCACATGATCTGGCGCAAGTCGCCGGCGAGCAGGGTGTCGCCATTCGCGCCGGCCACCATTGCGCGCAGCCGCTGATGCGCAGTCTCGGTCTGGTCGCCACCGCGCGCGCCAGCTTCGGCATCTACAATGATACGGACGATGTGGTGGCGTTGGTCCGCGCCGTAGACAGTGCACGACGCCTGTTCGGTTAGGAATTCCCGATGGTTGAACACAGCCTGTACAAAGAGACCCTGCTCCGGCACTACCGCCATCCGCACAACAGGTGCGAGGGCGAGATCGTGGGGGCGGATGTTGTGCGCCGCGGTGACAACCCGCGCTGTGGTGACGAGGTTGAGGTCGGCCTGTATCTGCGTGAAGGCCATCTGGCTCAGGTGAAGTTTCGCGGCCGCGGTTGTTCGGTCTGCATCGCCTCATCGTCCATGATGACGCAGGCGACGCAGGGTCGCAGTACCAACGAGGCGCGCCAGCTCTGTGCTGACATGAAGGCGTGGTTTCAGAGGGGTGATGGCAGCGAACTGACGGAACTGCCCGATGATCTGCAGGCACTGTCTGCGGTGCGTGAATATCCCGCGCGTCGTCGTTGCGTACTGCTGTCCTGGGAGGCGCTCGATGATGCCCTCGATTCGGTCTAAACGTGGGCAGATTGGGGAACGTGAGACCTGGAGCCTGGCGCTGCTGGTTGCGGCGACCCTGATTCTGACGTCGCAAGCGTTGGGCATCGGTATTTCTGAGCGCTTGCTGGTGGCATTGCTTACCACCTTGGCGGCCTCGTTCTGGGCATTGCAGCTGGCGGCCTGCTGGCGACAGTTGAATCCACAAGGTGTGCAGTCATGACGGATAACAAGCTGAGAGAAAAATGGGACCGGCGTTATGACCGGGCGTCCCAGGTGTCTGACGCGCTCGATGTCCTGGTCGAGAATGCGCACCTGCTACCGACCCGGGGAGCAGCCCTGGACTTGGCCTGCGGTCTGGGAGGCAGTAGCCTGTTTCTGGCCGAACGCGGGCTGCAGGCATGGGCCTGGGATCTGTCGTCCGTGGCGATCGGGGTGCTGCGCAGGAGCGCCGGCGAGCTGCCGGTCGAGGCCGAGGTCAGGGACGTTAGTACGCGGCCACCGGAGGCGGGACGCTTCGATGTCATCTGCGTGGGGCATTTTCTCGACCGTGGTTTGTGTCCAGCGATAGCCGCCGCGCTCAAGCCTGGTGGTCTGTTGTTCTATCAGACCTTCTGTCTGGACAGTGTGGACGAAAGTGGCCCGGGCAACGCGCGCTACCGGCTTGGAAGCAATGAACTTCTTGAGTTGTTTCCGCAGCTGATCGTGCGTTTCTACCGTGACGAAGGCAGTGTGGGCGATGCGTCGCAAGGCTTTCGCAACCTTGCCCAGTTGGTCGCCCAGCGTCCGTCCTAGCGGGCCATGCGTGAAGTTCGGTAACCCGCGCCAGTTCACCCTCTTGCATTGCCGCAGTTCTCAAAGCGACGCGAAATATTGTTCCATCTGGTGGCGTACTGATTGATCAGGCAATCGACCAAAGCCGGCACCCATGTTATCGACCATGTGATGGACCTTGGACGTCGCCGGGATGGCACAGGTCACCGCCGGATGCGATACGGCATACTTCAGGAAGAACTGGCCCCAGCTCGCGCAGTCAAAATCCGCCGCCCAGTCGGGTAGGGCGCGACCCTTCGTTTTTCGGAACAGGCTGCCGCGGGCAAAGGGCCTGTTGATGATCACGGCGATACCGCGTTCGGCCGCCAGCGGCAGCAGTGAGCGTTCCACGTTGCGGTTGCCGATGTTGTAACTGAACTGGACGAAATCGAACGCGTGACTTTTCAGCACCGATTGCAGTTCGTCATGATCACGGCCATGCGAGGTGGTGATGCCGATGTAACGGATCTTGCCCTCGGACTTCATTTTGATCAGGGTTTCGTAGTGAACCTTCCAGTCCCGCAGATTGTGTATCTGGATGAGATCAAAACTTTCGATACCCCATAGCCGGCGCGACTGCTCCATCTGCCGGATCCCTGATTCCCTGCCATCTGTCCAGACCTTGGTTGCCGAAAACAGCTTTTCGGGCTGGGGCGTTTTCGCGAGCAACTCTCCGATCACCTGCTCGGAGGAGCCGTACATGGGCGAAGAATCGATGACCGCGCCGCCATGCAGGAAGAAGGTTGCCAATACCTGGGCCAGATTTGCCATGAGGTCCGGGTCGGCGGCGGCATCAAAGGTTCGCGAGGTGCCCATGCCGATTGTCGGCAGCCGTTCGCCGGTTGAGGCAATGGCCTTGCTGTTCGGCGCCTCGCGTTGTGCCAGCACCGATCTCGGGGCGAGGAGGCTCCCCCCGGCCAGTGCGGCGACAAGTTTCAAGAACCTTCTTCGACTGTCGTCATTGTGTGGGTTTTTCATCTCATTCACCTTGGTTTTGATGTGTGGTCTGGTGATACAGGGCGTATTGCTTCCGGCCCAGTCGGTAGGCAATCAGGGCCCACGCCAGTGACAGGGGTACGGCGATCCAGGCAATGGTCGACAGGCTCAGGCCCAGGCTGCGCATGCCGGCGTAGACCCAGGAACTGGCGGCATCGCCGCCTCGGTAGATCAGGGTGTCGATCAGGTTCTTGGCCTTGTATTTTTCTTCACGGCTCACCACCACGAACAGCATCTCGCGTGCCGGCCGCATGATGGCGTAATTTCCGGCCCGACGGATCACTTGTATCGTGACGATGACAGAAAGCACTGGCAGCAGCCCCAACGCCAGGAAGCCGCCGCTGAGCAGGAGCGGGACAGCGGCCAGTGTGAGCCCGAGCCCGAGCCAGCGTACCAGGCGGGCGGTGAGGAATGTCTGTATCAGCAAAGTTAGGGTGTTGACCGCGAAATCGATGCCGGCGAACACCGCAGTGCGGGTATCAGAGTCCTCAAACGCGTCTTTGACGATCTGTGCCTGCTGAAAATACAGAAAGGTGGATAGCGAGCTGTACAGCACAATCAGCATGCAGATCCCCAACAGATAGGGCGAACGCGCGACCAGCCGGATACCGTCGAGGAGTCCGCCACCCAGTGGCTGTTCCGCGCCTGCGCGCGCGACCGGCTCGCGTGGGGCCGTCGCTGTTTGCCAGGCAAGCAGTCTGCGGATGCACACAACGCACAGCCCAAGCAGGCATGCTGAGATCAGCAGCAGATGGCTGGCGCCAAGTTGTCCGACCAGAATGGCCGTCAGTGCCGGGCCGGCGATTGCTCCCGTGGTGCCGCCCGCCGCAACGAAGCCGAACAGGCGTTTCGCCTGTTCGTCCCGATACAGGTCGGCCATGAAACTCCAGAATACCGACACCACGAAAAGGTTGAATACACTCAGCCAGATGAAGAAACCGCGGGCAACCACCTCCATGGCTACACTAGATTCAAACAAGGCATAGAAAAGCAGGATGTTGATGATGAAGAAATAGTAGATGTATGGAAGAAATTGTTTGCGTGCGTAGCGCGACGTGATCCAGCCGAATGCCGGCACAGCAAACAGCATGGCGATGAAGGTGCCAGTAAACAGCCAGTGCATCTGGTCTATTCCAGCGGTGACCCCCATTTCATCCCGAATGGGGCGCAGGATGTAGTAACTGCTGAGAAGGGCAAAAAAGTAACCGAAAGACCAGAGTACCGCTCGGCTTTCCCCGGCCTCTATACCGATACCGCGCCGCAGCCGGCTATGTAATCTGGAGTTTCCCTGACGGGGGCTTCTAAGCTGGGACATGGATCTGATTTCCAGATTTGGGGAGAACCCTCTCGTACAATCAGAGCGGCCTATTCACCCGCAGTTCGAACACCTGTGGCCATCTTGAGCAGTGCGGCGCGGGCCTGTTCCGCGGATTCAATCTCCTGCGGCAGTGCGATACGGCGAATTTCGTCGGCTGCACGCAGATCTATCCCGGTGGCATCGATACCGACCATGATCGCCGGGGAGTCGCCGACCCGGTCTGTTGCCCAGCGCCAAAAGGCCTGCAGGTTATCGGCATGGTCTTGATTGATATGCGCCACGATGTCGGCTTGAACCTCCTGGCTCAAGGGGTTGGCGCGTACGATCCGGTTCGCTGAAAACCAGCGTGCCGTGGCGAATCCTCCGTTCCAATGGAAACGAATGGGTTGAAAGCGGTAAAAAAGGAATCCGAGTTGTTCCTGGTAGACGCGCGCCTGCGGGAAGTAATTGAAATAGCGCTCCACGTCCGCCCCGGCATCGACGCGGACCACGTCGCCAATCGCGCTGAGGCGACCGCGTTTCTGGACATCACCTCCGCCGGCTTCCAACAGGGTCAGCGCGCATTGCCGATTGGCCTCGATATTCTTCGTATGCTGCGAAAGATGGCTCAGCAGCAACACCGGATTGCCTGCGTGGTCGAGCATGTACGGAACGACCGATCCGAATGGATACCCGGCGTGCTCAATCGATTGTGTGGACAATGCACCCTGAAAGGCGCTGGCCAACAGCCAGTGCGCGGACGCGGCTTGTTCGTCACCCTGTTTCATCCTGGCAGTTTAGCCTTTGTTCGGTGAATCGGCATGGCATGCCCATTTCCCGAACGGGGATGCAGTGACCGCCCGTAGGGTTGGTATGGGCGGAGTTGCGGGCTTGACTCGTGTCGCCAGACAGCGGGAACGGGGCGAGGTCGCGATGGCGCAGCAGTACGGGTAGTACGATGGTGTACGCTTGGATTCTTGATGTCGGCAGTGCTTACAAATCAAAGCGCGATCATGAATGGCGGGCTTGGAAAAGCAGATCGGACAAGCGATTGCTGATATGGGATCCTTGGGTCTGCCATCTCGATTCAAGAACGGTGCGTCCGGGTCGCTGACGAGTTCGGATGGTGCTGAGAAGTCCGACGGTGGGGCTGGCGTTGATGACTACGAGGGCGAACGAGGTTTCGTTGGACAGGGTTTTGGAACGCTTGATCAAAGGTCGCACGCGCAGAATTCCGTCAGCAAAGATCGTTGGGCTTTGTTGCGCATGCAAGACCGCTCTGTTCGGTTGAGTGCGCCGGCATGTCCTGCTGGTACCGGGGTTGACAGGTGGGCTGAAAATAACCGCACAGGTTTTTGGCCGGGTAAAAGTGTCGTCGCAGAGAGTCGTGTGGTTCATCGATGAAGAATGATTCGCCCCCCCTGATTGTCCACATTATCTATGCGCTTGGAACGGGAGGGCTCGAGAATGGACTGGTCAACATTATCAACCGAGCTCCCCCAGGTCGTTATCGTCACGCGATAATATGCCTGACTACAGCCGATGAATTTGCGAGCAGGCTCAGCGCGCCGGATGTCCACCTGTATACGCTCAACAAACGGCCCGGCCACGATCCCATCGTGTATTGGCGAATGTGGAAGCTCCTGAACAAGCTGCGACCGGCAATCATCCATACGCGTAATCTGGCGGCGCTTGAGATGCAGCTGGTTGGGCTGTTTGTCCCAAAAGCGCGACGGGTTCATGGAGAACATGGTCGGGATATCTATGATCTGGATGGTACCAATCGCAAGTACCAGCTGCTGAGGCGGGCTGTGGGCCTGTTCGTTCATCGCTATATTGCAGTCAGCGACGATCTGCGCACTTGGCTGATCGATTCCGTGAGAATACCTGAACGGCGCGTCAGGCAGATATACAATGGCGTGGATCAGGAAAGGTTTTTCCCCCGGTCGGGGGTCAGGCCCGCCCTTGCACCGCCCGGATTCCTGCCCGACGACGGCCTGTTGCTGGGTACTGTGGGGAGACTGGCGGAGGTAAAGGACCAATACTCGCTGCTTTTGGCGCTTCAGATACTGGTGTCGGACAATCCTTCGCTGCGGAGAAAGCTGCGGCTGGCCCTGATCGGCGATGGCCCCATGTCGGAGCGTCTGCAACGCGGTTCCGAGGAACTGGGTATCGCAGATATCGTCTGGATGCCCGGAGATCGGGACGATATTCCCGAGTTGCTGCGTATGTTCGATATTTTCGTTTTGCCTTCACTGGCCGAAGGTGTTTCCAATACGATACTGGAAGCAATGGCCAGTGGATTGCCAGTGATCGCGACCCGTACCGGGGGCAATCCGGAACTGATCGAGGATGGCTATAACGGCCATCTGGTACCGGTTTCAGATCCCCGGGCACTGGCGGCTTCCATCGGCGACATCATCGCCAAACCTGAAGCGATTGCGTTATTGGGCACTCGCGGGCGCGAAAAGGTGCGGCAGCATTTCAACTGGGTTCGTACGGTAGACAGTTATCTCGCTGTCTACGATGAAGTATTGGCTGCTGGTTAAGGGGTGGTTGAGTAACGTGTGCGGAATTGCGGGCATATTTGATCTGAAGGGAAAGAGAACGCTGGATGCGGCTCTGCTTTCGCGTATGAATGAGGTCCAGCTTCATCGTGGTCCGGACGAGGGCGGGGTTCATCTGGAACCCGGAGTCGCACTGGCTCATCGTCGCCTGTCGATCATAGATCTGTCGTCCGGGCAACAACCCATGTGCACCGCGGATGGTTCGATCTATCTCGTCTACAACGGTGAAATATACAATTTCAAGGAACTGGGCGCACAGCTCAAAAGCCGTGGTTACAGCTTTCGCACGCATTGTGACACCGAAGTCATTCTCTATGCGTGGCAGGAGTGGGGAGAGGACTGCGTCAATCATTTTCGTGGAATGTTTGCTTTTGCGTTGTATGACCGGGGGCAAGAGACCCTGTTTCTAGCCAGGGACAGGCTTGGGATAAAGCCGCTGTTCTACTCGGTTTTGCCTGACGTGCAACTGGTGTTCGGTTCGGAGCTGAAAGTGCTGAAGCAGCATCCGCAGGTGTCCCGTATTCTGAATCCACAGGCCATCGAAGACTATTTTGCATTGGGTTATGTCCCGGAGCCGAAGACGATCTACAGCGGCGTATTCAAGTTGCCACCGGGGCACACCATGTTGTTCAAGAGAGGGGAGCGGGCGCCACAATCAAAAGCGTATTGGGATCTGCGTTTTTGCCCGGAGCCGGTGAGCGATGGGAAGGCGTTGGAAGAACAGTTGGTTGAGCGGCTGCGGGAAGCGGTCGATGTCCGTTTGGTCGCAGAAGTGCCATTGGGTGCATTCCTGTCAGGTGGCGTAGATTCAAGCGCTATTGTCGCCATGATGGCGCAATTGCAGGATGGGGCCGTCAACACCTGCGCGATCGGTTTTGATGTCAAGCAATTTGATGAAACCGAGTATGCACGCCAGGTTGCGCAGCGCTACCGGACCAACCATTTCGAACAGACGGTAGAGAGTGAAGATTTTGATCTGCTGGATACCCTCGCGGCGCTCTATGATGAGCCTTACGCGGACAGTTCGGCCATCCCGACCTACAGGGTGTGTCAGTTGGCAAAACAGCGGGTAACCGTTGCCCTGTCGGGCGATGGCGGTGACGAGCATTTTGCCGGTTACCGTCGTTACCGCTGGCATATGAACGAAGAGAAGCTCCGCTCGCGGTTGCCCCTGGGATTGCGAAGACCGCTGTTCGGGGCCCTGGGCAAGCTTTATCCAAAGGCTGATTGGGCGCCCCGGGTTTTCCGCGCCAAGACCACCTTTCAGTCGCTGGCAAGAAATTCCGTCGAAGCGTATATGCACACCGTGTCGCATACGACGGACGCGCAGCGTGCCGCCATGTTCAGTCCCGGTCTTAAGCGTGAACTCCAAGGCTATCAGGCCGTGGAAACACTCCGATACCATGCGGCAAGGGCCGGTACAGACGACCCACTGTCGCTGATCCAGTACCTCGATACAAAGACGTATCTGGTGGGCGATATCCTTACCAAGGTCGACCGCGCAAGTATGGCTCACTCGCTGGAAGTCCGGGTCCCCATGTTGGATCACAAGTTTGTTGAGTGGGCTGCATCGGTGCCCTCAAGTTACAAACTCAAGGGCCAGGAGGGTAAGTTCATACTGAAAAAGGCTTTGGAGCCGTATTTGCCGAACGATGTGCTCTATCGCCCGAAAATGGGTTTCGGGGTTCCGTTGGCGAAATGGTTCAGGGGGCCTTTGAAAGAAAGATTGCGATCCACCGTTACTGAAGGGGAGCTTGTCGATTCCGGATTGTTCAATCCGGGTTATCTGGAACAATTGGTGAATCAGCACCAGGCTGGTCGGCGAGATCACAGCACAGTACTGTGGGCGCTGATGATGTTTGAGGCAACAACAAGGGACGATGGGTTTTCTCTGTCGTCATGACGAATCTACTGGTGATCACGACGCTGTATCCGAACAGCGTTCAGTTTCGGCACGGCCTTTTCGTTGAATCTCGATTGGGTCGCCTTGTCGAAAGCGGTGACTACGAGGCCGTCGTGATAGCGCCGGTCCCCTGGTTTCCTGTCAAGAGCCGGTATTTCCCACAGTATTCGCAATATGCTCAGGTTCCGGAGGTTGAGGAGCGCCGGGGAATCACTATCTACCACCCCCGATACCTGGTCATTCCCAAAATCGGAATGGTCGTAACACCGTTTTTCCTGGCGACAGCCATCCTGTGGGCGGCGCGTAAGTTGACCAAGTTGGGAAATCGCTACGATCTAGTCGATGCGCACTATTATTATCCGGACGGTGTTGCTGTCGCCATGGTATCCCGGTTTCTCGGCCTGCCTTTCACGGTCACTGCCCGTGGAAGTGACATCAATCTTCTGTCGCAATACACGCTTCCGCGCCGGCTGATCCAATGGGCTGCCGCGAGGGCTGCGGCGTCGATTACCGTAAGCGAGGCTCTGAAGGAGCGCCTGCTGAGCCTGGGGGTCAGGAAGGAAAAAGTTCACGTGTTGCGAAATGGCGTCGACCTCGAGCAATTTATGCCTTTGGACCGGGTTCGTTGTAAGGATGCTTTGGGGGCAGGTGAATGCACGCTGTTGAGTGTGGGAAATCTGGTGGAACTTAAGGGTCATGACCTGGTTATTCGCGCCATGCCTTTCTTGCCCCAATGTGATTTGCTGATCGTGGGTGATGGCGAGTTGAAAGACTCTCTCGAACGTCTTGCGGTGGAACTCGATGTGGGGCACAGAGTCCGTTTCCTGGCGGCCGTTCCGCAGAAAGACCTGGCGCAGATATACAACGCAGCGGAGATACTTGTTCTG
>Ga0316201_10001170_pt1 | contig 17189 bp, 6 predicted proteins | sample CS6wburrow_MG_FD_204516 | JGI IMG/M metagenome (GOLD analysis project Ga0316201, IMG submission 204516) | Coastal sediment microbial communities from Delaware Bay, Delaware, United States - CS-6 worm burrow | ecosystem: Environmental > Aquatic > Marine > Coastal > Sediment | place: USA: Delaware... | reverse complement strand
CAAGCTGTTGAAGCCATTATAGAAAAAGGCAATCGCATTCAATTTTCAGAACCGCTGGCATTTCCAAACACGAGACAACGTGTATTAGTGATTCTGCTCAATGAGGAATACAATCCTTTGATAACAGAAGCTAAACCGGTAGTCAACTCAAAAACAGAACTTGATGCTAAACAGGCAGTCATTCGACTACGAAAATTAAGCAAAGGCATTCGCTGGAAAGCCAATGATTTTTCAGATTACATTGAGGCTTTCATTGGGAAAAGATAACCCCCCAAAAAAAAAGGCAGACACGGATCGAAATCCGCTCTGCCTTTTTAACTCAACGCTCTGAGATTGTCAAAACACAAGAAATATTGATTTTAATTGCTCGATAATCAACAAAGCGTTTGCGTCTCTTGCGTCTCTTGCGCCTCTTGCGTTAAAACAAAACCTCATTAATCAATCGCATTCACCTCAATCAATCCTAAACCCTTTGCCCCAACAGAACTCATGATAGCAGTGCGCCTGCGGGTAAAGTCAACAGCGGCATTGGTAGATTCTTGCATCGCAAATTGAGCCGGAATTGCGCTACTCGGCGCAGTCTGAACTTGCCAATCATTATTGCTTGCCACAGCTTCACCACTTGGGAATTTCTGTACCGTGAGCATAGGATTCACACCTGCCGCCAAACCCGAACCTCTGATAACGACTTTTTGCGAGCCTGTTCCACTGATGATGAAACCCGCAATCACATCATTGGCACCGCCCTGAATGGTGGCGCGTGTGCTGATGTTCATGAGTTTGATAGCACTGCCAGCACCAGAAATAATGCCACAAGAAGCTGGGTTAGCAACGCATTGTTCTATTCCTGCTTGTTTGCCTTTGTCAAATTCACTGTCAGCATTTATGGTTAATTGATACAGTCAATCTTGGCCTTCGCAAAATGAATTTGGAACGAAAATCAATCGGGCCGCAAAATAAATTTGGAACGAAAATCAAACCGCAAAATAAATTTTGCACTCCATATCAAGCGGGGCGCAAAATGAATTTGGAACGAAAATCAAGCGGGCCGCAAAATAACAGGAACAGGGGTATATTATTTTCCCGCTATGCCCTAAATATTGACATCAATGGTTTTAGGAAAGTACAAGAGTTTATTCCCAACGATTAAACCTAAGTAGATATTAACCATCCCGGTAACAGGTTTTCCATCAATCGTCATTTGCCCTTTCAAGATTTCAACCCCTTGACTAGAGGCTAAAGTCAGATCAGCTACTGGGACTAACGCGCTAAATTTCTCATCCCAAGCCACGAAATCACCCTGAGTGTTTTTTAGCATGTAAAGGCCATCTTGAGTCTCATTCTTAACGGCAGCTATTATCACTAATTGGGCATCTTCACTGATTAGTTTTCCAACCGGACCAACATCAGTCGCACTCAGAACGCCTCCAATTTCAAAACCAGATGAGCTCATCTTGACTTTTGGTTGGAAATTAATGCTGTTGTCGCCACCCCAGCTACCCATACCGTCTTCCATGTCAACAACAATGATATTCTTCATCAAGTGTGGCGCCGCTTCAAGACGCATTTTCCCGACTTCTTCAAGAATATTGTTCACGGAAGTTTTCAACGGTGCCCAACCATACCAGTTCATATAGTCTGTGCTATCGTGGAAAGCCCCTTGAAAAGCCCGTTGGCGGTATTCCATGAAAATTAAATAAAGCTCCTGTTCTACTGAGGTTTTATTATCGTAGAACTGCAACACATCCGGGGCATATTCCCAATTCTCCGGTTTTTGCAAAATGCCGTCCTTGTATAAACCTTGGACAGCTTTGATGGCCTTCGCAAACTCATGATCAGACTCTTTGATGATCTGGTCAGACGCTTTGAAATGGTTAGCCACAAAATCTTTAGCGTGACATTGATTACAGGCTTCCTTCATGGATTCGCGAATGGGATTAAATGTTGCCGTACCGCGGGCCGCTTGCCCAAGCTTAACGATATTGATAAAGCGTTGGGTAGGTTGAAGCGTGTCATCCAGTATGCCGGCTGCTTGCAAAATGCTTGCAAAAGTATTAATGGGGCCCGGATATGGTTGGTATGGGCCTTGGTTAGAGGGTGATATGATGGTGAAATCAGCGCGAAGCTCACCAGCGATTATGCCACCTGATTACCAAAGTGGTTGCGATATCTATCAATTGCTTCCAGAAAAAGAGCCCGTGTTACTGAAACATCTTGACAGTTGTCCTTATGGCGATCAGTCAGTCGTATTGACACCGAATCAGGCTTGGACAGCCGAGGGGTATGCCGGGATTTCGGAGATCACGTGGCCCTTAAATCGCATCAGGATAGAACGCTGATTTGACGGATTGTCATGATTGACTCAAAAAAAATAGAGATGTAGGGTGGGTAAGCGAGTAGAGATGCCAGCGTCTCTACTCGCTTGCCCACTATCTATCCACAACTTTCAAATGCAACGGTTTTTTACCATTATGAATAATCGTTCCATTTTCAAGACGATAGCCAAAATAGAGCCAATACTCACCGATAGGTGGATTAATCGCTATCGGTATCTTGACGCTTTCCGGTAATGCTGCAACGACAGTCATCGCTTGTAAATGGTTCATTTGACCATCCCAATCAGTCCAATTTTCTCCAACACGCATTTCAAAATCTTGTGCATTGAAGCGTTGAACCATCAACAGTTCAACCGATTGTCCCTGATGTTCAGCATCGACCGTAATCGTGGTTAAAATCTCAAGGCTTTCATCAGCGAAAACCGTGAAAGGTTCTGATAACCCCTCTTTTGTTGCAATCCCAAATGCGACTGTCAGGTCTAAAACGGGTTTACCATATTTATCGATCCCAATGCCCTGAATCGTTGTTGATTCAAACCAAACGTCTTCTCCAAACCTGACACCTTCTGCCAATTCAACATTTTTGCCTAAAATGACATGATTCAAATAAGTCTCTGCCTGAATAGTGACAAACTCAAGTAATGCTGGCGCGTCCGCTTGGCCTTTGATACGGCCTAATAATTGCCCACCACTGATATGAGCATGAGCCGCTAATTGGACATTTTTGAAACTACCCGCAGTGGTATTTTGAATGCGTCCCGCCAAAAAGGCTTGACTGACTTCTACGCCTTGTAAGACGACATCTGTCAAAGTCACGTTTTCTTGTAATATCACATCTTTCTGCAAGATCACATGAGAAATTTGACTCTCGCTATCAATCGTCAAAGAGGCCAAGGTTGCCGGGCCTTCAGAATCACCGCGAATCTGTCCTTTGAGTAAACCACCTGTGATAGCCGTATCGGAGGCCAAATTCACGTCTTGGAAGAAGCCACCAATTTGACTACGATTAGTGATTTTGCCACCCAAAGTGCCAACGATTTCACCCGCTTCATGGCTGCCCTGAATAGAAGCACCGACAAATTCAAAATCGGTTATTATCCCCTCATTCTTGATATAACCTGTGAGGGTTCCACCCATTATCACACCTTCTTCAGTGACGGTGATGTTAGAGACTAAACCCTTATTCAGAAGGGGTTTATCAACAATCGCACCAGAAAGACTACTGTCAGCTTCAATTTCGGTATACGGGATAACTTGTCCATTCGCATGACAAATACCGCTAAAATGCTCTCGTTCAGTGGTAAAGCAAATCTCGTATATAGCTGCTGGCGGTTCCGTTGTGGTTGACCATCCTGGTCTGTCCTGATGACTGTCCTGATGACGACTGTCCTGAAGACGACTGTCCTGATGAAATTCATAAGCACCCAGATCAACCAGAGCCAAACCATCATCATTACCATCTACAATGCGCGTTTTGCCATGAAAGTCTAATTGGCCTAGACATTCAACCTCATTGCAATCAATTGGAATGAGATCGTTATTACCCGCATCAATGGCTGGAGAATCAGGCCTTAAATGAAAATCGCCATCTGGGGTATGGGTTGCGATATGATCAACAACCGGTTTAACAAATAACGGATTCTTATCTTGATTATGTTCACCAAGCCCTTGCCAACCGCCTTGTATAATGGAGTAGTTGACTGTCGTGACATGCGTACTTGGCGTTCCCAAATCATCCAAAATTTGGGGTTTGATGTCGTTAGTGGCCAAATGGTACTGGTTGTCCCACAAAATACTATTATTGACCACCGTTTGACTATTGTCATTGACGATACCACTGCCAATCGGGGCGGCATTTTCAGAAATAGTCGTTTGACTGATCAAAAGCCGGCTATTGCGATTAAAAACAGCACCACCCACATTGATAGCGGCATTACCACTTAAAATGACATGACCCAGAAGTGGCGCACTGTGATTTAAATTCACCATACCCCCACCATAATCGGCTTGATTATCACTCAAAAGACTCTGCGTGATGACCGGATTACTGTTGTCGTTGCTTAAACCGCCTCCCCAAGCAGCCGTATTGCTACTGAGATTGACGTGGCTTAAACGTGCATGGGCTTGATTTCTATTCATCATGCCGCCGCCTTGATGACTGGCCGTATTGTCTTTCAAAAACACCCCGCTAATCGTTGGACGACTGAAATCATTTAAAATACCACCACCATCCATTGCCGCGTTGTTCTGAAAGACACTGTCTTCAATCAGAGGCTGACTGCCATTGCCGTTAAATAACCCAGCGCCATAAATGGCTGAATTGTCTTTGACCAACAGATTTCTCAAAGTCGGGCTACCTTGATCAGTATAGAGGCCAGCACCACAAGCATGAGGACAGTTCATGCCTTCATTGGCATTACCCCCACTGATCACGACATCACTCAGCACTGCCGTTGCATCGGTACCGATTCCCGTCACAACATGATAGCTGTTATCGCTGTTATCTCCCGCTATCCCAATATCACCGCTCAAAATCGTTGTATTGAGATTCGGAGTACGTGCCTCACGTTGAGTTTCCGTTCCGGCAAAGCCGCCATAAATAGCAATACCCTTTATCAGTTGAAAAGCCACCTGACGATCTACACCTGTTGTCGGTTTATAAACGCCTTTTGCTAACCATATTTCCTGAACGTCTGGAAAAGCAGTGCTTGTTGTCGCGGCTAAAGCCACTTGTAAATGCGTCAGTGGCGAATGCCATGAACAACCCGTACCACTCGCCTCAACATTTGAATTGACATAAAGCACGCTTGTCTCTGGACAGAGCGGTTCATCTTTGAGCGCCGTCAAAATCGCCGCTTCAGCTTCTGTCAATGCCGAGCCAACTTGGATGTCACTTGCTAATACTGGAGCAACGCTTTCGGCTTGATTGCCCTTCGATGCCGCATCAATCTCTGTAGCACCCTTTGTGTCAACATCATTGGGCTCAGGATCATAAGCGACTCCGGCAAAATTGAAGTCAGCACTGTTATTAGTCGATGCCCTGATGTCATCAAGCGGTAGTTTTAATGCCAAAATATTGTCTATATTCAATACTTTGTCACTATTTTTCGTCCCTGCACCTACCCAACCTCCTTGCACGTTTGAATTATTCACCGTCGTTTGGCTGGTTGAATCATCAACGATTTGCGTCGTTATCGTGCCGGCAGCATCTCGGTTTTCTTCTACAGCAGAACGACTCATCAACATTTGACTGCCGTCTTGATTGGCAATCCCACTGCCGACTGGTGCAACGTTACCACTGATGACGCTTCTCATTAATATCGGTTGACTATTCAGGTTTAACATACCCCCACCGCTAACTGTTGCCGTATTGTCAGACAAGAAGGTATTGTCAATCATCGGTGTACTGTGGTTTCTATTCACCATCGCACCGCCTTCTATCGCGGTATTATGGGTAAAATAGGCCGTCGTGATGCTAGGAGAACTGTTATCATTCACCAAACCGCCACCGATCTTGGCCGCATTACTATTCATGACCACATTGTTCAACAGTGGATTGGCATTATTCTGGTTGAGCATACCACCGCCGGCATTGCTGGCTTGATTTTGGGTGAAGGCCACATTCACAATCGCGGGACTGCTATTGTCATTGAGCATTCCTCCCCCATTGACTGCCGCGTTGTTAGCAAAGGCTGCGTTGCTCACGATAGGCCTGCTACCATTCCCATTAAACATCCCCCCACCTGAAATGGCGGCGTTTCCAGCAAATAACACATCATCTATCGTTAAACTCGCATTATCATTATACATCCCACCGCCTTTTGAGAAGCGTTCTTGATCGGCATCAGATCGCATTCGCCCTTCTCTTGTACGCCGTGTGTTACCCCCGTTCGCATTGCCACCCGTAATCGTGACATCGTAAAGACCAGTATCAGAAGACACACCATAGGCAGAAACAACATGGTAACTATTGTCACTGGCATCATCTTCAACACCAATATCACCACTCAAAATGGTGGGAGCGGGACATTGGTATAAATGTTCATTCCGCTCTTTTCGCTGTTCTTCAGTACCTAAAAAACCACCATAAATACTGACACCTTCAGTTAATACGAAACTTTTTGTCCGATCAGGGCCTGTGGTCGGTTTATAAGTGCCCGAAGTGACCCAAACTTCCTTGATTTTAGGATATTTGTTGTTCGCAATGGCAATCAAGGCCGTTTGTAAATCCTTAAAAGGATAATCCCAGTTACAACCGCCACCATCGCCGATTGTGGCACCCTGTTTCACATAAAGAATTGTGATATCACTGGCTTTTGGACAAGTCGCATAAACAACGCCAATCAAAGGATAAGCGGCCATTTCATCACCCACTTTAAACGACCACAGCCCTTCATAAATATCCTCAGCCTGAGCATCTAACTGTATTTGGAATATCGCTGTTTGATTTGGTTCAAGACGGCTAGGAAAAGCACTGACTGGGCTAAATCCCTTGGGTAAAACCAGATCGGTTAAATGCATCCGACTGATCTGATGTGTATTCCTCAAAGCCACTTTTCGAGTGATCGGATGACCCACTTGTGTATCAAAGTCCAGTCCACTCCCATCAAGAATGATTTCGTTTTGATAATCAAAAACCTCAAGTGAATCAAATCTTGCCGGTTCTGGTTCATAGAGAGCCGTACAGCTCATATTGCGCGTCAACGCTTTAAGACGGCCTTCTTCATCACAAGCGCCTTCCCAACCCACCGATATCCAACCTTCTTCTGCTTTAGAGGTGAGTTTAATTTCACTGCCCCCTTCAAAAGAGGCAGAACATCTTCCTTGCAAGAAACCACAATCGTAGATCCCAGAAGGGGTGCTATAAACCGTACCCCGTAGTGATTCAACAATTAAATAGCGTTTTCCCAATTTAAAATCAGCGGTACAAGAGATATCGGTATACAGAGAAAAGGTTTCCTTTTCACAAAGAAGATGACCCGTCCATTTATTGAATGCAAATCCACTGTCTGGATAGGCTAACAACTCAATTTGCTGATCGTGAACAAATTCTAATCGACATTCTTCATCATCAGAGTGACAACTTTGGTTGTTCGCGAAAATAGTGCCCTGACCATTCTCCGTAAATTTGATCGTCAGGTATTTCAGTGGTTTGGGATCATTATCTCTGACTTGCACCTCAATATCGCCTATTGAAAGGCCATCATAATCACCCCCACTCGAACTGTGACGAATAGTACAGCTTTCTGAGCTTTCATAAACCTCATCATCAACGGCCGTCACCGTCACAACTTGTGTGATATCCCAATTACCTGTCGTAAAAGTCAAGGTGCGGGGTTCGACTAGACATGATGATGAAGAAGAGTTTGAAAGCGTTATCGTCACTTCACTCGTATTTTGTGGCATGGTATTCAACACCACAGAATAACGATCTTGGGCACCAGATTCACTCACAGAAAGACTATGCCCAATGATGGAAACCCCTGGCACATCATTATCGCCCACTTTAGCCTTAATCTCAGCCGTCTGTTCCCCATCCACTACGAAAGCGACTGACTCGGTTTCATAATCTGAATCAGAACTCATACTCGTATGGCCAATCACACTGATTTTCAAACCATCCGCTGCCCGATCATCAACCGCTTTGACCGTGACGATTTGGGGCTCTAAAGCCGTTGTATCAGGATTAAAGGTGAGTGTTGTCGGTGAAACGGTACTTTCAGCATCTGCACTGATGGCAACAGTAACACTATCCGTGGGTTGCGTACCCAACATGACGCTATAAACATCCGTTAAACCGCCTTCAATCACATCAGTCGATTTTCCAGTTTGCTTGATCACAATACCAGGATCATTGTCATAAATCTTAACTGTCGTACTGGCAATACCGATCTCATGATAATCTGAATCATCACTGGTCGCGGTGTGCATAATCCTACTCGTATGCGTCCCTTCCAGTATACTGTCGTCATTTGCCGTAACCGTCACAGTTTGTGGCGTGACATCCGTAAAGGTTAAGGTGACTGCTGTCCCCACACTTTGGCCATTGAGAGCCACTTGGCTTTCCGGCGTGACTGTGACAATGACAGGGGCCAAGGGAACGGTGGTCAACTCTAGCGTATAGCTATCTGTTAAAGAGCCATCTTCATGTACCGTTGTTTCGTCATCTAATTCAGTGATGACAACGCCGACATTATCAATTTCATGTTCAATGGCAGCAGAAGTACTGCCATTAAATCTATCATCACCCGCGTAAGTCGCGGTGATCTCTTTAAAGCCAACGCCACCGAGCGTCATAACACAACTTCCTCGGCCACTATCGCCCATTTGCAGCTCAGCAGAACAACTATTGGGGCCATCACTCACCGTGACTGTGCCAGTGGGTTCATTACCTGAAACGGGGGTCACTTTAAATTCAAAAGTGACATTTTGTGGTGGCGGTGAAGGATCCGGATCATCAGAAAGTATGACGCTATTCGTTTCCGCTCGGATCACGTTTAATATGCCAGTTGTACAGTCAGTAATCGTGTAATTATTATCAGACCCCCCACTGCAAGTGATCTCATAAGTATCGACTAGGCTATTGATATCCGCCACGGTCGAACCATTCGGGTGCGTATCAATGACGGAAGAATCGTCACCATTAACCAAACCGGCATAACTGAAAGTAAACGGCGGATTAACCGGCTCCCCATAACCACGGGTTTTTTCATCAGCACTCGCAATCACATCAAGTTTAGCAATGCTAACTGATTGACTCACACTCGGGGCCGGAGAGTAATTCACATTACTCGCTTGATCCGCAACAATCGTACACGTTCCAGCACCAATGATGCTCACTTCCTCACCATTATCACCACTGACGGTACAAATCGTCGGTGTTGAAGAATAAAAAGTCACCGGATTACCCGAATTGTTAACATGTTTAGTCACAGCACTCACAGTGAAAGGCGCATCACCATACGTTTTGGTTTCTGAAGGCACGATAAAATCAGTAATCTCTTGAGGCAGCTTTTGAATAGTCATATTCTTTGGAGTCGGTATAGCCGCTTCGTAATTGCTGGCCCCAGCTTGGGTGGCTTCTATAGTACAGGTGCCTGCTGTATTGATAGTGATTTCGATAGCATTCTCACCACTCCCACTACACACATCAGGGGTTTGCGAGTCTAAAATAACCGAATTACTTGAACCGCCGCCCGTTGCTGACAGAGTAAAAGGATCATCAAGATATTTTTTAGCCGAGACACTGGAAAAGTTAATAGTTTGAGGTTGCCGCCTAATCAAAATAGCTCTGGTGACGGGAGCAGCAGCTATGTGATTATCATCGCCCTCTTGAGTTGCAGTGACAGAACAACTGCCCGCATTAAGTATAGTCACCTGACCAGACGAATTAACGGAACAAGCACTGTCTCCCCCTGTATACCGAAGCGACTTATTCGCATCGCCCGTTGCAGACAGATTAAAAGGAGAATCCCCAAAAGTCTTAGTGGGTGGGTTAAAAGTAATATAGGCATGCTTTTTTGCAATTGAAAAAGTCTGAGATTTTGAAGACGCTGCTTCATAAGTCGCATTCCCAGATTGAGAAGCTGTCACAGTACAACTGCCTGCTCCAGTGATAGAAACCGTATTCTCTGAATTGGAACAGTTTCCACTCGTGCTATAACTCACAGACAGGCCAGAATCCGTCGTTGCACCGACCGTAAAACTCGCATCACCATAGTTTTTGTCAGTTAAGGCATCGAAAGTGATGCTTTGAGACAGTTTAGGCATGGGGCCTTGAGTTGCAATGACTTCTTCACCATCAGGCAGACCGCTATGAGCATGGGGTGTGACACCAAAACAAATATGGAAACCCGCTGATTCATTGGTTACTTTGTACGTAGCCGTATTCGCACCCGTGATAGGGGTTTTAGAAGAACAACCAGAGTCAGTAGCACGATACCACTGATAACTTGGATTTTCTTTTTGATCACCATCTTCATCATAAAACTCATAACTACCCGTGAGTGTCTGTCCAAACTCTAATGAGCCGGCAATGTTAACGTTTTGTGCTTTTGGTTCGTGTTGTTTGACTATTCTATATTCAAACCACTTGCTGCTGTCTGGATCTTCTGGGCCAGATGCCTTTGGTGGATCATCCTCATCATTATCAAGCCAACCAATATGCTTATCAGCGTCAGTGCCACCAAAGAGATAATTTCTGCCACCCTTTGTAATTTCTATGTAGTTAACATACCAACCATCATCACAGTCCTCCCCCTCGTGATTTATTCGTATTTCTTTAATATGGCCAACATCATCTGCCGAAAAGGGGTATTTTTCGACATCGCCAGCATCTTGAGCATAATCGTGGGGATCATCATCAAAACCTGTGAGCGTAACGCTGCCACTCGTACCGGTCAGTTCTATAGTGGTGCATTCTTCATCAAGTGAAGCATCATCCACAGTACCCGTTGCCAGTTTAACGTCATAAGTTATGGCATAAACTGACACGCTTGTGAATAAGAAACAACTGCTTATTAGCAACAACAGCATCGTTCTCAGATAGCGATCAGGTGGTTTAATACACCCCGCTTTGAGAGAGTGAAGCCTATGTTCAATAGACATGATTTTTTTCTCCAATAAAAGTGAATGAATAAAGGTTTTTCAGAGGTAGATTTTGCCACGGAAAAACACGGAAAAACACGGAAAGATTCCGTCTGTGTCATTTCGTGGCTTTCAATTTGAATATAAGGCTTTATACACCTCCTTTTTCATTTCTCTGGATGTTTCCAAAGTCAGTTGTTGTTTAAGTACATCAACCACCAGCGGATGGTTTGCTTTGTTTTTGCCTAAAAAACCAATCATGGTTTGACGTACCGTTTCATCAGATTCCTGTGCCAGTTGCTCACTAATCGGCATAACCGCTTCACCAGCATCTTCTCTCACACTTAACGCTTCCAAAGCCTTGCGCTGTGCATAATTAGACTCCTCTGTTGTCGCGCCAGTAATTAAATGATCGAGTGAGGCTTGATCATTAAAATGACTGAATACGCCATAAGTCGCCGCCCGCACATTTTCATGCTCGGTTTCAAGATAGGGGCTCACCACTTCAAGCAGTTCAACATCATCACTGCGCGTATTGCCTAAAGCACGCAAAGCCATTTCTTGTTTATCGGCTGTCGTTTGCGTTTGTAAATAGTCCATAATTTCTTGGCGTAATGCCACCGCTTCTCCTGGTTCCTCTTCTACCAAACGATGACTGACTGCCCCTAAAGCTAACAAAGCCATGTCAGCCTCTTCATCTTCTTGCTGTGTTTTTGTGCGTAAAGCCTCAATTAACAGCGGAGCGGGTTTCTCAACTTGAGTTGTCATGACAAGAGCCTGTATAGGCGCTTGCTCATTTTTAGCCGGTTCCGAAGCGAGAAAAATGTCAGCCAGTGCGGATTGTGCTTCAAGATGTCCCACATCTTTTAATGCCCCAATGATCAGCGCCGAACTGGTTGGCGACATGGCTTCTTGCTGTAATAAGGTGACGATTTCGGCTGATGCTTCGGGATAAACCGATAAATAGTTTTCTAAAGCCCGTATAGCCGGCATAATACTGGCCATTGAACTCTTTTTTGAATCAAAAGTCATAACCGGTTGAATCAAAGCAGTCGTTTCAACATCAGCAAACTGTTTTTGGAAGTGTGTTTTAAGGCGTTCTTCCCGTATTTCAGCAACAGACAACTGCTTCGTTTTATCCTGTTTAAAAGCCAGTATCACTTTTTCGGGATCAGCATCGGCTTGCCAAATCGCCAAATCAGGATTAATAGAACGATTTGAAATATTGACCGTTAAATCATTGCTGGTTTTAGTCAATAATTTATTGCCGATACGACGTTCTAATTTTTCATGACTGGAAACGCTTTTAAACCAAGCATATTGATCAGCAATCGTTGCCTTAAAATCAGACTGAACCACATTGATATTCAGTGGCACATCAGGTTGAGCTTTCTTTTGTTTTGTATGAGAGACAGAGGTGTAATGTATTTTTTGCTTATAAATAGGTATTCCTGACGTTTTCTCACTGGCCGTTAATTTCGCTTTTGAAATGGGTGATGTGCTATAAACCACTTCATATTCACCCGCAATATCTTTTTCCTGAATGGTCCATTCCTGTGCTGGCTTGGTAGGCAAATAAATCTGCATGCCATTGACAATATCAATTAATGTTTTCCTATCTTCTTGTTGCAAACCGGCAGAAAAGAAGAAAGCTTTTGGTTTACCCTCTAAGCTCAAACTGACCATGAAAAAACGTTGTTGATACATTTTTTCAATATCAGGCAAACGTTGTTGCGAGGCAAGAATTTGAAGAGGTGATATTTGAAAACCCACATAAACCTGATCGCTTTTCTGCCCAAAAACCCGCATATTTAAAACACCTTTAATGTCTACGGTGCTTTTTTTCCAGTTATCCACACCATTCAAGCCTAATGTGGCGTTTATTTCAGTGTCAGTATGAGCATGGTAATCGTAAACTTGGCGTGTACCCGCTCGCCATTGGAATTGGGGAGTCGTCGTGGAAATGGTCGATTTTTCATGATTTTCCGCATTGAATGAGGCTTTAGAGGGTTCTGGTTTGATTTCTTTTTCCACCGTTGGTACAGGATGATCAAGATCACTAAAAATGAACATAGCACCCATGCCAAATAAAGCAAGCAAAATCAAAGCAATGCTGTATTGAATCCAAGTCTTTTCTGGTTTCATAACCTAATATTCCTTCTTCGTAGGGGCAATCCCTTGTGGTTGCCCCGTATTTATAGCATTTTTCGATTGGGTTAAATACACAACACGCAAAAGTTTTTGCGTGAAAAGGGCAACCACAAGGGCTTGCCCCTACAGCAATTAATTAACAAGCATCTCATAATGCTTTATGATTTTTCCAACACCGTCAACCGGAATTTTGCATCCCTTGTTGACATTGCCAACGTAATAGTCACTTCCGTATCTAGCACGGCAAATATCACCTTTAACGGCACCGGCTAAACGTTTACCGCTACTGGCAAATTGCCAAGATAAACTCGTATTATCTCTCAGCACTTCATATTGCTGTTTAACAGCACCTAAAATTTTACACCCATCCGTATCAATTTGACCGGTTGTTTTCTCATCTATACGGCAGATATAAAGAAAAGTGCCATCCCCATTGATAGCCGCTTCAAAAGCACTGTCAGGGATATTCATACCCGTTGCCTTATCCCAAGAAACGGGGGTGGATTCCGTTTTAGGTTTAATCCGTGCGTCATAAACCTTTTTGCATTTTGGAGGCGGAGCCGGTGTATAAGGTTTAAAAGAAGCCGGTAAATAGCTCGTATCCATTGTCCAGCCTTCCTTTACCGGTTTCGCTTCTTCAACGACTTGATTCGTCTTAAGATCAAACACCAGGTATTGCTCGTCTTTAAAGAAGTAAATCTGGTTATCAATATTCAACGCTGCCGTAACGCCGTCCGGCCAGACACCCGGAAAACGTGTGCTAATGGGTTGTGCGGAGCCTGATGCACCTTTATTAAAATTAGCACTGTTTTTATTAACAATATAGGATTCGTTATCGCCGATACCATGAAAAGTTTGGGCACCATGTTGAATATATTCACTTCCTTTAAAGAAGTATAATCCATCATCACCATTAACAACCGCATCAAAATCTCTAGAATCCCACTCATAAAAACCGGAAAGTTCATCTTCAATCAGAACAGGATAACCTTTCTTGGCAACTCCCTTATTCTTATAGAACTTAATATATTCATTGCCCTTGAAAAAATAGATCATGCCAGCCCCCCCATTCACGCAAGCATCAATACCATCTGTTAAACTGGTCGTCCATAATCCGGGCAAACTTTCAGGGATAACTTTGGGCCAACCCCGTCCTGATTGATGTTTGTCATTATACTTAGCAAAGTATTGGTTATCAAAAAGATGAATTTTGCCATCTTCATTATCATCGTTATAACCACAGGCAGCATCAATCTTGCTTAAACCGGTATAACGGAAAGTACCTGACACCTCGGTTAATTCTTCTGGCCAGATTTTTAAAATATCAATGCGACGTAATCCAGAATCCCATTCAATAATATCAATTTCTTCTCTTCCCCAAATGGGAACATTAACATAGGCCGTTACCGCGCCACTTGGCCCTTGCAGGATATTTTTTATCATCCCAACCATCGGTTTATCATCCAGATGTATAATAATATCAAGCGCAAAATGTTCTTTAACCAGTTCTAATTCTGCTGTAATGCCAGCACCAATAGAACCTAATATGTCAAGCTCGGCTTCTGCAATAGCAGCCAGTTTACCAAAAGGTCCAAGATTTAGGATCTCAAAAGTCGTGAAAGAAGGGAATTTGACCAATCCTTCAAGACCAACAGTACCTTTCCCACCTATAAAAGCTGTGATTTCACCCGCAATAGGTATATCAAAGGAATAGCCATAGCCAAGTCTAGCGGCCACTTCGATTGAAAGAGGAATTTGTATGTCAAGAGCAGATCGTGTTCTTTTTTTCTTTCTACACTTTTTGAGTGCTTTAACTAAGTGAGCTACCATACCAATATCAATGCCTAATAATTTTAAAGTAATATTAGGCGATAGCACAGGGGATACACTCTCTCTACAAGAATTACCGTCTTCTTTAGTGTCTTTTCCAAGAAAAATATCGCCATATACAATTGAATGGCCTGTTGGGTCACCCAGAAAATTGAATTGTAATCCAACATCACCCAATATCCACATACCTGTTTTTGTTTTCTCGGTACCTGCTTTACCACCAAAAATGAGGTAAGGCGTGATAATATCATTAGCAAACTTGAGTTCAAATTCTGCCTTTATTATGTTATCAACTCCTTTCTTTACCCCTGCCTTCCCATATTTGTTGGACTTCTTATTCTTGGCATTACGAGTTCTTCCTAACGTATCATCAGGCACATCAACAATCCTCACCGTGGCAACTTCAACACCAATATTCTTTATTTCTGTTGAATCAGCTACCGACAGACGAATGAGATAGGCCTGTGGTGTGGCAACTTGAGGACGCAACAGTTCAACCAAATCGGGTGTTAAAAGTAAATCCGCATAAATACTTTTTGCCCCAGTTCGAGAAATCTTCTTAGTCCTTAAAAAGTCTGTATAACCGACTTGATCTTGGCTACTGCCAGGCAAATTCGTACTGTCCCAAACCAATAAAGGTTCACAAATTTTCCCCACCTCTAAACAATAACTTAACAATAATGATGGTCTTTCCACGATAGCCGGGGCAATTTGCACAGTCACACCAATGCGCCCTTCCTGAAAAGCCGGACTCGTACCCATACCATGTCGTTCAAGCACTGCACGTTGTTCTTCAGCCGCTTCTGGTGTCGGTAAAAACACAATAGGTTGATTGACACTTGCACAGCGCAACTCTAGTGGCAACGATTCTGGTTCAACATCACTAGGGGGTGGACCATAATATCGTTGTATATTATTAGGGTCTATGTCGGAACAAGACTCTAATGCTTGTAAGTTAAATGGTACGATTGTTATCCAAATGATTAGCAATTCAAGCGCCCATATTGGTTTATAAATCATTAACAGTTGTCTCCTATAAAAAAATGAAAACGAATTCCGATGACTCTGCCAGCGTAGGGTGTATTGTTGCGTGTCATACACCCTTTTTCTGATTTGATGGCGATCATCCCGAGTTGTGATTTGTCTCATCGTTATACATAAATCAAAATGTAGGGGGCCGGTAACGGGGTTGCCCACCATCTAAGCTTAAGGGGCTTGTGTATAACGATGAGCATTGCAGCATGGGCCAGATAATGGAACCTAAAAAATAGATTCACTACTATCTAAGATTAGCAAAACGAATGCCAACGCCTCAAAATCCATTTAACTTATTGTATTTTCAATAGATTTTCATTTTCAGCTATTAACAGCAATAGTCTAAAATTTAGACGCATAGTCTAAAATTTAGACGCATAGTCTAAAATTTAGACTGTTTTTTTATTTCATAGTCAATCTTTAAAAACAGAACTTTTTCAAAAGGTGCGGATTGGGTTAATTTCGATATCCGCCGTAATGAGTAATTGGGCCCCCGAATTCCACTTGAACTCAAACCAATGGAACAATTGCCAAAAGCTATTACGACTAATTTACAAATCAAACCAAATCAAAAAAAGTTCGCCATATACTTATATTAAAGCAAAACGAATGCCAACGCCTCAAAATCCAGTTAACTTATTGGATTTTAAAGATATTTTCATTTTTAGCTCTTGACAGCAACAGTCTAAAATTTAGACGCATAGTCTAAAATTTAGACGCATAGTCTAAAATTTAGACTGTTTTTTTTATTCCTATAGATGTTAACATCAGTAAAACTCAAAACGGGCATGAACAGTGTTTCACTTAACAAGTTTTTGCGCGCAAAAACTTGTTAAGTGAACCGAATGGAAGCTACGCTAAATGTTCATCTTTATAGTTTTGTTCAAAAAACAGTTCACAAGTTCATAATTTTATAGGTTTTCAGGCCTTGGGCAACTTGGGCAACTAGACTGTATTTCACGCAAAAGTTTTGCACGCAAAAACTTTTGCGTAAAATATTATCAATCTTGGCTTTCGCAAAATGAATTTTGCACTCCAATCAATCAAACCGCAAAATAAATTTGGAACGAAAAGAGGGCAGCAAAATAAATTTGGAACGAAAAGAGGGCCGCAAAATGATTTATTTTTTCACTAAAAGCGGGCCGCAAAATAACAGGAACAGGGGTATATTATTTTCCCGCTATGCCCTAAATATTGACATCAATGGTTTTAGGAAAGTACAAGAGTTTATTCCCAACGATTAAACCTAAG
>Ga0316201_10001169_pt1 | contig 17191 bp, 15 predicted proteins | sample CS6wburrow_MG_FD_204516 | JGI IMG/M metagenome (GOLD analysis project Ga0316201, IMG submission 204516) | Coastal sediment microbial communities from Delaware Bay, Delaware, United States - CS-6 worm burrow | ecosystem: Environmental > Aquatic > Marine > Coastal > Sediment | place: USA... | reverse complement strand
GTTTTCTCCGTCCAGATTCTTGGCGATCCTTTCGCGTTTCTTTTTGCAGTTGCCACTGCAAAGCTCACAGCCACCACCATTGAGTCCGCCGCAGCTGCCACTGATCGCCCGGCGCCCATTCATGACGCCGACACTCATACCCGCGATAACGAGCAAAATCACAACGAAGCTGAGCACAAGCGTAGAGATAACGACGTTCATGAGGTTCCAAGTGAATCAAAATTCGGGGTAGATACTTCCATAATGCCGGTTTTGTCTCGAATCAAGAAAAATGCGGCGACGCCAAGTTCTTTCGCGCGTTCCGGACCCTCCGTGGGGCCCAGTACGAGCAGTGCCGTCGCCATCGCATCCGCATATGCCGCGGATTCATTCACGACCGTGACCGCGGCGAGCGAATGCGATATCGGTCGCCCCGTCCGCGCGTCGATCGTATGCGAGTAAAGCTTGCCATCATGGTCAAAAAAATTCCTGTAGTCGCCCGATGTCGCAACGCTGGTGTTGGTCACTCGCAACACCGAGTGCGGCACGCGCTTCGTGGTCGAGGGTGTTTCGATCGCGACGGCCCACTTCAGGCCCTCCGCATTGTGCCCGCGAACCCGCAGTTCGCCGCCTATTTCGACAAGATAGTCCTTTAGCTCCTTCTCGTCGAGTAGTGCCGCGAGCTTATCTACGGCGTGACCTTTGGCCCAGCCGGACAGGTCAACGTAGATGTTGCCGTTCTGCTTTTGCACCGCCGGCGTATCGCAACGCGTCTGTAATTGCTCGTAACCGACCTCCGCCATGACGGCAAGTAGCGCATCATCCGCGGGTGGCTCGCTGACATCGCCATCCGGGCCGAAACCCCAAAGATTGACCAGCGGGCCGACCGTAATATCAAAGGCGCCATCGGTCAGTCGACTGATCTCGAGCGCGCTCTCGATCGCCGTGCAGAGCTCGATCGATGCATCAATCCATCCGCTGGAGCGGTTGGCGTTGAATCGGGACAGCTCGGAGTCCTCGCGCCAGGTCGAGGCCAGCGTGTCGACGGCTTCCAGCGTTGCAAGGATGTTTGTCTGCAGCTGCTCTTCCGAGAATTTTTCCCCCGGTGCAACCAGCAGTACGCTAAACGTGGTGCCCATCGCGTTGCCCGAAAGCTCGTACTGCGGCAGCCTCGAACGGCCGTCACAGGCCGTGAGCAAGAGCATCGGAATCAGCAGGCAGATTCGCAAAAACCTGGCCATGACTTTTATCCGCCGAAATCGTCGAGCAGGATATTCTCTTTGGGCACGCCCAGGCTATCGAGCATCTTGACGACGGCCGAGTTCATCATCGGCGGACCGCAAAGGTAGTACTCACAGTCTTCCGGTGCAGGATGCTTGGAAAGATACTCATCATGCAAGACGCTGTGGATGAATCCGGTCAGACCATCCCAGTTGTCCTCTGGCTGTGGCTCGGACAACGCGAGGTGCCATTCGAAATTGTCATTCAGCTCGGCAAGTTCGTCGAACTCTTCTTTGTAAAACATTTCTTTGAGGCTGCGCGCGCCATACCAGAACGTCATCTTGCGCTTGCTGTGTTGCCGCTTGAGTTGATCGAAAATATGCGCCCGCATCGGCGCCATACCGGCACCACCACCAATGAATACCATCTCGTTGTCGGTTTCCTTGGCAAAGAATTCGCCGTAGGGCCCGGAAATGACAGTGTGGTCGCCCGGTTTGAGATTGAAGATATAGGACGACATGATGCCCGGGGGGACGGAGTCGTCGGCACCCGGCGGTGGCGTGGCGATGCGCACATTGAGCTTGATGACGGTTTTTTCCAGCGGGAAGCTCGCCATGGAGTAAGCCCGCGATTCGGTGTTCTTTACATGCGACTCGTATCGCCACAGATTGAAGCGATCCCACTCGTCGCGAAATTCTTCATCGATGTCAAAATCGGTGTACTTCAGGTCATGCGGCGGGCACTCGATCTGGATATAGCCGCCGGCGCGAAACTCGAGTTCTTCGCCTTCCGGCAACGCAACCACGAGCTCCTTGATGAAGCTCGCGACATTGCGATTCGATACCACCGTGCAGTCGTAGCGTTTGACACCGAAGACCTCGTCGGCCACCTGAACGTCCATGTCTTGCTTGACCGCGACCTGGCACGACAGGCGATAGTGCTCGGCAGCATCGCGCTTGTTAATCGAAGAGGTCTCAGTAGGCAGGATCGCACCGCCTCCCGACAACACACGGACCCGGCATTGCCCGCAAGTACCGCCACCGCCACAGGCCGACGGCACGAACAGCCCGCCGTCGGCGAGTCCCTGCATAAGTTTCGAACCGACCGGAATGGCCAGCTTCATTTCCTCGTTGACCGTCACGGTGACGTCGCCAACGGCGACGAGTTTGCTGCGCGCAGCGAGAATGACAAAAACCAGCAGCAGGACGATGGCCGTAAACAGGCCAACGCCCAGCAGTACTGACTGAAGTACGGCGGTGTCGATGTTCACTGTTATATTCCCGAGAAGCCCATGAAGCTAAGCGACATGAGGCCGACGATGATGAATGCGATACCGAGACCCTGGAGCCCGTCCGGAACGTCTGAGTACTTTAGTTTCTCGCGAATACCGGCCAATGCGATCAACGCTATTGCCCAGCCCGTTCCGCTACCAACCCCGAATACGACTGACTCGGCAAAATCGTACTGGCGCTCGACCATGAAGAGTGTGCCGCCGAGGATGGCGCAGTTCACGGTAATCAATGGCAGGAAGATGCCCAGCGCGTTGTAGAGCTTCGGGAAGTACCTGTCGAGTGTCATCTCGAGAATCTGCACCAGTGCGGCGATGACGCCGATGTAACTGACCAGCCCCAGAAAGCTCAGGTCGACATCCGCGAGACCGGCCCAGGCCAGTGCCCCATCGGCCAGCAGGAATGTGTAAATCAAGTAGTTGGCGGGGACCGTAATGACCTGGATTACGATTACGGCGACACCCAGGCCGATAGCCGTCTCGACGCGCTTGGACACGGCGAGGAACGTGCACATGCCGAGGAAGAACGCCAATGCGAGGTTCTCGACGAAGGCCGCCTGTATAAAGAGGCTTGCGTAGGCTTCCATCAGTAAACCTCCGTCCTGTGCACTTCGTGAATCTGGTACTCGGGTTTTTCGACCTGCTGCTTACGCCAGGTGCGGATGCCCCAGATCAGCAGGCCGATGATGAAGAAGGCGCTCGGGGGCAGCAGCATCAGGCCGTTCGCCTCATACCAGCCACCGTTCGATACGGTTTCGAGAATCGGGTAGCCGAGCAAAGTGCCCGCGCCAAACAACTCGCGCAGTGTCGCGACGGCGATCAGTATCACGCTGTAGCCGAGGCCGTTGCCGAGCCCGTCGAGAAAGCTCATGGCGACGCCGTTGTGCATCGCAAATGCCTCGGCGCGGCCGAGCACGATGCAGTTAGTGATGATCAGGCCAACAAATACCGACAGTTGCTTGCTGGTCTCAAAGGCATATGCCTTTAGCAGTTGGTCCACCAGTATCACGAGCGACGCGATGATCGTCATGTGAACGATGATGCGAATATTGTTCGGAATTCGGTGGCGCAGCGCGCTGATGGCGGCTCCCGCCAGCGCAGCGACGCTGGTCAGCGCAACGCACATGAGCAGGGCGGGCAGTAGGGAAGTCGTAACCGCCAACGCCGAGCAGATACCGAGCATCTGCAGAGTGACGGGGTTGTTATCGACGAGCGGGTCAATAATGACTTTGCGTGCTTCACTCATTGCTGACTATCCTCTCGGTAGTTCTTCAAGTAGGGGCCGAAGCCGTGTGGGCCGGTCCAGTACTGCACCAGGCCGGTGACACCGTTGGCTGTCAGCGTTGCGCCCGACAGACCGTCGACCATGTAGAGGGCATCGCTCGCGCCAGCCGGCACGGTACCTTTGATGACGCGAATCCTCGGCTCGTCACCGTCGCCGTAAATCTGTTTGCCGTCCCACTGTGCGCGCCACGGTTCCTTGTCGATCTGGTCGCCGAGCCCCGGCGTCTCAGCGTGCGCATAAAAACGCAGGCCCTTGATCGTCGTGCCGTCGGGTGCAACAGACAGGTAGCCAAGCATTGTCGACCAGAGCCCCTTGCCGTAGACCGGCAGGATGAGCTGGTCGATGTCTGCGCCGTCACGAACAAGGTACACCGGTGCGTACTTCGCACGTCGGCCTATGCCGGCGACATCCAGCTCGTCCGGTATTGCGGTACCGAGTTCCGGATCGCCGGCCGCAATGATTGCATCGAACGAGTCCGGGTCAGCCGCATCCGTGTAGTCGCCGGACTCGAGGTCGACCATGCGCGACTCGATGGCGGTGAACAACTCGGCGATGTCGCCGCCGGGTTCCATGAGACCCGCAACATCCAGGATGATCTGCTGACGAAACTGTTCCTCGTTCTTTTCCTGTATCGGCTTCAACACGATGGCCGCACTGGATACGATGACCGAGCAGACCAGGCTCAGACCTATGGCCACCATCAGCGTATTGGAGATGCTGTCGCGATCGAATTCTTTTTTGTCAGGCATTGCGTTTCAACCTCCGTCGCACGTTGGCGCGGATGACGAAGTGATCGATGACCGGGGCGAACACGTTTGCGAACAGAATCGCGAGCATGATGCCCTCCGGGAACGCGGGGTTAATGACGCGTATCAGCCAAGTCATGAAACCGATCAGCAGGCCGAAGACCCACTTGCCGGCATTCGTTTGTGAGGCGCTTACCGGGTCTGTTGCCATGAAGACCGCGCCGAAGGCAAACCCGCCAAGGACAATGTGCCAATGCCAGGGCATGGTCATCATCGGGTTACTGCTTCCGGCGTCCGCAAACAGCAAGGACGGAATGATCAGTCCCGCGAAAGTCGCGACGATGATGCGCCACGACGCTATGCGCGCGTAGATCAGGAACAGTCCACCGAGCAGGCACATCAGCGCCGAGGTCTCGCCGAGCGATCCCTGCATTTGTCCGATGAACGCCTGTGTCCAGGTCAGCCCGGTACCCGCGATTCCGGCCATTCCCTCAATCGCCGAAACGCCCAGTGCAGTCGCACCACTGAAACCGTCAACAGCTGTCCAGACGGCATCGCCCGATATCTGCGCGGGATAAGCAAAGTAAAGAAAAGCTCGTGCGACCAGTGCCGGGTTGAGGAAATTCTTACCGGTGCCGCCAAAGACTTCCTTGCCGAGAATGACACCGAAAGTGATGCCGACCGCGACCTGCCATAGCGGAATAGTGGCCGGCAGAATCAGCGCATAAAGCCAGCCTGTTACGAAAAATCCTTCGTTGACTTCGTGATTTCGCACTGCGGCAAACAGGACTTCCCAGCCCAGACCCACAACCATGGTCACGATGTATATCGGCGCAAAATAGAGCAGGCCATGCACGAAGCAGTCGTAGGCGCTCGCCGGGTCATACCCCGCGCCGAGCAGCGGCAGCAATGCACCACGCCAGCCGTCGATGCCGACCAGGCCCATACTGGCGAGCGCCGTATTGGCCTGAAAACCGACGTTCCACATGCCGACGATTGCCGCCGGTGCCGACGCGAACATGACGAGGATCATGACGCGTTTCAGATCGAGCGCGTCACGCACATGCGGCGATCCGCGCGAAATATCCGCGGGAGAGTAGAAGAACGTATCAACTGCCTCGTACAGCGCGTGCAGCTGTTCAAAGCGGCCACCTTTATTGAACAGCGGCTCCAGCCTGTCGAGGAACGAACGTATCGGATTCATTAGCCGTTTACCTCGATTTCATGCAGATTTCTTCGCAGGTGCGATCCATAGTTGTATTTGCCGGTGCAGACGAAAGAGCACAGCGCAAGGTCTTCCTCATCGAGTTCGAGGCAACCCAGCTCGCGTGCGCCGTCGGTATCGCGGACAAGAAGAGCCTTGAGCAACGGTGTTGCCAGGATGTCGAGCGGCATAACTGCTTCGAAGCTGCCGGTCGCGACCATCGCGCGTGGGCTGCCGTTCTGCGAGGTCGTGAAGTGAAATTCCTTCCCGAACAGGTTGCCCGCGAACGCGCGTGCGGCCGAATACTTGCCGAACCCGGGGCGCAGGAACGCGAACAGCTCGCGCGGCGCGCCTTCCTGCAGCACGGTAATCTGCCGGTCATATCGGCCGAGATACGCGGCCCATTGAACCGCGTGGTGACCGTTGAGTACGGAGCCGGCAACGACGCGCACGTTGCCTGCCGACAATTCGCCACGCACCAGGTCGTTGGTGTCCGCGCCGAGTCGTGTCTTGATGAGGCGCGGGTTCTTGACCATGGGGCCCGTCAACGCGATCACTCGCTCTACCGGCAGCCGTCCCGTCGCGAACAGTTCACCAATCCCGATGACGTCCTGAGCGCGGATGTGCCAGACCACCTTTTGTTCGCTGACAGGCTCAAGCAGATGAATGTGCGTGCCGACGAGCCCGGCCGGGTGTGGGCCCGAGAACTCGGCATGCACGAATTGCTCGCCGGAAGGACATTCGATGCCGGAATTGACGGCCGTGCATACGTAAACGGGGCCGTCGGTGAGCTTGGAGATAATTTCGAGACCCTGGGCGAAAGCGTCCTTTTTTGCGGCAATAACGACCGCCGGGTCAGCTGCGAGCGGGTTGCTATCGGTTGCCGTTACGAACAACGCCCTCGGCGAAGCATCCACGGCCGGAATCTTGCTGAAAGGTCGAGTGCGAAAGGCTGCCCATAGTCCACTCGCCTGCAGGTTGTCGCGTACGGGCCGGGCTTCGAGGCTGTAAAGGCGTTCGGCAGAAAAGGTATCGAACTCCTCGGCGTCATCGCCTTCGAGGCGTACCACAACCGAGTGCAGAACACGCCGCTCGCCTCGGTTAATTGCGGTGACAACACCGCTGCCGGGTGATGTGAAGTTGACGCCCGGATTCTGTTTATCTTTGAACAGCGGTTGACCGAGTTTGACACGATCACCCTCGCGTACAAACATGCCGGGCTTCAGGTCGTTGAAGTCGGGGCCTATTACCGCGACAGAGCGTACCTCGTTGCCGGTTGAGATTTTCTGTTCGGGCGCTCCGGCCAGCGGGATATTCAGTCCCTTCTTTATTTTAAATTGCATCGTAATCTACTGGGTTACCACCACAAGGAATACAAAGCACAGCCGGTCAGCCAAAGACACCCAACGGTGTGAATGGCCAGCGTGGATTCGATGGCTTGCGTCATTAACTCGCGATCTTCGATGCCAGTCTTGATCGCTACAGATGCTCGCCAGGCGAGGACCATCAGGCCTGCAGGCACCAGCGGCGCCAGCAGTGGCAGGCTGCCAAGAACGGTCAGCGCAAGGATGACCAGCAGCGCACCCGCTTGCACCGCCAGGTACAGTCGCGATGTTCCGCCCAGCCCGAGTCGCACCGGCAGTGTGTCTTTGCCGCAGGCGCCATCCGCCTCGATATCCGGCACTTCGTTGATCAACAGTATTGCTGCGACCCACGCGCTCACCGGCAGCGAAAAAAGTAGCAGTGAAGTATCAATCGATGCGCCCTGCAGCCACGCGGCACCCGTAACAGGTAACACGCCCAGGCCAACCGCAACGGACATTTCGCCAAGTCCGATCGCGCTGAGCTTTACCGGGCCCAGTGAGTAGAACACGCAGAGAGCGATGCCCGCGAGACCGAACCACAGGACCGTTGGCCCTTTCTCAAGGAACAGCGCCAGTCCGGCCACCGCCGCAACCACCAGCAGCACGACACCCAGCCGCGCCATGCGTGACTGGCTCAATATCCCCGTCTGAATGAACCGCGAGCCGCCGGTATAGGGATAGATACGATCCTCGTTACGCCGGTCGGTGCCGATGGTTTCGTCGCCGACATCGTTCAGGACGTTGCTTGCCGCGTGTACGCAAACGGTGGCGAGCAGCGCGAGTACGAACAAAGAGTTGTCCAGACTGCTCGTGGCATAGACGCCCCACGCCGTGCCTGCCAGTACGGGCAGCACGGACGCTGGGAAGAACTTCGGTCGGGTTGCGTGGAGCGCGCGTTTCGCCATCCTGGACAGCGATTCACCGGCAAAGTCCTCGGCTACCGGATTGATCGGTCGGGCAGTTTCCTGGGGCATCAATTCTTCCTGCAGCTCAACGCCGGCTGGACGGTAGCCGGGCAGAGTTCATGACAGTGGTTGTCTCTTGCCTTTTATACCGGAAAGACAAGCCAGTTACATACGCGCTTACCGAAAGCGAAGCGCGGGCCTCACCAGTTCAGTCCCGTCGGATGTAGGGCCGCAGTTCATGGCGTGCAACCACCATGCGATGGACCTCATCGGGTCCATCCGCAAATCGTAACGTTCTCGCGTTCATGTACATCGCGGCAAGTGGAAAATCCTGCGAGATGCCGGCAGCACCGTGCATCTGGATCGCGTCGTCGATGATATCAATGGCAATTGTCGGAACTATCGCCTTGATCTTCGATATCCAGGTCTGCGCTACTTGCACGCCTTCTGTATCGATAACGTGCGAAGTTTGCAGAGTCAAGAGGCGCGCCATGTCGATATTGATACGTGCCTTCGCGATAACGTCGTAGTTGCCACCTAGCTTGGCGAGGGGCCTCCCGAACGCAGTTCGCGACACGGAGCGTTCGCACATTAGCTTCAGCGCGCGTTCGGCCATGCCGATGGCGCGCATGCAATGATGGATGCGGCCGGGTCCGAGTCGCCCCTGCGCGATTTCAAAACCGCGGCCGGGACCGAGGATAATGTTGTTTTCGGGTACGCGAACGTTCTTGAAGCGGATGTGCATATGACCGTGCGGCGCATCGTCCATTGCGAACACGTTCATGCCGCGCACGATCTCCACGCCCGGGGCGTCGATGGGGACCAGAATCTGGGAGTGTTGCGTGTGGCGGTTATTCTCCGGATTCGTCTTTACCATGCAGATCAGTATCTTGCAGCGTTTGTCACCGGCGCCGGAGATGTAGGTTTTCTCTCCATTGATGACCCACTCGCCATTCTCGAGGACCGCCGACGTCGAGATGTTAGTGGCGTCGGAGGATGCTACGTCAGGCTCCGTCATCGCGTAGGCCGACCGTATTTCGCCATTAAGCAATGGCGTGAGCCACTGTGCTTTCTGTTCTTCGGTGCCGTAGCGTTCGATCACCTCCATGTTGCCCGTATCCGGTGCACTGCAATTGAACGCCTCGGCTGCGAGGTGCGCACGGCCGGTCTCTTCCGCGAGCCAGGCATACTCGACCGTGCTGAGGCCAAAGCCACTGTCGCTATCGGTCAGCCAGAAGTTCCACAGGCCTTCTTCACGTGCCGCGGATTTGAGTCCCTCGATAATCTCGGTCTGCCGGTCAGTCAACGACCAGCGATCCCCTTTTGAGACCTCTTCCAGGAATTCCTCATCGACCGGTAGCACCCGATCGGTAATAAAAGCCCGCACAGCCTCCAGTAAGGGCCGTACGCGGTCGCTGACGCCAAGATCCATGGTTATTCCCCGCGGTGAATATTTTGCGCAAGTTTACACGTCTGTGCGTCCGTCTGCGCGCCCGGCGTCGAAGTTGTATTAGAATCACCGGCCCCGACACTGGTCAGGCTTGAGGTTAGGTAATGCGGTTGAGGTTCCTGGTAGTTGTTTTCGCGGCGATGCTGTTGTTCGCGTGCGGGCAGAAAGAGGAACAGCAAGAGGCTTACGACCCGGCGCGCGACTATTTCTCGTTCGCCAATACAGGCCAGTTTGTCACGCAGCATCTCGTACTCGATCTGACCGTCGATTTTGACGCCAAGGAACTGCGGGGTAGTGCCGTACACACGATGCAAAGAGTCGAATCCGGTGCGGCGGAAGTTGTACTCGACACTCGTGACCTGGCCGTCACGGACGTGCAGATTTTGCTGACCGATGGCGTCTCGCTGGCGGCGGATTATCGCTTCGGAGAAAGGGATGCGATCAAGGGAACGCCATTAATCGTCAGCCTGCCGGAGCCCGCCCGGTCGGCAACAAGATTCAGGCTTAAACTTGAGTATTCGACCAGCCCCGATTCGACAGCACTGCAGTGGTTACCGGCGGGCCTGACCGCGGGCGGCAAACACCCGTTGATGTTCTCCCAGTCGCAAGCGATTCATGCGCGCAGCTGGGTGCCGTTGCAGGACACGCCGGCCGTACGAATTACCTATGAGGCGAGAATCAGGACGCCGCCCGAGCTTCTGGCCGTAATGAGCGCGAATAATGACCCGCTCACTCCGCGCCGTGGCGAATATCATTTCGACATGCCGCAGCCCATCCCGTCGTATTTGCTGGCGATCGCGGTTGGCAATATCTTCTTCGCGCCGTTAGGTGAGCAGACCGGTGTTTACGCAGAACCGGAACTCCTTGAGGCCTCGGTTTTCGAGTTTGCAGATACCCAGGAGATGCTCGAGCAGGCCGAGGTACTCTTTGGCCCGTACGAGTGGGGTCGTTATGATCTGCTCGTATTGCCGCCGAGCTTTCCTTTCGGTGGAATGGAAAACCCGCGTTTATCATTCATAACGCCAAGCTTACTTGCCGGTGATCGCAGCCTGGTCTCCGTGATCGCGCACGAATTGGCACATTCCTGGTCCGGTAACCTCGTCACCAATGCAACGTGGCGGGATCAATGGTTGAACGAAGGCATGACCAGCTACCTGGAATCCCGCCTGATGGAAGTGATTTACGATCAGGACCGCGTCGACGAAGAACGCGTGTTGTCGTACCAGGAGTTGTTGCTGGACCTCGACGTCGTGCCGCTGGAAATGCAGGCGCTGGCGCCACGGCTGGACAGCGGTGACCCGGACGACTTCCAGGGTACGATTCATTACAGCAAGGGCCAGTTGTTCCTGCAGTACCTGGAAAACGCGTTCGGCCGCGATGCGTTTGACGATTTTCTGTCCTCGTACTTTGATGCATTCGGGTTTCAGACGATAACGAGCGAGCGTTTCCTCGACTACCTCGATAGTAACCTGCTTCAAGCAGAGTCAAGCAAGGTTGGTCGCGCTGAGGTTGAGCAGTGGCTGTATCAACCGGGTCTTCCGGATAGTGCACCGTTACCAAGTTCGGCGACCCTCGACGCCGCTGCAGCAATGGCGGCAGCATGGGCAGAAGAAAAGGTCGACGTATCCGAATTACCCGTCGGCAGCTGGAGCCCTCAGGCGACCGTGCATTTCATTAACAGTTTGCCGGCCGACATTGCCGATGACCGGCTCGCGCAGCTGGACGAGGGGCTTGGACTCAGCGACACACGTAATGCCGAGATCGGGCGCACCTGGTTTATACAAGTCGCGAAGCGCAGGCATATGGCGGCCTATCCAAAGTTGCAGCAACACCTGGTTCGCTATGGCAGGGGGCGACTCATAACGCCGGTCTATCTCGCGTTGGCCGAAAACGGCGCAGATCTTGAACTCGCGCGAGACATATTCGAGCGCACGCGCGCTGTCTACCATCCGTTGACACGAGCGAGCATCGCGCGTGCACTTCAGCTGGACGACTACTGACTTCAGATTGAGTGATAGTATCGGTGCTTCGCCGAGACAGGGATCACGATGAAGACGCCGGTTCTAACACTTGCCCTGGGGTCGCTGCTGGGATTGTCGTTCGTCGCCCGCGCGGATGCGCCGTATATTGATCCCGCAAACGACGCACAGCATTTTGGCAACGCGGAAAATCAACTGTTCTGGACGCCGGAGCAGCAGGTCTCCGGATTCAGAAATATGGAGATGCTGAGTCCGGCACGGAAAGTTCACGCGGGCGGCACGCCGTACCCGTTGCCGCAACACTCTGTAGACCTCGGAAGTGTCGAATTAGCCACGGAAGACCAGGCGATGACCGTGGATGAATACGTTGTGCGACAAAACGTCGCTGGATTAATCGTCGTCAAGGATGGCAAGGTTCTGTACGAGCGCTATGAACTTGGCAATGACGCCAATTCTCGCTGGATTTCCTATTCTGTTGCCAAGTCCGTGACGTCGTTGCTGGTTGGCGCGGCGATAAAAGACGGCTACATCAAGAGCGTGGATGAATCGGTTACGGATTATTTGCCGCGTCTCAAGAACTCTTCGTACGATGCGTCCACGATTCGCAATCTTCTGCAAATGTCGTCGGGTGTGCAGTGGGACGAGGACTACTGGTGGCTGCGCGGTGGCGGGGCCTATGCCGCGCGAGGAATATTCGGTCAGGGCATTTACATCAACCCTGCGGAAAAAGTGGTCATCGCCCTTCACAGTGCGCGCGCGGACGCGAGTGTCGACAGTGACCGTGTGCTGCAGGCCACGCTCTATGAGGCGTTGACAAACGCCGTGAAAAATTGAGGTGCAGGTCATGAAATTTATGCCATTGTTGTTGCTAGCCATGTTGCCGTACGCGACTCTTGCGGATGATGTGGTGCCCGTCGAAAAGGTAAAGGACTCCGTCAATATCCGCTTGGGACCTGATGCGGCTTCCGACGTTGTCGGGCGCCTCAGGCAGGGCGAGTCGTTGCCGCTGGTGAAAGCAGTGCCGGGTTGGTACGAAGTGCAGCTTGACGGCGATGCGACCGGCTATATCAGCGCCGATTGGTCTCTCGTCGTCGCCGACAGCGCGGTGGACGAAACGGCGGCTGACGCGCGTGTCGAGGGGATTGTCGAGCCGGTAGCCGAAGAGGCCGACGTCGAAGTGGTTGTTGAGAAAGTCATCACGGAGGTCATCGAGGAAGACCCTGCGGAGGGTATCCGGGAAGTCGTGGACGACGGTATCGCGGAAGTCGGCGAAGACATCATTGCCGATGCGCCGGACCTTAATATCACAGAGGTTGTCGAAGAAGTCGTCGAAGCGCAGGCCGTCGGGGGCGCGACCGAAGGGCTCGACATGGAAGTCGTTGCCGGCCCATCGGGACCGGCCGGCCCCCCGGGACCGCCCGGTGCCGCAAATATCAAGGGCAATGAGGGCTTTCTCGTAAAGTTCAGGAAAGAAACCGAGGGTGGCAATTCACAGATCTATGATGACGGCAATAAGATCGGCATTGGAACCACCGAACCCAAACAGCGCCTCGAAGTCAACGGTAGTATCCAGATCCACGAGCAGAACAGCAGCGTTGCCGGGCTAATGATCACGCAGTCGTCGGGTGACACGGGCTACATCATGCACAACAGGGCCAGCACCTTGACGATTGGCGCCGGATCGCAGGATCGCATTACGGTTGATCGAGACGGCAATGTGGGCATTGGCGTGTCACGGCCGAGCCATCCGCTGGAGATGGCCAGCGGCGCGCACGTTAGCGCCGGCGGCGTTTGGACCAATAGTTCGTCGAGAGACAAGAAGGAGAACATCGCCACACTGTCGGTCGAGAAGGCAAGTGCGGCACTAATGCAGCTCGAACCCGTGTCGTTCAACTACCGGAACGAGCGACAAGAGGACTACCTGGGCTTTCTTGCCGAGGACGTACCGGACCTCGTGGCCAACCACGACCGGTCAAGCCTGAGCACGATGGACATCGTTGCCGTATTGACTAAGGTTGTCCAGGCGCAGCAGCAAAAGATCGAGGAGCTCGAAGCACGACTGGACGAAAAGCAAGCGGGGCATTAGTCGGAGCCACTGCGATACCGCTGGTTCTCGAAACATGCTGCCTCTGCGTTCGTCGCATGTGGCGGCTCGACATTCGTTAGCGCGCGCTCACGCGCCACAATTGGCCACAATCTGATCACCGTGGTGACAGGATTCGCTGTTTACATCTCCCTGAAGTAAAGGGAGATTCGTCGTGAGAATTCCGATAAACGCCAGCAGTCGCTCGGCATCCGTCAAAGTCGCCTTCATTGCATTCCTGACTCTGACTCTGTTGATCCCGGTGGGGATGATCAAGGGCATCGTTTTCGATCGCCAGAACAATGAGTCCGTCGCCGCACTCGACATACGGAATTCCTGGGGTGGCGATCAGACGATTACCGGGCCTGTCTTGAAGCTACCGTACAAGGTCGAAAACAAGACCGTCTATGGTCTGCCGTATGAAGATGAAAAGATCGTTTATCTCCTGGCGAAAGAACTGCTCGTTGCTGCCGACGTTGTAACCGAAGAGCGATATCGTGGCATGCACAAGGTTCCGGTATTCGGTGCAGCAATCACCATCCGCGGCAAAGTTGATTTTGCGGCCCTCGACACGCTTGGTATTACTCGCGAGCAGATTACGTGGTCGGGTGCCGAATTGTTCCTCGGTGTCAGCGACCCGATGGCTATTGGCAAAATACCGCGAGTCGCCGCCAACGGAAGCAAGGTGAACTTCAGCGCCGCCGCAGAGGGCATCGACGGTCTCGCTTCACAGCTGAGCGCGCAACTTGGACGGCAGCTCGACGAATCGCAGTGGCAATCGGCTCTCGAGCTCGATATTTCGCTGGCCGTGAACGGCTCGGGGTCGCTGCGGTTTCTTCCTTTGGCTGAAAACGCAAGCGTAACGATGTCGTCGAACTGGGCCTCGCCGAGTTTTACCGGCCGTCAGTTACCCGCGGTTCGTGAAGTACGTGAGGACGGCTTCGATGCATCCTGGTACTCGACCAGTATGGGCCGCAAACTTCCGGCGATCTGGATCGACATGCATGCCGCGCAACTTCGCGCCGGGGAAGATGCCTTTGGTGCCCGGTTCATCCAGCCGGTTGGCCTGTACCAGGTCGTTGAGCGTGCGACCAAGTATGCCGTGCTGATCATTGGCTTGACGTTCATTGCCTATTTTCTCATGGAGGTTGTTGGCAACCTCAAGCTACATCCATTGCAGTACCTGCTTGTCGGCCTCGCGAATACGTTGTTTTACATGCTGTTGCTGTCGTTGTCGGAGCACGTCGGATTCGATATCGCTTACGTCCTGAGCGCGTTGGCATCGACAGCTCTGGTCTCGGGATACAGCGCCGCGATCTTGGTGCGTCGATCACGGGCGGCGGTGATGGCGGGCGTTCTGGCGGGCCTTTACGTGTTTCTCTACCTGACGCTGAATGCGGAGAACTTCGCGCTGCTGGCAGGATCGGTGGGTCTGTGGGTCGTGCTTGCGGTCGTCATGTACCTGACGCGTGGCATCAACTGGTATGCCACCGGAAACGGCGATCAGAAGCAGGCGACTGGGGACGGATCGAGCACGGCGGATGCGGCACAGGCTACGCCATGAGTCTTGTCGGCGTCGAGGAAGCGACCGGTCTTGAGGAACGATTCAGTATTGCGGAAAACGATGTCGCTGCGCGTGATGTATCGATGAGATCGGTCAACGACAAGAAAGTCGTCCATGCCGTCCACCTGGGTTGCGGCAACCGAGACCTTGCCGTCGTCGGCATCGGGCAACATCGCAGACATCCAGAAGTTGATCGTGCCGGTCCCGGCGATGACGCCCAGTTCGAAATCAATGGGCCCCAGCTGTGACGGAATACTGTCTTCGTTGGTACCCAGTTGTAGCCCGGCCGAGCCGCCGAATAAAGACATTCCCGGCCAACTCTCCGCGATGTCGACGACCTCGCTGCCCTGATTTGGCGGCCCGAGCATGACCACGCGACCCAGGTCCGAAATGGGGGCCCGCTCGTTTTCATAACGAAGCAGTATTCCACCGATCGAGTGCGTCACGAAGTGGATTCGGTCAGCACCTGTGGCGCGGCATTCCATGAGCCCTGTACCGACCGCGAGTGGCGCAATCTTCTCCACCGGGCCTGACTGGGAAGGGTAGTCGACGTTCGCCGTCGTAAAGCCGGCTTGATTCAACGCATCGGCCATCGGGCGCATGGCGCGCCAGCTTCGATTCAGTCCGTGCAACAGCACGACACAGTCCTTGCTCTCGGAAACGGTCACCACCTGCGTGCGCGGTGCTGTCGCGCAACCTGCCAGGAGCGCTGCGCCCAGCATGACCACCCACAATATCTTTCCGGCTGTCTGCTTCATGCGCGGATTCTGCCTGAGTACCAGACCCTGCGCACGTTTATGCTGGCAGGCTTGCCTGCGGTGTTGATCGGAACAAGGCCTAACGTCATTCCAGCAGATGACGCACATGCTGTTCATGACGGTAAAGGCCGCGGTCCGAGGGCATGGAACTGCAGGGCCGTGTGCAATCAACCTGCCCGCGTGGCGGGCCTGATTGCGACGATGGCAATGTCGTGGGCGACGCTAAAGGTAAATACCTATCGCGCCCAAGTCAGCGGCCGAGATAAGCTATCGTGATGAACGAAGCCCAGATCCTGTTGTTGACTGCAGCGTCGATTGCGTTCTTGCATACGATCCTGGGTCCCGACCATTACATCGTGTTTACGGCCATGGGCAAGGCGCGCGGCTGGAGCCTGTCGAAGACGCTACGGGTAACGGTGTTGTGCGGGCTCGGACACGTACTCAGTTCGGTAATTATTGGCGCGGTGGGCTTGTTGCTCGGCGCCCAGCTGCTTTCGCTGACTGCAATAGAGGGCCTGCGCGGCAATATCGCCGGTTGGGCTTTGCTTGCCTTTGGCCTGATGTATTTTGCTTGGGGACTGCGCAAGGCGGGGCGAGCGCACAGGCACTCGCACGTGCATGTTCACGACGATGTTGTTCACGATCACGAGCACGATCACCATCAAGACCATTTGCACGTACATGACCAGCCGGGACGAATCTCCATTACCCCCTGGGCGATATTCATCGTCTTTATTCTCGGTCCTTGCGAGGCGCTGATTCCGTTGTTCATGTATCCGGCGGCGCAGCAAAGCATCGGCCTCGTGATTGCTGTCGCGATGGTCTTCGGAATCGTCACCCTGGCGACGATGGTGGGAGCGGTCGTCTTGACAAGTGTCGGCCTGGAGAAATTGAAACTGCCTGCTTTGGGGCGCTGGGAACACGCCATCGCTGGCCTGTCGGTTGCTGCATGTGGTGGCGCCATTACTTTTATTGGGCTCTAGGCAAGACTGAACGACAATTAACCAATGACGACTTACCTGTTTCTGAAGTGGGCCCACATTATCGCGATGGCCTATTGGCTTGGCGGTGAATGGGGAGTGTTCAATGCGTCGCGGCCCATAACGAATACGAAACTGAGTCTCGAAGAGCGTCAACGCCACATGGAGTTGACCTACCGTATCGATATCCTGCCGAGTACCGGCATCATTCTTTTGTTGCCGTTAGGGCTACACATGGGTGCTTTGCTGAATCTCCAACCACTTCAGGGGCCCTGGATCGTCGGTATGTGGGTATTCGCCGCAGGCTGGCTTTCGATAAGCTACGGCGCTCTCTTCAACCGAGGCACCGAGCTGGGCGTGAAGCTGACGAGAATCGATGAGTCGT
>Ga0316201_10001168_pt1 | contig 17194 bp, 13 predicted proteins | sample CS6wburrow_MG_FD_204516 | JGI IMG/M metagenome (GOLD analysis project Ga0316201, IMG submission 204516) | Coastal sediment microbial communities from Delaware Bay, Delaware, United States - CS-6 worm burrow | ecosystem: Environmental > Aquatic > Marine > Coastal > Sediment | place: USA... | reverse complement strand
CCGGCATTATGGATCAGCACTTCAATGGGAACCTTTAGTTCTTTAAGCTCTTCGGCCAGCTGGCGGACCTCCCCCATACTGCTCAGATCCACAATTTTGAAATCACATCGAACGCCAAACTCATTTTCAATCTCAGCTTTTAAAGCTTCAGATTTCTCCGGATTCCGGTTAATGCAAAGCAGGTTGGCACCCTGTGCGGCGTATTTGCGGGCGGTGACATAGCCGATGCCCGAGGTAGCTCCGGTAATTACAAGCAGTTTTCCATCAAAACTTTCCTTGCAAACCTTGGGGTCCAGACGATTATTTCTGACCATGGAAACAAGGTCGGGCACATTGTATTCTTTAATGTATTGTTTTAAGGTCTTCTTCTTCATCCGTCAACCGAATTTCCGGAACATAAACCTCCTGTAGGCTTTCCCAAAACGGGGGATGTTGTCAAAAATATCCCCCCACAGGTCGTAATAATCTCTTTGTTCCATGATTTTGCCCGCGTCATTTAAGGTCACTCGACTGGTGCCATACAAAACAGAATTCGGATTTTTTTTGAAGGTGATGGTCATCTCCCATTCAATAAAAATATCATTGCCCGATTTGACGGCTCTGACAATATTCATGGTCAAATCCTTCGAGCGTTCGGTAAGGCGAACCGTCATTTCCTTAAACTTCTCTATGCCATGTATTTCCTGGATGCTGTCTCTGAAATATATATGTTCGTCGTAATAGGGAAGGATGTGGGACCAATCGGGTTTTCCCTGCGTATTGTAAGTCTTTGACCATAGTTCTTTGATGCTTTCAGCATCTAAAATGATATCAGCGGGCTCGCCTCCCTGTTCATCGGTCTTCTCCATCATAATCAGATTCTATGTTTAAATTCAGGTTCGCTTAATAAAAAGCTGGTTCTTGAGGGAATAATTCATCTCTTAGTGCAAATAGTTCTTCCCAGGTGTCAATTTCTTCACTTATCGGAACCAGTATCAAGGGGCTCAGGCCTTTATCCGGGTGTTGAATCGAATTGGAAGCTTGATTCAGGATCTTTTTTGAAGCACCGATGACAAATTGTTCGGACTGGTCTACCACATAACCCGTCAGGCTTCCATTCTCATTCAGGCGTAGATAATTGCTGAATATCTCACGCCGTGTAATATAGATCTCCCCGGAAAAAAATTTTCCTACACTGAGTTTCACGGTCACCCCGGGATTCCCATCCTCATCGGGATCAGTCAGCCTGGGATCGTGGGGATCTTTGGACAGGGGCTGCAAAGGATCTCCGGTAATGCCCAGGAGGCTGGGAGTAGCCGGACGGTGTAGCTGCCAGCCGCCATCCTGAAAAGTAAGCTCAATTTCCTGGACCCTGGGCTTAATGGCCTGAACGGCTTTTTCATTGAATTCCGAGCTTGCATTCTTTCGACTTAGCTTTTGTTCGGCATGCACAAATCTGTCAGACTGCATTAACTTATCATCCTCCAGGTAAAAGTCCGTGAACCCGTATGAAATCACGAAAGTTCGCATGGTTGTTCGGGTAGTGGTATCCTCATAGGCCACAACATCATAATGGGCGTAGTGTCCGACAATTTGCTTTTTGACAGTTTCTATATCCCTGGTTTGAGAGCTGTCAAAGGCAGCCTGAGTAAACTCATACAAGGGCGAATCCGGCCATTCCAGGGGTTTTGAACAGGCGTTTAAGGCAATAAGAAAAGACATTATCACCAGTATTTGTACTCCTCTATTTTGCGTCATAACCATGGATGATAATAGGGAATCTTAATGATAGCTTTTATAATTATAAAATAAAAATTAAAAAGTATCTCCTATATTTAGGAGAGAGTCTGTCCACGTTTATTTTTAGCCTGGTATATGGAAATACAGAATGATGAAAAATTCATAAAAGGTGTTGAGAGCCTGATTAATCCCATGGAGGTCAGCAACCTGCTCGTCTTCCAGAAACTCAAAAAACTCTTGCCTTCGCCAGTTATGAAGAAACTGCTGTACAAAGCTTCAAAAAAAACGCCCTATATAGGCTTTGTCATAGATCCCTATAGTCTGTTTCTTTTTTTCAGGCTGCGAAATTTTGAAGAAGCAAAATCGATGCTGCCAGATCGTTATGAGCTCGCAAAGACGAGGTTGTTTGCCGATGAAGAGCCGGATTACTACATGGGAATTGGTAATTTAAGCACCCGTGCCAGTTCTTTTTGGGGCGTCAGACAGGAGACCTACCTCATTGCAAAAGACACTGAAACCGGACTTTTGTCCTGGATCTTCATCGACATACTGAGCAACACCCTCATTGCCCTTCCAACCAAAGGGATTGCTGATCCAAATTGCAAAAAGGCTGTCTTTACCACCAGCTCAAAGGGAGATGTTTTTCTGGATTTTAAAGAAGACAAAACGGACAGGCAGCTATTGTTGAAAGGAAATATAAACAGGGGAAAGATACGTGACCTGGACCGGAGGATCTGGGTCATGGGGAATACCTCCATCGCTCACAGCAAGAAACTTGCAGCAGGGGACTATAATCCTTTTGCCGTGATATTCGATCCCGCGGAAGTGGATAAAGCGCTGGAGATTCCAAATGAAGACATTCACATTCAGAAAAACACACTTTTCCCCGGATTGGCAGAGCCGGAACTCTGCAAGGCTATTTGTTTTCCCTTTGCCCAGCACTATATTGCTGACAGCCCCGGGTGCAGAACTTTTATTAAGGATCAGGATGATCTGATCAGGAAATACAACAGCTTATGGAACTCGGGCGAATTAAAAACCTTTTCCGCCAATACCATCATAAGGCAAGTCTCGGTAGCTCTTGCCATTTCTATCCTGATCGCAGTCTTCCTTATGATCCTTTTGTAGCAGGGCACAGCTTTGTCAGGGGCCGGATTACTTCGAGGGTTTCGAGCGACCAAGTTCAGCGATTTCCTCGTCCAGCTCTTCCCAGTTATCAAATTCCAGAACTTCGTATCTTTCTGTTTCCTTCCCTTTTGTTACCAGTACTACCGCCATGATAATGCTGGTGATAATGATTGTATAGAGGAGGATCCCGGGATTGAAATCGGCAGATTGATAGGCGGCGGGGATACCAAAAAAAAGTAAAATGGTAATCAATCCCCTGGGTGCGATAAATAACTCTGTCACTATATGTTTCATCCCGAAAAGCTTCAGGCAGAGGAACCTGACCAGTAAAACCGAAGCAACGATCCCGAGGCTGATAAGTGCGGCGTTCAGGTCGAGCAGGTCAGTGAGTTCAAGGCTGATACCAAACAGGACAAAGAAAAAAGTCCGTATAAAGAAGGCTGCCTCTATCGTAATCATCTGAAAATCCTCCAGTACCGGTATTAATTTTTCCTCACGGATCCAGGATTTTAATTTTCCCCTGAAAAAATGCGCGTAATTATTCAGGACCAGTCCGAAGATTAGGATGATGATCAGGGAGGAAAGGTGGAGCATCTTGGCTATGGCATAAAGCATTACGAGCACAGAGATCAGCAGGATCATTTTTTCCTGTGAATTTATTCGTTGCAGCAGCCAGACCAGAAAATAACTGGCTAGCACTGCCAGGATCACCGTGCTGAATATGTTCAGGCTGACACTCAGTACAATTCCTCCGATAGAAGTAGAATCGGCATGGGCGATCAGGAAATAAAAGAACATGATACCCAGGATATCGGAAAAAGCACTCTCATAAACGAGAAATTCTTTCTTGCTTTTCATCAGTCCGGCTACACTGGGGATGATGATCGCACTGCTCAGAATAGACAGGGGAACCGCATAGAGCATGGCGATATACAGATCGCTGACAATGAAAGTGTGTATAATGTAGGCTGTTAAAAAGGAGGTAAGGAGAAGGCCTAAAAATGCAATAAAGAAGGATTTCAGGATGAGGGAGGTTTTTGCCCTGGTCAATTCAAGTTCGAGGGCCGCTTCCAGTACAATCATGATCAGGCCGACTATGCCTACCATTTCAAGAAGGTGGACCAAGTTTTCCCCCACCTCGATCTGCAATGCCGTAAGGCCCTGCTTGATAAGAATACCAAGCCCGATCAACATGAGGACACTCGGGATATTTGTGTGCCTGGATATGATATTGAAGTTATAGGAAAAGATGATAATGACACAGATGACAATGACATCCAGATAGGGATTGAAAAGATCAATTCCGTTAATGGCCAGGATATTCATAGTTATAAGTTTATTTGCACTGGAATATATGTAGCTAATCTACTATATTGTGACCAATCATTTGAGAATAGTCACAATAATGATTCCTAGAATGTCGAAAAACGCTTATGGCCAGATCAAATAAGTTTGGAACTTTCGGAGGAGTATTCACCCCTTCGATACTAACTATTCTCGGAGTGATCATGTACCTGCGTTTGCCAATGATCATTGGCCAGGCAGGATTATGGGCCGCCCTCGGGATTATTGCAGTCGCACACGTAATTTCCATTACTACAGGCTTAAGTGTTTCATCCATCGCGACCGATAAAAAAGTTAAGGCGGGGGGTACCTATTATATTATTTCCCGAAGCCTTGGGCTTCCCATCGGGGGAACCCTCGGGCTTGCATTATTTGTCGGGCTTTCCTTCAGTGTCAGCCTGTATCTGATTGGCTTCGCCGAAAGTTTTTTAGGCTTCTGGGGCTTCCCGGTTAATATCGAAAATATCAGACTGGCAGGGACCATCATTTTGCTTACGGTCACTATCATCACCTTCATTAGCACTTCGCTCGCTATCAAAGCGCAGTACCTGATCATGGCGGCTATATTCCTTTCCCTTCTTTCCATTTTTTTCGGGAGCCATGAGTTCACTCCAACCGAGCCTCATTTTCAAAACCCCGGATCCACCATTCCGCTTATGGTATTGTTCGGGATATTCTTCCCTGCCGTTACTGGATTTGAAGCAGGCGTGTCCATGTCGGGAGATTTGAAGGATCCTAAAAAATCTATACCCGGCGGTACGATTGCCGCCATTGCACTCGGATTGGTAGTTTACATTTTCCTTGCATTTTTCTTCAGTTATACGGTTCAGGGTGATGTACTGGCAAATGATCCCAAAGTACTTCTGAAAATCGCACTGGTCCCTCAACTGGTGGTTGCCGGAATATGGGGGGCCACCCTGTCTTCCGCGCTGGGAAGCATTCTGGCAGCCCCCAGGATACTGCAGGCAACTGCCATTGATAAGATAACGCCCAAATTCTTCGCTAAAGGCACGGCCTCGGCCAATGAACCAAGAAATGCCCTGCTGCTGACTTTCCTGATTGCTGAAGCGGGGATCTTAGTGGGAGATCTGGATGTTATAGCACGGATCGTTTCAATTTTCTTCATTACTACCTATGGATTCCTGAATCTAAGCGCGGCTTTCGAAGCTGCCACCAGTGCCGATTTCCGGCCTTCTTTCAAAACACCTGTATGGGTGAGCCTGCTGGGGGCCTCGGCCTGTTTCCTGGTGATGATACAGCTTGACTTCGTAGCCCTGATTGGCGCCACGGTCATCCTGGGCCTATTGTTTTTATATCTTAAAAGAAAGCATCTGTCCCTGGAAGGGGGGGATGCCTGGAGCAGTGTCTGGGCTTCCATGGTAAAAACCGGGACTCAAAAGCTGAGTGAGAGCCAGGTCCAGGGCAGAAACTGGCGCCCAAACATCATCATGTTCTCAGGAGGAGAAAAAGAAAGGCCCCAGCTTGTGGACCTGGGCAATTCCCTTACAGGGACCCTGGGCGTGATAACCGGGTTCGAACTTGAGGTCATCAATGACACCCAGATGGTAAAAGAACACAGCCGGGTGACCAGAGAAGTCCACGGGAAAAAACTGGTATTCCATAAACACAGATGCAGCGATATTTATTCAGGCATGGATGAGATTGTCAGGGTCTATGGGTTTACGGGCATAGAACCGAATACTGTATTCATGGGCTGGTCCAGGCGAAAGGACAAAAGAGAACAATTTAAACGGCTGGTTAAAATATTTGAAAAAAATCAATTCAGCGCTGCTTTTTTAAACCATGATCCTAAGCGGGGATTTGGAGAACATTCCAGTATTGATATCTGGAGTAAGGAGAGTGACCGTGATCTGGTATTTGCGATAAACATAATCCGTCACCTTACATCCTCGATTGACTGGAAAGATGCGAAGGTGCGTTTGCTGATAGTCATCAACAACAGGTCATCCATTGAAAAGGCTTACCGGACCCTTGAAGAAACCATCAACAAATTCCGGGTGAATATGGATATCAAGGTGATCAATAACAGCATTGATGCCTATGTCTGGGATGATATTGTGAAAAGGGAATCGGCGAAAACCGACCTGACCATCCTGGGTGTTTCCGAAATGTCACAGGGAAATTTTGAGAAAGTTTGTGATCAGATCGAATTATTGAAACAAGACCTCGGATCTATATTGCTGATCAAGGCCGGGTCTCAACTTGAAGAAATCATTCTTGACATTGATGATCCGTCCGGAGATTTCCGACATGTCCGTTATTCTGAGGTTGCCATACCCGATCTGGTCCTGACAAAGTTCCCTGCAGTTAATGACGACATCGCCAAAATTGATGCCAGGGGGCAACAAATCCTGGAAAGCCTTTATGCCAGGACCTTTGATCCATGTTATTCAGAAACCCGCGATTTCTTCCATGAATTAGAATCTCTGATCAGAAGTATTTCAGGAGACCTGAATAGAGTCCTCAAGCATGATGATCTATACAGGAGGAAGCGGACCCTGGTCAGGACCAAGAATGAATTCTATTATCATGCCAGGCGGATCCTGGAGAAGTTCCTGGATGAAAATCTGGCCACTCAGAGGAATGTCCTCGAGAATGGCATCGCCAGGTATCTCGAGGTACTTGACAAGGACTTACTAAAATTCCCACATCATCTGACCATCCGGCATGATAAGAAGGAGTTCCGTATAAAAAAAGCAGATAATCCGGCTTTGAGGTGGTTTAAAACTAAAAAGCACCTCTCTCATCCATTTGCCCGGTCCATAATTTCTGTGAAAGTGAATTACAGGGCACTGGCCGGATTTTACCTCAGGACGACACGATATATCTTCCTTCATGCCTTCCTGAATAAGTTTAAAGCTGAACTGGAGACTGTTTTTTCCAATTTAAGGCCACTGCTGATCTCCATTGATGAACAGCTGGAAGTTTTTGAGAGAAGGATAAATGTCATGGATTTCTCAAAAGAAAAAATCCGGGAATTTGAAACGTCCTCCCTTAAGAGCATATCCAGAATACAAGCTGATATTACAGCACTGGAAGAACTGAACCGGAACAGGCTGATGGTTGAATACAGGAAAAATCTTCAGCTCTTCATCACTGAATTGGGGGATATTGAGGTTAACAGGAGTATTGCGAAAAAGCAAAAGGGGAAAACCCTCCGTAAATCCCTGGTTCCCAAAATTTCTTCATTTGCAGAAATATGGCATGAAGATTCGTCTAACGCGTTGAATAAAATCTACCTGGATGTCTTAATGCATGCCTATAAAAACATTATCAAAGACAAACTGGCTGAGTTTGAAACCGTGTTTTTGCAGGAAATGGATATGGGTCTGATGAAAAAACTGACAGCCGTAAAAAGGAAGTTCGGTCAGCTTGAGGAAGACTTATCCGGGGTCCAGGAGTTAAAACTGCAAGTCTCCTCCAATGAGGTGTATCCTCAAATTACCACAGGATTTGAAACGATCACATCCGAATTCCGGGAAATCGAAAATGACCTGCCGGAATCTCTTGTGCTAACAGCATTTCCCATAAAGGGAGACAGGCGGAGAAAGAAGGACGATACCGAGCTTATCAGCCTTCCGCTTCGCAAAATGACTGGATTTGTCCTGGAAACCAGATTTATCGGATCAGCAAATGATCTGCTGGGTAAAACTCTGGAATCAGTAAGGAAAAGCATCTACCACTTAAATGAAACCCTGAGTCTGACACGCTTTAACCTGGAAAACATCAACGCCGACACCGAGGACAGAGCTGGAATGATCACACTGATCAGGGACGAGGCCATGGAGAGTCTTGAACGGGAGGAAAACAAGATCAAAGCTTACAAACAGGAGCTGTTGCCGGCCATGATCAAAATACTGGAGGATACTTTCGACACACTCTCTTCACACAAAATCAAAAACATTTTTGAAAGGTATTCCAGGTTTAATATCGACAGCAAGGGGAGGGCCGTTAAATCCAGATTTAATCTTTCCTACCTGGCCATAAGCGATCTGATCAAAAGAAAATCAGCCCGACTGCTTTATTCGAAGAGTGAGGGAATTCTCTTTGCCAGGCAATTAATCACCTATAAAGGCCAGTCGTCCCGGAACGAATCCATGCTGGATCTGATTGAAAAATTGAGCCCCAGACCTGAGGTTATCAAAACGCTGCCCCATTATTATAAAAACCTTTTCAGCGGAAGGTCAAGTATTGGTGAAGATTTCTGGATCAGCAGGAACCTTGAAACCGGATCATTTGATAAGGCCATAAAACGATTTCAGTCCGGTGTCAAAGGGGGCATCATGCTTTTGGGTGAGCGCAATGCCGGTAAAACTGCCTTATGCAGATATATTGCCGCAACCCGTTTTGAAGAAGATAAGGTACATCATATTTTCCCGCTGCAGGCTGGCTCAATCTCGTCGGAAGATTTCAGGCAACAATTGCAGAAATCCACCAATCTCTCAGTCGAAATCGAAGTTATATTTGACACCCTCCCCTATGGATCAATCATCGTGATACATGATCTGGAGCTCTGGTGGGAACGGTCGGAGCAGGGGTTTGAGATCATTCAACTGATACTTGATCTGATTGCTCAGTTTGATTATAAATGCCTGTTCATTATTAACATGAATCCATCCGCCTATGCACTGATCAATGCCACGCATCCCATGGAAGATCATTTCATCAGCATCATTCATTGCCAGCCCTTTAATTCACAGGACTTAAAAGAAATGGTCATGCGCAGGCACCGGTCGAGCGGATTGAAATTCAGGATAGAGAAAAAAAAGGAAGATAATATTTCCGAGATCTCCCTGGCCAGGTTGTTTAACAGGTATTTTGATCAGTCAGACGGGAATCCCGGTACCGTCCTGTACAGTTGGTTAAGTAATATCAAGAAGGTATCGGATGGGACCATTTCCATTAAACTCCCAAAAAGTATAGACCTCCAGCCCATTGAGAACCTGGATGACCATGCCGTAGTGGTATTGGTGCAGCTGGTGCTGCACAAGCGGATGCCATTCTCCAAACTGGAAAAGGTCCTGGGCATTGAATCCCATTTAACAGAGGATATTGTAAACTCACTGATACGGACCGGCGTCATAGAGGAACGGCCCGACAGGGTACTGCTGATCAATCCCTATGTGGAACCTTTTGTCAGAAAAGTATTCAGGCGCAAAGGGTTGATTTAATCACAAAATACGGAAAGGACCAGTGAATAAAAAGGATGAAAATACCGCCCCTGGATCACCCTTAAAAATGCACAAAACCTTTGGCACTTTTGCAGGTGTTTTTACTCCCACGACACTGACCATTTTAGGGGTTATTTTATTCATCCGTCAACCCTGGGTCGTTGGAAATGCAGGGATCATTGGAGCTATATTAATTATCTTACTGGCGGTTGTCATTACCTTTGCCACCGGGCTGTCCCTGTCGAGCATTACCACCAACATCCGCATAGGTTCAGGCGGGGCTTTCAGCCTGATATCACAGTCCCTGGGTCTGGAGATCGGAGGTGCCATTGGCATCCCGTTTTATTTTGCACAGGCGGTGGCAGTTGCCATGTATATTTTTGGCTTCAGGGAAGGGATGAATTTCCTGTTCCCCGAAATAAGTCACCTGGTACTGGATGCGGGGATTTTTATGCTGGTCATGCTTATTGCATTTATCAGTACCGGCTTTGCCTTTAAGATCCAGTACCTGATTATGGGAATTATTATTTTATCCCTGGGTTCCATATATGGAGCCCTGTTTGTAAGAGACCTGAATTTCGATGTTCAGTGGTTCGGAACCTACCCGGGATCTCCTGAAAACAATTTCAGCGGCAGTTCGTTCTGGATGGTTTTTGCAGTTTTTTTTCCTGCGGTTACGGGCGTTATGGCCGGAGCAAATATGTCGGGCGACCTGACCGATCCGCGAAGGAGTATCCCTGTGGGAACACTTTCTGCCGTGCTGGTCACAACGCTTGTTTACCTGACTCTTGTATTTGTAGCTGCTGTATTAGCCACGCCCGATGAGCTGGTAAAAAACTACACGGTATTTATTGATAAAGCTTTATACCCTCCCATTGTTCTGGCAGGTTTGCTGGGGGCCACGCTCTCATCTGCACTGGGATCTTTTATCGGTGCCCCCAGGATTTTACTGGCTCTGGGTGAAAAACGCATCTTGCCGAAAGGAAACTTCCTGGCAAAAAAGAACAAGCGTGGCGAACCTGTGAATGCCATGCTGATTACTGCCCTTGTGGTCCTGTTCGGGCTATCACTAAGAGATTTAAATACCATTGCACCACTGATAACCATGTTTTTTATGATCACATACGGAATGGTAAATGTGGTGGCACTGGTGGAGCAGAGCCTGGGGCTGCCTAGTTTCAGGCCTTCACTGAAAATTCCGAGAATTGTCCCTGTTATTGGTGCCATGGGGTCCATTACGGTGATGTTCATTATAAATGCATTTTTCGCACTCTTATCCCTTATCCTGATCATTCTTTTTTATGCTTACCTGGTAAAAAAGCACATAAAATCGGAAGTGGGTGATTCAAGAAGCGGTTTGTTCACTGCACTTGCTGAGTGGGCCACAAAAAAGACAACGGAACTGAGCCCGAAAAGGGAGGTGCGTTCCTGGCGCCCCGACCTGCTGTTACCCATAGCAGCTCCCAGGGACATGCGCAGTTCTTACAAGCTGGTCGAATCCATTGTTTACCCTAAAGGATCCATAAAATTGCTGGCCATGCCTGATCAGGATAAAGGCGAGCATGACCGGCTGGTTTCTTTCCTCCCCACGGTTGTTGAAAGGTTTAAGGAAATAGACATCCCGAGCTCTTATTCTATTGTGTACAGCAAGGATTTTATTAATACGGTAAAAGTCAGCATGCAATCACTAAATGCAGCCTTTTTCAAGCCAAACGCTCTTTTTGTTGCCCTGGATACAAATAATGAACGGAATGAAGTTTATAAGGAAATCATTGGAGAAATTACCAGATACAATTTCGGGATCATCCTGTATGTCCCCTATGGTACTATAGGTCTTGCTCTTGAAAAAAACATCAATCTCTGGTTGATAGATTTTCCGAAATACTGGGATACAAATTTCGACATTGCCAATAATGACCTGGCAATACTTGTTGCCATTTTGATCAGGCGGAACTGGAATGGGAATATAAATCTGATCCTGTTAAATACCCCGGGGAATAAGGCCCCTTTTACAAATGAAGATTACTTTCATTTAAATGAGACAATTCGACTGCCTAAAAATACGACTGTTGAATTCCTGGATACTTCGTTTGAAACAGCGATTTCCAGAGTAAAACATGCGGACATTAATATCTTCAGTTTGTCTGAGCTCATCGGGTTCGACCAAATGTTCAAAGTTGTAAATACGACCAAGATATCGGCGGTTTTCTGCTCCGATTCGGGTTATGAAAGTGCCCTGGTATAATATTGAGAATTAAAGATTAGATCATGAAACTCATTATCTTATTGATAGCCGGAACAGCCATTTTTGCTCTTTCTGCTATCCTGAAGATCCTGTTGAACAAAATAAGCCAGAAATATTCATCCTGGAATAAGTTAAATAAACTATTCCCGGTTGTGGGAACTGTTCTCTGGACGGGATTTGTTTTCTGGGGGACTGGCTTATTATTCAGGGAAAAACAATTCTATCCCTATGTATTATTGGCAATGGGACTGATTGTTGTGGGCTTAATCTCCTGGTTTTTTGTAAGGGATGTATTTGCAGGGGCCCTGTTCAGGATGCAAAATGATCTGAATCAGGATGATTATATAAAAATAGGGGACATATCCGGACAATTCAAATCAACTCGACTGACCCACCTTGAAATTACCTCGGAAAACGGGCAAAAGATAAAGATACCCTATACCAGGCTCAACCAGGAAATCATTTCCGACACCTCCACACCTGAAGGCATGGAGGAATTTAATATCCAGCTGTCAATCGACAAACGATTCACGAAACAGGAAATTGAGAAAAGAATTAAAACCGAGCTTGCCAATTCTCCATGGAGCAGTTTTAAGAACCCTCCGGTGATCAAGTTTAAGAGCGAAGATGGAAACACTTACAAGTATGAGGTGCAGATTTATACCTTGAACCAGCAACATTTGAGGATCGTTGAGAAAACACTGGAAAAAAAGATTGAAAACTGGAACCCTGAATCCCTGGTATAAGCTTACTCAATATCAACTATCGCCTGGAGTAATACCTGTCTGTCAAATGCAATCCTAACATGATATGGGCAATAAGAATCCGATTCATTTGAATCTGAATGTCCGGGGCCTTGCACCCTCCGCTACCCTTGCTATAAATGAAAAATCAGCAGAGATGCAATCAAAGGGCTTACCCGTATTTCGGCTGGGACTTGGGCAATCACCCTTTCCAGTTCCTGAACGGGTGGTCAAGGCGCTGCAAGACCATGCTCATGAAAAGGATTACCTTCCTGTGAGTGGCTTAAGGCAACTCCGGGAAGCCGTCGCTTCTTTCAACCAGCGTACCCAGGGGATTGAAACGAATCCTGATTATGTGATGATCGGGCCTGGTTCAAAGGAACTGATTTTCATTCTCCAGCTGGTCTACTATGGTGACCTTGTGATCCCTACCCCGTCGTGGGTTTCTTATTCTCCGCAGGCCCGGATCGTGGGCAGGCACGTTTACTGGGTTCCGACCTCTCCGGATAATTACTGGCGAATGAGTCCCGATCAACTGGAAAAGATCTGCCGTACAGATCCAGAAAAGCCGCGTATTGTCCTCCTGAATTATCCAAGCAACCCAACCGGATATACCTATCCCTTGGACCGCTTGAAAAAACTTGCCCAGGTGGCCCGGAAGTACAAGGTCATTCTTGTTTCCGACGAAATTTATGGATTGCTTCATTTCAAGGACCAGCATGTTTCTATAGCCCGTTATTACCCCGAGGGTACTATTATCAGCAGCGGTCTCAGTAAATGGTGCGGTGCGGGCGGATGGAGACTGGGAACCTTTTCCTTCCCGGATTCCCTGGATTGGCTGTATCGGGCCATGACCATTGTGGCCAGCGAAACCTATACCTCCACCAGCGCCCCCATCCAACATGCTGCGGTCACAGCATTTTCAGGTGGAAAGGATATCGATCATTACCTCGTTCAATCTAGACGAATCCTGAAGGCACTGGCCCAATATGCCACGGATCGGTTTAAAGAACTAAAGGTGGAGGTCCCCATGCCCCATGGGGCATTTTACCTGTTTCCGGATTTCAATATATACAGGGAAGCTTTAGCAGGAAAAGGGATTTTCACCTCAGTGGAACTCTGTAAAACACTGCTGGAAGAAACCGGGGTGGCGATTCTGCCCGGTTACGAATTCGGCAGAGACCCGGCTGAGCTGACCGCCCGTATCGCCCTGGTGGATTTTAACGGGGAAGAGGCTCTAAGGGCAGCATCCGATAACTACAGCAACAAAATTCTAGATGACTGCTTTGTTCAGAAATATGCTCCCAGAATAAGCGAAGCCCTGAACCGGCTCTCTGAATGGTTCAGAGAATTGGATTAATCGAAATCACATGGCTAAACCCGCTCAGCACATATCGTGTCACAGGGGGTAAGCCGGTGTGCTTAAATACCCAAGAAAACAAGCAAAGACGACGGACGACCAGGTAAGGCAGGATAGGACAAATAAGCTCCGGCCCGCAGGAAACCAGAACCCTCCAGGTCAAGCCTGTCAGGGCTTCAGGATCATCACTTACTCCTAAAACCATTTTTTTCGCTTAAAATAGATTAGGGGGATAAGGAAGCTGAGAATTAATACTAAGACGATTATAGGATATCCCAAAAGCCACTCTAATTCCGGCATGTGTTTAAAATTCATTCCGTAGATACCTACAATCAGGGTAGGTAGTGAAATACAGACGGTAATAATGGTCAGAATCTTAAAAATCCTGTTTTGCTCCAATTCTATCTTACTGTTGATATTTCCGGTCAGATCCTCCAGTCTGTTAAAATTATACTGGATATATTCTGATATTACTGTAAGATCCTCTATTTCGGCACTTAGCTTGTTTACGGCATATCCCTCAGTATTATTACTCTTATTCATAAGAAGAATAATTCGCTGAAACTCTGAAAGTGATTCTCTGACCAGGAGGTTGTTAAACCTTAACTCTGTGATATAATCCAAATCAGTTTCTTTGAACTGTTTCGATTTGAGTGTTTTCTGAAACAGTTCCTTAATCTTTTTAGATATTAATTCGACGATATCGGCAAAGTAATCAGATATTATACCGATTTGGAAAACAAGAAGTTGATAGTTAGAAGTTAAGTTTGGGCTTTTGAACCCATAAATATGCCTTGTCAACTGATTAAAACTCTCCTCTATATCACGGGGTATGAAGGTGAAAACAATCTTGTTTTTAATTAATATATGAATATCTTTTTCCTCAAAAAAAGGACCCAATGAATAGCTCGGGATGGTGAAACTTAAAGATAGCTGTTCTTCTGATTCAACATAATGGGAACTGATTTCAATATCTTCTTGTTTTTTGAAAGATGTCAGATCAAGATCAAACCTGTTTGCCAATTGCTGCAGATCGAAATCATTTATTTCTATACACCGGATGCTTAGAATACTGCTTGATTTGAATTCATTTTCATCATATGAATCAATATTTTTTACTTCACTATCTTTGAAATAGATTTCGATCATATTCTAGATGGCATGATATATAACATACAAGATACGCTTTATTGAGATAGATCAGACAGTGAATTATAATTCAGTTTTATTGCTCAAAGAAGGGCTAAATTTTTCATTAGCTAACTTTGTTTTGCTTCAAAGATTTATGAAATGCAACAAACCATCCAAATACCCACCCCTTCCCACAACGGTCTCTTCGATATCACCCGCCAGGTGGAGGCCCTCGTGGCTGAGTCCGGCGTTCAGACGGGCCTGGTGAACGTTTATGTCCAGGGAGCCACTGCCGGGATTATGATCCAGGAAAACTGGGATGATTCTGTTCAGCGCGATGTGATAAGCCTTCTGAATAAGCTTATCCCCAATGGAGTCTGGGAACACGACCGGCAGGATGGCAATGGGGATGCCCATCTGAAAGCCGGAATTGTGGGTCCGCAGGAAACCATCCCCATTGTGGATGGAAAAATCGGCCTGTCGACCTGGCAGAACATCTTCCTCTGTGAATTTGATGGTCCCCGTAGCCAGCGAAAAATTCTGGTAACGGTGATGAGTATTGAACCATCCTGAAATGCGGTTGTTCTATTAGAAATCTATCAAATGAATCATCAGCTGGAAGTAAAGAAGACCCTGGAGATCACGGCATCTCTGATGGAGGTTTGGCATGCCCTGACGGACCGGGAGACCGTAAAAAAATATTTTTTCGGAACCGATGCCATCTCCGACTGGGAGGAGGGAAGTTCGCTCGTTTTCCGCGGGGAGTGGGAAGGGAAGACTTATGAAGATAAAGGGACGATCCTGGAGGCTATTCCTGGAGAGCTGCTGAAATATGATTACTGGAGCGGATTTTCCGGACTGGAGGATGCGCCTGAAAACTATTCCCTGGTGACCTATACCCTCGAGCAAACGGTTGACGGAACGATCCTGAACCTGAAACAAAAGGGATTTGCAGACGAAGAGGCCCTGGCCCATGCCGGGAGGGGCTGGACCATGGTTCTCCAGAATCTGAAGGAATTGCTTGAAGGGCAACAGTAGCCGGGTGCTTCTGGCACTGATCAGAGCTGGGCCGTAAACCGGAGCTCGTCCACGCCTGCCACCTCGGCCAGGTTTTCCAGCAGGTCGCTGTCCATTCGTCCCCGCACATGCACCAGTACATTCTCGTCTCCCCCCACCACAACGATCAGGTCCCTTAGCTTCCCGTTTTTCTCGCGGGCTGCAATCAGCACATCTTCATCCCCATCATGTACCTCGAGCAATAACTTGTAGTTATTATTCAAACTTGCCAGGTTAATATCTTCGGTGAAATTCACTTCCGGGTAGAGACAGGGCTCTTCTATGGTCAGGACCTGAACAGAGCGCAGGGACCTGAGCAGGGCTTTCTCCCCGTGGTCCAGATCAGCAAGGGACCCGGCCAGTCTCATGACAAATCCGGGGATCCTTATGGCCACCACTCCCTCTTCTCCTTTGTACTGGTAGTAGAGCTTTTCAAAGCCCACGGGCTGGGCAAAAAGGCTAAGTCCTGTGGATAGGATCAGAAGGGACAGTATCAGTTTTTTCATGGGTTTCGTCTTTTGGGTTCTGTCAGTAAGACGAAGACCTCCCCGGCTTGTTACAGCAGAGAGCCTGCAGAGTCCTGATTTTTTTGAAGGGAGCTCAGGGTAGCTTTTACCTTGTCGTACCCGGCCCGTTCCACGGGAGATTGAAAAAAAAGAATTTCATACTGTTCCCGGCTCATGTTTTGCCACTCCTCCCGGGACCATTCCAAAAGTTCTCCGGGGGGATTGAAGGCCTCTTCCCGGTGCTTCTCTGCTTTCCTGTTCCAGGGGCAGACATCCTGGCATATGTCACAGCCGAATACCCTTCCCATCAGCTTTTTTTCTATCTCAGGCGAGATCTCCCCCCGGTTCTCGATGGTCTGGTAGGAGATGCATTTTTCAGAGTCGATCAAGCGCCCCTCCAGGATGGCCCGGGTGGGGCAGGCCTCTATGCAGCGGGTACAGCTCCCGCAGAAATCACTTTCCGGGATCGGATTGTACTCCAGCTCCAGGTTCAGCACGATCTCCCCGATAAAGACAAAGGATCCGGCGGTGCGGGAGATCAGCATGGAGTTCTTTCCGATCCAGCCCAGTCCGGCCTTCCTGGCCCAGGCCCGGTCCAGTACCGGGGCCGAATCCACAAATACTCTGCCTCCTGCTTCAGGATGGATGGTTTTGATGTACTCAAAAAGCAGGAACATCTTCTCTTTCATCACCAAGTGGTAATCTTTACCATAGGCATATTTGGACAGAACGGGAGCTGCGGGATCTTCCTGGACCCGGTCCGTATAGTA
>Ga0316201_10001167_pt1 | contig 17203 bp, 13 predicted proteins | sample CS6wburrow_MG_FD_204516 | JGI IMG/M metagenome (GOLD analysis project Ga0316201, IMG submission 204516) | Coastal sediment microbial communities from Delaware Bay, Delaware, United States - CS-6 worm burrow | ecosystem: Environmental > Aquatic > Marine > Coastal > Sediment | place: USA... | reverse complement strand
TTTTTGACCAGGACTGGCGCTCAGGGACCGGTTTTGTTTTACCACCTGTTTGAGAATCTGAATCACCCGTTCACGACTTCGATGTGGCGGTATGACAGAAACTTCTGAATCATTGAATACCAGTGCGCCGACGCGATCGCCCACACTCAGTACCCGCCAGGCGGATATGGCGGCGACTTCGGCAGCCACCACTGATTTCATCCGCTGCTGGCTGCCAAAGAACATTCCGGTTCGCTGGTCAACGAGCAACCAGACCGTGCGGTCTTTTTCTTCGGTGTAAATACGAACATAAGGGGTACGTGTCCGGGCGGTCACTTTCCAGTCAATATTGCGGGTGTCATCACCGGGCAGGTAGTTACGCAGCTCTTCAAAATTGAGTCCGCGCCCCCTGAGTTTTGACGCATGTCGGCCACTCAGAATACTGTGAACCGGCTGCCTGGGTAGGAAACTGAAACCAGATGCCTTGTGTTGCAATCGAACCAGGTCATCCAGATCGACATAAACACCCTTGCCACGGGCAAGCCTGTCCTGCCTGCCGTTTTCATTTTTACGCGTGCGAAGTGGCATTTCAGGTATCGGGATTATTGTCCGATCTCGAAAGTGTTAATGATCTTTGGGTATTTTGTTTGATTCATTCAATAATCCTCTGGTGTTAATGAAAATCAGGCGACGGCCACCAGTTTTAGAATCTCATCGATCACATCATTGCTCGAGACACCGTCGGCATTGGCCTCGTAACTCAGGGCAATGCGATGACGAAACACACCATGCACTACGGCACGGACATCATCAGGCAGAACGTGGTCGCGGCCACTCAGCCAGGCATGAACCCTTGCGCACTTGTCGAGACCGATAGCCCCGCGCGGACTGGCGCCGATTCGTATCCACGAAGCCAGCTTTTCATCGTAACGATCGGGGTAGCGTGTCGCAAAGACCAGGTCAACGATGTACGTCTCAATGGCTGCTGAAACCCGGACCTGGTTGATTTCCTCGCGCGCATCAAAAATTACCTGTTGTACCACGGGGTTTTCTTTTTCGGTTTGAGAGCCTGGACCTTCTTCGCCACGCACCAGCCGGATCACGGACGCTTCAGCTTCTTCGGTGCCATAATCGATAAAGACATGTAACAGGAAGCGGTCCATTTGTGCTTCAGGTAATGGGTAAGTACCTTCCTGTTCAATCGGGTTTTGAGTTGCCATTACGATAAACAGCCCGGGCATCTTGTGGGTCTTGCCTGCAACTGTAACCTGGCGTTCCTCCATGGCCTCGAGCAGGGCGGCCTGCACCTTGGCGGGTGCACGGTTTATCTCGTCCGCTAACACGATATTGGCAAAGATGGGTCCGGGCTCAAAGCGGAAGGTTGGCTGACCTGATTCGGTGTACAACACCTCGCTACCGGTAATGTCGGAGGGCAGCAGGTCAGGTGTGAACTGGATTCGTGAGAAATCTGCGTCCATGTTCCTGGCCAGGCTCTTAACTGCACGGGTTTTCGCCAGGCCCGGCAGACCTTCCATCAGGATATTCCCGTTTGCCAGCAAACCGATGAGCAACTGTTCGATGACCGACTCCTGGCCAATGATGGACTGTCCCATTCGGGATTGCAGTTTGCGGACTGACTCAAGTGTACTCATACGCTGAAACCTGTTGGGTCGTGAAGTGCAGGGGCTTGGGGCCCAAAGAATGAGGTCGCAGTAACTGTACACGACCCTCAGGAAATTTTGGCAAAAAAAAGGCGGGAGATCAAACTCCCGCCTTTTAGAAGACTGGCTGGTATTACTGGCCGGCCCGGAACGGATAATCCGCAAACATCTCGGCGACACCGGTCATGATGTCCTCGCGTAAATTATCGTTTTTGTCATTGACGCGACCGATGGCTACACCTTCCCACAGCATACGTTTCAGTCTCGGGTCAACCATATCGATGTTAACCGTACCCTCGGTGTACTGGCTGACATGGGTGGACGTTCCATAACCGTACCCGCCCCAAGGGTCGTACAGGCCCCCACGATAACCATAATAACCGCCATACATGCCTGGGTTTTGCATCGTGGTTACCCGGGTCTTTTCTTCCAGGCGTGCCGATACATTGAATAGCAGGTCGGGGTTGCTGGACTTGACATAACCCCTCTGCTTCATTTGAACATCAATGGCGTCACGGAACATTTGCCCTAGCAGGCTGGAGTAATTCGGGTTTTCAATTCCCATGGGGCTGTAGTAACCATAGGTTTTGTACTGGCTGAAATCTACGCTGCGATCATAGTCAGAATGAATCTTGGTGGGATTGGAGGAGCAGGCTGTGATCAACGCGAATGTAATTAGCAGCGCAATTACTCGAAAAAATTTATTCATAAGTTTTCTCCCTGGATGATCGCTTACGGATCTTATAACCGTCTTTGCACAAATGATTAAAAGCGCTTATTTCAATTTCAATTGAATTTGTTTCTTGTTGGCCATCAACTTGCCAATGTCTTTACTAGCACGTTCAAAGCTTTTCTTCATTTTTGAATACTGGCTCCATTTCTCGACATCACTCGCCCGGTACAGCATTTCCTGGTCATCAAACTGAAATGCCATTCTTACGTAAACTGATGATTCCTTATCCAGCAAAGCTTCAATATCTTTGCGGCCGGCGTTGACCAGGTTGATCTCCTCATCGCTTTCAGTCTTGCCCGTGATCGTTGACCTGATCTGCTTTACATTGGCCATGTTGTACATCGTTCCGTTGTAAACTATGTTTTTATCATTGTTGTAGACCCTTGAACTGGAAATGCATCCGGCAAGAAGAAGCATCGAAGCTATTGATGCAGCCAGAACAACTGTGCGGCCGAAGCGGCCTTTAATTTTTGAGGTGTTTGAGGTTTTGAACATTCGAATCTCCGGATTACTGTCTATTAATGCATTCCAAGGCGGTTCTTTCAAAATTTTCTAAAAACCGATTTGGCGCATGATAGCAGCATTTCTTCACCGGTACGATGGGTGTGCCAGGAGCATAATAGAGAGTGTTTACGAAGCAAGACGCGGCCGGGCGCCGTAAACCGGGCCGGGCCGTTAAAGTCGCGAAAAAGCCCGTGTATTGAATTGATATACCGTTTGCGCTTCCATATAGTTCACTAGATTATCCGGGAGCAGAGGTGCCAACATGAACTCAATGCCAAAATCTTCACCTGAAAAGGAACTTGTAGAAGTGCTTAATGCGGCGGACGTTGTGGATTTTCTCGAATACCTGAAATCAGGCAAGAGGATTTTTTGGGTCAATTTCAGGGCGGGAGTAGCCAAGGGCCTTGGCGTAACGGTGGGTATGACGGTGGTCCTGGGTTTACTCGTCTGGGTGCTGACAATACTCGTGGACCTTCCGCTGGTTGGTGAATACTTTGTTAATGCAAAATCATATGTTACTGAATACGTGGAAAACACGAACTACAAGGCAGATTTTGAAGCTATGAATATTCAGCTTAAAGAGATAAACGAAAACATAAAGACGGCAGAGGGTCCGGAGGCACCACAACAGGAATGAGCTGCCAACCTCGTCTGTCGTGACTCTTTATAAGCAGGTCCTGGCAATATTAACTCCCCTGTTTTAGTGAATGATTATCATTACACACCGACAGTGTGCATGAATTAGCCTATAATCGCGTTCTTTCAAAAATTATAAACAGGTCGAGACATGCAGATTCGCCGCACCAAGATCATCGCCACTTTGGGCCCGGCCACCGATTCTTCGGAGGTATTGCAGGCAGTCATCGAAGCAGGCGCAGATATTTTACGGATCAATCTCTCGCATGGAACACATCAGGAACAGGCCGCAAGAGCTGCGCAGGTCAGAGAAGTAGCCAGAAGTTTGAACAGGGAGGTGGCGATTCTTGCAGATCTTCGCGGGCCCAAAATACGTCTTGAGAGATTTACTGACGGGTCGGTCGAGTTAAAGACCGGTGATGTTTTTACCCTGGATGCCAGGGACGAACCCGCTCCGGGCACACAAACCCGGGTCGGTGTCACGTACAAAGGCCTGGCAGATGACGTTGCCAAGGGCGATCTGTTACTACTGGACGATGGTCTGCTGACCATGCGCGTCCGGGAAGTCAAGGCAAAAGACATTATCTGCGAGGTCGAATCCGGTGGTGTACTCGGGGATCGCAAGGGCATCAACGTGCAGGGCGGCGGGCTTTCACTGGCCGGTATTGCGCAGCATGATATTGAGGATATTCCACGTGCGGCAGCCATGGGTGCCGATTACCTGGCGGTTTCTTTTCCACGCAACGCGGATGATATGAACGAGGCGCGTCGACGGCTGCGCGAAGCAGGAAGCGAGGCCAGGCTGGTTGCGAAAATTGAACGAACTGAAGCGATTACCAACCTGGAAGAAATAATCGCCGCTTCCGACGCGATACTGATAGCCCGCGGTGACCTGGGTGTGGAAATTGGCGACGCAGAATTACCCGGCTTGCAAAAACTCATTACCACCAAGTCACTTGAACAGAATCGTCTTGTCATCACTGCCACCCAGATGATGCAGTCCATGGTGGAAAGCCCCATACCGACTCGGGCGGAAGTACTGGATGTTGCCAATTCGGTTTTCGATGGTACCGATGCCGTGATGTTATCGGCCGAAACCGCTGTTGGGCGGCATCCGCAAATGGTGGTCGACGCCATGAACCGGATTTGCCTGGGTGCGGAGAGACACGACGATACCCGTCTGAACACCGACCAATTGAACGTACAATTTCAACGTATCGACCAGGCTATTGCGATGGCGGCGATGTTCATGGCCACCAATGTTTCAGTCCAGGCGATTGTCGCACTGACGGAATCAGGTTCAACTGCGCAATGGCTGTCGCGGGTTCGTTCCGCTGTACCGATTTTCGCATTGTCACCATTACGGGACAGCCGTCGCCGAATGGCGTTATACCGCGGCGTGTACCCGATTGCACATAACATTTCCAGTACCAACGTCGAAGTTTCATTATTCGAAGGTGTCCGACTGCTGTTGCAACAGGGTCACATCAAGGTGGGTGACCGAATTATCCTGACGATGGGTCAACATACCCACAATGAGGGTGGCACCAATTCGCTGCGACTCGTGCTGGTGGGGGAAGATGGCTACCTGGCGAACAACCCGTCGTTGAATAGCCAATGAGTACGGCGTCTATAATAGAGTGATAACAGGGACCTTTTTGATGAGCCTGGATAAGCTGACCGGTACTTATAACACCAAAGCACCTGTGCAGTTGGTGGACGCCATGACGGCCATATCAGTTGTGATAGCGTCAATAAATATGAATGAACGCACCTTAAAAAAACGAGGCATAGTGAATGAACGTTGAGTCGACTTTGCAAACGCAGGATGCTGATCCTGCAGAATCAAGTGAGTGGCTGGAATCCCTGCAAGCTGTCATCGAGCGCGCGGGACCCGAGCGTGCCCACTACCTGTTGGAGTTACTTGTCGATTATACCCGTCGCTCAGGTGGTCATCTGCCCTATGATGCAACCACGTCCTACGTCAATACGATTCCACCCAATCAAAGTGCAAAATTACCGGGCGATTATGAAGTCGAACGGCGAATACGTGCACTGATCCGTTGGAATGCGCTCGCCATGGTTTTGCGCGCTGGCAAACGCGGCGGGGAGCTCGGCGGTCATATCGCCAGCTTTGCTTCCGCGGCATCCTTGTATGATGTTGGTTTTAATCACTTCTTTCGCGGCCCCGATCACGAGGGCGGCGGCGACCTGGTGTATATCCAGGGTCATTCATCACCGGGCATATACGCGCGGGCGTTTCTGGAAGGCCGGCTCAGTGTTGAACAGATGGACAGTTTCCGCCAGGAAGTCGATGGTCATGGTTTAAGTTCCTATCCGCACCCGTGGTTGATGCCGGATTTCTGGCAACTGCCCACGGTTTCGATGGGCCTTGGCCCGATCATGGCAATTTACCAGGCACGTTTTCTCAAGTACCTGCACAACCGTGGTATCGCCGATACATCGCAGCGTAAGGTGTGGTGTTACCTGGGTGATGGTGAAACCGATGAGCCGGAATCACTCGGCGCTATTTCACTGGCGGGTCGTGAAGGTCTGGATAACCTTGTTTTTGTAGTTAACTGTAACCTGCAACGGTTGGACGGACCGGTACGTGGTAATGCAAAGATCATACAGGAACTGGAAGGTGTCTTTCGTGGTGCAGGCTGGAATGTAATCAAGGTTATCTGGGGTTCGCGCTGGGATGCACTGCTGGCCAAAGACAAGGATGGCCTGTTGCGTAAGCGCATGGATGAAGTGATCGACGGCGAATACCAGAACTACAAAGCCAAGGGTGGCAAGTACACAAGAGAACACTTCTTCGGAGCTTATCCTGAACTTTTGGATATGGTCTCAAATATGACCGATGATGATATCTGGCGCCTCAACCGTGGCGGTCATGATTCTCACAAGATTTATGCCGCCTACGCAGCAGCTTCGGCCCATGCGGGCCAACCATCCGTGGTGCTGGCTAAAACGGTCAAGGGTTACGGCATGGGAGAATCGGGTGAAGCACTGAATATCTCCCACCAACAAAAAAAGATGGATGAGGTATCCATTCGTTTGTTCCGTGACCGCTTTAAAATTCCGGTCCCCGACAGTGATTTGGCTGAATTGCCGTACTATCACCCGGGTGAAGACAGCCTGGAAATCAGGTACATGCAGGAGCGCCGCGAAGTTTTGGGTGGTTACCTGCCGCAGCGCCGGGCAGAGTCTGCGCCATTGAAAGTCCCTGAACTGGATGCTTTTGAGACCCTTCTGAAGGATACCGGTGAACGCGAAATCAGCACCACGATGAGTTATGTCAGGGCCCTGGCCATCATGCTCCGTGATAAGAACATCACCAAACATATTGTACCCATCGTTGCTGATGAGGCGCGTACCTTTGGCATGGAAGGCATGTTTCGTCAGCTGGGTATTTACTCATCCAAGGGTCAGCTTTACACACCGGTCGATTCAGACCAGTTGATGTTCTATAAGGAAGAGACCCGCGGTCAGATTCTCCAGGAGGGTATCACCGAGGCCGGTGCCATGTCATCCTGGATCGCCGCGGCGACCAGCTATGCCAATAACCACGTGCCGATGATTCCGTTTTTTATCTTTTATTCCATGTTCGGGTTTCAGCGTATTGGTGACCTGGCCTGGGCTGCCGGTGATATGCGTGCCCGCGGTTTCCTGCTGGGCGGTACATCCGGTCGCACCACGCTCAATGGTGAAGGTCTGCAACACGAAGACGGCAACAGCCACGTTATTTCCAGCATGGTGCCCAATTGCGTTTCTTACGATCCGACCTTTGGATATGAACTGGCTGTGATCCTGCAGGACGGCTTGCGGCGCATGTACCAGGAACAGGAAGACGTGTACTACTACATCACCGTGATGAATGAAAATTACACGCATCCGGGAATGCCGGCAGGTGCCGAAGAGGGTATCAGGAAGGGCATGTACCTGTTTCGGCGGGGTCGCTCTGGTAAGCACGATGCTCAGTTGCTCGGATCAGGCGCGATTTTACGCGAGGTTATAAAAGCAGCAGATATCCTTGAGCGTGATTACTCCGTCAGCTGCACCGTGTGGAGTGCCACCAGTTTTACAGAGTTGCAACGTGATGGTACTGCTGCAGCCCGCTATAACCGGTTGAATCCGGAAGCGGACCAACGGATCCCATGGGTGGCTCAATGTCTTGATGGTTATCCGGGCCCGGTTGTCGCAGCAACAGATTATGTGCGTGCCTATGCAGAGCAGATACGGCCTTACCTGCCGCAGTCAGATTACACTGCGCTGGGAACAGACGGTTTTGGACGTTCGGATACGCGTCAGAACCTGCGTCGTTTCTTCGAGGTCGATAGCAAAAACATCGTTTATGCCACTTTGCATTCTCTGTATGAGAAGGGCAGTTTGATAGTTGCTGATTTGCTCAAGGCCCGCAAAAACCTGGGTCTTGATCCGGATAAGCCAAATCCAATGAAAGTGTAAGGTGATGAAAAAATTATTTGAAAACCGGATTGGTGGCAGACAGTGACGACACAAATTGAAATTAAAGTACCGGATATTGGCGATTTCTCTGACATACCGGTAATCGAAGTGCTGGTGGCTGTTGGTGATGCAGTGGATGCTGAACAATCGCTGCTAACGCTGGAAAGCGACAAGGCAATGATGGAGGTACCGGCCCCTGTTGCCGGTGTGATCCACGAACTGCGTGTCGAGGTGGGTGACACGGTTTCAGAAGACCAGGTCGTGGCTGTAATTGAGGCCGAAGAAGCTGCCGAAGCAGCACCGGCCAAAAGCCCTGTAGCGCCAGCCGAGACACAGGCGCCAGCCGCCGCATCCCAGGCTCCACAACCGGCAGTTGTCCCACAGCCCGCTGCGAAAGGGGCCAAACCAACACCACCATCCACAGGCAGCAGGCAATCACCACCGGTGCCAATGGATGCCGATGCAACTCTGCCGGCCAATATTCCTTACGCCAGCCCGGCTATTCGTCGTTTTGCTCGTGAGTTGGGGGCAGATCTCCTGCAGGTAACCGGTAGTGGTCGAGGTGGGCGTATTGTCCGTGAGGATGTCACCGGATTTGTCAAGGCCATCCTGACGGGTGCAAGCAGGCCGGCCGCCGGCGGGTTGGGTTTTGACCTGCCACCACAGCCGAAAGTCAACTTCAGTCGTTATGGTGACATCGAAGTACAGCCGATTTCCAAAATCCAGAAAGTCTCAGGTTCGTATCTGCATCGTAATTGGGTCAGCATCCCGCATGTCACCCAGAACGATCTTGCCGATATTACCAATATGGAGGTGTACCGGAAGGCCCAGGCCCAGGAGCAGGGGATCAAGTTGACACCCCTGGTATTCCTGATCAAGGCCAGTGTGGCGGCGCTTAAAGAGTACCCGGCTTTTAATGCTTCGCTGGACGCGACGCGTGAAAACCTGGTACTGAAGAAGTTTTTCCATATTGGCATCGCGGTTGATACCCCGGGAGGGCTGGTTGTACCCGTCATACGCGACTGTGATCAGAAAGACATATTCCAACTGGCCGCAGAATTGGGCGATCTGAGTTCGCGGGCACGTGCGGGCAAGCTCAAACCGGTCGAGATGCAGGGTGGTTGTTTTTCCATTTCCAGCCTGGGTGGCATCGGCGGAACATCGTTCACACCGATCATCAATGCACCCGAGGTGGCTATACTGGGTGTGTCCCGTTCCAGTATCCAGCCACAGTGGGATGGTGAAGCCTTTCAACCGAGGATGCTGCTGCCATTGTGTTTGTCCTATGACCACCGGGTGATTGATGGCGCCAATGGCGCACGCTTCACACGCTATCTTGCGTCTTGCCTGGAAGACTTCGAGAGTATGGACTTGTAGATGGTGGCGCCCGTTGTCTGAATACCACAGCAGTCCTGATTCGCGCCTCGGAAGGCGAATGTTGTGGCTTGCTGCGCTGGGCTTGTTAGGTGGTTTGTACCTGTTGTTTTCCATGTTCGAAAACGATGGTGGCACGGTCAGTTCGGTGGACTCCAATGGCTCAACGATGGTCGTACTGGAACAAGGCCGCAATGGCCATTATGTAGCGGAAGGGCAGATCAACGGCCGGCCAGTTAGCTTCCTGGTTGATACCGGCGCCACAGATGTTGCCTTGCCGGAATCAACGGCGCGTGCCCTTGGGTTGGAGTTTGGACCGAGGGTGAAGGTGATGACGGCTGCGGGTCCGGCAAACGCCTGGATGACCCGGCTGAACGAAGTGACCGTCGGTGGCCTACGGCGAGAAAATGTACGCGCCACCATCACCGATGGAGAATTTAACGGAATTTTGCTTGGTATGAGTTTCCTGAAGCATTACAGCCTGCAGCAACAGGATGGCAAGCTGGTGATCAAAGAAGCGATTTCCGGCAACTGAAAGAGTAATTGATTCATGAGCAATACAATAAAAATCTCCGTACCCGATATTGGTGATTTTATCGATGTCCCGGTTGTCGAAGTGCTGGTCAAAGCGGGTGACCGCGTGGATGCTGACCAATCCCTGATTACCCTCGAAAGCGACAAGGCGGTCATGGAAATTCCTGCACCTGTTGCGGGTACGATCCGGTCAGTGGATGTCGATGAAGGTGATTTCGTTTCAGAAGGATGGTTGGTTGCCACCATGGAGGCGGATGAAACAACGGCCGAGAGTCCGGTTGCCGCAAGCCCCGAAGCACCTGCGAAAACTGCTGAAGAACCGGTTGAAGCGCTGGCTGGTGCACCAGGGGCAGATGCCGTGGAAGAAGAATCCACTCCAGCAGTTGAATACGACTATGACCTGCTGGTGCTGGGCGCGGGACCTGGTGGTTACACCGCTGCTTTCCGGGCTGCAGACCTGGGATTAAAGGTAGCCTTGGTCGAACGCTATCCTGCATTGGGTGGCGTTTGCCTAAACGTGGGGTGTATACCTTCCAAGGCTTTGCTGCACGCCGCTGTTGTTATCGACGAAGCCGAGGCGATGGCTGATCATGGTGTGGTATTCGGTCAACCGCATATCGAGATCGATAAATTGCGTGGCTGGAAAGAGAAGGTCGTCGGTCAATTGACCGGCGGACTGGCTTCCATGGCAAAACAGCGAAAAGTAACCATTGTACAAGGCAGTGGTGTTTTCAGTGATGCGCATGAAATGACGGTTGACACAGCAGATGGCAGCCAGGTGGTGAGTTTTGCAAATGCCATCATTGCAGCAGGTTCACAGGCATTCAAACTACCCGGCTTGCCGTGGGATGATCCACGGGTCATGGATTCCACCGATGCGTTGGAATTGAAGGATATTCCCGAACGCCTGCTGGTTATAGGTGGCGGTATTATCGGCCTGGAAATGGCCAGTGTTTACCAGGGTCTCGGTAGCGAAGTCACCGTGGTCGAGTTGACCGATCAGTTGATGCCCGGTTGCGACAAAGATCTTGTCAGACCACTTCAGAAAAGAATCACCGACCGTTACGCCGGAATATTTGTGAATACCGAGGTAACGGCGCTCGAAGCTGCAGAGGATGGTCTTCATGCGACCTTTGAAGGTGCCAAAATACCCGAAAACACGGTTTTCGACCGGGTACTGGTTTCAACAGGCCGCGTCCCCAATGGAAATCGTATCGGTGCAGAAGTTGCGGGTGTAGAAATTACCGATCGCGGATTTATCCCCGTCGATAAGCAGATGCGCACCAACGTTTCACATATTTTTGCCATCGGTGATATCGTCGGTCAGCCGATGCTGGCACATAAGGCTACCCACGAGGCCAAGGTCGCAGCTGAAGTTTGTGCCGGAATGAAAGTTGCCTTTGAAGCGCGTGTTATTCCTTCCGTGGCGTATACCGACCCGGAAATTGCATGGGCAGGCCTGACAGAAACAGAAGCCAGGGACCAGGGTATCGAATACAAAGTGGGCAGGTTCCCATGGGCTGCCAGTGGCAGGGCTATCGGCATAGGTCGTACCGAAGGATCCACCAAGTTGTTGTTCGACCCGGAAACACACCGCGTCATTGGTGCCGGTATTGTCGGCCCGCATGCCGGTGACTTGATCGCAGAATGTGTGTTGGCCATCGAAATGGGCGCCGAGGCCGGGGATATTGGTCTTTCCATTCACCCGCATCCGACATTTTCTGAAACCGTCGCGATGTCAGCCGAGGTTTTTGAAGGTACGATCACCGATCTGTACATTCCCAAGCGCAAATAAATCACCCCAAAGACGGGCGAATAACCATTTAATAAACGGGCAAAAAAATGTTCAAGCTAAAACCCGGAGCCATCCCCTTTACGGTCATGTTGACTGTCTCGATGTTTGCCATCAACTCTCAAATCGCGATGGCGGCAGATCAAAAAACGATCGCGGAGGCGGCTGATGGCCTGACGATGCGTGGCATTGGGCCGGCCTTGATGGGCGGGCGTATCGCTGACATTGCCATTCATCCCGGCAAAAGCAGTACCTGGTATGTCGCCTCGGCCTCCGGTGGTGTGTGGAAAACCACCAATGCCGGGATTACCTGGCTCCCGATTTTTGACAGCCAGCCCTCTTATTCCATCGGTGATGTAACCATTGACCCCAATAATCCCGATGTGGTCTGGGTTGGCACGGGTGAGAATGTCAGTGGTCGTCATGTGGGCTGGGGCGATGGTGTTTACAGGAGCAACAATGCCGGAAAAAGCTGGATCCATATGGGTTTGGAAAAATCGGAACATATCGGCAAGATCATGATCGACCCGCGTGACAGCAACGTGGTTTATGTTGCTGCAGAAGGCCCCTTGTGGGCTGCGGGCGGCGACCGCGGTCTTTATAAATCAACGGATGGTGGCGCAAATTGGAAACGTGTCCTGGAGATTGACGAGAACACCGGGGTTACCGATATTGAGTTTAACCCTGCCAATCCGGATGTCATTTATGCGGCCGCCTATGAGCGCCGTCGTCATGTCTGGGGCCTGATGGCCGGCGGGCCAAACGGCGGTATATACAAGTCCAGCGATGCAGGTGTCACCTGGCAAAAGATGAAAGCGGGTTTGCCCGATGGTGATGTCGGCAAAATCGGATTAGCGGTCACGGCTGCCGATCCGGGCCTGGTTTACGCGACCATCGAGGCAGACGAGGAGAACAAGGGCTTTTACCGTTCTGCGGATCAGGGTGAAAGCTGGAGCAAGAAAAATTCATATATTTCCGGTGGCACGGGCCCGCATTACTACATGGAGCTGACGGCATCGCCGCAGACGGCGGACCTGGTTTACCAGATGGATGTGTTCATGCACGTCACCCGCGATGGCGGTACTCATTTTGAGATTCTTGGCACCGGTCGTGAAAAACACAGCGACAATCATGCTCTTTGGGTTGATCCACAGGACGATCTTCATCTGCTGGCAGGCACCGATGCCGGGCTATATGAAAGTTTTGACCAGGGCTCAACGTGGCGTCATTTCCCCAATCTCCCGATTTCACAGTTTTATAAGGTTGCCCTCGACAATGCCCTCCCGTTTTATAACGTGATGGTTGGCGCACAGGACCTGGGTACCTTGTTGGGTCCGTCCCGCACCATGATCACCGAAGGGGTCAGGAATCAGGATTGGTATGTGCCGTTGGGAGCCGATGGCTATGGCGTGGCTTTTGACCCGGTAGACGACAATATCAGTTACATGGAATTTCAGCAGGGCTATATGTTCCGGCATCATCGTGACAGCAACGAACTGGTGCATATTCAACCACAACCGGCACCGGGTGATGCACCGGAGCGTTGGAATTGGGATACACCTATCTTGATCAGCCCGCATGATCCTTCAAGGCTCTATGTCGGCTCGCAGCGTGTGTGGCGTAGCGATAACCGGGGTGACTCCTGGCAGGCCGTCAGTGCTGACCTGACCACCGATCAGATTCGCTATGAGCTTGAATATCGTGGCCGGGTATGGAGCGTAGATGACCTGCACGACAATGGTGCCATGTCGAAGTATTCCACCCTCACTTCCATTACAGAATCACCGCTTACCGAGGGTGTTCTTTATGCCGGTTCGGATGATGGTCTTATTCACGTCACAACCGATGCAGGCGTGAACTGGCAGCGGACCCAGCCATTACCGGGTTTACCCGAGCTTGTATTCATCAACGACCTCGAAGCATCACTGCATGATGCGGATACCGTTTTTGCCATTGCCGACACGCACAAGTGGGGCGATTTTTCACCCCACGTGTTTGTCAGCGTCAACCGGGGTCGTAACTGGCGTTCAATTTCCGGTGACCTGCCGGATGGGACGGTCGTCTGGGCCATCCAGCAGGATCATGAAGATGAAAACCTGTTGTTCCTGGGCGCCGAATATGGCGTTTATTTCAGCACAAATGGTGGTGATAACTGGCACAAGCTGGCGGGTGCGCCGACGATTGCATTCCGTGATATTAAGTTGCAACGCCGTGACAATGATCTTGTCGGTGCGACATTCGGCCGTGGCGTCTATATCCTGGATGACTATTCCGCATTGAGGACGATGGCCACCAGTGGTTTTGGCAAAGCTGCCACGATGTTTCCAGTGCGTGATGCCTGGTGGTATATTCCATCGGTCCCGTCTCAGGCCGTGGGTATGCCAACACTGGGCAGTGATAGTTTCACAACACCCAATCCCGGGTTTGGCGCGGTTTTTACCTATTATCTGAATAAGGATTTTGAAACCAGTAAGGATGTCCGCCGGGCACGAGAGAAAAACTTACGTAAAGAAGGCAAAAACATCCCGTTCCCGGGATGGGACCAGCTGAGTGCGGAATCGCTGGAAACGGCACCACGTGTTCTGATCCTTATCAGTGACAGTCAGGACAAACCGGTTCGCTGGATTGAAGCTTCTTCTAAAAAGGGAACCCACCGGGCCAGTTGGGATTTACGTTTGCCCCCACCCGATGCCATCGATTTGACCACACCTGGGTTTGTTCCGCCATGGGCGGGTTCACCACAGGGTCCATTGGTGGCACCGGGTATGTATACGGCCCGGCTTTTTGCCTTGAGCGGTGGCCAGGTATCGCCGCTTGGTGAATCACAAGGCTTCAGTGTCAAACCAGTACGCGCAGCATCCGCAGGAACCGATTATGCCGAGGTCGCCGCTTACCAGCGCAAGACATCGGCCTTGAGGAGAGACATAGCACACGCAAGGGAAGAATTGGACCGGACACAGGATCTGCTGAAGCATATGCAAGCCGCAGCCGTCAGGGCGCCAGGGGCCGCCGCTTCATTATTTAGCCGTCTGGATGCATTCGGTGTCGAGTTGAACAAACTGGATACCCGTCTTTCCGGGGACAATGTTCGTGGGCGCCTGAATGAATCATCGATACCTTCTATTGGAGCTCGTGCCTACAATGCGGCTAACACATGGGATACAACCCAGGCTGCAACGGCAACTCAAAAAGCTGACTTCGAAATTGCAAAGAGGGATTTTGCGGTACTCGCCGCTGAACTGGAGGCTCTTTTAACCAATCAGCTGGTACAGTTGGAGACCGATCTTTTGGCAGCTGGTGCGCCAAGTTGGCGTTAACCCGCAGATTTCACCAGGCTGACCTGGGCCATACCGGTGAATTATGCGGGCTGGTGAATGTAAAATTTTAATGAAACACGGCTCCCGCGCGGTAATCATCCGCTAAGCGGGTGTTTTTTAAACCTGGTTTTTGGCTATACTTCAGGCCAGACAAATTAACCAAGAGAAGGAAATTGATATGTCACGATTTTTTGTATCCATCATTCTGTCTACCTTATTTATCAGCAGTGTGGCCGTTGCCGGTTCTGATCCAATTGCCAAACGCCAGCAATTAATGGAAGACACACGTGATGCCGCCAAGGCGATCGGTGGCATGCTCAAGGAACAGCGTCCGTTTGACGCGGACGTTGCAATGGCCGCTTTAGAGACCTGGAAGAAAACCGCGACAGAGGCCGGAGAACTGTTTCCCGAAGGGTCCGAGACCGGTCATGATACAGAGGCAAAATCGACGATCTGGTCGGATCGTGATGGCTTTAACGAAAAAATGGCCAACTTCAACACCCAGGTGGATGCGGCCATTGCGGCCAATCCCGACAGTCTTGAAACTCTGAACGCGGCAGCCGGTCCGGTATTCAAAGCCTGTAAAGCTTGTCATGATGGATATCGCGTAGAAAAAGAAGACTAGTCCGGCGGGGAAATCAGGCACTTGAAACGTCTGGCGATCAGCCTGGGCCTGGTGGCCTTTGTGGTGGTTTTGTTGATGGTTATGACCCGCCCGACAAGGCTATCGCCGGATGTTTTGCCGGTGCATACCCCGGATGTCTCAAACGGAGCACGTTTGTTCCATGCGGGTGGTTGTGCTTCCTGCCACCGCTCGACGGAAAAAGATGCCGAGACACCCGTGCTCGGTGGGGGCCTGGAAATGAACACCCCTTTTGGCACTTTTCGAGTACCCAATATCTCACCAGACCCGGATTACGGCATCGGTAACTGGAGTACGCTGGATTTTGTCAATGCCATGCACAATGGCGTTTCACCGGACGGACGTCATTATTACCCTGCGTTTCCTTATACCTCTTATATTCGGATGAGCTTCGAAGACCTTGTGGACCTCAAAACCTATCTCGATACACTACCCGGGGCAGAAAACAGGAATGAAGAGCACGACCTGGGGTTTCCATGGAATGTACGTGCAGGGATAGGGGCCTGGAAGCTGCTAAACCTGGACCCTGCCGCGGTTGTGTCAGTGCCGTCTGATAATGATTTATTGATACGCGGGCGTTACCTGGTTGAGGGTCCGGGGCACTGCGGCGAATGCCACACACCGCGAAATTGGATCGGTGGTCCGGACAACAGCCGTTGGCTTGCCGGCGCACCGAACCCTGATGGGGAGGGCAGAGTTCCCAATATCACGCCGCATGAAAAAGGCCTGGCGGACTGGCCCCACAGTGATATCGAATATTACCTTGAATCAGGCCTTACTCCCGATTTCGATACGGTGGGCGGCTCAATGGTCGACGTTCAGGAGAATATGTCGCGGCTGCCAGCAGAAGATCGTGCAGCCATTGCCGCTTATCTCAAAGCCGTACCCCCGTCGTTCTAGTGTAGTGTCAACCGGAATACAAACCGGTCGGTTTTCCCGCGTATAGACTCGTCGAAAACGGCGGACGTGTGATCATCCATGCTGTTGACGGGTGTTGTCTGTGTTCGGGTGTTCAAAAAGGCAAATATTTATTGCAAATCAATATGGAAACCCGTAGATTCAGGTTCTTTGATCTGATACGTCTTAACAGCGTTAATGAGAGTTTAATGCCAACAGTTTACGCACAATCCGCCAGCCGTTCTATCCGACGACTACGACGTCCTGGGTTTCACCATGCCGGCTGGGTTGCTGTGTACCACTGAGAACGACAAGATGAATAAGTAAAAAACCCAGCTAACGGCTGGGTTTTTTTGTTTGACCGGAAACAATCCGGTAGATAAATGGAGATTTGTAGTGAAGCATTTTTTGTCCACCAGTGACTGGTCACGTGAAGATCTGGAGGTCTTGTTGCGGTCTGCCGAGGCCCTGAAGAAGAATCCCATCAATTCCAGTCTGAAGGGCCGCTCGATTGCCTTGTTATTCCTTAATCCATCAATGCGCACCAGGACTTCTTTCGACCTGGGAATGCAGCAAATGGGTGGTATCGCCATTGTTCTGCAACCGGGCAAAGACGCCTGGGGTCTGGAGTTCAACGCCGGTGCGATCATGGAGGGTGAGGCC
>Ga0316201_10001166_pt1 | contig 17207 bp, 9 predicted proteins | sample CS6wburrow_MG_FD_204516 | JGI IMG/M metagenome (GOLD analysis project Ga0316201, IMG submission 204516) | Coastal sediment microbial communities from Delaware Bay, Delaware, United States - CS-6 worm burrow | ecosystem: Environmental > Aquatic > Marine > Coastal > Sediment | place: USA: Delaware... | reverse complement strand
ATCTTATAAAAGAGACGGAGAGTGGCAGGTAGTTACCCGGTTTGGTGGAGATTTAGGCGAGGCTTATGATTTGATTATTTATGAAACCGACGAGGAGACCTCGAATTTTTTTAGTTCTACTATAGAAAAATGGAAAGATCAGGAGTCCTATCCCGGCCTTTTGGAAGAAGAATTACCCAGCGGTGCAAAAGAAGTAGATAGAATTGTTGTGTATCTGAGAAAAAATTGCCGAGGCGTCTTCTAACCGCTTTTATGGAAATGAAACTACAAATAAGTCCTAACGATACGCCTTAAACTGAATAGTAAACGAATCACCAACAATGGTTAGCAATACGATCACCACGAATCAAGTTCCATTTGGACAAAAAGTAGCTTTCGGAATAGGAATGTTTGCGAACCAAATGTTTCCGGCCGTGCTTGGAATCTTCATGGTCGTACTGGTACAAGATCTTGGCTTCCCGGGATGGATGTGGGGACTCATCTTTTTTTCACCCAGAATATTTGACGCAATAACAGATCCCATCATGGGATTCATCTCTGACAATACCAAATCGAAATGGGGAAGACGGAGGCAATATGTATTTATAGGAGGTCTGGTAATGGGCATCGCATTTATCTTCATGTGGCAACTCTTTAAAGAAAATTCGCTTGAACATAATTTTTGGTACTTCTTTCTTTGGTCCATCGTTTTTTACCTCGGCCTGACTATTTTCTCAGTCCCCTATGTCGCCATGGGATATGAGATGACTGATGATTTTCATGAGAGAACTAATATCATGGCTGTAGCTCAATGGATAGGCCAATGGGCATGGGTGATAGCGCCCTGGTTTTGGATCATTATGTATGATCCCAATTGGTTTCCCTCGGCAGAAATTGCTACAAGAAGTTTGGCATTTTGGGTGGGAATTCCGTGTGCGATCTGCGCCATGGTTCCAGCGCTTTTTATCAAAAGTGAGTCTACATTAGATAAAGACTATTTACCACTTAATGCATCAAATATTGGTAATAGCTTAAAGAAAATCCTCGACGGATTTGTACAGGCATTCAAGTTGAAACCCTTTCGCAAATTATGCATTGCAACGTTTCTCATTTTCAATGCGTTCAATACTGTTGCCGCACTTACATTTTTTGTTATTGTTTACAAGCTATTTAACGGAGATGCTGAAGCAACAGGAGTTTGGGTTGTCTTATTCGGATGCCTGGGAGCCCTGGGTACTACCTTCCTCGTCATCCCAATCATTACATTAATGTCAAAATGGTGGGGTAAGAAAAAAGCTTTTATAGTTGCTCAGTGTATTTCCATTATTGGCTACACCATGCTATACTTTTTATTTATTCCCGGTAAACCGTGGATGTACATTTTTGCGCTCCCGTTTTTCTCATTTGGGATCGGAAGTCTCTTTACAATCATGATGTCCATGACGGCGGATGTTCTTGATATTGATGAGCTTAATACAGGTCTTAGAAGAGAAGGCGTTTTTGGTGCTATCTATTGGTGGATGGTAAAAGTAGGTTTTGCAATTGCAGGTGGACTCAGCGGAGTCATTATTGCCGTGGTTGGTTTTAATCCGGAACTGGCAACTGTTGATCAACAAGGTGCTGTAAATGGGTTGCATGCATTCTTCTGTTTCTTCCCGATGGCAGGTACCATTTTGGCTATCCTTGTGATGCGCAACTACGACGTGACGGAGGAGACAGCTAATGAAGTACGTAAAAAACTAGACCTACGAAAAAAGTCTCTCGAGAAAAAACCGACACCTTATTCTCAATTGGACAAACTGCTTTCACTTGCGAACATTCAGTTAAATGGAGGATTGTCAAGTGATGTTGATTTCTCTACAAAATCAAATGATGAGATTAAGGAAATGTTTGGCAAATTCCTGAACCAGGGATTACATGGAATCTGTTTTAGTCCTTATTTAGAAGGACAAGATATTGGTGACATTCTCTCGGAGGCTCAAATCCGAAAACGGATGGAAGTGGTTTCTCCTTACACCAAATGGGTTCGATCATTTTCATGTACAGCAGGAAATGAATGGATTCCAAAGGTTGCTCGTGAAAAGGGTTTGAAAACAATGGTAGGTGCCTGGATCGGTAATGATCATGCAGAAAATGAAAAAGAAATCAATGCACTTATTGACCTGGCAAAAGGAGGGTATGTTGATATTGCTGCTGTCGGAAACGAAGTACTGCTGAGAAACGAACTATCAGAACATGAAATGCTGGGATATATACAGAGAGTCAAAGAAGCCATTCCGGGTATTCCCGTCGGATATGTAGATGCGTATTTTCAATTTGTAGAACGTCCGAACCTGGTAGAAGCTTGTGACCTGATTTTAGCTAACTGTTACCCATTCTGGGAAGGATGCAATATCGATCAGGCTTCCCAGTATCTGAAACAAATGCACGCAGTTACGGAACAAGCTGCAAACGGCAAACCAGTAGTTGTCACTGAGACAGGATGGCCAAACGAGGGTAGTAATATGAACGGAGCGGAACCATCTCCAAACAACGCAATGAAGTATTTCATTAATTCGATTCGCTGGCAACATGAAAAAGAAATAGAAATATTCTATTTTTCATCTTTTGATGAGTCCTGGAAAGTCCATCACGAAGGTGACGTGGGCGAACGTTGGGGAATTTGGGATAAATACGAAAATTTAAAATATAAATAATTATGTCATACAGACCAGATAGAAAATTAGGCCTCTCAGGTATTGATGTCACCGGCAAAACACCTGAGCAATTACGTGATTTATTCCACCAGGTGCTGCAAAATGGTATGCACGGACTTTGCTTCAGTCTATATGAAGATGGGCAAGGGCCCGGTGATATTATTACTGAAGCACAAGTCAGAAGACGAATGGAGATCATCAAACCATATACAAAATGGGTGCGTTCTTTTTCTTGCATTGATGGTAATGAACATATTCCACGGATCGCACATGCATATGGCATCAAAACAATGGTTGGTGCATGGCTGGGAGATGATCCCGAGCTCAACGAAAAAGAAATTGAAGGCCTGATTGCATTGGCCAAGGAAGGCTATGTTGACTTAGCTGCTGTTGGCAATGAAGTTATGTATCGGGGCGATTTGTCTGAGGAAGAATTACTGGGCTTTATCAATCGTGTCAAAGAAGCTATACCCGATACTCCAGTGGGTTATGTAGATGCGTACTATGAATTTTCAGTCCGCCCAAAAATCACTGAGGCTTGTGATATCATCTTCGCCAACTGCTATCCGTATTGGGAGGGTTGTCACATAGATTACTCACTTGTTTACATGAAGCAGATGTATCACCAGGCTTTACATGCCGGCAATGGGAAAAAAGTCATCATTTCAGAAACAGGATGGCCTAGCCAGGGAGGAAGCTTTAAAGCATCCCAGGCGTCAGAAGAAAATTTCATAAGATATTTCATCAATGCCCAGGAATGGTCAGCGGAGGACGATATCGAAATGTTCTATTTTGCATCCTTTGATGAATCATGGAAAGTTGGGGCAGAAGGTGATGTTGGCGCATATTGGGGAATATGGGATAAAAATGAAAAGTTGAAATTTTGAGAATCAGTCTTTTAGACTAAGAAGGCCCAGCCTTTTTAAATTTTTAAAAACATATAGATAAAGCAGGATGTTTAAAACGACAGACCCCAACCAAAATACAAAATGGGCATCAACCCCGGTTACCTGGATCGGTTTTTTATCAAATTGATGCTCCAGTTCGGACCACCAAAATGAAAAATTACAGATATCCATCACAACGTGTGCGATAATACCTGGTAACAAAGAATTTGTCACGTACGCAATTGACCCAAATAAAACACTCATTATGAAGATATGCACAATCAATGGCCCTGACCATGCCTGGTGGAGGTGTACAAGCACGAAAATGATCGAAACGAATGAAATGGCTACAACCGGACCATATCTTTTTTCCAATGATACCTGCATGTATCCTCGAAATCCAACCTCTTCACAAATACCAGCAACTACCGAAATCATGATAATGACCAGCCACCCCATCCAGGGGGGAACTTGTCCGAGGTAGCTGTACCCTTCAAGAAATCTTTCTGCCGGAAATTCCATCAGTCGAAAAGTGACAATCAATCCTGATTGTTCTATCAATACAATAAGGAAAATTCCTATCGCTGAAAGCCACCACGTTTTTTGTGACAATTGCGTACTACGGAAATTATATTTTCTCCAGGCTTGTGAATTCTCTGGACCCCATGAACCACTAAAGTATTTTACATATGCCCATAAGATGATGATCATGAGGATAAAGGACCAGGGCAGTGGCACAAGCACAGCGACAAAAGGCCATGACATAACACCAATTGTACTAATAAGAAAACCAACGATTACCGCCTTTATAAGTAATGGAGTTCCGGACCAGAGTTTGTCGAGAAGTGATACTTTCTCTTCCATTTCGCTTGTTTTGATGAAAGATATGTGCTGAGTGAAGCACCCTTTCAATATAAAAACGAAGGATTGATATCAACTGTGCCCAAAACTTACCCTTTCACAAACTTCTTCACATATGACTTCCCATCACTGGATTGGACTCTAAGAAAATAGTTGCCACTCGGAATATTTGATAGATCAATTTGTTCGTGAAATTCGATGGTTTCTGGCTTAATCATTCTTCGAATAACCTGACCATTCAAATGCACAACTGAAACTTCAAAAGATACCGGAGCTGCAAATCTTCCAAGGATAGAAACTTGATGATGTACCGGATTTGGATATAATTGGAGTTGTATTTTATTATTTAAATCCTCGATGGATGTCAGGAATTCCACCGTATTTTGAACAGGTTTGATGTTGAATAATTTGAGGTCGGTTCCATCTGCTGCTTTGACTTGCGTGCCTTCGTATGAGATCTTAATTACCTCGCCCTGGATAAACACGTGGTCCACAGTAATTTTAAGCGCACGGTGGTTGGCGGTGTTTATCTGTACGTTCGTTACAGGCACATCCAATCCATTTACCAGTAGCCTGAACCCTGCAGGTGATGAGGGTAGGCTTTGCATCATTCGTTTATTGAGGTTGAGTTGAACGGTGCTAAACCCTGAGGTGATAGCTGAAACGTAGTCTGCAAGAATACTTGTTGTCTCTCCTTTTTTAATAAATTCAAAGCTCCCATAGTTGGCTCCACTCCCGTCAATGTGAAATCGCACTATTTGATCCTCGGGTGTGAGCACAACATTCGGCAAAATGACGGTCTCCCAGTTTTGATATCCACCCGTGTTAGGCACATATGCAAGCCTGGAAATTTCACTGCCTCCAGAACTGAAATGGAAGGCCCCTCCAAAGTCACCACCGGCTGCCCGCACGTGAATGTCAAATACACCACTTTCAGTGACATCTATAGCATATTGCATCCATTCTCCTGGTTCGGTCCAACCGATATTATAACCATTTGAATTGGTTTGGTCTTGAGATTGCTCTAAATCAACTCCATCATTTCGGTATGCCCAACCATTGTTCCAGGCGGTATAATTACCGGATGACACGTGATAATTTGCCGTATCAACATCTGAGTATGCACTTCCCTGCCTGCCCAAATCATAATCTGACGCAAACACAACGCCAGGTATTTCCTGCGTACGAAATGGAATGGCCTCTTTGGATTCGACCTGCCTAAACATCGCATCAATCACATCCTTTTGGTAAATACAATTTTCGATTTTCAAATTTTCGGTCAACTCCATGAGCGCTGCTTTGGCAAAAAGCGCATTAGGTTGTGGGCCTGAGCCGTTCCAATAATTGAGCAAAGTTTGATAGTCAGGGTTAAGGATGACGGATAGAGGCCCGGCAATATCCTGAACCTTTTTCATCGGCCACCAGGCCCAGCCGATGTTGTTTTGTTCCAGTAGCGCGATCGCATCTCTGAACCATACATTCGAATTCTCACCACTCTCGCCAAGGTATAGCGGCACATTATGTTGATCCCTGATATTCAGCACCCATTGAATGGAAGCCTGATCATTGTATGACCAGTATTTATGTGGGCTATAGACCATATTATTATCCCATGGAGGAGTGAGCCCGGTAAAGTCATTTGCAAACCAATTTCCTTCGATGAAGATGATATGGTTTTGATCTACCGCGCGAATAGAATCTGTAATTTGACCATACAAAAAGCGGAGCGGACCATTATTGCTCATTGTCCAGTTTGTTTCATTGAGCAGATCATATCCTGCGACCCAAGGCTCGTTCGCATATCTTTCGGCGAGTCGTTTCCAAAGAGCGATCGTTTTGTTCTGGTTGAGCTGACTATCCCATAATGATGGTTTTGAAGGGTCATAGTCGGAAATGCCCTGGTCCATCCCCTGACCTCCGGGTGCGGCGTGAAGGTCAAGAATAACATACATTTCATTCTGCCTGCACCATGAAATCAAACTATCAGTCATTTCAAAGCCCTTGTTCAACCAGGTGTTTTCTCCCCAGACGGGTTCCTCTTCTATGGGCAGTGTGTAAAGATTGTAATGCATGGGCAGCCGGACGGAATTGAACCCCCATGATTTTAAAGAATCGATATCAATTTTCCGTACATGATTATTAAGCCATGCATCATAAAAGGCATCTGTATCGTCTTTTCCAATGAGTTGTTCTATTGTTTCTCTGATTTGATATTGAGCACCGGCAAAGCCAGTTGTCTTAAGCATATACCCTTCCTGAAGCATCCAGCCACCGAGGCCCATTCCTCTGAGTATAAAATTTTCTCCATTTCCGTCAACAATTGATTTGCCATCAACATGTAAATAACCCTGGCTGGATAGGTTGATCGGAAAAGCAAAAAAGAAGGCAAGGCACAGAAATATTGAAAAGACTGTTTTCATGGCTTATTCAGTTTAAGCGGGCATTTAATACAGTGCATATTTTTTTAAATCATTCACGGTTATGACTTCTGAAAAACACGGATATAATCAACATACATCCGCTGTGGAAACTGTGTCGTCTGATCAGGATCCCCAGGCCATTGTCCTCCAACTGCAATATTGAAAATGAAGAAAAACTCAGCATTAAAAGGATAATTCCCATTTACTTCGGAGTTTGTTAAACTGAAATATTGATTGTCATCTACTAACCATTTTATGGAGTTTGGCTCCCAGATGAGGGAAAACACATGATACTTCTCCGAAAATTTTTCTCCACTTAAAGTATATGATGATCCTTTTCGGTCACTCGAGGATTGACCCTGATTTCCCCAGTGGGCTGTTCCATGAACGGTAGATGGTTCGTGCCCGACCAACTCCATGATATCAATTTCACCACATGCCGGCCATCCAATATCGGATATGTTTGTTCCGAGCATCCAGAGCGCTGGCCAAATCCCCTGCCCTTCAGGTAAAATAGCCCGAATATCCACCCGACCGTATTGGAACAACTTTTTGTTTTGCGTGATGAGCCGGGCTGATGTATACGGAGCGCCGTTATAATTTTCTTCCAATGCTTCGATGATTAAATTTCCGTCGGTTAAAAAACTGTTTTCCGGACGATCGGTATAGTATTGACTTTCCTGATTGCCCCAGCCACCTGCACCTATCTCATGTGTCCAATCTGAAGTGTTGATCGTAGAGCCATTAAATTCTTCTCCCCAACTCAAGTCATATCCGACATAACTTTCCGGAGTAGCATATCCGTCATCAGGGACATCAATATAAGTATCATCATTTCTGATGGTTCCTATGCCTTCTGCGGTTTGTAAAGTCGCATTGACAGCATTTGACAACACGACTTTAAATTGTTCATCCGCTTCCTTTAATGTATCTGCAACAATCTCAATTTCAATAAAGGCATTTCGTTCATTTGCGGGAATGGTTACAGTTCCGCTTTTCTCGATAAAGTCAGTTCCTTTCCCTGCGGTAATTTCTTCAGTTGCAAAATTTACCTTCGCCTCAGTGGTGACTGTTTTACTGGTAGAAACCTGGAAGCGAAAAATATTATTCTCGTCTCCTTCAAATAGTGTAATGCTACTTATTGACATTTTTGGAAGTTCCTCCATTGGTGGGTCAACGGTATTCTCACCACAGGAACCCGAAAGCAGGGGCACCGCAAAGAACAATACAAATAGTCGTGTGAGTCTAATATTCATTGATAAGTCATTTTACTCTGAAACTAAAGTGAAACGCCAAACACCCCAACCAAAATCGGCGAAAATAACCATCCTGTTTTCCGAGATTTCATCGATACTATATGTAATTGAAGATTGAGGAACGACAACCTCGTCAGTAGTGCCCACTTTATATAGCCCGATCCATGCACCTTCCCCAACTATAGTAATGCTGTTCTCTGTAGCACTAAACCCATACACTCCTGAATCCCAGGCTTTGTATTTGTCCGGCCATGAACTTGCAGGATTACAGCCAATCTCCAGGCCGAGGTCGGCAGGCCAAACAACACCACTTCCATTATCATCCGCCCAAAAATCACCTTTGTTGTCATATTCAAACTCTCCGTTTGATCTGAAAATATATTCATCATTAAAATGGCAGAACCTCGTTGTCACATCAGCCTCACCATTGCCCCACCAGGTTTCATTCAGACTGGGTCCGATATGCATCGCATTTGCTTCAGGAGCAAGCTTCCAAACCTTTTCGGCACATCCCGTGAGTATTTTGAAGTTTCCAAAGCATGCATTTGGATCATCTTCTGTGACGGTGAGAGTCTGTGATGTCGATGCTGATCCACCTTTGTTGAAAGTCGTCATCTTGATATCATAAGTACCTTTAAAAGGGAAATTCACCTCCACTTCATTTCCTTCTTTGGATCCATTAGGACCAAGATCCCATTTTGTGAGGAAGCCCCCTTGAGTTGTATTTTTAAAGACAAAATCATTTGGAGTTCCCGCTGACATAATTTCGAAAGAGGGGCTTGGCGGACCACCAATATCTATTTTGTCATCTACGAATGGTTCACATCCAATCAAACTGATCATTGCAAATACCATTAGATAAAAATGATAGGTTTTCATATTCGGAAGATTATATTTTTTAGAATTTTTCATATTTAGACGTATTAGTATCCCTGGTTTTGAATGAGATTTCCTTCAGAGATATCAATCTCAGTCTGTGGAATCGGAAGCACTTCATTTTTATTTGCGACAAATCCCTGGTCTCCCAATTCAGTGACCGCCTGACCGGTTCTGATCAGGTCAAAAAAGCGATGTCCTTCTGTGGCCAACTCCATGCGACGTTCCCGATAGATTGCTTGTAATAGCTGTGCTCCGGCACCGCTCGCTGGCTGAAGAAAGACCCTCAACCTTACCTGGTTCAGATATACTCTTGCCTGAGCATCATTTCCAGATCGATTATGGGCCTCAGCCGCCATGAGCAGCACATCCGCAAGCCTGATTTCACGCACGTTGTAATCCCAATTTAAGGCAGGCTCTCCATCCTGTGCTCTATCCTTGGCAAGTCCTGCATATTTTCGAATGAAATAATCGGTGTTTTGAAAACCAACAGTATAACTCGCTCCAAGATCCTTCAACGCATTTCCATCAATGATGGTATGTTCAAATCGTGGATCAAACTGCATTGCTTCAACCAATTTTTCAGTCACAGGGCAAAAGCTCCATCCAACATCAAATAAAGGACCAACGTAGTCACGCATACCAAAGAATTGTACATTATAGTTACCTTCTGTACCATTTGCAAAATTCCCCCATCCACCGCGTTGATTTCCGGAGTGTTGAATTTCAAAGACAGATTCACGCCCGAATTCATTTTCTTTTTTAAAGATGTCTTCAAAAGCTGGTTCAAGTGAATATATGCCTGAGTTTATCACCTCATCAAAAAGAGCTGCTGCTTCGCCCATACGTGCCTCATCGTTTTGGTAAAGGATTACTTTACCTAACAATGCTGTCACTGCTCCTTGTGTCACCCTCCCCAATTCATCTGGGGGAACGGTTGCTGGTAATTCAAAAGTATTACGGGCATCATTCAGGTCTTGTTCGATTTGTGCATAGATTTCGGCTGATGTTGCCTGCACTTGCTCGTAGATCTCATCTGCAGATAAGACTTTTGTAATAAGTGGTGCATTTCCAAAAAATCTTACTAAGTCAAAGTAGTAAAACGCGCGAAGGAATTTTGCCTCAGCTGCCGTTCTTGATATAAATGTTTCTGACAACCCTTCAACCTCTCCAAGTTTTTCGAGTAATAGGTTTGCCCGGTAGATCCCCGAGTACCCCTTGTTCCACAGACCAGCTTGAGGGCCTAAAAATGGGTCAAGAGTAAAATTGTCATAGGCAACCCAGTTAGGTTGATCTGAAGCATCACTTCCACCTGCATAGCAATCATCTGAGGCAGCATTTAACAGACCAAGCTTCATCGTCCATCCGTTCGTTCCGCCCCATTGCAACACATCATAAACAGCAACCAGGGCCTCGGTCAACTCTTCTTCATTCTGATAAAAATTTGTTTCCAGCTTTGTGCCTCTAGGCTCTAATTCCAGGAATTCCTTTCCGCAGCTGATTAGGAAAAAGATACTCAAGCAGCCAAGCAGAAATTTTATATTTAATTTATTTCTCATTGCTTTCTGTTTTTTAGTCAATTAAAAGGAGGCATTAATTCCAACCATGTAAAACCTTGGCTGTGGATAGATGCCTCGGTCTACACCAAAACTTCCACCTCCGATCTCAGGATCATAACCACTGTACTTCGTGAATGTGACAAGGTTATTTCCAGAGATGTAGACACGGAGTTTTTGCATACCGATACGATTTACAGCACGTTGAGATAATGAATATCCAAGTTGAAGGGTTTTGATCCGAAAGAAGGATCCATCTTCAACGTAGAAATCAGAGCTTCGGCTAAAGTTTCGATTTGGGTCGTTCATCACAAGTCTCGGATAAGTATTAGAAGTTCCCTCACCTGTCCAACGACCAAGCGCATCTGCTGTCATATTAGCCATTTGTAAATCGAATCGGCGTGTTGCTTTAAACACATCATTGCCTGCAACCCCCTGACCGAAAACGACCAGGTCAAAGCCTTTCCATCCGACAGAAGCATTTAGGCCATATGTCCAGTTGGGTGTGGGGTCTCCAATCATCGTGCGGTCATCAGGATCGATTTCTCCATTTCCATTCACATCCACAAAACGGAAGTCACCGGGTTGAGCCTCTGGCTGAATGAGTCCGCCATCAGCATTTGTATAGGCATTGACTTCACCTGGATTTTGGAAAATACCATCTGTTCGATAACCGAATAAAAAGCCAATCGGCAACCCTACTGCTGTCCTGGTCATTTCCAAACCTTGTGGACTAAATGTTTGACCGGTTAAAAACTCTTTGTCCGGCCCTAGATCACTAACCTCGTTATCGACATAGGAAACGTTTCCACTAATATCAAAACGGATATCTTTAAAATTATTTCCATAGCCTAATTCAAGCTCAACTCCCGTATTTTTCATCGTTGCGATATTACCAACCGGGCCAGCATTTCCCACATAGCCAGGAACAGCAATGCCGAGTAACATATCAGAAGTTTCTTTTTCAAAGTAGTCAAACGTAACACTGACTTTTTTGAAAATCTTTGCGTCTAGTCCAAAGTTCAACTGGGTTGTTTCCTCCCATCTCAAATCCGGGTTTGCAATGGCATTTGGGCTCACACCATTGGCAAGTCTGTCATCCAAACCAAAAGTGTAGTTTCTACCACCTCCTACTGTAGAGACAAAACGGAAGTCACCGATTTGATCATTACCATTTACACCCCATGAAGCACGCAGCTTCAAGAAATTAATGATCGGATTGTTGGTTAAGAACCCTTCTTCGGTCATGACCCAACCTACAGAAACAGATGGGAAGTACCCGAACTTATTGTTTGATCCGAATTTAGAAGAACCGTCAACCCGCATTGTTGCAGATAATAAGTATCGCTGTTTATAATTGTAATTTACCCGGCTCAAATATGAAACGAGTGTTCCGAGGTATTCATAACCCCAGAATGTTTGACTTTCAGCGGGTGTAGAAAAAGAGAGGGAAGCATCATCAATATTGTCAACTGGTATATCCTGGATTCCTCCTCCGATTCCTTCTCCTGCATTTCTTTCGGCCACGATACCTGCTAAAATGCTAAAATCATGATCCCCAACCGTTTTTGAATACGAAACGGTATTCTCCCAAATCCATTTCAAGCCCCTGTTTTGATCTCGGTTATATCTCGTAAGATCAGAACGATTGGTTGCATTGAGGTAGTGAATGGGTGTGAATCCTTCACCGCCCCAGAACGCCAGATCGACACCAAAACTCGTTCTGACTTTTAAGCCATTCAAAACACTTACTTCACCATATACATTGCCGACTACTTTATCACTCCAGCCATGTCCTTGCTGTATGGATAGGGCTGCAACAGGATTGAGCACTTCGGAAGTGACAATATTTGAAATACCATATGGAATAGCATCTTCATTACGTACAACATTGAAGTTTTGAAAAACGTCAGATTCCAGAATCTCAGGATCAGTTTCAAGAATCTTGGTGATTGGATCAATATTAATGGCCCGGCTTAACGGAGAACCAAATTCTGAATTCGTTGATATACCTCTCCCTTTAATTCGGGTATAGGCAAGGGTATTACCAAAAGTGAAATTTTGATTTACTCGATGTGTGGAATTGAACCGCGCTGTTATTCTTTGATATCGGGATTGCGCATCAGAAACAATTCCTTCCTGGTCGAAATATCCAAAAGAGGCGTAATACGAAGACTTTTCACTACCAGCAGAAATGCTCAATTCATGATTCTGGATGGGTGCATCTTCACGAAAAACGGCACTTTGCCAGTCTGTTCCTTCTCCCAGTGCTAATGGGTCCTCAAAGAGGATGTTGCCACCGGATGCAACAGATGACTCATTCATCAATATACCATATTCTGTTGCATTGAGTAACGCCAGTTTTTTCCATGGAGCCTGCTGACCATAGTAATTATTATAATTTACTTCCATCTGGTCTTTTTTTCCTGTTTTTGTTGTAATGAGAATTACCCCATTTGCAGAACGTGCACCATAAATTGAAGCAGAAGCAGCATCCTTAAGGACCTCAATTGATTCGATGTCTCCTTGATTCAGGTAGTCAATTCCACCTCCAACAGGCACTCCGTCCACGACGTACAGTGGTTCGCTGCTGTTAATCGAAGTTGTTCCCCTGATTCTTACCGTTCCTCCTTCCCCGGGCTGTCCAGAGTTTGAGGTAACTCTTACACCGGATGTCCGTCCTTGCAATGATTGTTCAATGCGGACAACTGGCATGTCTTCCAGGTCATCTGATTTTACTTTGGAGATGGAGCCTGTTACAACGCTTTTCTTTTGTGTTCCATATCCGACAACAACGATTTCATCAAGTTCGGCAATGTCTTCTTCCAACACAACCTCAATGATTCGTTGCTGATTTACCGGGACACTTATCGTTGAAAAACCGGTGTAGGAAATCAGGAGAACAGCATTTTCATCTGTAACTTCCAATTCGAATACCCCGTCTATATCAGTAATTGTGCCATTAGATGTGCCTCTTTCCAAAATATTGGCACCGATTACAGGTTCGTTTGCCTGTGCGTCGAAAACTGTTCCACTTATTTTGACCTGTGCATTGGCAATGAGACCATACAGGCTACAAAGCAGAAACAAGAGAATTTGCTTTTGCATCATTCAAGATTTAGTAAAATGAAAGGTGTCTTTTCAGGGACTTTTTAGCATTTGAACGATCCCAGGTGTTAGATGACCACCTGGGATCGTTCAGTATTGACTTTTAGTTTGCTATAAGTATCTTAAGGGTTTGTTGTTTCCCCTCAGTAACGACATTGATCAAGTACAGTCCTGTACCAATATCGCTCATGTCTAATCTATAGTTTAACATTCCAGATTGTAAATCAATGGTTCTGACCAATTGGCCATAAGCATTAAAAATGTTCACTTCTTTTTCGCTGGTGAAATTATCTCCGAAAATGAGGTTTGTTTCAGTTACAACGAGTGTAGGTTGCGCTTTAAAGATTGAATTATCGACATTCAGTTGATTCAATCCGGTTGCCACAGTACAAGTATCACATGTATTCCATTTATAGCACACTGAAAAATCTTCATTGGCAACACTTAAAGAACGATTTGTATATCCGCCATTTGTCACAGTACAAGGATCTCCAGCTGTAAATTCTTCCTGAACAGCCCAACCATCGAGTTGAATTTTGTACTCATATGATCCTGCTACTAACTCAATAGAGCCTGTCCAAACACCATCACCGTCAGCATCTGTCATTGGATTCGAATCACCTGACCAGCCATTAAAGTTTCCAGATATGAATGGTGTAGTAAAGGCTCCTGAATATTCTGTCATGTCGGCATAAAAAGTCACAGTACCTCCAGCGGCTCCTCCGCATTCTGTATCAGTAGTACACAGACCAAAGCAGGTACTAATGACTGCATCTTCAGTAAAAGGTCCCATATGGCGATCATTGAAATTATCCGGATTCGCACAATCCTGACCACCGATATTCTCTTTACAGCTAAAGTCACCGCATGCACCATTTGTAAATGTGTAAAAAGATTCAAATCCGATCGGACGTTCAAATGTAGCTGAGTGCACACCGTCTCCATCACTATCAATGAGTTTAAAGTCTCCTGGATTTCCAAAGTTTCCGCCACCGGCGATGTAAAAACCTTCTTCACTTGGGACTACACTTCCTTGTCCGAGATTTACAGTGATCATGATAGCTTCTCCACAGGCGTAACAGCTATTGTAACAAAAGGTCGGAAGCACTTCGTCTGCAGCGACAAGTAATCGCCTGTTGACATTATTCCCGGATTCGTCGACAATTGTACAGGTTTCATTGCCATTAAATTGTTCTGAAGCGGTCCAGTTATCTAGTGAAAATTTGAATTCGTGCGCTCCAATATCAATTCCTGAGATCATCCCGGTCCAGACACCGTCGCTATCATCATCTGATAAAGGATTTGCGTCACCAGACCAGTTATTAAAAGTACCGCTCACATAAACGGTTGTAAAGGCATTGGAATAGGAATTCATATCAACTGAAAAACTGATCTCTGCAGTCCCGACTGAGCCAGGCTGTGTAACTACATTATCAAAATAGTAAAGGGCTGAATCAGCAAGAGACATGCCAAAATCGAAGAACATTACCAGACCATTAAAGATACCTCCATCTGCTGTTTCAAACGGCGCTTCAATGGAAGGAACTTTGGTATTAAAACACACTTGAGTCCACTGCATCGTGTCAGCAACATCGACTTGTAATATCCAATTTGGCTTATCCCCGTTCTCAAGCTTGAGAGCCAGATTTCCTGGAGAATTGAACCAAACATCCACACAGATATCAGTGTAGTTTGTTAAATCAGTTGTTGGCCCCGGATTTGCCCAGGCTCCTGCCCAGACTTCTGAATTGGCTGGTTTCACAAAATCGGCAACCATTGGACTGGTATTGATTCCTGATGGATCCGGATTTGCAATGATATTGTTTAGCGTACCATCGAGGGTACTGCCAAAGTACTGGAATTGCCTACTGGTTGTATCCGTTTCGAAGTCTAGTATGACTGTTTTGGGAATAACCATCTGGCGAGTGATTATATTATCAAAATAATAAGTGGTTTCTTCTGCAAGTACCTGACCGAAATCAAAGAACACGACAAGGCCATTGAATACACCACCATCCGCCGCTTCAAACGGGGCTTCGATTGAAGGTAATGCCGTGTTGAAACAGATTTGAGTCCATTGCATGGTATCTGTTACATCGACCTGGATAACCCAGTTTGGTTTATCCCCGTTTTCAAGCTTCAGCGCCATGTTTCCTGGAGAGCTGAACCAAACATCTACACATATTTCTGTGTTTACGGTTAAGTCAGTCGTTGGACCGGGGTTTGCCCATGCTCCTGCCCATGATTCTGAACCAGCAGGTTTAACATGATCAGCAACCATTGCACTGGTATTGATTCCCGATGCGTCTGGATTTGCGATGACGTTACTCAAAGTTCCGTCAAGGGTACTTCCGAAGTACTGGAATTGCCTACTTGTGGTATCCGCTTCAAAGTCAAGTATGACAGTTTGCCCATCGAGGCTTGTATAGCTTATAAAAAGGCAAAAAGAGAGGAAAAGTAAAATTTTGTTCATATCTAAATTTGGTTTAGTGATGTGATAAAGTATATGGTCAATTTACTAAAGATTGCGATTACAATTGAAATAACCATATATAAAACTACGACAATACTACGACAAGTCAAAAATCTCTGAAGATCAATTGGTTATATAAATAGAATCGCTAAAAAGTTATTATCCCTGGAAACTTGAAATATACTTTGCAAGGTCATTATCTCTGCTCAAACCCAGCCTTTTTTTCAACCGGTAGCGACCTTTTTCAACACCACGAACTGAAATATTGAGCAGGGATGCAATTTCTTTCGTATTGAGGTTGATCCGCATGAGTGTGCAAAGTCTAAGATCATAATTGGTTAGATCCGGATGTTTTTTAAAGATTTCCTGGATAAAATGGTGATCAACCTGATCAAAATAGACGTTAAATTCTTTCCAGTAATCTTCACTCATTATCTCGCGATCCAGGCGCCGCATTAGCTGTCTGATGCCTTGATTTGGCTCTCTTTGCATTTCTTTCAATTCTTGCTTTACGGTACTCAGGATTTCGTTTTTGTGTGCCATTTGAATAGCAGAAAACATGAGTTTTGAATTCTTTGCCGTTACCTGGTTTTCCAGTTGCACGTTCTGTAACTGGAGAATCTGGCTTTCTGCTTCCAATAATTGTTGTTTATGCGCTGTTTCTCTTCTTTGAAGAACGAAATATGCTAATGAAAAAACAGCCCCTGCAAAAAGCAAAATGGCAAGTAACCTAAACCAAATGGTCTTCCAGAAGGGAGGTCTAACAATAATTTTTATCGAAGCTTCTTGTGACTTGTGCCGCACTTTGAATGTGAAAGTACCCGGGTCCAGATTGGTGTAACTCGCACTATGCAGGCCCAATGAAAGCGTTTGCCATTGGTCATCAAACCCTTCCATTTTATATGAAAACAAGTGCTCCATCGGTCGTGTATAATCAATCGCTGCGAAATCAATCGAAAAAGAATTATCCGTGTAACTGAGGTTGATCTGCGATGCTTCTTCGATTGGTTCCTTAATGATTGGATTGTCATCATCCTTTGATCCTGCAGATATCTCTTTGTTTAAGACTTTAAGCCCTGTAAAAATGATCTGTGG
>Ga0316201_10001165_pt1 | contig 17214 bp, 17 predicted proteins | sample CS6wburrow_MG_FD_204516 | JGI IMG/M metagenome (GOLD analysis project Ga0316201, IMG submission 204516) | Coastal sediment microbial communities from Delaware Bay, Delaware, United States - CS-6 worm burrow | ecosystem: Environmental > Aquatic > Marine > Coastal > Sediment | place: USA... | reverse complement strand
TCCTTCTTTTTAAATCCATTGCAGCCAGTATCGTCATTTGCCAATCCTTGCAACTGACAAAAAACCTGGTGCCCACACTCCTTGTGGGCACCTGGTCACAGAGCGAAAAGGACGGACCTTTTCGTAATTTGGACAATCCATGTCCTTTCCATGGATCTTTCGATCCACACACGATTCCCTTCGTGTACCTAAAGATTAGCTAGTCCTTGCCTATCTTCTTTCTGCTTTACTGTTAACTTGCTGGTGCGTCCTGCACCTTCTGTATTCTCTGTTTGTTACCGGTAACGCACTGATAAATCGGATTATCTATTCGGATTCTGAATCCTTGGAGCCGGCTTTTTTCTGAGAAACCCTGGACTCCTTATCGGGTGTTCCGGTAACGCCCATGCCTAATTTATCAAGAATAGCCACTACTGTCTATAGACTATTATGTATTTAGCCAAAAAAGTATTTAGACTTTTTTGTAAATAGACACTTGTGTATTTAGCCAAAGTTGGCTATAGTATGTTCAACAAGGGACGAAACAGGCATGGAAGACCAAAGTTTCGTTAGCAGAAGGATCTGCGAAAGCACAGGGAAGTGTTGGACCTTGAGGAGCAAGGAAGCATTGGCGGGTGGCGACAGATCCGCAGAGCGGTTCGGGGTATCAAGGAAGATAACCCGAACCGTTTTTTTATGTTCAGGATGAACGGTATGCCGCGGGCGCAGGACGCGCAGGAGCGGCGCCTCCCAAGTTAGCACAGCTTCCTAACGCATGAACAAGGTGAATCCGAAATCCGGTCGGGAAGGTGGCCTGGCCGGGCGCTGTCTCTTGAGAGGAGCCGCGTCTCCTGGCCTCAAACCAGAATATTAAATCAAAAGTCCGCCCGGCCCGGTACGCGAGGGTAGGGGATGACATCACGTATATTGGCCATTCCGGTGATATACGTAATCAAGCGCTCAAAACCCAGTCCAAATCCGGCGTGTGGCACCGTCCCATAACGCCGAAGATCCACATACCAGCTATAGGTCTCTTCATCCATGCCGTGTTCTTTCATACGCTGCTGAAGAACATCCAAGCGTTCTTCGCGCTGTGAACCGCCAATTATTTCTCCAATACCAGGCGCCAGGACATCCATGGCGGCCACGGTTCTGCCGTCATCGCTCAGCCGCATATAAAAGGCTTTGATTTCGGTTGGATAGTTTTTGACAACCACCGGGGCATTAAAGTGTTTTTCAGTTAAGAAGCGTTCGTGCTCGGTTTGAAGATCCAGGCCCCATTCCGGTTTGAATTCGAATTTCTTGCCTGAATGTTTAAGGATATCAATGGCATCCGCATAGTCCACACGGACAAACGGAGCGTCGATTAGTGTCTCCAGACGTGTCACTGCTGTCGGTTCGATGCGCTTTGCGAAAAATGACATGTCTTCGGGGCACTCATCAAGAACTGCCTTAAAGACGTATTTAAGGAAGTCCTCTGCAAGATCTGCGAGGTCGTCAAGGTCAGCAAAGGCGATTTCCGGTTCTATCATCCAGAACTCGGCCAAATGCCGTGATGTGTTGGAATTCTCCGCACGAAAAGTCGGGCCAAACGTATAGACATTCGATAACGCGAGGCAATAGCCTTCGACGTTAAGTTGTCCGGAAACGGTGAGAAAGGTCTCTCGCCCGAAAAAATCCTTCTCAAAATCAATGTCACCTTTGTCATCGCGCGGCAGGTTGGCTAAATCAAGCGTACTTACGCGGAACATATCTCCCGCACCCTCCGCATCAGAGGCGGTGATGATGGGTGTATTGACCCAGTAAAAACCATTCTCGTGAAAATAACGATGTATGGCCTGCGCAGCGACATGCCGCACCCTTGTTATTGCACTGAAGGTATTTGTGCGTGGACGCAGATGAGCGACCTCGCGCAGAAATTCGAAACTATGCTGTTTTGGTTGGATAGGGTAGGTGTCCGGGTCTTCAACCCAGCCTGCAACCTCCACACCGGTGGCCTGTATTTCAAACCTTTGGCCCCGACCCATGGATTCAACCAGTTCGCCTGTGCAGATGACAGAACACCCACTGGTGAGTTTCTGTATTTCCTTACTATAATTAGGGAGGTCCGCCGGAGCGACAACCTGGATGGCGTCAAAACAGGATCCGTCGTGGACTGAAATGAAAGAGAATCCGGCCTTGGAGTCCCTGCGGGTGCGAACCCAGCCCTGAACGCTGACTATTGTGCCTGTCGGAATCTTTCCGCCAAGCGCCTTATTGATACTAACCGCTGACATGATGTTATGGTTGATCTCTTATGATTTGGCCCAAGATAATAAATCACCCGGAGCGGTGCGCACAGTCTTTTAGGGCGCTAAGCTGAAATTTTCAATAATGGTATCGAATTTATGAGTATCCAGTTAACCGATCTTGCCGCACAGCGTGTGCAGCAGTTTCTTGAAAAAGAGAAAGGTGTCGCTCTTCGTCTGGGCGTCAGGAAGACCGGATGTTCCGGCTGGGCCTACGAGGTAAATATAACTTCGGAGTTGGGAGATGACGACCAGGTTTTCGAAGACAAGGGAATCAAGATTGTTGTAAATAATGAAAGTCTGCCATATTTGAAAGGCTCTAAAATCGACTTTATTCAAAGTGGTTTGAACAGGACTTTTCAGTTTGACAACCCCAACGCGACCGATGAATGCGGTTGTGGAGAGAGCTTCACGATATCCTGATCACTGCCTGATACGACAATCGGGCTGTTGATTAGCCGACAAACCTTGCCAGTCTCAACACGACACTGATATAATCCGCCGGCTCTGCAAATGGCAGAGAAATCATCCTTGCTTCACGCGCCCAATGGTTGGGTTGGCGGAGGCTTTTGAAAGTCCCGACACATTATAATGAGTTCGTATCGGGTCTTTAAAACCCAAAGGGAGTTAGAAAATTATGCGTCACTATGAAATCTGTTTCCTGGTCCACCCGGACCAGAGCGAGCAGGTTCCGGCCATGCTGGAACGCTATCGCAATATGATCGAAGAGAAAAATGGCAGTATTCACCGGTTGGAAGACTGGGGCCGGCGGCAACTGGCATATCCTATCGCCAAGCTGCATAAAGCTCATTACGTCTTGATGAATATTGAATGCGATGACCAGACACTCAAAGAGTTGGAAGGTGCATTCAAGTTCAACGATGCCGTATTGCGCCATCTGACCATTCGCAGGCAAAGCGCCGTGGTTGAGCAGTCCGAGATGCTCAAGGCAAAAGAAGAAAAAGATCGATCAAGCCGTGATCACAGCGACCGCCGTCGCGCCGACTCGCAAGAGAAAACGGTTGAACCTGACAGCGATGATGACGATGAAAATGCCGAAGCTGATGAAACAGCCGAAGCTGATGCCGAGTCTGTGAGAGATGATTCGGGTGATGATGAAACCAGAACTGAGGCGGGAGAATAATCATGGCACGTCAACAATTTCGTCGTAGAAAGTTTTGCCGTTTCACGGCTGAGAACGTTACCGAGATCGATTACAAGGATCTCAATACTCTGAAACAGTATGTCGGTGAGTCAGGCAAGATTGTGCCTAGTCGCATAACCGGTACCAAGGCGAAGTATCAGCGCCAGCTGGCCACGGCCGTAAAGCGGGCGCGTTTCCTGTCTTTGCTTCCGTATACCGATAACCAGTAACCACCCGGGAGAATTGAAATGGAACTTATCCTGCTTGAAAAAATACAGAACCTGGGTGACCTGGGTGACCTGGTAAAAGTAAAGGCCGGTTTCGGCCGTAATTACCTCGTGCCGCAAGGCAAGGCCGCACTTGCGACCAAAGAGAACATAGAGCAATTCAAGGCACGCAGGGCGGAACTGGAAGCTGCAGCGAAAGACAAGCTTGGACAGGCGATGGCTCGTCAGTCCGGTCTCGCAGATGTTTCGGTTGAAATTACAGCCAACGCCAGTGAAGAAGGCAATTTGTACGGCTCCATCGGTCCACGTGAGATTTCAGCGGCACTCACAGACATTGGCCATGAAGTGAACAAGAGCGAAGTCATCATGGGCGAGGGTCCGATCAGAATGGTCGGTGAGTACGACGTAGTGTTGCACCTGCATACCGATGTTGAGACTACCGTAAAGGTCGTCGTAACTGCGGAGTAGCTTTTATAAAATTGCCATGGCAGATAGCCAGGGCATTTATGCTATGCTGAACTGCGAATCGTCCAAAGATGGTTCGCAGTTTTTTTTGTTCCGTTAAATAAATAAGACCCTTACATGGCTACACCCAAACTCTCGATCGTCGAATCTCCAAAAGTACCACCTCACTCAATGGAAGCTGAGCAGTCGGTGCTTGGGGGACTCATGTTGAGTGCGACTGCGTGGGATCAGGTAGCTGATAAAATCACCGAAGCAGATTTCTACCGGGAAGACCACCGTTTGATTTTTCGGGCGATACACGATTTGCATGAGGCCAACCGCCCATGCGATGCCGTGACGGTCAGTGAATGGTTTGAGTCACACGGAAAAGTCGACCAGGTCGATGGCGGCAACTATATCTCTCAACTCGCGAATAATACGCCGAGCGCCGCCAATGTTGGCGCTTACGCAGATATTGTGCGTGAAAAGAGCATACTCCGCAGTCTAATTGACGTTGGCGCGGCTATAACCTCCAGTGCATTTTCCTCCGATGGAAGGGAGACCAAGAGCTTGCTCGAAGAAGCTGAGCGGCTCGTGTTTGCAATTGCGGACAAGGGCTCACGAGGGGGCTCGGGATACGTGTCGGTGCAGGAAAGTCTCAAGGAGGCGATGGAGAAAATTGAGGAGCTGAACGCATTTGAAGGCGATATCACCGGTATTCCGACCGGTTACCTTGATTTCGATCGTCTCACAGCCGGTCTTCAGCCTTCAGACCTGATCGTTGTCGCCGGCCGGCCGGCCATGGGCAAAACCACTTTTGCGATGAATGTTGCAGAGCATGCGGCGATCAAACACGGTAAGTCGGTGGCCGTTTTCAGTATGGAGATGGCGTCTCTGCAACTCGTCATGCGGATGTTTTCATCGGTGGGCCAAATTGATCAGAACCGGATACGTACCGGTACTCTGGAGGACATGGACTGGCCGAAACTCACCTCAGCCATGAACCTGCTGCACAAGAGCAAGATTTTTATCGATGATACGCCGGCCCTGTCACCAGCCGAGTTGCGCGCCAGGGCTCGCAGGCTGAAGCGGGAACACGACATCGATCTGATCGTGGTCGATTATCTCCAGTTGATGTCGGTACCTGATAGCCGTGAAAATCGCGCGACTGAAATTGCTGAGATATCACGCTCGTTGAAAACGATTGCCAAGGAGTTGAATGTTCCGGTAATCGCCCTTTCCCAGCTCAACCGTGCACTCGAACAACGTCCAAACAAACGGCCGTTGATGGCAGACCTGAGGGAGTCGGGCGCCATTGAGCAGGATGCGGACCTGATTGTCTTTATCTACCGCGATGAAGTCTATAACAAGGAAACCGGTGAGAAAGGCAAGGCCGAGATAATCATTGGTAAACACCGCAACGGGTCGACCGGCACAGTTCACCTCGCGTTCCAGGGACCGTGGCTACGGTTTGTAAACCTGGCGCCGGAAAGCGCCTATCAATCCAGTTACCACTGACAAGCGCGTAAGCGTTTAGTCTTTTCTCAGCCCTCGTCTTCGGTCAGTTCGTATTTTCGAAGATAGCCACGTAACTGGTGGTAGGTCATACCAAGGAATTCGGCGGTTTTTTTCTGGTTAAATCGGCATAATTCCATTGCGTTTTTAATGCGGTACTTTTCCTCTTCCTGAATGACCCCTTTAAAATCATAAGGCTCATGTGGCAATGTCGATCGTTCGGGGTTTTCCTCGTTGGATGTCCCGAGTGGCCGCCAGGGCGACTCGAATGGATCAAAGATGATTTCGGCAATCGGGCCGTCGTCATCCTGGCAGTTATAAACGGCACGTTCAACGACGTTTTTCAATTCGCGTACATTGCCTGGCCAATCGTATGCTGAAAGTGATTTTCGAGCTTTTTCGCTGAAGCCGTTAAAAACATCCTTGCCCAGCTCTCCCGCCATTTTTACTGCAAAATGATTCGCCAGCGTCATGATATCGCCGGGGCGTTCCCGCAGAGGCGGCAGGGTAATAACGTCGAAAGCCAGTCTGTCCAGCAGGTCTGCCCGAAATTTTCCCTTTTCGGCGAGGCCTGGAAGATCTTCATTTGTCGCGCCGATGATTCTTACACTGGTGCGAATGGTCTCACTGCCTCCTACCCTTTCAAATTCGCCATATTCAATGACCCGCAAAATCTTTTCCTGGACGCCGGAAGAAGTGCTCGAAAGCTCATCCAGAAACAGGCTGCCTTCATTGGCTAATTCAAAACGGCCCATCCTGCGTTTGGTCGCCCCGGTGAATGAACCAGCCTCATGTCCGAACAGCTCGGTTTCGAGCAGGGACTCTGCGAGCGCAGCACAATTCATTTTGACAAACGGAAAGTCCCAGCGTCCTGAGAGGAAATGAATACGGGCTGCGATCAACTCCTTGCCGGTGCCCCGTTCTCCGATCACCAGCACCGGACGATTCAGCGGGGCAACGCGGGAAACGTGCTCGAGCACCTCCAGGAATGCCGGCGATTCGCCGATGAGTTGTTGATCCTGGGGTTTTCGCATTAGGGTTAACCTCTGCCTGATGTGGGTGCTGACCGGAGACCATTGTAAATAATCTCTCTATTTTTGTCTCTGGGCTGGAGGTCATGCCCCCAATCTGCTACAAGGTCTCTGTCAATGATGGAGCACGGCGTGGCAAAAAACAAAACATCTTTTTATTGCACAGATTGCGGAAGTGAATTATCCAAGTGGGCCGGTCAATGTCCCGACTGTAAGGCCTGGAATACCGTGAAGGAGTTCCGCCAGGCAGCTGTTACGGGTGTTTCCCGCAAAATTGGTTACGCGGGGCCCGGCAACCAGCAGGTAACGGAACTCGCGGCAGTGTCCGATCAAAAAGTTTCAAGGATCGAAATTGGCATCAATGAGCTAGACAGGGTGCTGGGCGGCGGTGTAGTGCCGGGCTCCGTGATACTCATCGGTGGCGATCCTGGCATTGGCAAGTCCACGCTGTTGCTACAGGTGCTGGCGCGCCTGATGGTTCCATTGAAATGTCTTTATGTCAGCGGTGAAGAGTCCCTGCAGCAAATCAATATGCGCGCCAGTCGGCTGAATCTGGACGTTGCTGCCTTGCGTTGCCTCACTGAAACAAGCGTCGAGCAAATACTGGCCGTCGCGCAACAGGAGAGACCGGAACTCGTGGTCGTTGATTCGATCCAGACGCTCCACTCCGAACAGGTGGAATCCGCACCCGGTTCCGTGTCGCAGGTCAGGGAGTCTGCGGCAGGCCTGGTTCGTTACGCCAAGCAGATGAATTGCGCCATGGTGCTGATCGGGCATGTCACCAAGGACGGCGCCCTTGCCGGCCCAAGAATACTGGAACACATGGTCGACGCCGTGCTTTATTTTCAAAGCGATGAAGGAAGCCGTTACCGGGTTATCCGGGCATTTAAAAACCGTTTTGGTGCGGTTAACGAACTCGGTGTATTTGCCATGACCGGTCTCGGCCTTAAGGAGGTCAGCAACCCGTCGGCAATTTTTTTGTCCGGTCATTCAGAGACCGCTGCGGGCAGCGTTATTACCGTGATCAGGGAAGGCACCCGGCCAATGCTGCTCGAATTACAGGCACTGGTGGATGAGAGCCACCTGGCCAACCCGAGAAGGGTCACCATCGGCCTCGATCACAGCCGCCTGGCAATGTTACTGGCGGTGCTTCACCGTCACGGTGGTATAAGCCTTGGTGATCAGGATGTATTTGCCAACGTGGTGGGTGGCATGAAAATAACCGAGACAGGATCAGACCTGCCCCTGTTGCTGGCAGTTCTTTCAAGTTTCCGCGACCGTGTACTACCGGGTAAAACTGTGGTGTTTGGCGAGGTTGGCCTGTCAGGCGAGGTTAGGCCGGTGTACAACGGTGAAGAACGCTTGAAGGAGGCCTTCAACCTGGGTTTCAAACATGCAATTATTCCAAAGGCCAACCAACCAAGACGGGTAATCGAAGGTATGAGCATCAATGCCGTTGCAAACCTCGGGGAGGCGATTTCTGCCGCATTCTGATCAAGCCTGGTAGACGCGCCGCGACGAAGCACTACGCAGGCCAATCCACTGTTTGAATAACTGGTGCAGCGGTTTTTCGAGAAAAATATAGTGAAGCACGCTGTAGCCCAGGATAGCTGCCATCAGTAAAAAGTAAGCGGCGATTACCAAAATGTCCGGCCAGGAAGCAATAAACCGGTTGAATCCTGTATTCCAGACCATAGTCAGGATCAGGACATGGCTAAGGTAAATAGCGTAAGACGCGCCACCAGTGATTGCGCTGAACCGGGGCGGTGTTCTCATTCCAATCGCAGCGGGCGGGTCCATCTCTTTGAGCTCGTCACCTTTATTTTGTTGTTTGGCCAGCTTTGTCCTTTCCATTCGAACCAGGCCAGCCAGTATCATTGCAGCTGGAAGGCCGTAAATAAAAACCCTTGGCACGACGTGGAAGCCCTGTTCGATCAGGCCGGAATACAGGGCTTCGTTTACCCAACCACCCGCGAGGAACAAACATGTGCCTGCCAGTAACCAACTCAGCCCCGGCCCAGACGGGATTTTGGTGACCCGCCAGGCCACCAGGGCGCCGCCAAAAAACTCCAGAAGAAAAGGTGAAGTCAGAAACTGTGACCAGAAAGCCAGGTAGTAAATTTTTTCGGGGCTGAAACTCTCTGCGACAAAATGATGGTAGAGGTTGTAAAAAAGTAACAGAAGAAAAGCCAGTGTGATAACACCGTACCTATTACGGGGATTGGAAAGCAGGATGAGTGCGCTGAAAAGAAAATAGAAATAAAGTTCGAAGGACAGTGTCCAGGTAATTTCCAGCAGGACATGATTCAGAGATTGCGGCCACAGAAAGAAGGATTTCAACAAGTTTGATTCGCTGAAGTGCTCGGGTCTGAAGAAGCCGAAAATGACAACAGCCAACACGAAAAAAGGCCAGTATCCCGAAAATATTCTCGCCAGCCTGCGCCGGGCGAAGTCAAAACCAGCGGCGGGACCGGAATGGCCTGCCGATGTGTGCGCCATGATAAAGCCGCTTATTACAAAAAAAATGTCGACACCGGCAAAGCCAAGGGATTCGCCCGCGCTGAAAACGGCCTGGAAAACAGAACCATTCGCCGGCAGACCCGCTGCGCTGTGATAAAGAACAACCAGCATGGCCGCTACAAAGCGAAGGAACTGGATGTTATAGAGCATTTATCAGCTATTCCGTTCCCGGTCTGATTTGATCAGCACCTTGTTGACGACGTTATCCCGGATATCAACGATGGTCATAATGTGTGGTCCGATTTTTATGCTGCACTTGCCATCCGGAATGGCTTCAAGTTCTTCGATCAGCAGACCGCCAAGGGTATGCGCCTCGTCGAACGGCAAATTCCAGTTAAGGCGGCGGTTCAGCGTGCGTAAACTGGTGGAGCCGTCAACCAGGTAACTGCCGTCATCCAGGCGTCTCATGGTGCGAACCCGCCCGCGGCCCTCGGATGTGAATTCGCCGACAATCTCTTCCAGGATGTCATCCAGTGTTACCAGGCCCTGGATATCACCGTATTCATCAACCACCAATGCCATGCGTCTTTCATTACCCTGGAATTCGAGTAACTGCCGGGTCAGTGAGGTGCCCTCGGGAACAAAATATGGACGTCGCACGGAACGCTGCAGGTCAGCAAATTCGAGCCCACCCACCGAGAGCTTCGAAATAATGCTGCGAATGTGAAGCAGGCCGACGACGTTATCCACACTCTCGCGATAGACGGGCAGACGCGTGTAAACGGTCTGTGCCAACTGGCTCAATATGTCGTCCCATTCATCATCGAGATCAATACCGACGATATCGCCACGCGGAACCATGACGTCATCCACCGATGCATGTTCGAGATCCAGGATATTGACGAGCATGCGCTGATGGTCATCGGAAATATGCCCGCCCTCGGTAAACAATGTTTTCAACTCGTCACGATCCAGGCGCTCAAGCGCCACGACATCGGTTTTGACTCCAAACGGCTTTAGCAGCAGATTTGCAAACCCGTTAACCAGCCAGACAACGGGGTTCAGTACTTTGAGAAGACCTACCAGTACAAAAGACGCCGGAAACGCGACCCTTTCCGGGTGCAGCGCGGCAAGAGTTTTTGGTGCGACCTCGGCAAAGATCAGCACGACGACCGTCATGACCAGCGTTGATATCCAGATTCCATTGTCACCGAACTGGCGCATCGCAATCACGGTGGCGATGGATGCCGCCAGGATATTGACCATATTATTGCCAAGCAGGATCAGACCGATCAGGCGGTCGGGTCTGTTAAGCAGTTTTTGCGCAAGACGCGCACCGCGGTGTCCGCTATTGGCCAGGTGCTTCAGACGATAACGGTTGATAGCCATCAAGCCGGTTTCAGAACTCGAAAAAAAGCCGGAAAGTATGATCAAAATGAACAGTGCAGTATAGAGACTGCCTAGCGGGATATCGTCCAAATCAGTTAATTGTTCCTGTTAAACCCGGTTTAAGTCAGCCCTGCAGATGCCAACTGCGTTCGAGCAGTATTTCCAATACCAGCTTGCTTCCAAAGTAGGATAGCAGTAATAGCGCTATACCTGCGAGTGTCATGCGAACGGCGACGGCACCGCGCCAGCCGCGTTTCCAGCGGCCCCATAATAACAGGGCAAATACCAACCAGGCGAAAATGGACAGGATTGTCTTGTGCGCCAGATGCTGACCAAACAGGTCGTCAACGTAAACCAGGCCGGTGGCAAGTGCAACTGTCAATACGGCTAACCCGATCCTGATCAGGTGAAACAGCAACGCTTCCAGTGTTTCCAAAGCAGGCAGGGTCTGCACCAGTTTGTTAAAACTGTGGCGACGCAACAGGTGGTCGATCACGGCGATAAAAACCGCGTATACCCCCGCTACGCTCAGCACGCCAAAGGCAATGACCGAAGCAAAAATATGTGCTGTCGTATGAGCCGTTGTGTGACTGATTTCAATGGCTGGTGCTGTCAGTGTGCCCTCTGCGATGAGTATGAGCACCGAGAGTGGCAACGCTACCAGGCTTGCATCAAAAAGGCTGTTGCGCAATGGAAACGTTACCAGGGGTATGCCAACCGTCACCAGCGCGCATAATGACAATATATTCAATACACTGACTTGTGGTGACGTTGGAACCACCCAGTGCTGGCTTTGGGCCCAGGTATGCAAAATCAAACCACACAACGTGATGCCGGCAGCCAGCGCCCGTTTAGTCCGGGACCCTTCGGCGACTGCGACATACAGGAGGATTACGGCGACCAGGTAGCAGGCGGCTGTTAACAGTAAAATTTTGTCATGCATGGCGAATTCTATGCCGATTGGAGATTATCAGCCGCTATAATACCCGACTGCTGAATAATGGAGTAACTAATGTTTGATAACCTGAGCCAAAGATTGACCCAAACCATGCAAAAACTGCGTGGCAAGGGGCGTTTGACAGAAGACAGCATCAGGGAAACCCTGCGTGACGTCCGGATTGCTTTACTGGAAGCCGATGTGGCATTGCCGGTCGTGCAATCGTTCATCAGCCACGTCAGGGAGCGCGCCCTGGGCCAGGAGGTTATCAAAAGTCTGCAACCGGGACAGGCACTGGTCAAAATCGTCCATGACGAGCTGGTCCAGGTCATGGGGGAGGAGAACGAGGCGCTCGATCTCAAGGCCAGTCCACCGGTCGTTGTCCTGCTGGCGGGTTTGCAGGGCTCAGGCAAGACCACCACCACGGCAAAACTTGCAAAGCACCTCAGGGAGCAACTCAAAAAGAAAGTCATGGTAGTCAGCTGTGATGTCTATCGCCCGGCGGCTATCGATCAGTTAAAGACGCTGGCCAGCCAGGTCGGTGTTCTGTTTCACCCATCATCTGTGACCGATAAGCCGGTCGACATTGCCAGGCAGGCTCTGGATGAGGCGAAAAAGCAGTTTGCCGACGTGTTGTTGGTGGATACCGCAGGTCGTTTGCATATCGACGACGACATGATGGAGGAAATCAGCCGCTTGCACTCCGCTGTCAATCCGCATGAAACGTTATTCGTGGTGGATAGCATGACAGGCCAGGATGCGGCCAATACCGCACGGGCGTTTAACGAGGCACTGGCGCTTACCGGCGTTATCCTCACCAAGACGGATGGTGATGCCCGTGGCGGTGCGGCTTTGTCGGTCAGGCAGATTACAGGAAAACCGATCAAGTTTGTCGGCACCGGTGAAAAAACAGATGCGCTCCAGCCATTTCACCCCGAACGTGTTGCCTCGCGCATCCTGGGTATGGGGGACGTCTTGTCACTGGTCGAGGATGTTCAGCGACACGTCGATCAGGACAAGGCAGAGAAGCTTGCGAAAAAGATCAAGAAGGGCAGGGGCTTTGACCTGGAAGATTTCCGCAGCCAACTGGAGCAGATGCAGAACATGGGTGGTTTGGGCAACCTCGTGGACAAAATGCCGGGAATGAGCGAGTTGCCGGACCAGGTCAAGAATCGTGTCAATGACGGGCAGACCACCAGCATGATAGCAATCATCAACTCCATGACACCACAGGAACGAAGTTTTCCGGATGTGATCCGTGGTTCACGCAAAAAGAGAATTGCATCGGGCTCCGGTACTCAAATCCAGGATGTCAACCGCATGCTCAAACAGTTTTCACAGATGCAGAGAATGATGAAAAAATTTGGCAAGGGTGGCATGAAGGGCATGATGCGCAAATTGTCCAGCCTCAAGGGCCAGATGCCGCCGGGCAGGTTTTCCTGAAAACGTGACTGATCAATGGTCCGCTCCGACAGACGCAACTTTCTAAAGGGTGGCCTGCTCGTGGCGGGCGGGCTGGGTCTGGGTATAACAGCCTGGTCACAATTGTCCCGGCATAACAAGGCTCCCGGTATAGAGCCTTCGCTGGGTCCGCTTGGCGTGGTAAATGACCAGACGACCGGTCTGCCGTTATTGAAACTGCCGCAAGGGTTTCGTTACCACAGTTTTGCCTGGGCCGGTGAAACTCTCGCCGATGGTTTTCCCTCTCCCGGGGCCTGTGATGGTATGGGTGTGGTAGAGGACAGCAAAGGCATCGTCACGATGATCCGCAATCACGAATTGCGGGGTTCAAGCGGAGCTATTGGAAACCCTGATAATGCATGGGATGTTACCGGGGGCGGAACCTCCACGCTCAGGTTCGACACCGGTAAGGAAAGGCTGGTGGATTCCAGGATCAGCCTGGGGGGCACTCTCAACAATTGTGCGGGCGGTGTCACACCCTGGGGCACATGGTTGTCCTGTGAGGAAGCGCCTTTTACACCCGCCTTGAAGCATTTGGGCGGTGATCTCAGGCAAAGGCTGTGGCGTTTGAAGAACGCAAAAAAATCTCACGGATATGTCTTCGAGGTTCATCCGGAGGGCGATCCTGATCCGCAACCGATCATGGCAATGGGCCAGTTTTACCACGAAGCAGCGTCTGTTGACCCTGCAAGCGGCGTCGTCTACATGACCGAAGACGCCAAGCCGGATGCTGGTTTTTATCGTTATCTGCCTGACGTTCAGGGAGATTTACATGCGGGCGGAAAGTTGCAAATGCTAAGAGTCCCGGCATTCAGGGAGTTGAAATACGCCGTTCAACTGAATATCCCGATGGCATTCGATTGGGTGGACATTCCCGACCCCGGCCAAGGCCACACGCCAGGAACACATGACGGTGCGGGCGTGGTCACACAGGGGATTACCCGGGGAGGCACTGCATTCGTCTCGCTCGAGGGTTGTAGCTTCCACGGGGGTTCCATCTATTTCACGTCAAAGGCGGGTGGGGCGGCCCGTGCCGGGCAGGTATTCCGCCTGGATATTCAAAAAGGTACGCTGGAGTTAATTTTTGAAGCTACTGAGCAAGACAGCTTCACCGGTCATGACAATATCACCATGAGCCCGCGGGGTAGCCTGGTGATCTGTGAGGATCGTCATGGTGCGTTCACAAGAGCCCAATACATTGCAGGGTTGAACGATGAGTCAGGCCTGTTTGCATTCTGTCAGACCAACCCGCAACTGGATGCCGGGTATGCCGGTCATGACCTGCGCAAGACAGCGCTGCAAAGCGAATGGGCCGGCGCCTGTTTTTCCGCCGATGGACAATGGATGTTTGCCAACCTTTACAACCCGGGTGTGACCATTGCGATTACCGGACCGTGGCAAAAAGGGTCTGTTTGAAAAAAAACACAAGCTGTTGTTTTCTTTTGCTTCAAACATGGTTAAAATACTCTGTTTCGTGGAGCCGGGCGAGCGATTTGCGCGCGTGGCCGGTAACATTCACTGGTTTTTTACCTGGATTGACGTGACGTCTACAGGAAAACCTGGCCATTAACTTGGTTTTAGCAAAAGGTTATAAGGAATGGTAAAGATTCGATTGGCGCGCGGTGGCGCTAAAAAGCGGCCTTTCTACCACATCGTGGTAGCTGACGCCCGCAGCAAGCGTGATGGACGTCGTATTGAACGGATCGGGTTTTTTAACCCGCTGGCCCGTGGCCAGGAAGAACGTTTGCGGCTGGATCTGGAACGTGTTGATTACTGGACAGGGGTCGGTGCACAGCTTAGCGAACGTGTGCAGCACCTGGTCTCACAAGCCCGGAGCAGTGCTGCTGCCTGAATGGCTTGTGACTGATGTCGCGGAGTTCGTGTGAATAGCGCGCACAAAGATATCGCGCTGGGTTACGTTTCCGCAGTTCACGGCATCAAGGGTTGGGTCAAGATTCATTCCTGGACGCGGCCCATGGAAGCGATTCTTCAATACCAGCCATGGTTGCTGGGAGAGGATAAAAAGCCTGTCAAGATTGTTGATGGGCGTAAACAGGGTAAAGGGCTGGCCGCCTTGTTACCTGGTTATCAGGACCGGGAGCACGCAGTCAGCCTGGTGGGATTGCAGATTTTTGTAAGGCGCGATCAGTTGCCTGCAACATCCGCAAATGAATATTACTGGTCTGATCTGGAAGGACTGGAAGTTAAAACCACCAACGGCGATTTGCTGGGCCGGGTAGACCGGCTGATGGAAACCGGCGCCAATGACGTATTGGTGATCCGCGGAGACCGTGAGCATCTCGTCCCTTTTATCCAGGGGCAGTACGTAAAACGTGTTGACCTCAAAACGGGAGTGATAGAAGTCGACTGGGATCCCGAGTTTTAGGGGTGTAACGGTACATATCATGCATATTGACGTGATAACACTGTTTCCCGAGTCGCTGGAAGGATTGGCCGGGCTGGGTGTAACAGGCCGCGCTATCCGGGAAGGCCGGGTGACGTTAAGAACCTGGAATCCCCGTGATTTTGCGTCTGACAGGCACCGGACAGTGGATGACCGTCCTTATGGCGGTGGTCCGGGAATGGTCATGGCCGTTGAGCCACTGGGTACTACCATAGCTGCAGCGCGAAAAGAGCAGCCCGGTGGAACCCGGGTCAGCCTGATGAGTCCGCAAGGCCGCAAACTGGACCAGTCGGGCGTAGAAGAGTTAGCCGGCAGGGAAGGGTTGATTCTTGTTTGCGGGCGATATGAAGGGATCGATGAAAGGCTGATTGAGTCTGATATCGATGAACAATGGTCGATTGGTGATTATGTCATCAGCGGCGGAGAATTAGCTGCAGCTGTTCTGATCGATGCGGTATCCCGGCTTTTACCGGGCGTATTGGGACACGAACAGTCGGCAGTGGAAGATTCATTTGTGGGTGGCCTTTTGGACCATCCACATTACACCCGGCCCGAAGTGGCGGGTGGAAAAGCAGTACCGGAAGTGCTGTTGTCAGGCGACCATGAGGCAATCCGCCGCTGGCGCAGGAAGCAGGCGCTGGGAAGGACCTGGCAACTGAGGCCGGACCTGTTGGAAAACAGGAAAATGGATGAAGAGGCGGAAACTCTGTTAGAAGAATTCCGTCACGAATTGGGAATAGATTGATCAAGGCCGGAGACGGCTTACATTGAAAGGACAGAACGATGAATATCATTGAGCAAATCAACGCAGAGCAAGTGACCCGCGAGTTACCGAAATTCAGCCCCGGTGATACCGTCGTTGTCAGCGTTAAAGTCAAGGAAGGTGACCGCGAACGTCTGCAGGCCTTTGAGGGTGTGGTAATTGCCAAAAAGAACCGCGGACTGAATTCAGCATTTACCGTCCGTAAGATCTCTCACGGGACTGGAGTTGAGCGTGTTTTCCAGACTAACAGCCCCCTGATTGACTCCCTCAAGGTAAAACGCCGCGGTGCTGTTCGTCGCGCCAAGCTGTATTACCTGCGCGATCTGGAAGGCAAGGCTTCACGTATCAAGGAAAAGCTGAGCTGATAAAGACGCAGCAATCTTTTAAAAGCCCGCAATGCGGGCTTTTTTTTGTCCGGCATTTATGCCGGTCATCCTTGAAAGACGCTCAGTAGGCCTTATTTTGGGCAGTAGCTTTTAACTTACCGGAAATGACTATGACCGAAACAGCCAAATCGACCAAAACCAAGAAAACCAGGACCAAGGTAAGCAAGACTGAAAAACACGAATTTCAAGCCGAGGTGCGTGAAGTCCTGAACCTGATGATTCATTCGTTGTATTCCAACCGCGAAATATTTTTGCGTGAGTTGATTTCAAATGCATCGGATGCCTGTGACAAACTAAGATTTCAAGCATTACAGGACGCCGACCTGCTTGGCGGCGATGCCGAATTGCGAATTCAGGTTGACGTTGATGAAGAAGCGGGCTCTGTGACTGTCCGTGACAACGGTATCGGCATGTCGAAGCAGGATGTGGTTGAGAATATCGGCACGATCGCACGTTCCGGAACACGTAAGTTCCTTGAAAATATTTCCGAAGACAAGGAGTTCGATGCCAACCTGATCGGCCAGTTCGGTGTTGGCTTTTACTCTTCATTCATCGTTGCGGACAAGGTTAGCCTGATGACGCGGGCCGCAGGCAGCGATGTCTCGGAAGGCGTTCGCTGGGAATCTGATGGAACCGGTGAATACACCATTTCACAGCTAGACCTGCCCAGCCAGGGTACCGAAGTCACCCTGCACTTACGTGAGGATGCCAGGGAGTTCCTGTCAGGGTGGAAAATCCGTTCACTGATTCAAAAGTATTCCGATCACATCGGCTTCCCCATTTACA
>Ga0316201_10001164_pt1 | contig 17221 bp, 12 predicted proteins | sample CS6wburrow_MG_FD_204516 | JGI IMG/M metagenome (GOLD analysis project Ga0316201, IMG submission 204516) | Coastal sediment microbial communities from Delaware Bay, Delaware, United States - CS-6 worm burrow | ecosystem: Environmental > Aquatic > Marine > Coastal > Sediment | place: USA... | reverse complement strand
AGCTACGCTGACAGCGTCTTCGAGGGCATGACCCTGTGTGCCGGCATAATCGGCGCACGCCAGGGCTTTCTCTACCTGCGCGGTGAATACCGTTACCTGCTCGAATCCCTGGAACGCGTGCTGCAACAACGTCGCGACCAGGGCCTGCTCGGTCAATGCATACTCGGCAAGGAGGGTTTCGACTTCGACATCGAGATCCACCTGGGGGCCGGCGCCTATATCTGCGGTGAGGAATCCTCCCTGATCGAGTCGCTGGAAGGCAAGCGCGGCATCCCGCGCAAACGCCCGCCCTTCCCGGTCACCAACGGCTACCTCGACCAGCCGACTGTCGTCAACAATGTCGAGACCTTCATGGCCGCTGCAAAAATAGCCGCGCTGGGCAGCGACTGGTTCCGTGGTGCCGGGACAGAGGAGTCGTCCGGCACCAAGCTGCTCAGCATCAGCGGCGACTGCGCGCACCCCGGCATCTACGAATACCCGTTCGGCGTGACCATCAAGCAGATCCTCGAGGACTGCGGCGCCGTCAATACACAGGCGGTGCAGATTGCAGGTGCTGCCGGTACCACACTGCCGGCGGCGGATGCAGAACGCTGTATCGCGTTTGAAGACCTGTCGACCGCTGGCTCGTTCATGGTGTTCAACAACGATCGCAACCTGCTCGATACGGTACAGAATTTTGCGCACTTCTTTGTGCACGAGAGTTGCGGGTTCTGCACCCCCTGCCGTGTCGGCAGTTCGCTGCTGAAAGACCTGGTCGACAAGCTCGTCAACGGTCACGCCACGCAGTACGATGTCGACGAAATGAGAAAGATCGGGGCACTGATGCGACAGACCAGCCACTGCGGTCTTGGCAGCACTGCCCCCGGACCGGTACTGGACTTACTGGAGCGGTTTCCGCAGCTGGTCGAGGAGCGGCTTGCCCACAGCGGCTATGAACCGGCCTTCGACCTGGATGCTGCCCTGCAGGAAGCACGCGATATCACAGGGCGGGATGACGCCGGCGCGCACATCGGGAGCGATTCGTGAGCGAAGTAAAAAACACCTTCATGCTTGACGGCGTTGCTGTCGAGTTCAACGAGGGCGATACCATCATGGATGCCGCGCTGCGCGCCGGTGCCTTCATACCGCACCTGTGCCACAACCCTGAATTCACGCCGCACGGCAGTTGCCGCGTTTGCGTGGTCGGCGTCAACGGCCGCGAGGTCTCTGCCTGTACCCAGCCGGCAGCCACGGGGCTCGACGTGGACAACGGTTCCGGGGACATCACAGACGAGCGGCGCAGGCTGTTGCAGATGCTGTTTGTCGAGGGAAACCACGTCTGTCCCGGCTGCGAAAAGAGCGGCGCCTGCCAGCTACAGGCCGTGGCCTACTACACCGGCATGCTGTCACCCCACTTCACGCACTTTTTCCCGAAGCGCGCCGTGGACGCATCGCACCCGGACACCGCCATTGATTACAACCGCTGCATCCTCTGCGAACTTTGCGTGCGCGCCAGCCGCGACGTGGACCACAAGAGCGTGTTCTCGATCAGCGGCCGCGGCATAGGCACACACCTGACAATCAACGCTCCCAGCGGCAAACTCGGCGACAGCACGTTCGCCGCAACCGACAAGGCTGCACAGGTTTGCCCGGTCGGCGCGATCCTGCCCAAGCACCGCGGTTACGACCAGCCGATCGGGGAACGCCTGTATGACAAACAGCCGATCAGCATCGTCGGCGATGTGGCAACACGAAAACCCGGCAACGGTGGAGATTCACATGGCGGATAAAATAAGGGTCGCCAGCGCTTCACTGTGTGGCTGCTTCGGCTGCCACATGTCGCTGCTGGATATTGATGAGCGCATTCTCGAACTGGTGCAGCTGGTGGAATTCGATCGCTCGCCGATTACCGACATCAAGACGGTTGGTGATTGTGACATCGGCATCATCGAGGGTGGTGTTGCCAACGCAGAAAACGTCGAGGTGCTGAGGGAATTCCGCAAACACTGCAAGGTGCTGGTTGCACTGGGTGCCTGCGCGGTCAATGGCGGCATCCCGGCGATGCGCAATTCGTTCGAACTGAAGGAATGCCTGGAGGAGTCCTACATCGACGGCATCGGCGTGACCAACCCGAAAATCCCCAACGACCCGGAAATCCCGATGCTGCTGAACAAGGTGCACCCGATCCACGAGGTCGTCAAGGTCGATTATTTCCTGCCTGGCTGCCCGCCGACGGCTGATGCGATCTGGACATTCCTGACCGAGCTGATTGAAGGCAAACCGATCAGCCTTCCCTATGAGCAGATTCACTATGATTGATGCAATACGTAACAGGAATTCATCTGCAGGGCCGGATTCATTCGGCCAACCCTGGCCGGTCGAATGAATTCGACCCTGCATTGGTAACCCACCCACGCGAGCACACGCCATGCCATCAAATCTGGAAACCGCCGACAACCCGAAGAAACTCGAACGTGTTGTCATCGAACCGCTGACCCGTGTCGAGGGCCACGGCAAGGTCACGCTGCTGCAGGACGAAGACCTGCACATCAAACAGGCACGGCTGCACATCGTCGAGTTCCGCGGCTTCGAAAAATTCATCCAGGGCAGGCCCTACTGGGAACTGCCGGTACTGGTGCAGCGTCTCTGTGGCATCTGCCCGGTCAGCCATCATCTCGCCGCGGCCAAGGCCTGCGACATGCTGGTCGGTACAACACAGCTGACAGCCACCGCTGAAAAGATTCGTCGCCTGATGCATTACGGCCAGACACTGCAGTCCCATGCACTGCATTTTTTCCACCTGTGCTCACCGGACCTGTTGTTCGGCTTTGACGACGAGGTTCGCCATCGCAACATTGTCGGCGTGATCGAGGACAGCCCGGAGATCGCAAAACAGGGCGTCCTGCTGCGCAAGTACGGCCAGGAAGTCATTCGTGTCACTGCCGGCAAGCGCGTACATGGCACCGGCGCAATCCCGGGCGGCGTCAACAAGTCGCTGAGTCAGGAAGAAGTCCGCTACCTGCAAAAAGACATCGACCAGATCGTGCAATGGGGACAGGATGCGGTCGAGCTGATCAAGCGCATCTTTTTCGAACAGCTCGACTACCACATGGCCTTCGCAGCCATCGACACCAACATGCTTGGCCTGGTCGGCGCAAACGGCGAGTTCGACATCTACCACGGTGGGCTGCGCGCCAGGGATGCGCAAGGCGGCAGCATCTTCGACCACGTCGATTACACCCGCTACAGTGACTATCTCCGCGAGGGCGTGAAGAACTGGAGCTACATGAAGTTTCCGTTCATCGAGGCGCTTGGCGAGGATGCCGGCTGGTATCGTGTCGGGCCGCTGGCACGCGTGAATAACTGCGATTATTTCAGCACGCCGCTGGCCGAAGAGCAGCGCAAGCTCTTCAAGGAGGCCGGTCACGGCCGTCCCGTGCAGGCCTCGCTTGCGTTCCACTGGGCACGCCTGATCGAGCTGCTGTACTGCGCCGAGGCGATCAGGGAACTGCTGCTGGATCCCGACCTCGGCGGCACAGACCTGCTTAACAAGGGTGAACTGCAGGGGACCGGCATCGGTGTCATCGAGGCACCGCGCGGCACACTGTTCCACCACTACGAGATCGATGATGACGGCATCGTCAACAGGGCCAACCTGATCGTCTCCACCACCAACAACAACCAGGCCATGAACGAGTCCATTCGCCAGGTCGCAGGCATGTACCTCGACGGCAAGCAACTAACCGAACCGCTGCTCAACCAGATCGAGGTCGCAATCCGCGCCTACGACCCCTGCCTGTCATGCGCCACGCACGCCATGGGCAAGATGCCGCTGGAGGTCGTGCTGGTAAACGAGCAGAATGAAGTCGTCGACAGGCTTGAGAAGCGCATCACCGGGGACATCCAACGCACCTATCCCTAGCCGGCCGGGCTGTATAATTCAGGCGACCCCTCACCTCATGCTGCAGCACCCTGCCAAGCCGGAACTGGTATTCACCTGGGGTAATCCCTCGCGTGGCGATGACGGACTCGGGCCGGCGATGTATGAACTGCTGCTGCAGGAAGACCTGCAGGGCGTTGACCTGCTTACCGACTACCAGCTGCAGATCGAGCATGCCATCGACCTTGAAGGTCGCAAGCACGTGCTGTTCGTCGACGCCAGCATCTCGGCCAGCGCACCCTTCGAACTTGTCCGGCTACGGCCGGAACAGGACAGCAGCTACACCACACATGCCATGAGTCCCCAGGCACTGCTGTCGGTATACCAGCAGGTCAATGACAGTAGCCCGCCACCTGCCTGGCTGCTGTCCATCCGCGGATACGAGTTCGGCCTTGGAGAACCGCTATCAACGGAAGCAAACAGGAACCTGCTGGCGGCATTCAATCACATAAAGACCTTGCTTGGCAGTGAGCAGCCGGAAGAACAGACCTAAGAATTCAGGGTCTGGATCATTCCGGTCTCGCAACCCACGGCCGGGATTGCTGGCTTTGCCAGCCAGGTGCGCAGGACTCACTGCTGAAGGATAAACCCCGGTGCCTGGCCTGATGAAACCGTGTCAGGCAACAGTCACTTCATTCGACAGGTAGACATCCTGTATGGCATTGAGCAAGCGGACCCCCTCCTTCACCGGTTTCTGGAACGCCTTGCGACCGGAGATGAGCCCCATGCCGCCGGCACGCTTGTTGATCACCGCAGTACGTATCGCCTGGTGCAGATCATCGTCACCGGATGCGCCACCCGAATTGATCATGCCAGTCCTCCCCATGTAACAACAGGCCACCTGGTAGCGCACCAGGTCGATGGGGTGATCGCTTGTCAGCTCGCTATAGACCTTGTCATGGGTCTTGCCGAAATCGATCGCCGTGTAACCCTGATTATTCTGCGCCTGTTTCTGCTTGATGATATCGGCGTCGATGGTGGCCGCGAGGTGGTTCGCCTGGCCGGTCAGGTCGGCGCTGACATGGTAATCAACCCCGTCTTTCTTGAACTGGCTGTTGCGCAGGTAGGCCCACAACACCGTGGCCATGCCAAGCTCATGCGCGTGCTGAAACGCCTCGCTGACTTCCTGGATCTGGCGACGCGACGCTTGCGAACCGAAGTAAACGGTTGCGCCCACTGCGGCGGCACCCATGTCAAACGCCTGTTCAACACTGGCAAACAGGGTTTGATCGAACATATTCGGACAACTCAGCAGTTCATTGTGGTTGATCTTCATGATAAACGGAATCCTGTGCGCATAATCCCTGGCGATACTGTTGAGCACACCCAGCGTGGACGCCACCGCGTTGCAGCCTCCTTCAATGGCAAGCCTGACGATATTCTCCGGATCGAAGAATGCCGGGTTCGGTGCAAACGACGCGCCGGCGGAATGCTCAACCCCCTGATCGACCGGCAGGATTGACAGATAACCGCTGCCCGCCAGATTTCCATGATTGTAGATTGATGCAAGATTGCGCAATACGCCGGGTTTGCGGTTTTTATGCTTAACGACCCGGTCAATATAATCCGGACCGGGCGCATGAATTTTTTCCCTGGGAATGGTTGCGCATTCATGCCCAAGCAACAATTCTGCCTCCTTACCCAGCTGATCCTGAATATTGATCATATCTTCCATGCCCCCATGAGTAGAATGAGTTGTCAGGTGATTATTATAGATCAGGGGATTGCTACAGTTTCATTCTTTGCTGAAATCCAGAGAACGCAGGCACCCGCTTGATACCGGGCTGCATGACTGATTAAGCTATGCAGCTACTCTATTTGAACCCACCCTGGTCCAATCGGTCTGGACTTCCAGCCGGTTTACCCAACACCAAAATGGTTAAACCGGACTTTCCCCGATACAGCAGACACGCCCTCAGGCTTTTGGGCTTCACTCCCTGGAAATGGTCAAGATTGCAGGACGCAAGAAAGCAGCATGACAATCTTGTTACGGCAAAGGTAAGCAATTCTACGGATATCCAGTGTGTGTTATTTGCTGTAGTTTCCGAGCAACCCGTCATGCGGCCAATGACGGGGACAGTAGTTTTGCTTAATGTGATGCGCAACCTTATACACGGGGACTTGACTATGGAAAAAGCGGTACAACAGATGCCTATTGATGCAAAAAATGCTGTTGAAGTTGTTGTCTATGTAAAAGCAGATCTGGGGGAAGATCAACGCAACCTGGTCATATCCGCACTTGAAAAGACTGATGGCATCATAGGCGCAGAATTCTGCACATTGCGCAATCACCTCATGCTCACAAAATATAACAAGGATATTTTTTCGTCACAGGATGTGCTGAAAAGCTTTGATACATTAAAACTGGAAGCAAGACTCGTCGGTCCAATCTAGTTTCACGACAGCTTGCAAGCCGTGGCCAGGACCGAATAAGTATATCCCACAATAGGTTACAGGCCCGGTTACTGATACGATATAATCGTTGGCGGTGAAAAGGATCTCTCGCCACACGCTGTTTTTTTCATGATTGACTCCTCACGGCGGCCTTCGGGTCGCCGTTTTCTTTTGGGAGGGCAACCATTCGCCGCACGCGGTCGCTTATTTATCCTGTTATCCAGCCCTTCACTGCCACCAGCGCCCATTGCGGTCATGCATTGAATCCGGTGAACACCCGCAAGAGAGCAATAACAGGGTTATCTGCGCCGTTGCAGTGGCTTGATGCGCGAGCCGCTCACCGCCGAGGGCCATGTTTACAACAGCGGCCTGTCTTATGCCGGTTGCGCTGCATGTGCAGCGCTATGATCACGGGCAAGCAGCAGGTAGACGGCCGGCACGACAAACAGGGTGAACAGGGTGCCGATACCCAGCCCGCTGGCCACGACCAGGCCGATATGAAAACGACTCACGGCGCCAGGGCCGGTGGCAACCAGCAGTGGCACCATGGCCATGATCATTGAAACCGTCGTCATGAGGATCGGCCGCAAGCGGATGGCGCCGGCCTTGATAACCGCCTCGCGTTTCGAGAGCCCTTCTGCGAGCTGCAACTGGTTGGCGAATTCGACAATCAGGATGCCGTTCTTGGCGATCAGCCCGATGAGGGTAATCAGGCCGACCTGGGTATAGATATTCACCGTGGCGACACCGAGCGTCAGGAAGGCCAGCGCACCGGCAATCGACATGGGCACCGACACCAGGATGATGAGCGGGTCCCGCCAGCTCTCGAACTGGGCCGCCAGTACCAGGTAGATCACCAGCAGCGACATGAAGAAGGTCACGATCAGGCTGCTGCCCTGCCGGGTGTACTGACGCGACTGCCCCATGTAGTCCCAGGTGAATCCGCGCGGAAACTGCGTGCGCGCCTGTTCCTCGAGATAGTCCACCGCCTCGCCCAGGGTCACGCCGTTGGCCATGACACCCTCGACGGTGACGGAATTCAACTGCTGAAACTGGGTACGCTTGCTCGGCTCGACACTGCTCTCGAAGCGCACCAGGCTGGATAGCGCGACCAGCTCCCCGGACGCGCTGCGCAGGTAATAGTTGTCCAGCATGGCCTGATCAAGCCGGTATTCACGCGCCACCTGCGGAATCACCTTGTAACTGCGGCCCTCGAGGCTGAAGCGGTTGACATCATTGTCACCCAGCAGTGTCGCCAGGTTACGGCCGATGTCGGCCATGTTAATGCCGAGGTCGCCCGCCCGGTCGCGGTCTATGACAAGGGTGATCTTTGGCCGGGTGAACTCCACCGACTTGCTGAGAAACATGAACTTGCCACTGGCCATCGCCGTGCCGATCAGCTGGCCGGCAACCTCGTCGAGGCGCTGGTAGCCCGCATCGCTGGTAATGACAAATTGCAGCGGTAGTCCACCACCGGAACCCGGCAGGCTGGGTCGCGGGAAGGCCGCGATCTGCAAGCCAGCGACCTGGGACAGGCCCTGCTGCACCTCGGGCATGATCTCCATCTGGCTGCGCTCGCGTTCCGAGGGTTGCGGCATCTTGAAGCCACCAAAGGTCGTACTCACGTCACCGCCGAAGCCCGCCAGGATGAAGCTCTTGTCAAATTCGGGAACACTCTCGAATAGCGAGACCATTTGCCGGATATAGGTCTCGTTGTAATCGATGGTTGCCGTTTGCGGTGCGGTTGCCTGGAAGAACAGGATGCTCTGGTCCTCGTCCGGTGCCAGTTCGTTCTGCGATGTTGTGAACATGAAGTAGATACTGGTCAGCACGACCGCGGCAAACACCAGCGTCACCGGCAGGGTCTCCAGTGAACTGCGCAGCGTCGCTGCATAACGTTTCGCCAGTCCATTGAAGAAGCGCTCCACGGCCTGCTCGAAGCGCCCTTCCCCGCTGGAGGACTTCAGAACCCGCGAGGACAGCATGGGTGACAACGTCAGCGCGACGACACCCGAGACCAGCACCGCCCCGGCCAGTGCAAAGGCGAACTCGGTAAACAGGGTACCGACCAGCCCGCCCATGAAACCGATCGGGGCATAGACGGCAACCAGCGTGGTGGTCATGGCGATGATCGGCATGGCCAGCTCGCGCGCGCCGATCAATGCCGCCTCCAGCGGAGTCTTGCCGTGTTCGATATGCCGGTGAACATTCTCGACAACAATAATGGCGTCATCGACCACCAGCCCGATGGCCAGCACCATGGCCAGCAGGGTCAGCAGGTTGATCGAGAAGCCCATCAACAGCATCAGGAAGATGCCGCCGACCAGTGACAACGGTACCGCCACCGCCGGTATCAGTGCGGCGCGCATCGAGCCCAGTGACAGGTAGACCACCAGCAACACGATCAGCACCGCCTCGATCAGGGTACTGAACACCTCACGGATGGAGTCCTCGATAAAGACACTGGCATCGTAGGGGATGCCGGCCTCGAGTCCCGACGGCAGCTGTTCCCGCAAATCCGGCAGCAGTTCGTGTACCCGGCCGGCGACAGTCAGGGGATTGGCCCCGGGCGCCTGCTTGATACCGATGAAAATGGCCGTCTTGCCATTGAACCAGGTGCTGCTGTCATAGTCCGCCGCACCCATCTCGGTGGTGGCGACATCACCCAGGCGAATGAGTGTATCGCCTTCACTGCGCAACACCAGGTCCTGGAAGTCCTGCTGCTGACTGATATCGGTGGTGGCACTGAGGTCGATGGCGACATGCGCCCCCTTGGTCTGGCCAACACCGGCCAGGTAGTTGTTGTCCCGCAGGACCTGGCGCACCTCGTCGGCCGTTATGCCAAAGGCCGCCATGCGCACGGGGTCCAGCCAGATACGCATGGCGTAGGTCTTGTTACCAATCAGCTCTGCCTTGGCCACGCCGGGTACGGCCTGCAGTTTTGGCTGCACTACCCGCAACAGGTAGTCGGTAATCTGCGGGGGTGACATGGTGTCGCTGTAGAACGCCATGTACATCAAGGCGATTCGTTCGCCGGTGGTCGAGTCGATGACCGGGTCATCGGCCTCATCGGGGAGCACGTTACGCTGGCTCGCCACCTTGGCCTGGATCTCGGAAACGGCGGCCTTTGGATCGTAGTCAAGCACCATGCGGGCCTCGATGACCGAGCGGCCCTGGCTGCTGGTCGCCGAGAGGAAATCGATACCGTCGGCTTCCGCGATCGCCTGTTGCAACGGTGTGGTGATAAAGCCCTTGACCAGTTCACTGCTGGCCCCGGGGTAGAAGGTGGTGACGGTAACCACCGTGTCCTGTGTTTCCGGGTACTGGCGCACCTCCAGCATGCCGATGGAACGTATCCCTACCAGCAGGATCAGCAGGCTGACGACACTGGACAGTACCGGTCGGTGTATAAACAGGTCGGTGAACTTCATGGCCCCGTGACTTGAGGTTCCAGCGGGATGCTGTTGTCGACGACAACTGCCTGGCCGTTGCGCAACTTGACCTGCCCGGCAATCACAACCTGTTCACCGATCTGCAGCCCCTGCACGATCTCGACGCGGCCGTCCTGTACCGTACCGGTCTCGACCTGGCGACGCTGCACGCTGCTTGCGGTTTCGCCCGGCTGAATCACAAAGACCGAGTCACCGTACGGGTTATAGCTGATCGCTGTCTGTGGCAGGGTGAGCACCACCGACCGCTGCGGCAACACTGCGCGCACCTCGGCAAACATGCCGGGGCGCAGACGCGTCTCTGGGTTTTCCAGCGTCGCCCGCAGACGCAGACTGCGGGTCCCCGGGTCTATTCCGGGATTCATTGCCGATACCTGGCCGGTGAAGCGTTCACCGGGAAAGGCCTGCACGCCGACTTCCACCGTCTGGCCAATCGAGATCTCGTCGAGGTGACGTTCCGGCAGGGAAAAATCGACGTAGACAGGATCGAGTGCCTCCAGTGGCACGATGGCCGCACCCGGCTGCAGGTATTCACCCAGGTCCACCTGGCGGATACCCAGCCAGCCGCCAAAGGGAGCCGTGATGCGTTTCTTGGCGATGACGGCCTGCTTGGCGGCCAGTTGTGCCGTGGCATTGTCCAGCCGCTGCCGTGCCTCGTCGACATCGGATTGTGAAATGGTACTGTTCTTAAGCAGGTCCTTGCGGCGCTTGTACTGTTGCTCAGCTGTGCGGCGCTCGGCAACTATCCCTGACAGTTCGGCTCGGTCGACACTGTCATCCAGCTGCAGCAGCTGATCGCCTGCCTCCACCTGTTGACCGGATTCGAAGAGGATCTCACTGACCTTCCCCGCCACCTCGGTCGTCACCGAGATACCCTGGGAGGCGACCAGCGAACCCACCGCCGTCAGGTAGGGCTGCCAGCTCTCGCTCTGCACCTCGGCCGCAGCCACACTCGCCGGTGGCGGCGGCATGCTGGCATACAGGGCCATTTGCTGGCCCACGTAGTATTTCCAGCCGAACATGGCACCCAGTACCAGGCCCAGCGCCAGCAGGACAATCAGCATGCGTTTGGTCATTGCGACATCCTTACGTATGTACGGGTAAATACACCCATACCCGGGCGTGCAGGGTATGGAACAGAATCAAACAACTATAGCGCTGATTTGTCCCCCGCAGGTCATGGGAACATTGTAGCGCACCCGCCTCCGCGCGTTCACATCACCCGTCTCGCGGAATGGCTGCGTGACGCCTGGTATCACTCGCGGATACCTGTGAAGGGGTGGGGATTTACCGGGGCAGGCAGGCTCACTACAATACCCACCATTCATGATGATCGTCGCATGACATGGTATCAAGCACAGTCGTGGACTGATGATTTGAACGAAAATCATCATCCGGGGTACAACGACTGGCGCCCACCTGTAGTTGTCCAGCCCGACCCGGATTGTTCTTACTCAAGCTCGGACGGGATGGATTTCGGTTTTAGTTGTACGATTACTGAACTGGCTTGTATGTATCTGGTTGGATCGGATCACCTTTTTTATGAGTCCTCCACGGGCACCACCACCGACTGATCGTAGTGGTAATCATCAACCTTTAACTTTTCCCCGGGTACACAGTGCGGGCAGCGGTCATAGACGCTGGCGGCCAATGGCATGACGCATAGCCGGGGTCGGCGCTATCACCCACAGACCTGGGGCAAGATCGAACGCTGGCACCGATCAATGAAGAACCGGATCCTGCTGGAGAACCACTACCTGCCTGAAGAGCTGGAAATCGTATTGCAGCGGTTTGTCGGCTACTACAACCACGAGCGTTATCACCAATCACTCGATAGCCTGCCGCCTGCCGGTGTGTTCTACGGGCGTGTCCCAGAAAAATTCACCACGATAATCGGGCAGGATAATCAACAAGTCTGACTTGCTCATGCAATATGTATGACAGCCCGTTTTCTCCCCGTTGTGACAAAAAACCTATGACTGTTTCTCATCGAGAAACCGCTGCGCATCAGATCGCCCGGTGAACTCGCTGTCTTCCGCCAGCAGGTCTTTCAGCATGCCTAGCGCCTTTTCACGATCGCCGGACTGGTACAGGGCCACCGCGTAGTGGTAGCGTATCTCCGGAGAATCTGGTAACTGCTGCAGGGCTTTCTCCAGCAAATGCCGTCCTTCTTCGAGCTGCCCCTGCTGAACATGTAACCAGCCGCAGGTATCCTGAATACCCGGATTATCCGGGGCTTCCTTCAAGGCGCTCTCGGCCAGCACCAGTGCACGCGGGTTTCGTTCCAGTCCATACAGCCATGCAAGGTTGTTCAGTGCCACGACATTGTCCGGCTCATCCCTGATCACTTGTTCGTATGTCTCTATTGCCTTGTCGGTTTTGCCAAGCTCCATCCATGCGGCTCCAAGAAATTGCCGCACCCTTGTATCCTGAGGATGTTTTGACAACCAGCCGGTTAGCGGTTGGGTGGCGGAGGCCTGTTGGCCGGAAAGCTTGAGTGCTTCTGAAAGCTTGATTGCCAGGTTTGACGATGGAGCGCGATCCCATGCCTCCTTGAACGACCGACTGGCCTGGGTGTAAGACTTCTGGCTCATCAAGGCGTTACCTTCGAGCTCATAACCCATGGCATAATCCGGCTGGTTCTGTTGCATTTGTTTCGCGAGCTCAAGCACTTTTCCGGTATTGCCATCCCGCAGGGCAAGCCTTGCCTGCGCCAGCACCAGCATTTTTTCTATTTCACTGTCCTGACCGCCTTGCGCGATAATGGCCTCGTATGTCTGAATTGCACGGTCTGTTTTACCCGATAACAAATAGGCTCTCGCAAGTTCTCTGCGCAGAGGCAGGTTATCCGGTGCAGCTTTGGCAGCCCTTTCGAGCAGCAGTATGCCGGTGCGGTTGTCACCGCTGCTGAACGCATTGACGATTGCGAGAGCAAGCAGTTCGTCATCTGCAATGTCCTCGTCTGTTTGCGCAGACAGGGCTGCGCCGGCTTCGTCGAACTGGCCGGTCTTCATATATGCCAGGCTTAACTGCTTTCTGGCAGCCAGGTTGTCAGGGTTGGCGCTGACATATTTTGCCAGGTAGTAGGCAGATTTTTCATAGTTCTCCAGCGAATAGCTCACCATGCCGTACAGCTGCATTGATGGCAGGTTGCCCGGAGAGCGATTGAATAATTTCAGCAACAGTTGCTCGGCTAACTCGAAATTGTCCTCCTGGTATGCGAGCAGGGCGCCGAGGTACAGGGCTTCCGTATCACGTCCGTACAGCGGTTCGATAAAGGTGCGGGTGTCACTGTGGTTCTGCTCGATGATCCTGATTTTTACCAGCGCCAGTCGTGCGCTGTGGCCATGGCCACTAATGTATCCAGGCGGGTCAAGCGCAATAACTTCCCTTAAACGCTCGTCGGCCTGCGTCAAGTCTTGTTCACTTGCAAGCAGCGCTGCTTCCCGGAGTTTGAAGCTTGCGTTATCGGGGTGGTGTTCCAGCGCACGGGCGGTTACCTGTGCTGCTTCTGCTGTATTCCCGGCAGCTATCAGAAAATCGATGCGTGTCTGCAATACAAGTGCAGCATCCGGCTGGATTTGTTCAGCGGCATCGAGTGTCGCCTGTGAATTTTCCTGTTGCTCCAGTCCGGCCAGTGCAAGGGCGCGCAGTGCAGTCAGGTCTGCCCGAGCATTGGCCGGGAATGCATCCTCGACCACGCACTCCTTGAGTGCAGCGCTGTACTCATCCTGCTTGAGCATTGATTTCACAAGACCGATGCGCGATTCTGCCGGATTCCATCCAGCTTCGCCTGCGAGCCGAAAGTGTCTTTCGGCGGCCGGGAAGTCTTCGTATTCCAGGTAAATCGAGGCGAGGCGATAACGCGCCTCTGCATTATCAGGGCTGCGCTGCAATATGTTCTTTAACTCGATGACTGCTGCCTGAATCTCTCCGTTTTTGGTGTGCTCCCCGGCACGTTCCAGCAGTTGCTGGTCATTCATGCCGAAGCCGCCACAGGCAGTCAGCATCAGCAGTAGAAAACACATGACAGCTTGCTGTATGTGAGACATCGAATCTGTCGGTTTCACTGTCATTCTCCTGGTTTGTTCACGCGATTGACGCAATACGGCCAGTGCTACCCGCACATAGTGTCAGCTTGCTGATTATAGGTATTCTGGGGGAAATTAACCGTGGGGACACAAAACGAATTTGGTGGCACGTGAAAAAGCCTCTTCGTATGGATGCACTTAATGGCAGGTATTCACAATATGGCATGGAAGAAGAGTCAGGATGAATCCATTCATGAAGTTTCTGATTGCGCGGCAGGCCTGTTTATTGATTACCGGTGCAGCGTGTGCGATGCGGATTATCCGTTCGACTGGTTTTGACGGCGCGTACACCCGCACGCAATGGTACCGATTGGCAGACGCATCGGTTGATGCTGCAGTGACGGGTACATTTGCTGAGATAAAGTGTCGCAACTGGCGATGCCGCTAGTGTGGCGCAGCATAAATGATTTGAGTGTCAATTAATCTTACACTCACCTGGCGACTACCCGGGATCCAGCTATGCGCCAAACTTCTGATTAATATGTATTATTTCTAAATGCACTGGATAGTCATGCGTGTTTCTCCTGCTGCGGCCTGTCTAGGTAATTTACAGTCGTCCCGGTTGCCCGCCATGCGAACTATACAAGTCACTGAATTAAAAAAGCAAAATATAGTGGAACGAAAATTGCTTATTTTTTGACACGCGAGGAGAACGGACTGCAGCAGCAAATGAGAGTGAGCGTTTGTCGAGGACTCTCTTGAACAATTGCAGGCACCGTGCGAGGAGAAACGCAATGAAGATTCAAGGCGTGCCTTCGAAGGACAGGGCGTAGCAAGGCTCGTCCCGACTTTTTACATCAGAAGCTGAAATATAAAAATGGAGAGAGGAGAACTGTGATGACAACGAGAAAAATCTTGAATTCCCTGTTTGCAATGGGGCTGGCGCTGGCCACCAGCGGTGCGCAGGCCATACCGCTGTCGGATCTTTTCGAGGGTGCAGATATCACCGTCGGAGATAAACGGTTTGATAACTGGGAACTGGAATATAGCGAAGACGAAACCGAAATTGACTTCGGCCAGATCGAGGTGACCGGTCTCGACGCCGATCCGCTGAATATCGGTCTCAATTACGATGCCAACGACCAGTTGTCCGTCTTCGGGCCGGATAGCTTTCTGGACGTCAGTTTTGTCTTCGATGTCACCGTCCTGAATCCGGACTATCGGATCAATGGCAGTTCCCTTGCAATTACCGAGACCAACTTTGCCGGAGAGGGTGGCATTATCGAGGTCATTGAGGGGGTCTCCGATAGTGGTGACAACGAGATCGACGTCATGGAAGCATTGGTCGACAATGCTTTCGGCGATGAAATGCTCACCGATTCTCTCGCGTTTGGTCCACTGGCATCTCTCTCAATCTTAACGGACATCCTGTTATTTACCGACGATTTTCAAGATGACAGTGCAGAACTTGTCAGTTTTGAGCAGCATTTTTCCCAGACAAAGGCAGTCGATGTTCCTGAACCCTCCACCTTGTTCCTGGTGGGAATGGGGCTGGCCGCTATCGGTGTTGTCCGCCGCCGCAAGCAAGGCCTGAGGGTACTATCCAGCTGATTATTTCCAGGCGGGTTACCGATGGCAACCCGCCTGGATTTATTCCCCCGTGGCTGATCACCCGCATCGAGCATATGCGCCCCTGAACTGAATTAGTGCCAGGCGCTGTCACAAACAGGCGGCTATCACCGTACAAAGTAATTCATCCAGAGCCATGCCTCGGAGTCATTTTGCGGCGGCAACTCAATTGCGAAGGCAACCTGGTACATGATCCATGTTTGTTGAGGCAGTGCGAAATGCTGTCGAACAGGAAGGCAGGCAAGTTCCGCATTATCACGGAGCGCCGGTACCTGACTATTAAATATAAGTAACTGTGCGGGGCGCTCCTGTGAGCGTCTTGATGGTGTCTTCATCGGTCGGACTGTTTGCCCTGTCGAAAATAACCTTGCCATTAACAATAGTTTGCAGAACTTTGGTTGAACCGATCCCGGTCGGTGGAATGTCGTTTTTCGGATAAAACTCCATATACGGAAGTACAGTGATATCGAATACAGGGAGGTGTTCGCAATCGGGGAACAAAGGGCAGACCGGTTGTTGATACCGGGTGTTTACATGGCAAAAAAAACGGCGACCTTCATTTAGTAGAGGGTCGCCGTATTATTAGCATGAAATATAGCGCAGCCATGACGTAGCCACAGCAGTTTTCAGGTATTCAACAAGGGTCAAAACACCTATAACCCTTTGAAAATATGGTAGCTACGGGTGGACTTGAACCACCGACCCCAGCATTATGAATGCTGTGCTCTAACCAGCTGAGCTACGTAGCCAAGGGTGCGATAGGGTACCTGAAAAGGCGGGCTGCGGACAAGTTCCTTTACGATATCAGCCGCCTACGGGCCCTAGACGTTGAAGCGGAAATGCATGACGTCACCGTCCTGCACGATATAGTCCTTGCCCTCCAGGCGCAGTTTTCCGGCCTCTTTCGCGCCATGCTCGCCGTTACAGGCGACGAAATCGTCATAACTGACCACCTCGGCACGGATAAAGCCCTTCTCGAAATCGGTGTGGATCTCACCGGCGGCCTGCGGGGCAGTGGCGCCGACATGGGTGGTCCAGGCACGCACCTCTTTCACCCCGGCGGTGAAATAGGTCTGCAGCCGGAGCAGCTTGTAGCCGGCACGGATGACCCGGTTCAGGCCCGGCTCGTCAAAGCCCAGCTCATCGAGGTATTCCTTGCGCTCGGCGGCATCCAGCTCGACCAGCTCCGCCTCGATCGCGGCACATACGGCGACGGTCTCCGCGCCCTCCTCCTCGGCGCGTTTACGCACGGCATCCAGGTAGGGATTGCCTTCAAAACCGTCCTCGCTGACATTGGCAACATACATCACCGGCTTGGAGGTCAGAAAGTGCAGGTCGTAAAGTAACGCCTGCTGCTCCTCGTCCAGCGACATGCTGCTGATCAGCCTGCCGGCATCAAGATGATCGCGCACGCCTTCCATGATGGCGAGTTTTGCCTTCGCTTCCTTGTCTCCGCCCTTGGCAATCTTGCCTACACGCATAAGCCCCTTCTCGACGGTCTCCAGGTCGGCAAGCGCAAGTTCGGTATTGATGACATCGATATCCCTTAACGGGTCGACACTACCGGACACATGCACCACGTTGTCATCGTCGAAACACCGCACCACCATGCAGATGGCATCGGTCTCGCGGATGTTGGCAAGAAACTTGTTACCCAGCCCCTCGCCCTTCGACGCACCGGCAACCAGGCCGGCAATGTCGACAAACTCCATGGTGGTGTTGATGGTCTTCTGCGGCTGAACGATTTCAGACAGCCTGTCGAGCCGCGGATCCGGTATCGGCACAATGCCGACGTTGGG
>Ga0316201_10001163_pt1 | contig 17222 bp, 15 predicted proteins | sample CS6wburrow_MG_FD_204516 | JGI IMG/M metagenome (GOLD analysis project Ga0316201, IMG submission 204516) | Coastal sediment microbial communities from Delaware Bay, Delaware, United States - CS-6 worm burrow | ecosystem: Environmental > Aquatic > Marine > Coastal > Sediment | place: USA... | reverse complement strand
GTATTGAATAAACAGGCACTAAAAATTCGGGATCGATCACTATGGACACCGTCATCATCGCCCTTGGGGAAACACCCCTGTTCAAGGGAATGGATCATGCGCACCTGACACAGATTCGACGTATCGCCCAGGAACGCAACTACACGAACGGAGACGCCATCTTCTGGGAGGGCGATCCCGCCAACGGCTTTTACGTGATCCTCAAGGGTAAAGTGAAGATCTATAAAACATCCTTTGACGGCAAAGAGCAGATCCTGCACATTTACGGGCCCGGCCACCCTTTCGGCGAGGTGCCGGTATTTTCCGGCAGCCGTTTTCCAGCCAATGCCCAGGCCCTTGCAGCAAGCCGGCTCCTTTTTTTTCCGCGCAGTGATTTTGTCGATCTGATTTCGGCCAATCCCGCTCTGGCGTTGAACATGCTGGCCGTGTTGAGCATGCGGCTGCGCCAATTTACCGTACAGGTTGAAAACCTTTCCCTCAAAGAGGTGCCGGCCCGGCTGGCCTCATACCTGATCCTCCTGTCCAAAGAGCAAAAGAGCACTGATCGGGTCAGTTTGCCGATCTCAAAGGGACAGCTGGCCAGTCTGCTGGGCACCATTCCGGAGACATTGTCGCGTATCTTCAATAAGATGACCGGACAGGGATTAATCACCGTCAGCGGTCGGGAGATTGAGCTGGTCAGCTGGGAGGGAATTGTGGACCTGTCCGAAAGCGGCCGTTCTAACGAGTGACGCCGGGCAGCGCAGGTGGAGAACCGCCGCCCGGCGGGATATAATTACCTGGGCAACTTACTTGAGGGCCACGAGCTCCTTGCTGAGAAGCCGAATATGCCCCATCTCCTCTTTGATCACATCATCCAGGCGTCCCCGGCCCATTCCTTCTGGAACCGCTTCGCGCATGCCAAGATAAAACACGATGGAATCTTTCTCGGCCGTTATGGCATCCTTCAAAATAGCTTGCATGGAGGAGGTGTCGATCTCTTTTTCGAAAAAGACACGTGTATCGGCAAGAGCACGCAGATAATGAACGGCATCGCCGCTGGGATCAAATACAGTAGAGGCTTTTTCGCCGGAGGTCAGATCGGAGCGCATTTGAGCAAATGTCTTCTCATGGTCATCTTCCATGGCAGACAGTTTGAGTAGGAAATCCTTGCCGCCGTCGTTACCGACGGATTCGGCGGCGGTGCGGTAAAATTTGGCACCGTTGCGTTCCAGTTGCTCGGCGATTTCAAAAATGTCATCGGCGTTAAAGTCGTACATCATGGATACGAGCTCCTTTCATCTTCGTTTCTTGGCATGGCGGATTTCAGTGCAGATTGTCAGGTGTTTTTCAACTTACACGCTTTGTCCCATTCAGGGCAAGCATCTTCCATGGACGCCGTGTAATGTACCATGCATTCACCACACTCCATGTCAATATTCGGCACATCGCCATAGCGCTCCTTGAGTTCCTCTTCGCTCAGATTGGTGGCAAAGCTGCAGCCACACTGGGGACATGCGGTTTTGACCTGATAACGTTTACTGGACATAGGCTCCCTCCTGTTTTGGATTACGGTTCGTTATGTTCGTTGCCGGGGCGGCGGCCCCAGCAGTTCATCGATGCGATTTTCCGGAAGCACCTTTTCGGCAGTGGCAATCTCGCGAACGGTCTTTCCTGTGGCATAGGCCTTTTTGGCCAGATCGGCGGAACGATCGTACCCGATATGCGGCACCAGGGCGGTAACCAAGGCCAGGCTTTGTTCAATATACCCCTCACAGCGAGCCTCGTCCGCCGCCAGTGCCTGAATGCACTTGTCTGCAAGAAGCTGAGCCCCCCCCGAAAGCAGATGGATGGATTGCAGAATATTGTGCGCCAGCAGTGGAAGGGTGACATTAAGTTCAAACTGACCGGACTGTCCGGCCAGGGCGATGGTGGTATCGTTTCCCATCACCTGGTAGGCCATCTGAATGACCGCCTCGGGTATCACCGGGTTGACTTTTCCCGGCATGATGGAGGATCCCGGCTGCAGTGCGGGCAATTTGAGTTCTCCGATGCCACACCGGGGGCCTGATCCTAACATTCTTATATCATTGGATATTTTAACCAGACTTACCGCAACGACCTTCAGCGCTCCACTGGTCTCGACCACGGCATCCTGGGCCGCCTGGGCTTCGAAATGATTGACCGCCTCCCTAAAGGCAATGCCGGTATGTTCGGACAGGCCGAAGATCACTTTATTGGCAAAGGAGGGGTGGGTGTTCAGTCCACTGCCCACTGCAGTACCTCCCAAGGCCAGTTCGCTGAGGTGCGATATGACGTTGCCGATACGATCACGTCCCAGTTCAATCTGGCGGGCGTAGCCCGAAAACGATTGTCCCAGGGTCATGGGAACAGCATCCTGCAAATGGGTCCGCCCGATTTTGCGCACCCCCTCAAACTGGCCCGCCTTGTCTTTCAATCGGCCATAAAGGATGCTCATGGCAGGGTGAAGTTGGTGTACGAGGCTGAGAATAGTCGCCACGTGAAGTGCCGTAGGGATGACGTCATTGCTGGATTGGCCCATATTCACATGATCATTCGGATGCACCGGTGAACGGCCGCCCTTGCGGGATGTCAATATTTCATTGGCCCTGGAAGCGATCACCTCATTCATGTTCATGTTTGTGGAGGTTCCCGATCCGGTCTGAAAAAGATCCACAACGAACTGGTCGTTCCACTGACCGTCGATGATCTCTTGGGCGGCTGCGGCAATCGGATTTGCCAACTCGAGGTCCAGCAATCCGAGCTCAGCATTGGTACGGGCAGCATGCAACTTGATCATGGCCAGAGCACGAATCAACGGGATGGGCGGCTTCAAACTGCTATTGAAAAAATTGTTCACAGCACGCTGGGTCTGGGGCCCATAGTGCGCTTCGACAGGGACCCGGACGTCCCCCATACTATCTCTTTCCAGTCTGAAATCCGCGTCAGGTTTTTTCGCCTTCATGTCGCCCTTCTTTTGGTTCATCCGGGATAGCGTTCCACCGTATCCTTCAATTGGGAAATTTCGATTCCCAAACTGATACACTGGCGCCCGGTGAGACAAAGCTCGGCATCGCCGCTATCCAGGAAAGTCTTGATGTGATGGCTTTCCTTTTTGAGCTCGACGACCCATCGCTCTTGGTCTTCGCTGAAATGGACATCCACATCGATACCACATTGTCCGATATCTGGGTATATCTCTCTTATTTTTTCGCATAACTCAGCTTTATCAATCATGTTGTCCTCCCTGATAGGGTTAGTTTGCTGGTTCCACCATAGTAAGCATTTAAAAAAAATTTCAAAGCCCTCACCTTAAAACCGCAACCACAGCGGAAAACGGTTCTTGACGACAGGTCGAAAATCCACCTTCAGGCGATCCATCCAGCTGTTGTTTCACTTAAAAGTACCGAGCAGACGCTATTCATTTTGACAATACAAGGGGATAAAACTATAGTGTGCAGTGCAGGCTGGACCGCTGGCTGCGCATTCCGGCTTTCCCGATGTCATTCATCAATCTTAAACGCTTGAGGTGTATTCAACCATATGGCTTCATGGCCCAAAGCGCTTGTCAAAGGATTCCAACGGTTGGTTCCCGGTCTCGGGCGCGGAAAGGTGACCCGGGACGATCTGTTTATCGGAGAAGCGTTGAAACGCAGTGGCACCATCACGGAGCTGCAGCTGAAAACAGCGCTGGACACCCAGCGTCAAATCCTGATGCAAGAGGGAAAAGCGGTGCGGCTGGGACGGCTGATCGTCAATCTGGGATATGCCGTCGAAGCGGATATCATCGAAACCATCAGGACGGAATTTCAGATCGAGGTCACTTCGCTGACGGATGATATCCGGCACCTTCTTTCCAGCAAGTACGGAGCCCAATACGATAAACTGCCCCACCCACGAATCCCCATGTGGATTCAGATGGCAGTGGCCACCACCTTTGTCATCGTTGTCACCATCATCACCCTCAGCCTTGTCCTGCTGAGCAAACAAAAAGACCGCCTTTACGATCAAACGGTGCGCATGGGAACCGTCAGCCTCAACTATTTCGCCAACAATGCCAAATTCCCCCTGCTGGAAGAGGACATTCTGAGGCTCAACACCCTGATCAAAGAGGCTGCCCACGTGGAGGGCCTGCGCTATGCCCTGATTACGGACACGCGGGACCGCATTAAGGCTCACACCGATGTCAACCTTATCGGGCTGCCCTTCAAGCATTTCGTGGACAAGCCTGAGTTGATCCGCAAAGGTGACGTCATCTATTACTCCTACCGCCAGGCCGGCGGCGAACACCTGCTCAACCTGTACCGCTCCATCAACATGAAGAACAAGAATCTGGGGCAGGTGCACGTGGGGATCTCTCTGGATTTTATCGAGGACTTGATCGACCAGGAACGCGGCTCGGTGGTCCTGGTCATGCTGGCCGTCATCCTGCTCGGCCTGGCCGTGGCCGTTATTTATGGGTTCCGGTTTTCAAGACCCATATCCCGGATCGTCAAAGCCACCGAGGAGATCGCCAGAGGCAATTACCAGTACCGAGTTCCGGTCAAGCGCAATGATGAACTGGGAAATCTGGGAATGGCGTTCAACCGCATGGGGCAGGAGCTGTGGAAAAATTCCATGACCGAGCGATCCTTTGGCAAGTACGTGGGCACTGAGGTCCTGGACATGATCCTGGCCAACCCTGAAACCGACTGGCTCAAAGGAACGCGCAACAACGCCACCATTCTGTTCGCCGACATTCGCGGCTTTACGGCATATGCCAGTGATAATGGACCGGAACAGGTCGTTGAGGCACTCAATGCCTACCTGGAGATCGCCACAACCACCATCATCAAGTTCGGCGGCTATATCGACAAGTTCATTGGGGACGCGGTCATGGGCGTGTTCGGGGTGCCCGTGTTTCGCCAGGACCATGTGGAGCGGGCGGTTCGCGCCGCTTTGCACATGCAAAGCGTATTAAGTGCAGAGAGCCTGAAAGGCAACCACTTGCTGGCGGCTGTGGGGATCAGTATCCACACCGGCATTGTGGTAGCCGGCAACGTCGGCTCCCAGACAAAGATGGAATACACTGTCATTGGGGACAGCGTCAATCTGACGGCCCGGCTCAATGCGCTGGCAGGCGCCGGTGACATTGTGGTCAGCAAAAAGGTCGATGACGTGATCGGAACTTCGATACCCACCCAATCATTGGGGCTCCAGAACATCAAGGGGAAAGCGGAACCGGTTGAAGCATTCAAAGTGACAGACGCGCGCTCGACGAAATCCGATGAAAAAATTTTCTAAGTTAAGCATATCCGCAGCACTCCTGATGCTGGGTCTGCTCGTGCTGGCAGGCTGCACCGGGCGTATCATGCCCGAAACCGACCTGGTCAAGAGCAGCGCCAACCCCCGCTTCACAATTGTTACGGCCAGCGAAAACGATACGTTTGAATCCTTGGCTCGAACCCACCTCAAGGACAAGCGCCAGGGGTGGCGCATCGCCGCCTACAACCAGACCGAAACCATTAAAAAAGGCCAGCGGATCATCATTCCCAAGGTCCCTATCCGGCCGGGCGGGTTGACGGTTGACGGATACCAGACAGTCCCAATTCTGACTTACCTTGACATGGCGGTCACCCCCAAGCGAACCGAGACAATATCGGCACGCGGGTTCGAGCGTCAACTGGCCTACCTTTCAGAAAACGGATTTACCGCTGTAACCCTGAATCAGCTCTATGCGTTTATAAATCTCCGCGGCGATCTTCCATCGCAGTCCATCGTTATCACCATGGATACCACCCAACGTTGGGCGTTTGACCTCGCTTATCCTGTGCTGAAAAAATACGGAATGCGAGGGGCTCTGTTTTTCAATATCCATCAGGTGGGACAGCAGGGGAACCTGACATGGCAACAACTCGCCGAAATGGCTGCCAACGGGATCGACATGGGGCTGCATGGCACTGCGCTGGAGGCACCCGCCAAGGAATCCCTGGCCGATTATTTGAAAACCTATGAAGCCGATTTGGCCGGTCCGAAAAAAATATTTCCCAAACGATTGAAATTACCGTGCCGCTATTTTGCTTTTGCATCTGGAAAAAGTGACGACCTGACCATCGCATTGTTGAAAAAGCATGGCTATCGGGCAGGGTTTACACGCCAGCGGGGCAGCAACCCGTTTTTCACCGATGCGTTCGCCCTCAAGCGGTCGGTCATCCATGGCCACTACGATATGCAGAAATTTCGCCGCAACCTGACGGCCTTTCGATCCATGGAGCTGCGATGAAGCGGTACCGCTTACTTATCATTGCCCTGTCTGTGCCGCTGTGCGCTGCCGGATGCCGCTCGATGTGGCAGGATATGACAAAGCGCATGACGCCGCTGCCCATTCAATACCGCCAGCGCGCAGTGGCGCACGAACAAGCGGGCGAACTCCAACAGGCACTGCTGGCTTACGAGGCGTCGCAGTTGCTTGGCCCCCAAAATCGGGATGTCACCGAGGCCATTTCTTCCCTAAAGAAAACCATTTCCAAGTTAAGTCAAGAAACCTATCACAAGGGACTCGAGCTTTACAAAGCCGGGGACTTCACCAATGCCCGGCAGGCATTTCTTAAAACCGTTCGCATCAATCCGGCCCACAGCGCAGCGCGCCACTATCTGGAATTGAATCTTCAAAACCCATCGAGGGCAACCTATAAGGTCCGGCGGGGCGACTCTTTTATTCGAATCGCCACCAAAGTGTTTGATGACCCCAGCAAAGCCTATATGATTGCCTATTTTAACGGCATGAATCCAAAGAAGCCATTGCTGACCGGCACAGTCCTGCGTCTGCCGACCCTGGATCCAGCCATCCTGCTGCCCAAATCCAACATCAAGTCGCTGCTGGTCAGAGCCCAGGAGGCTTTCGAGGCAGGCGCATTCGAGCAGGCGGCGGCGCTCAGCGGAAAGGTGCTGACAGAAATCCCCGACCACGCCAAAGCCAGGCGGCTTGCCGATGAATCGCGGATCAGCCTCGGTATGCAGTTGATGGAGCAGGAGCGCTTCAACCAGGCCCTGGTGCGATTCAAAGCGGTCAGTGCCAACCATCAACTGCGAGCCCAATCCATTCTCATGGCGCAGCGCGAGTTGAAACGGCAGGCCCTGGCAAAAAAAATCGAAATCGCCCAGGGGTATCTCGACAGGAGTGAATTTTCTGCCACCATGGATGCCGCCGAAGAGATCCTGGCGCAGCACCCTGACAACGTCAATGCCAGGGAGATGTTGAACCTGGCCGGTTACGCATCGGGCAAAGCCCTTCTGGAAAAGGGACAGGAGAGCGAAGCCATTGAGCGGCTAAAAAAAGTCGACCCCTCCTATTCCGATACCGCCCAGCTCCTTTCTCTGGCACGCGCACGAACCCGGGCAGCGGCAGAAACCCTCTACCGGGACGGCGTCAAGCAATTCATTAACGAAGACCTGGAGCGTGCCATCGGCACGTGGCAGCAGGCACTCGATCTCAATCCCAACCACCCCAAGGCGCGCCAGGACATGGAAAATGCGATGCGCCTCCTCGAAAAATGGCATGAACTGGAAAAACCGCCGCAAGAATGACAGGGAACTGCGTATGCCATGAGGTCGCGGGCGGGAAGTCAAGGGCCCCTTGACTCCAACCATTGGCTCGTATAACATTTCGATTCTAAACAGTAATTTATATCGCGCGGGGCAAACCGGGTGAAGACCGATTTCAAGCATCTTTTCAATCCCAAAACCATGGCTGTAGTGGGAGTCTCGCTGTCCAACGACCGCCACCCGGCCAATGTCATCTACCATAAACTGCTGCTGCGCTATCCAGTCAAGGTCTATGCGGTAAATCCGCGTGGTGGAGAACTCCGCAAAGAGATCGTTTATCCCAGCGTGTCGGCAATACCCGAAAAAATCGATCATGTCGTCATCGCCGTCCGGGCCGAACACGTCGTCGGTGTTCTGGAAGACTGCATTCGGTCCAATGCCGCCGGTGCGACGATTATATCCGGTGGTTTCGCCGAAAGCGGCCGCCAGGATCTTCAGGATCAAATTGTCGTTATGGCTACAAATGCCAACATGCCGGTCATTGGGCCCAACTGCCTCGGCATCTATGCCCCCCGCCGTTTCGACACCTTTTTCCTGCCGGGTGAGCGCCTCGTGAGGCCGGAGGCGGGCAATGTCGCTTTAATCAGTCAAAGCGGCGGCGTCCTGGTTGACCAGTTGGTCAAATTCGCGGGCCAGGGGATCGGTGTGTCCATGGGTGTCAGCATCGGCAATAAAGCAGTGGTCAGCGAAACGGACCTGCTCCGCTATCTTGCCAAAGACCGAAACACCCAGGTCATTGCCTTCTACATTGAAGGGTTCGGCCTCGGTGAGGGCAGGGAATTTGTTCAGGTCGCGGCAAATTGCGGCAAACCCGTCATCGTTCTCAAAGCGGGAAAAAGCGCTTCGGGCAGCAGAGCTGTTGCCAGCCACACCGCCTCACTGGCCGGAGATTATGCTGTCTTTTCGCAGATTATGGCACAGCACGGTGTTGCTGAAGCAAAAAATGAGTACGAACTGATATCCTTCTGCGAGGCCTTGAGCTGCTATCAGCACACCATTGAGGGCAACGTGGGCATTATCACGGTCAGTGGCGGCCATGGCGCGCTATCGGTGGATGCATGCCAACAGCACCGCCTCAGGGTTCCGCCCATGCCAGAGGCATTCGCCGATCAATTGAAGGAAAAACTGAGTCCCAGCATACGCGCCATCGCCGCGTTGAACAATCCTATCGATTTGACCGGAAGCGCATCGGACGAGGATTTTATTACCTCGGCCAATGCGTTGAGTGCCGCAGATGAAATCGACAGCCTGCTGGTCTTACTGCTGCCGTATTCCCCCGGCATATCGTCTGACCTCGGTGCCCGTCTGGGACATGTCTACCGCAAAAAGGGGAAACCGCTGGTGGCCTACGTCCCACACGTAGAAAAATACAGAATGCTCATTGAAGGGTTTGAACTCAATGATGTTCCGGTTTCCGATACCCTCGAAGGCGCGGTATTAATGGTGGAAGCCCTGCGCAGGTGGCAGCCATGCTGAAAAAAAGAATTCGGGAAATTATCGCCCGCTCCAAACCCCACGGCTGGGTGCTCGAACCGGAGGCCAAGGAGATCTTGCGCTTATCGGGTATTCCGGTGCCTTCTTTCTGCTGGGCCCGCAGTGCAGCGGAAGCCGTCGATTTTGCAGCGTCTGCGGGCTACCCGGTGGTGGCCAAATTGGTATCGCCCGCAGTCATCCACAAATCTGAAGCCAATGGGGTGGTCGTCGGCATCGACTCTCCCCGACAGCTAAGGACGACATATCAACAGTTTGCTAAACGGAAAGCTTTTGATGGCGTATTGGTCGAAGTGATGGTGGCGGGGTTGGAACTGATCGTGGGCGGCAAGGTGGATGCTCAGTTCGGACCCGTCGTTCTGCTGGGAATGGGGGGAACGGGAGTGGAAATTTACAAAGATACGACTTTGAGAATGGCCCCCATCGGAGAAAAAGATGTGGTTTCAATGGTCAACTGCCTTACCGCAAGCCAATTGCTGCAGGGCTTCCGCGGCAAAGCGGCTGTCGACATGCAGTCGCTGAATGGCCTTATGATAGCATTTTCAGATCTGTTGATGAAATTGGCAGACCTGATCGAATCGGTGGATCTCAACCCCGTCATCTGCTCCTCCAATGGATGCCAGGTTGCGGACGCACGGATCATGCTGGCATGAGAAGGGCAATAGGCCAGGCACCGGCCTTCTAATTAAGGCCGTAACTATATGCAAAAAGAATCAATGAACACCCCATTCAGGCCCCTCATATTCCTTTTCGCCGTTCTGATGACCTTGAGCATGCTGTTCACAGGATGCGATTCGCAACTCCTTAAAAATGACCTGGAGGCCATCAAGTCCAAGGGCGAATTGATCGTCATTACCCGGAACAACGCGGTCTGTTATTTTGAAGGGCCCAACGGGCTGACCGGTTTTGAATATGACCTTGCCAAGGCTTTCGCCGACTACCTGGGGGTAGAACTGCGCCCTCTGATCATCGAAGAAGAAGCCGACATGATTAAGGCCCTCAAGGATGGCCAGGCCGATATCGTCGCTGCTGGTATCCCTTTCGGCCGTCAGTCTGCAAAACTTGTCACACTGGGCCCGGGATATTTGGATGTCAACCAGCAGGTGGTGGGACGCCGGGGCGGTATTGTCGCAAATGATGTCAGTGAATTGTCGGGAACGACCATATGGATGACCGGCAGTTCCCATCGATTGGAGACCCTCAGCGCTCTGAAAGCCGACCACGATGACCTGGCGTGGGAGATGCTTTCTGATCACAGCACCGAAGAACTTCTCCAGCTGGTATGGAACCGATCGCTGCCCCTGACAATGCTTGAATCGCATACGCTCTCCATGAATCAGCGCTTTTACCCCGAACTGGTCGTCCATTTCAATCTGGGAGAAACCAGGAAGCTCGCCTGGGCCATGCACCCCCAGAGCAGGCAACTGCACAAGGCGGTTACCCGATGGTTCAATAAGGACGATACCCGGCAATTTATCGATGGCTTGGTAGACTATTATTTCAGCCACCTCGAAGAGTTCGATTACGTTGATCTAGCGCGCTATCGTCGCCGTATCTACCAGCGGCTGCCAAAATACAAACAATATTTTATGGAGGCGGCTGCGGAAAATGATCTGGATTGGCACCTGGTTGCCGCCCAGGCTTATCAGGAATCGCACTGGAATCCCAAAGCAAAGAGTTTTACGGGTGTTCGCGGCATCATGATGCTGACCCAGGATACAGCCAAAGCCATGGGGCTGAAAAATCGACTGGAAGCCAAAGACTCCATATTTGCCGGAGCCCGCTACCTGGCCAAACTCCACAAAATGGTCGGTGACAATATCAATGAGCCCGACCGCACCCTGATGGCACTGGCAGCCTACAACATCGGCTATGGGCACCTGCAGGACGCCAGGGTGCTTGCACTGCGCCTTGGCAAACCTCAGGATACCTGGCACGGAGTTCGATCCACGCTGCCGCTGCTGCAGAGGAAAAAATACTACCGAACAGTAGCGCACGGCTATGCGCGTGGAAATGAGGCGGTAGATTATGTCGATCGCATCCGCACGTATCACAAAGTACTCCTCATGGCCATGACACCAGAGGGGCTTTATGGGATGAAGCGTTAGAAGCGGTTTCAAAAAAATAGTAGAGCGGCAATCACCCATGTGCGCTTGCATCCCAATTTCCGTCTCAGCCTCAAAGGGCTTGCAAATGGTGACGGGAAGGTTACGGTATGACATCATTTCCACCAGAGGAGGTTTTATGAGTTCAGCAGTGCGTCGACCACCAGCGGCGGACCCGGTGCGGGCGCTGGCCCATTTTGAAAGCTTGCTTGAATTTGAAACAGATTGCTGGGATGTGCACCATGCCATCGTGAACAACCGCCAGGATTTCGTCCTTCTTGACGTCCGTGGAGAAGAAAATTACAACAACGGCCATATCGAGAGCGCCATTAGCCTGCCGCATGCACGCATTATCGAAGACAACCTGAAGCAATATCCCCTGGATACCCTATTTGTGGTGTATTGTGCCGGTCCGCACTGTAATGCCACGGAGAAGGCCGCGATTCGGTTGGCCAAACTGGGAAGGCCCGTAAAAAAGATGATCGGCGGTATCACGGGCTGGCTGGATGAAGGCTTTCGCCTCACTCAATCATAAACAGGAAAAAGCTGGACTCAATTCGGCTATGGCGCCGTATTGGACGTCGCCTGAGCTTGCCTGGCCCAGGCGTACAGTTTGGGGTGCGTGCAGACTTCGTAGTATTTGCGGGAAGTGACCCTGGCCAAAGTAAGGGAGGCGGAATCGACGACCGGGATTTGAGCCTCGCGAATAATCAATCGCTGGTAGCGACCGCTCTGGGTCGGAAACCGCCCCACGTAGAGAGTGGATTTCTGGTTGTGGGGATCATTGAAATCGCCGTCCAGCATTTTAAGGTCGATTTCGTTGGAAAGTTTCTCGAATCCCGGGGCACTCAGTTCGATACCGTTGACGTTGTATCGCATATAGAGGTCATCTGCCGTTCCGGCAATCTCCTCGTCTGAAAGGGTTTGAAAAACATAAAGGTTGAACGGGCCTTTCTTTTCGGCAAACATTCTTCGGCCGATCTTGCTGCAGCTCGACAAACGATCCGCCTGGTTAATCGCAGGCGAGATCATGATCCGGTTGTTCCCGTCGAAAAGAAAAGTCGGTGCTTTTTCAAGAAAGCTGATGCCGATGCCGATCTCGAGTATGGGCAGCGTGTATTTTTGGCTCTTTTTATTGTAGCGCTGTATGATGACCAGCATGTTCAATGCCAGCCCACACGCCCTCGCCACACCATACCAGCCACTGGGGGTGTCTTTACGCTCGAACAGCGATAAGATGATGGCGTCGCCTTCGATAAATATCTTGCTGGCATCGTACTCCGCCAATATTTCTGATATGGGGTCAAAGAAGTTCAGGCTGAAATAGGACGCCGGATTCAAGCCCCGCTCATTCATCTGGTGGGTGATGTCCGTTGACCCCCGGACATCGGCCTTGATGACCACATGGTTGATGATGGGGGCCTTTTCGGCTGCTCTTTCATGGGGCAAAAGATATTCATAAAGCGTATTGTTCTCCCGGGACAGGGTGACCACCTTTTCGTCCGTTGCCAGGTTCACCCGTTCCATCGCCTCACCGATCAAGCTGGCATTGTTCCTGTCGCGATGGTAGCGCGCAAATGCATTTAGAAAGCGAATCAGGTAGGCCTTGCGCTTGGCGGTGGTCATCTGTTCCATGGATTTGATCTTTTTGGACAGAGGCCTCAATGAAAAAGAGCGATTGTAGACCTCTTTCATTCGCTTGAGCCGATTGCGAATCACTCTTCGGGATTTTGGCACGGTCAGGTATTGAATGATCTGCTGCGGAATCAAAGGCGGGCAGTATTCCAGGTATTCCGGCTGCATTTCATAGGATGCGATAATTCGGTCGACAAGTCTATTCCGTCGAAACTGCTGATAGAAAAAATTCAACAGTTTCTTCTGGGCTTTGATCCGCCGGCGGAGCCTGTTCAATACACTGGCGTCCGCTTTCCTCTTCTTGAGGGCCAGCAGCTCACCTTTGGTCTGCTGCCAGTTCAGCAAAAGATCTATGTTGTCGACGTGGCAAAGCCAGGCCGCAATTTTCTTTTCGTAGGCGGTTTTGCCGATCGTTGGGGTATCCGGTTCCTTTTCCAATTCAGCTAAATTTAGACGCTGCTCCACCGAATGGCCATTGGCATCGGGATTCGACATATCGATGTAATTCAGCAGCTGGCGAACGAAAAACAGAAGTGTTTCATACTTGTCGGGGTCTTCGATTCGCCGTCCAAGGACGACATCATATTCGGAAATCAACAAAAACTCATTTTCCGGGTTCTCGGCAAGCAGGACCGGAGTATCGAGCAGGTCCGTATACAGAGTGCTGCGGGCGCCAAAGATGGCCTCATGCATCTGTTTGATGGATTTGGCTTCAACCTCGGCCAAAAAACCGAATATCTCCCTGCCCACCTGCCGCAGGATGGCATCTCTTTCCTGAAGAATGCCCTGTAGTTTGCCCCTTAGTTTGGGCGCCTCGGCAAGATCATTGTGCACAGCCAGGTCCGATTTTCGCACAGCTTTTTTCATCCGCCCCACGAGATGATTGTGCTGTGTCCTGATCTCTTCCATTATCATGCGCAGCACGGCTGATTGGGCCAAGTATTCAATCTGGACCTCGCTTTGCCCCTTGGCGCGGTTCACCGCATCGCGCATGATTTCTCGATAAAGCTGCTTGTAGCCGTCAATTTCCTTGATCCAGCTGTCCTGCTTGGGAACGCTTGCCCTTTTCTCCACACCGGCGTGGCGGGCCACCAACTGGGCGGCTATCTTGCGGGTTGCGTTGACAAAGGTGGGGCTCAGATAGACATCGTAGCGGATATTGTCGACGCCCAGGACCAGCCGGTCAAGGGAGAAAGAGTATTTGTATTGCTTGAGGGAAAACAGGCTTAGGGAGGGAAAACTGCGTCTATTTCGTAAAAAGCCAAACATGAATTGGGGCGGTCCTTGGATGATCGCAACGGTTCAATTTTTCATATTGTCATGCAATTTCATACCATTAACCTGTTCAGATGTCCATTTATGAATTGTGGGTCTACGGCTCGTGGGTACCGTACCGCTTTTTGATTCAAATTGAAAAGAGGGCTAATTGGAAAACTGGAAGTGTTGATTCTCAATCAAGTCGAGACACACGTCGGCTACCTGGGGATCGTACAACGCCCCCCGCTGCCCCCGGATTTCGTCGATGGCCCGCTGAAGTCCAAGCGATGGCCGATAGGGGCGATGGGATGCGATCGTTTCAAACACATCGGCAACCGCCAGAATGCGGGCCGGCATCAAGATCTCCTTGGCGTGCAGGCTGTTCGGATACCCACTGCCATCCAAGCGCTCGTGGTGCTGTAAAACGATTTGCGCCAGGGGCCAGGGGAACTCGACCTGCTTGAGGATGTCATATCCTGCTTTGACATGGTTCTTTACCAGCTCGTATTCAAGGGCCGAAAGCTGTCCAGGCTTGCTCAAGATCTCCGCTGGAACTGTTATTTTGCCAAGATCGTGAATCACGCTGGCCATTCGCAGCGCATAGACATCCTCTTCACCGATCCCCATGGCGCGGGCAATGGCGCAGGCCAGCTGGGCAACACGCTGCTGGTGACCAGCTGTGTAAGGGTCACGCATCTCTACCACCACGGAAATGGCCTGAACTATCCCATCCATGGCTCGACTCAGCTTGTTGAAATTCAGCTTCACCCCTTCCAGCGCCGTCTTCAAATCTGCTCTCGAGGACCGCTCCGACAACACCCGTTTTAAGCGGGCGATGAATTCCTGGATGCGCACCGGTTTTTGAATAAAATCGCTGGCCCCCTGTTCGACAATATCTTCATAGTTGAAATCTTCCACGTATCCGGTCATGAGAATCACATCAGCAGCATAATTCGCTTTAATGATATGGGTCAATTCGATACCGTTCATATCCGGCATTCTGATATCGGCAACCACCACGTCGATAGGGTGCTCATCCAAAATGGCCAGGGCCACTTTCGAAGACTGCGCCACATGGCATTCGAAACCGGCCATGCGGACGCCGGTTTGCAGCAGCGTGCAGATACTCTCCTCGTCATCTACAACGAGTATGGTTTCCTGCTTAGAATAGGCACTCATTGGTTTGAGACTCCTAAGGGTCGATCACTCATCAAACTCCTCCCGAAGTGGGTCAATATCCGCTCGATCCGAAGCGGCTCGGGGTGGCCGATGCGCCGGTATGGGTCGATCAGACGTCAGCAGATGAGAAAGGTGCTGCGAGTGGACGGTTGATTGCGCAATTGCTGGCGCGCAACGGCCGCCTATCGATCAGATGGCGATGCAAGCACCTGGTAGCATATGGTGGAACATCTCCAATGTCAAAACCTCTCTGCGACCATCCGAATAGAAGCGTTCCTGCTGAAACCACGGGAAGGCGGCAGGAAGCGGTACCCAACGATGTTGGCCGGCCGTTTATTTGCTGCCTCTGTTCTTCCTGGTGGAAAGGCGGATTTCCACGGATTGAGCATGGGCGTCCAGGCCTTCGACTCTGGCCAAACAGGCAATGTCTTTGGCCTCTTTTCGAAAGGCTGCTTCAGAGTAGTGAATCAAGCTTGTTTTCTTGACGAAATGATCCACTGACAATGCCGAGGAAAATTTAGCCGTTCCGGCAGTGGGCAAAACATGGTTGGGGCCGGCAACATAGTCCCCAACCGCTTCCGGGGAATACGGGCCGAGAAATAGCGCACCGGCGTGACGAATCTGCCCAATGCGATCGAAGGGGTTCTCGATGATCAATTCCAGATGCTCCGGGGCGACCCGGTTGGCCAGATCAATAGCGATGTCCATATGCGGAACGACCATGATGGCGGCGTAGGCTGCAATGGATTTTTCTGCAATCGCCCTACGGGACAAATGTTCCAACTGAACTGGCAATGCCCGATTTACCGCTTTGGCCAGATCGGGAGAGTCGGTGATCAGGACGGCTGAAGCCAGTGGATCATGTTCGGCCTGAGAGAGCAAATCAGCAGCGACATGGTCGGGATTCGCACTGTCGTCGGCCACCACCAAAATCTCGCTGGGGCCGGCAATCATATCGATTTGAACCAGGCCGGAGACCAGTTTCTTTGCCAGTGTGACATAGATATTTCCCGGTCCGACAATGACATCGACTTTGGGGATGGTGGCCGTTCCAAAGGCCAGTGCCCCAATGGCCCATGCACTTCCGACTTTGTAAACTGTTTCAATACCGGCCTTTCGGGCAGCGGCAAGAAGATAGGGGCTGACCAATCCATCGCGGGTGGGTGGGGTGGCCATCACAACTTTGGGGACACCGGCGATTTTGGCCGGTATGGCTCCCATCAGAACAGATGAGACCAACGGTGTCGCACCCCCTTGGCCGCCCGGCACGTAGACACCGGCGGCGTCTACGGGGTGGACCAACTGGCCCAGCACCGTTCCAGTCCGCGGTGTGTCGATCCACGAGTTGGACTTCTGGCGGGCATGGAACGATTCGATTTGGGAAATCGCCCGGTTCAGTGCGCGCTTGAACTTGGCATCGACCTGCCCAAGCGCTGCATCCATCTCTTTTTTAGAGACGGCAACCCGGTCGATATCCAGTCCAGGCGCATCAAACTGGCGACTGTACCGCATGACCGCATCATCACCGTCTTTCCGCACCGCATCAAGAATACGCTGAACGGCTGTGAGATCTTTGGCTTTGAAACCCAACCCTCTGTGAACAATGCGCTGAAGACGCTTTTCAGCCGCCTCTGACGGGTAATTGTATATTTTCATCCCTTTTCCTTCACTAATCGATCGCTCTGGTATCCGTCAGCCTCACGATATTTTATAGCTCTGCAACCGGAGCCAGTTTGATAGACAGCCCATCGTTTCAACAATCCGACACCAGGCACCGGTGGTCGCCTTTTGCGGTACTTTTGGTCGGCACAATACCGTATTAAATCTACTTTCGAGTTCCATGTAGGAGCGGCTTTTAGCCGCGATAAAAAGGCGCTGAAGAGACGATTTCGCGGCTAAAAGCCGCTCCTACAGCCGGCTTTCGTCTGTTTTTGCCCTAAACTCGGAAGACATATGACCTACCCCATGCAA
>Ga0316201_10001162_pt1 | contig 17224 bp, 15 predicted proteins | sample CS6wburrow_MG_FD_204516 | JGI IMG/M metagenome (GOLD analysis project Ga0316201, IMG submission 204516) | Coastal sediment microbial communities from Delaware Bay, Delaware, United States - CS-6 worm burrow | ecosystem: Environmental > Aquatic > Marine > Coastal > Sediment | place: USA... | reverse complement strand
ATCTTCTCGGTCGGGAGTTCGCCGCCCATCTCGAGGAAGCGACGCACGAGCGGTTTCTCGCCAATCCAGAGACTGAGCAGGAACGCGACGGCGACAGCCCAGTAAAACGCGGTCGGCTTCCAGTAAATGAAATCGGCGTTGCGAAAGTACAGGGCAGAGCCGCCAAATACGAGCAGGAAGATGGTCGACCACATATACATCTTGTCGACCTTTTTCGTGCGTACGTACTTGATCACAAATCCAATCGGCATCGCGACCATCAGGGCGCCGATCGCGAAATAGATGCCCTTGTACAGATACGCTGCAAGGAACAGGATCAGTGGTAGAAATTCGAACAATACTTGCATCGGCGGGGCTGTCGGGTGGCCGGAATAGCGCGCATGATAACGTGATCTTGATGCGGCGGGCCACGATTGCAAGGCTATCCCCGGGCCGCCGACTTCCCTAGAATCCGCGCGTGGCCAAATTAATCGAAATACACCCGGACGACCCGCAGCCGCGGCGTGTCGCGAGTATCGTCGAGACGATTCGGGGCGGCGGCCTTATCGCGTATCCGACGGACTCGAGCTACGCGTTCGGCTGCCATATCGGCGACAAACGGGCGATGGACCGGATCCGGCGTATTCGGCGCACCGACAAGAACCATAATTTCACGCTGGTCTGCAGCGACCTGTCGGAGATCAGCACCTACGCCCGGGTGGACAACTGGGCCTATCGCATGCTCAAGGCGATGACTCCCGGCCCGTATACCTTCATCCTGCCCGCTACCCGGGAGGTGCCGAAACGGCTGCAGCACCCGAAGCGACGCACCATCGGACTGCGGGTTCCGGACCATTCGCTCGTCCGCGCGGTCCTCGAGGCCCTCGGAGAGCCCATCATGAGTTCGACGCTGCTGCTGCCCGGCGATGACCTGCCACTCACCGATCCGTACGAAATCCAGGAGCGGATCGGCCACGAGATCGACCTCATCATTGACGCCGGACCGACCGGCATCGAGCCGACGAGCGTGATCGATCTTTCCCAGGACACGGTCGAGGTTCTGCGGGTCGGGCGCGGGGACGTCAGTGCCCTGCTGTGAGCCCCGAAAAGCGCTATTTGCGCTAGAATGCCTCGATATCTCTCTGGAAAGCCCATGAAACCCGATCTCAAGGTCCTGAACCGCGAAGACGCGCCGAAACCGCCGCAGGACGAAAAACAGAGCCCCGCGCAGAGCGAGATGCCGTTCGCCGTCGTTGACGGTGAGCCGGTCACGACGCTGCCGCAGGACCTGTACATCCCGCCGTACGCGTTGCAGGTGTTCCTGGAGGCTTTCGAAGGGCCGCTCGACCTGTTGCTCTATCTTATCCGGCGCCAGAACATTGATATCCTCGATATCCCGATCGCGGAAATAACCAAGCAGTACGTTCAGTACATCGAGCTGATGAAAGAAATGCAGCTCGAACTCGCGGGCGAATACCTCGTGATGGCGGCCATGCTTGCCGAGATAAAATCCCGCATGCTGCTGCCGCGGCCGCCGACGGAAGACGAAGAAGAAGAGGATCCCCGCGCCGAACTCGTACGCCGGCTGCAGGAGTACGAACGTTTCAAACAAGCGGCGCAGGAAATAGAGGATCTGCCGCGACTGGAACGGGATGTCTATGTTGCCCAGGCCGAAGCGCCCGAGCGCAAGGTCGTCGAAAAGCTGCCGGACGTTACCCTGAAAGAACTGCTGCTCGCATTTCATGACGTGCTGAAGCGCGCGGAAATGTTTTCGAATTTGCACGTGACGCGCGAGCCGTTGTCCGTTCGGCAGCGTATGTCCGAGGTCCTGACCCGGGTCAAAGCCGGTTCGTTCACGGGCTTTGCCGACCTGTTCGACCCCGAAGAGGGGCGCCTGGGCGTCGCGGTCACGTTTCTGGCGCTGCTGGAACTGCTTCGCGAATCGCTTATCGAAGTCGTGCAGGCCGACGAGTTTGCGCCGCTGCACGTGCGTGCCGCTTCGACGGTCCGCCTCGTAACCGAAGACGACGACGCGGCCGCAGCCGCCGATTCGTCGTAACCCTGATACGCTACGAACGATGGACCAGACTGAAATCAAATATTTTATCGAGGCGGCGCTGCTGGCGGCGGGCCGGCCCCTGAGCGTGGACCAGCTGCAGAACCTGTTCGATGGCCGGTCAGCACCCGCCAAACCGGATATTCGTGCTGCGATTGAAGCGCTCGCCGAGGAATACGAACACCGCGGTATCGCGATCGCCGAGGTCGCATCGGGGTTTCGCATCCAGGTTACGGCAGGGATGGCCGAGCGTCTGCAGAAGCTGTGGGAAGAGCGCCCGCCGCGTTACTCGCGCGCGCTGTTCGAGACGCTTGCCCTGGTTGCCTACCGTCAACCCATTACGCGTGGCGAGATCGAGGACGTCCGCGGCGTGTCCGTCAGCCCCAACATCGTGCGCACCCTGCTCGAGCGAGACTGGGTGCGCGTCGTCGGTCACCGCGATGTTCCCGGCCGCCCGGAGATGTTCGGCACGACCCGTAACTTTCTCGACTATTTCGGGCTGAAAAAACTCGATGATTTGCCGCCTCTCGCGGATTTGTCTGACTGGGAGAGCTTGCGAGTACAGCTCAACCTGCCCGAGGTCGAGGAGGATATGAGTGCGGCCGCCGAAGAGACCACCGACGTGCCAATACTGTATCCGGAGGTCGGTCCGGAGGAATCGGAGTCTGATGCAGAAGGGCCCGAGGCTTCGGTGTCAGAGGATGAAGAGCAACTCGTCGTGTCGGAATGGCCCGATCCCAATAAGCCCACGGCGATTGCATCGCTGGAAACCCGTGAAGCCGACGACGACGAGGATGTGTCCGCCAACGGCTGAGGACTAGCGCGTTGCCGGAACGTGTTCAAAAAGTGCTTGCCGGGGCCGGGCACGGCTCAAGGCGCAAGATCGAGCAGTGGATTCGTGAGGGCCGGCTGGCCATCGACGGTCGGACGGCGCAGCTGGGCGACGCCGTCACCGGCGACGAACGTATCACGCTGGATGGGCGGCCACTCGCGGTGCAGGCGGTTCCGCCATCGCACCGTTACATCGTCTACAACAAGCCCGAAGGCGAAATCGTCGCCCGCTCGGACCCGGAAGGCCGCAGCACGGTGTTCGAAACGCTGCCGAAACTGAAAGGGGCGCGGTGGGTGGCGGTCGGACGCCTGGACATCGCAACGACGGGACTCCTGATCTTCACGACAGACGGGGCATTGGCTAATGCACTGATGCATCCGTCGTCCGAACTGCTGCGCCGCTACGCCGTTCGTATCCACGGTGACCCGACCGCCGACGACCTCGCAGCGCTGAAACGGGGTGTGGAACTCCAGGACGGTCCGGCGAGGTTCGAGAGCATCGAGGCCACGGGCGGGGACGGCCGCAACAAGTGGTTCAAGGTCAGCCTGCGCGAGGGGCGCTACCGGGAAGTCCGACGATTATGGGAAGCCTGCGGTTACGAGGTTAGTCGCCTGATTCGTATCGGTTACGGTCCGCTTGACCTTCCCCGCAAGCTACGCCGCGGCAAGTACGAAGCGCTGACGCCGGCGCAGGTGCGGTTGTTGTACGTTTCCGCCGGGCTCAAGCCGCCGATGCAGGAGCGCCGACACGTACGACATAAAAAAACAAGAAAAAAGAGGTAGTTAAGATTACCTTTTAAGGTAATTTCTTCTATTGCGCGTCCAGGCTCTTGCCGGTCATGTTGTGGCTGTCCGGCCCCAGCAAGTACATGTAGGTGGGGAGGATCTCCTCGGCGGTCTTCAAGGCGTCCCGGTCTTCGGCGGGGTAGGCCGCGCGGCGCATCTCCGTGCGCACGGGCCCGGGATTGATGCAGTTGACCCGTATCGAGCCATGCTCCTGCTCGCTGGCGAGCACCTGCGACAGGCCCTCCGTGGCAAATTTGGACACCGCATAGGCGCCCCAGAAGGGCTTGCCGACGCGACCGACGCCACTGCTCGTGAAGATGATCGATGCATCGTCCGATTGATGCAGCAACGGCAGGCATACCTGCGTGATAGCGAACGCCGCGGTGACATTCACGTGCATGACCCGCTGCCACATGGCCGCGTCGTACTGCTCGATGGAGTAGCGCTCGCCGAGAATACCGGCATTGTTGACGAGACCGTCGAGGCGACCGAATTCGGCGGCCAGGCTGTCGGCGAGCGACGTGTAGGCGTCGCTGCCCGCAACCGCGAGGTCCATCACGGCGATCGAGGGGCGTGGCGCGCCCTGCAGGGCCTCGATCTGGTCATACACTTTCTCGAGCTTATTCACATTGCGGCCGTGCAGAATGACCTGGGCGCCGTGCGCGGCAGCGTGGACGGCGAGCGTGCGCCCGATCCCGTCACTCGCGCCGGTGATGAGAATGATGCGCCCCTGGAGCAGGTCGTCGGGATAGCGGTAGTGTTTGTGATCCATTATTGCAGGGTCTTGTCAGCTGAATCGGGGTCGTCGTCGGTGACCGGCTCGTCGTCGCTGCTCTCGATCATGGTTCGTGGTACCGGATCCAGCGTATCGAGCTTCTCGATGGTCTTTTTGCCGTGCACACCGAGTTCCACGAACTTGCGAGCGCCCGGCAGCACGCTGCGCTCCAGCGAACCGACGGCCTTGTTGTAGCTTTCCACACTGCTCGCAAGCTGCCGGCCGACCCGGTTCATGTGGGTGACAAAGGTGCTGAGGCGGCCGTAAAGGTCCTCGGCCAGGCCGCGAATCTCCTTGGCATTCTCGGCCAGTGCGAGCTGCCGCCAGCCGTAGGCGACGGCCTTCAGCAGTGCGACAAAACTCGTGGGCGTGGCGAGGATGATCTGTTGCGACAGGGCGTACTCGATCAGATCCGGCTCCTCGTTGAGTGCGGCGCTCAGGAACTGGTCGCCGGGGATGAACAGGATGACGAATTCCGGGCTTTCGTCGAACTGGTCCCAGTAAGCCTTCGAGGACAGCATGCGGATATGGGCGCGGAGGCTCTTGGCGTGCCGTTCGAGCCCGAGCTTCCGCTGTGCGTCGTCCTCGGCCTCGACCGCCTGCATGTAGGCGTCCAGCGGCGTCTTGACGTCGACGACGAGTTCGCGGCGGTCCGGCATGCGCACGATCATGTCCGGCCTGATTACCTGGCCTTCGACCACCGAGTGCACCTGCTCGACGAAATCACAGTGTTCGACCATGCCGGCGAGCTCTACGAGACGGCGTAGCGTGATCTCGCCCCAGCGGCCGCGGACTTCCGGGCGCCGCAGCGCCTTGGCGAGATTGTGCGTTTCCTTCGTCAGCGACTTCTGGTCCGCCTGCATGGAGGCAAGCTGCGTGCGGATCGAGCCATATGCCTCGCTGCGTGATTTCTCCAGGGCTTCGATCTGCTGTTGCGATGCCTGCAGCGCTTCGCGTATCGGCTTGACGAGGTTTTCCACCGCCTTTTCGCGCTCGCTCAGCTCGCGCTTGGCCTGTTCGTTCTGCACACTCATTTTCTGCTCGGCAAGGCGCAGAAACGTCTCGCTGTTGGATTGCAGGGAGCGGTTCGCGAGCTCCGCGAACGACCGCGCCAGCTCGCCGCTTGCCGCCTGGAAGGCGGCGTCGCGCTCGTTCTGAACAGCCTCCTGGTTCTTGATCCGGTCGCGGAGGTCGTCGTTCTCGGATTCGAGCCGCTGGCGGCGCTGGCGGGTAATCAGCCAGGCCAGAAGTGCCCCGAGAACGAGGCCCGCAAGCAGCGCCGGGCCACCGAACTCCAGCCAGCGTGGATCTATCTCGATCGACTTCATCAGGCGTCCAGATTAACCGCTTTCAGCAGAATTTGCGCCAGTTCGGCTGTATCCGCCGCTACCAGGTCGGCACCCCAGCGCTGCGGGTCGTCATCCGGCGTCACATAGCCGTAGGCCGCGGCGATGGTGGCCATGCCGGCGTTCTGCCCGGCCTGGATGTCCCGTGACGCGTCGCCGACGTAAACGGTGTTCTGCGGCAGCAGGCCGGCCAGTTCGCAGGCGTGCAGCAGCGGCGCGGGGTCGGGCTTGCGTTGTGGCAGGGTGTCCCCACTGACGGTGCAGGCACTTCGCGCGGCCAGCGCCAGGCGGTCGAGCAGGGGATCCGTGAGGTGGGCCGGTTTGTTGGTGACCACACCCCAGGGTAGCCCGGCGGCATCGAGGGTCTCGAGCAGAGTTTCAAGGCCGGGAAACAGCGTCGAGGCCTCGCAGACGCGCAAGGCGTAGCGCTCGAGGTAGGCCGTGTGCAGGTCGCTGCCGATCGCGTGTTCGATATCCGGGAATCCGAGCGCGAGCAGGCCGAGGGCGCCGTTGGACACGTAAGCACGCCCCACATCGTAAGCGACGGGATCCAGGCCATGGGCGCGCTGCAGCTCCTGTAGAACCGCCACCATATCGGGCGCGGTATCGACGAGGGTACCGTCGAGGTCGAACAGCACCGCGCTGCAGCGTCCGGTATCGAGGGGCGACAAGGGCGCTACTCGCTCTCGGGGCGGCGAAAGTGCATCAGGTAGTTCACGTCGAGGTTTTCACCCAGGGAATACTCCTTCGTGAAGGGGTTGTAGTGCAGCCCGATACTCGAAACCAGCTGCAACCCGGCGTCACGCGACCAGGCGTCGAGTTCCGACGGCCGGATGAACTTGCGGTACTCGTGAGTGCCCGCGGGCAGCAGCTTGAGTACGTACTCCGCCCCGACGATGGCGAACACGAACGACTTGGGGTTGCGGTTGATGGTCGAGAAGAATACGTCGCCGCCCGGCTTGACCAGCGTGCGGCACGACCGGATGACCTCGAAGGGATCCGGGACGTGTTCGAGCATCTCGAGGCAAGTGACGACATCGAACTCACCGGGCCGCTCCGCGGCCAGCGCTTCCGCGGTGGTCTGCTGGTAGTCGACAGCGACCCCGGACTCGACCTGGTGAAGGCGCGCGACCGTCAACGGCCCCTCGGCCATGTCGATGCCCGTGACCGTCGCGCCGGCCTCGGCCATGGACTCGGTCAGGATGCCACCACCGCAGCCGATGTCGACGACGCGTCTGCCCGCCAGTTGTGTGCCCTGACGAATCCAGTCGAGGCGCAGCGGGTTGATTTCGTGCAGGGGCCTGAAATCCCCTTCCGGGTCCCACCAGCGGGCGGCCATTGCGTTGAACTTGGCGACTTCGGCCGCGTCGACATTGTCGGGAATGGATGTGGATTGATTCATGCCTTTATATCCTGGAGTCGGCGATGCGCTGTTGCCACTCACGGCTGCGCCTGAATATGCTTTCCCTGTTTATGGTGGTCAATTCGCCCTGATCAAGCAGGTGCCGTCCGCCGACCCATACGTCGGACACCTGGTCGGCCCGGGTTGCGTAGACGAGCTGAGACACCGCGTCGTAGACCGGCTGGCTGTTACAGCGCGACAGGTCGATGCAGGTGAGGTCCGCCAGCTTGCCGGGTTCGACAGAGCCGATCTCGTGATCGCGGCGCAGTGCGCGGGCGGCGTCCAGGGTCGCCATGCGAAGCGCCTGTTCGGCCGTGATTGCATCCTCTCCGCCAGCCGACACTCTTGCAAGCAGCGCGGCCATGCGCATTTCCGAAAGCACGTCCAGCAGGTTGTTGCTGGCCGCACCGTCGGTGCCAAGTCCAACGGTCACGCCTGCGTCCATGAAGGCCCTGGCCGGCGCCACTCCGCAGGCGAGTTTCAGGTTCGAGGTGGGACAGTGAGCGACGCCGGCGCCGGCGGCTGCGAGGCGCTCGATCTCCTCCGGGGTGACATGCACCGCATGCACGGCCAGCAGAGACGCGTTCAGCAGGCCGAGGTCGTCGAGCCGCTGAAGCGGGCGCTTGCCCGTTGCTTCGATGGATTGCGCCACCTCCATCTGCGACTCATGCAGGTGAATATGCACCGGGACGTCCAGCTGATCGGCGAGAACCCGAAGCTCGGTGAATGAGGCGTCCGACAGGGCACGCGTAGTGTGCGGCGCAAAGCAAGTGGAGATCATCGGATGGTCGGCGTAGCGGTCGTGCACCAGCTCGGAGCCCTTGCTCAGGTAGTCGGCGGCGTCCTCTGCCCAGGCGGTCGGGATATCGACCACCGGCGTGCCGATCACAGCGCGCATATGCAGGTCGACAGCGGTCTCGGCAACGATCTCCGGGAAAAAATACTGATCGCTGAAGCACGTAATTCCTGCCGCGAGCATCTCGGCGATTGCCAGTTCCGTGCCGTCGCGTACCAGTTCGGCACTGGCGAAGCGGCGTTCGACCGGCCAGATACCTTCCCGCAGCCAGGATTCCAGCGGCAGATCGTCGGCAAGCCCGCGAAACAGGGTCATGGCGGCGTGGCAGTGGGTGTTTACGAGACCCGGAATCAGTACGTGACCGGGACGCTCGATGGAGACGCTGGGCTGGAATGCATCGCGCGCTTCCGCGACGGGCAGCACTGCCGCGATTCGGCCATCGACGACTGCTACAGCGTGATCCTCGAGCACGTGACCGGCCGGTTCGACCGGCACGCACCATCGGGCTGCAATCAGGTAATCGCAATGTCGCATAGAGATCGTGCCGGTTCGATGTGGGGTAGGGTGGCGCGGCCAACCAGACGGCAGTATACAGGCCGTGGAAACTGGCGCCAGCGGCGGTTTTCAGCGTGTGAAAACCTTGCGGAAACCCTGCTGAAAGGGGCTTCCGTGTGGTAGAATTAGCGCTTGTTAAATGCTCGAAACCGGTCCGTTTCAGGTCCGGTGAATTCGACACGTTTTTTCGTATAGAACCCGCATTCTCGCGCCTCCCGAATTCCGCTTTGCGAGCGGAGTCGTGCTGCGATTGTGAGCTGAGAAAGTAACCACGATATGGCTGAAGTTGCCCAGGAATTGCTGTCCGTCAACCTCGAAGACGAGATGAAGCAGTCCTATCTCGACTACGCGATGAGTGTCATCGTCGGTCGAGCCCTCCCCGACGTCCGAGACGGTCTGAAACCCGTGCACCGCCGCGTCCTGTACGCGATGCGGGAACTCGGCAACGACTACAACAAGCCCTACAAGAAATCCGCGCGCGTCGTGGGTGACGTGATCGGCAAGTACCACCCGCACGGCGACACGGCCGTGTACGACACGATCGTGCGTATGGCGCAGCCGTTTTCGCTGCGCTACCTGCTGGTGGACGGCCAGGGCAATTTCGGTTCGGTGGACGGCGATGCGCCAGCGGCCATGCGCTACACGGAAGTCCGGATGTCGCGGCTTGCGCACGAATTGCTGGCGGATATCGAGAAGGAAACCGTCGACTTTGTCGAGAATTACGACGGCTCGGAGAGCGAACCCTCGGTCATGCCGACGCGGGTGCCGAACCTGCTGGTCAACGGCTCATCGGGCATCGCCGTGGGCATGGCGACCAACATCCCGCCGCATAACCTCATCGAAGTCATCAATGCGTGCCTCGCATTGATCGAAGACCCGGCTATCGACGTCCCCGGGCTCATGGAGCACCTGCCGGGGCCGGATTTCCCGACGGCCGGCATCATCAACGGCGCCCAGGGCATCTTTTCCGCGTACCGGACGGGCCGCGGACGCGTTCATATCCGGGCGCGGACGAAAATCGAGGAATTCAAGCCCGGACGCGAAGCGATCATCGTTACGGAGCTCCCGTACCAGGTCAACAAGGCGAGATTGATCGAGAAGATCGCCGACCTCGTGCGCGAAAAGCGTATCGAGGGAATCAGCGAACTGCGCGACGAATCCGACAAGGACGGCATGCGCATTGCCATAGAGCTCAAGCGCGGCGAATCATCGGACGTCGTTCTGAACAATCTCTACAAGCAGACCCCCATGCAGACGGTCTTCGGCATCAACATGGTGGCGCTGCGCGACGGCCGCCCGCAGCTGATGAACCTGAAGCAGGTGCTCGAGGCATTTCTGGCGCACCGGCGCGAGGTCGTTACACGGCGGACGATATTCGATCTGCGCAAGGCGAGGGACCGCGCGCACGTGCTGGAAGGCCAGACGGTCGCCCTGGCCAACATCGACGAAGTTATCGAACTGATCAAGGGATCGCCGTCGCCCGCTGAGGCGCGGGAAGCGCTGATTTCGAAAACCTGGGAGCCGGGCGCGGTCACCGGCATGCTGGAGCGTGCCGGCAAAATGGATACGCGCCCCGATGAACTCGCGCCCGAATTCGGGTTGCACGAGGGCCGTTATCACCTCTCGCCGGTTCAGGCGCAGGCGATCCTCGACCTGCGGCTGCATCGCCTGACTGGACTCGAGCAAGATAAAATACTCAATGAATACAAAGATATATTAGATAAAATTAAAGAATTTTCTGCGATACTCGCCGATCCGGACCAGCTGCTACAGGTGATTCGCGATGAGCTCGACGATATTCGTACCCGCTACGGAGACGAGCGGCGTACGGAGATCGTGGCGGACTACTCGGACCTGCAGGTCGAGGACCTGATCCCCGAGGAGGATGTCGTGGTCACCCTGTCCCACGGCGGTTATGCCAAGGCGCAGCCCATCGGGGACTACCAGGCTCAGCGGCGCGGCGGGCGCGGCCGTTCGGCGACGCGGGTCAAGGACGAGGATTTCGTCGAGAAGCTGTTTGTCGCGAATACGCACGACACGATTCTGTGCTTCTCGAGCCGCGGCAAGGTGTACTGGCTGAAGGTGTACCAGGTTCCGCAGGCCAGCCGCGGTTCACGCGGCAAGCCCATCGTCAACCTCTTGCCTCTCGAGGCCGATGAGCGCATTTACACGATTCTGCCCGTAAAAGATTTCGACGCCGACAGTTTCGTCTTCATGGCCACGTCTGGTGGCACCGTCAAGAAGACGCCACTCAGCCAGTTCTCCAGGCCGCGGTCGAGCGGCATCATCGCGATCGACCTGCGTGACGGGGACAAGCTCGTCGACGCCAAGATCACGGAAGGCGACGCCGAAATACTGCTCGTGGCAAGCTCCGGAAAGAGCATTCGTTTCCCCGAGTCCGACGTCAGGCCGATGGGCCGCGGCGCAGCCGGTGTCCGGGGTATCAAGTTACCCGACGAGCACGAGGTCATTGCGCTGTCGATCGTGCAGGACGGGCTGGTGCTCACGGCAACTGAAAACGGCTACGGCAAGCGCACGGCTGTCGGGGACTTCCCGGTGCAGGGCCGCGGCGGGCAGGGCGTGATCGCGATCCAGACCACGGAGCGTAACGGTCGAACCGTCGGTGCCGTTCTCGTGGGCGAGGACGATGAAATCATGCTCATCAGCTCGAGCGGCACGCTGGTTCGCACGCCGGTCGACGATATCTCGGTACAGGGCCGGAACACGCAGGGCGTGCGCCTGATCCGCGTCGAGGAAGGGCAGCGGCTCGTCGGCGTGGCGAGAATCGAGCCGATAGACGAGGAAGACGAGGAGTAGCGCGGCATTTGCATATGCACATTCCGCTAGTGCATTGGTCGCGCTAAACCGTGACAATACGCGGCCTGTAAATTCTCCGAAAAAGGACTCCTGCGACATGTCTCGCGTCTACAACTTTAGTGCCGGACCGGCGGCGCTGCCGCTCGAAGTACTTAAATCCATCCGCAAAGACATCCCTGACTGGCAGGGCACCGGCATGTCGGTCATGGAGGTCAGCCACAGGAGCAAGGAGTTCGTGGCGCTTGCCGAGCGTGCCGAGGCCAACTTTCGGGCGTTGTTGAGCATTCCGGACGACTACAGCGTGTTGTTCACGCAAGGCGGCGCCACCCTGCAGATGTCCATGGCGCCGATGAATCTCGCGGGTGCAGACGACACGGTGGACTACGTTGTTACCGGCAGCTGGGGGAAGAAGGCGGCCGGCGAAGCGCGCAAATTCTGCAAAGTGAATGTCGCAGCAGACGCGGCCGACAAGAACTTCACCTATATCCCGGAAGAGTCATCCTGGCAGCGCAGCGACGACGCGGCTTACCTGCACGTCACACCGAACGAGACGATCGCCGGCGTGGAGTTTCACTTCGTGCCGTCGGGCGATACGCCCATCGTTGCCGACATGTCGAGCACCATCCTCTCGCGCCCGATCGACGTGAGTCGCTACGCCGTGATCTATGCCGGCGCACAGAAGAACATCGGGCCGGCGGGTATTACCGTGGTTATCGTTCGCAATGACCTGCTGGACCGGGCGCCATTGAACCTGCCGCACCTGATGACCTGGCGTTCATACGCGGAATCAGGCTCGATGACCAACACGCCGCCGACGTTCGCGTGGTACGTCGCGGACCTCGTATTCCAGTACCTCGAGGATTGCGGTGGACTGGAGGCGATGGCGGAAATCAACGCGCGCAAAGCGCGCAAACTCTATACAGCGATCGATGGCTCGGGTTTTTACTCGAACCCCGTCCAAGAAGACTGCCGTTCGTGGATGAACGTGCCGTTCGTGCTTGCGGACGCGTCGCTGGACGCGAAGTTCCTGCAAGAATCGGCGGCCGACGGGCTCACGAATCTCAAGGGACATCGCTCGGTTGGCGGAATGCGAGCCTCGATCTACAACGCGGTGCCGGAGGAAGCGGTCGACGCGTTGATCGACTTCATGAACGAATTTGAAAGAGTTAACGGGTAAGGATTCATGTACAAGGTTTTAACGTTGAACAACATCGCGGTAGAGGGCCTGAGGCGCCTGCCGCGCGAGCGCTATGAAGTGGCCTCGGAAATCGCGCACCCGGATGCGGTCATCCTGCGCTCCTTTAACATGCACGACATGGAAATTCCCGAAACGGTGGTCGCCATAGGACGTGCCGGGGCCGGAACCAATAATATCCCGGTCGAGGCGATGGCCGCTCGCGGCGTGCCTGTCTTCAACGCGCCAGGCGCGAACGCGAATGCGGTGAAAGAGCTCGCCATTGCCGGCCTGTTGCTGGCGGCCCGGAACATCTGCGATGCCCGGGAATACGTCAAGGGCCTGACGGAGACCGGCGATGCGCTGAACAAGGCGGTCGAGGCAGGCAAAAAGCAGTTCGTGGGTTTCGAATTGCCGGGCAAGACGCTCGGAGTCATAGGGCTTGGCGCCATCGGCGTTCAGGTCGCCAATTCGGCGCTGGAACTGGGCATGAAGGTGGTCGGCTTCGACCCGGCAATGACCGTTCGCCGTGCCCTGCAGCTGTCACCGGGAGTCGAGCATGCTGACACGCTCGACCAGCTTTTCCAGCGTGCCGACGCGATTACGGTTCACGTTCCACTCATCGATGCCACGCGCAACCTCGTCAACAGCGACCGTCTCTCGTTGATGAACAAGGGTGGCACGATCATTAACTTCGCGCGCGGTGGCATCATCGACAACGAGGCGGCGCTGGCGGCGCTGGACAGCGGACAGCTGCACGCCTACGTGACGGACTTCCCGACGCGAAAACTCGTTGCGCACCCGAAAGTCGTGGCGTTGCCGCACCTGGGTGCATCGACCGGGGAAGCGGAGGAAAACTGCGCGATCATGGTTGCGGAAAACGTGAAAGACTATCTCGAGAACGGCAACATCCGTTTCTCGGTCAACTTTCCCGAATGCCGCCTGCCGCGGATGGATGCCTACCGGGTCACTATCGCGAACGCGAACGTACCGAACATGGTTGGCCAGATCTCGACGTGCCTGGGCGATGCCGGGCTCAACATCGAAGACCTTCTGAACAAGTCGATTGGCCACCTCGCTTACACGATCGTCGACGTCAACGAACCGGTTACGGATGAAATCGAATCGAAGCTGCGTTCGATTGACGGCGTACTGACTTTGCGAAACCTGGGTAAGCCTGTAACCTGACCGGCGATGGCCGAGAACGACAAGCACCCCGCCAATCCGGACCTTGCGAAGATTCGCGAGCGCATTGACGAGATCGACGAGCGTATCCAGTCGCTCATCAATGAGCGTGCGCGACTTGCGCAGCAGGTCGGCCTCTCGAAAGGCAAGCTGGCGTCGGCCGTCGATTACTATCGACCCGAGCGCGAAGCGGAAGTGTTGCGGGCGATACAGGGTCGCAACGAGGGCCCGATCCGCGACGAAGAGATGTTGCGGCTGTTCCGGGAGATCATGTCGGCCTGCCTGGCACAACAGGAGCCCCTGAAGGTCGGATTCCTGGGCCCGGAAGGTACGTTCACGCAGACCGCCGTCTACAAGCACTTCGGCCATTCGGTGCGGGCCCTGCCGTTTCATACGATCGACGAGATCTTCCACGAAGTGGAAAGCGGTGTCGCCGACTTCGGCGTCGTGCCGATCGAGAATTCAACGGAAGGCTCCGTCAACAATACGCTCGACATGTTCCTGACCTCGCCACTGAAAATCGCCGGCGAGATCGAACTGAAAATCGAGCAGCATCTGCTCGGCAGCGAGACAGGCCTCGACAAGATCGAGCGAATCTGCGCTCACGAACAATCACTGGCGCAATGCCGCGGCTGGCTCCGCGAGTACCTGCCGCAGGCGGAGCTCATCGGCATGTCGAGCAATGCCGCCGGGGCGCGCAGGGCACGCGATGAAGCCGGCACGGCCGCAATCGGACCTGCCGTTGCAGCGGACGTCTACGATCTCGAGGTTCTCGTCAGCAACATCGAGGATCGTGCTGACAACGCCACTCGATTCCTCGTCATCGGGCGCAAGTTGCTGACGCCGAGCGGCAGTGACAAGACCACGATCCTCGTTTCCACCAGCGACACCGCCGGCGGCGCCGGCGTACTGCACCACCTGCTGCAGCCGCTCGCGGAGCACGGCGTCAGCATGACGCGCATCGAATCGCGGCCGTCCCGGCGCAGGAACTGGGACTACGTCTTTTTCATCGACCTCGACGGGCATGCGGAAGAGTCGCCGGCCAGAGAGGCGCTGGCTGAACTGCAGGAAAGCAGTTCTCTGTTCCGGATCCTGGGCGCGTATCCCAAGGCGGTCGGCTAGGGCCGGTCACCCATGCATTACCTGATCGAGCCAGCGGCCATCGGTGATGCCGACATTACCGTGCCTGGCGACAAGTCGGTATCGCATCGAGCGGTCATGCTCGGCAGTATCGCGGAAGGCGTAACCGGGGTAAGTGGCTTTCTTGCGGGCGAGGACTGCCTCGCCACGATGGATGCGTTTCAGAACCTCGGGGTCACAATAGAGCGGCCCGGCAGTACGGAACTGGTTATTCACGGCGTTGGCCTGCACGGCCTGCAGTCGCCGGAGGGCGAGCTCGACCTGGGCAATTCCGGGACGGCGATGCGCCTCATGGCGGGCGTGCTGGCCGGGCAGGATTTCTCCGCGACACTGACCGGCGACGAGTCGCTGACCGGGCGGCCCATGCAGCGCATCATCACGCCGCTTCGCGAGATGGGGGCCGCAATCGAGAGCAGGGATGGCAAGCCGCCGCTTCGGATTCAGGGCAATCCGGCCCTCCAGGCTATCGATTACACGCTGCCCATGGCGAGCGCGCAGGTGAAATCAGCCATTCTCCTCGCCGGCCTGTACGCGCAGGGCCGGACCACGGTCATCGAGCCCGCCGTAACCCGCGACCATACGGAACGCATGCTGCGGGCGATGGGCGTCGCTGTCAGTTCGCACGACGGACGCATTGGCGTCGAGGGGCCGGCGACGCTGCGAGCGTGCCCGGTTCGGGTGCCGGCAGACCTGTCGTCGGCCGCCTTTGTCATCCTCGCGGCATTGCTGGCCGAGAAGGCCGACGTGTTGATCCGGGACGTCGGGGTGAACCCCACGCGGACCGGTGTCCTCGACATCCTCCGGGCGATGGGTGGTGCAATCACGCTGGAGAATCGGCGCGACATGGGTGAGGAGCCCGTCGCCGATCTTCGCGTACGGTCGTCGAAGCTGCAGGGTATCGACGTCGATCCGGCGCTCGTGTCGCTCGCGATCGACGAGTTCCCGGTGCTGTTCGTCGCCGCGGCGGCCGCCGATGGTGACACGCACTTCACCGGCATCGGTGAGCTGCGCGTCAAGGAGAGCGACCGGATTGCCGCAATGGCGACGGGACTTCGCACCCTCGGTATCGGCGTCGAGGAATTCGACGACGGTGCGCGCGTGCGGGGAGGGCAGTTCTCGGCTGGCGTCGTGGAGAGTTTCGGCGATCACCGAATTGCCATGTCGTTCGCGGTTGCGGGCACGGTTGCCGACGGGCCCGTGACGGTTCGTGATGTGGCGTCGGTGGAGACGTCGTTTCCGGGTTTCGAGGCCTGCCTGGGCGGCGTTGGCGCGAATATCCGTTGCCTGGCCGAGGTGCCGGCATGACGCAGCGTCCGCCGGTCATCGCCATCGACGGTCCCAGCGGCTCGGGCAAGGGCACGATTGCACGCCGCGTGGCGGCTGCGCTCGGATGGCAGCTGCTGGACAGCGGGGCGCTGTACCGGCTGCTGGCGCTCGCGGCGACGCGCAGAGGCATCAGCCTCGACGATGCCGGGGCGCTGGCAGAACTGGCGCTGGACCTCGATGTCAGGTTCGAAGCCGATGGGGCGGGGGAAGAGCTCATCTGGCTGGACGGGGAGCCCGTTCGGGACGAGTTGCGGACGGAGGAGGCCGGCAGCGGCGCCTCGCAGGTGGCCGCGTTGCAGCCCGTCCGCGACGCGCTGCTGGCCCTGCAGAGGAGCTTTCGCAAGCCGCCGGGACTGGTGGCGGACGGCCGCGATATGGGCACCCAGGTGTTCCCCGAGGCGGTGCTCAAGGTGTACCTGACGGCCAGCGCCGCGGAGCGTGCGCGAAGGCGACATAAGCAGTTGAAGGACAAGGGTATTGATGTTAGCCTTGCCGCCCTTTCGCGGGACATAGAGGACCGTGACCGGCGGGATTCCGAGCGCTCGGTCGCGCCGTTGAGGCCGGCGGAGGACGCCAGGATTCTGGATTCCTCAGGTCAGTCCATTGCTGCCGTGACCGATACGGTGCTGGACTGGGCCAGGGAACTGCTGGCCAAAGAACTCTAGATATTACCAGGAAAGGAATGGGTTGAATCGGACATGGAGTCCGGTTCTTTTTCGTAGTGTCCGTCAGCTACAGGATGTGGTGTGACGTTTTTTGGGTATGGGCTCAGGCGATGGCAGGGGTCCTATTGGTTAATTAAATGTCTGAAAGTTTTGCTGAGTTATTTGAAGAGAGTTTTGCGAGTCAACAGATAAAGCCCGGATCAATCATCACGGGTATCGTTGTCGCAGTAAATGACGATGTCGTAATCGTCAGCGCCGGTCTCAAGTCAGAGGCCGTCATCCCGATAGAACAGTTCAAGAACGATATTCGCGAAGGCGAAATCTCCGTGGGAGATGAAGTCGAGGTCGCCCTGGATGCCGTCGAAGACGGGTTCGGCGAGACCCGGCTGTC
>Ga0316201_10001159_pt1 | contig 17234 bp, 19 predicted proteins | sample CS6wburrow_MG_FD_204516 | JGI IMG/M metagenome (GOLD analysis project Ga0316201, IMG submission 204516) | Coastal sediment microbial communities from Delaware Bay, Delaware, United States - CS-6 worm burrow | ecosystem: Environmental > Aquatic > Marine > Coastal > Sediment | place: USA... | reverse complement strand
AATCGATCTCAGCTTTGTCGCCAAAATCTTTAATCGGAAACACAGAAGAAAAGACTTCTTCCAGGCCCCTAAGATCACGGGCATCAGCAGAAGTATCCTTTTGCTGGAATTGCTCGTAAGAGTTGCGCTGCACCTCAATCAGATTCGGCATTCGCGCCACTTCTTCAATGCGCCCGAAACTGCGACGCACGCGTTTACGGCCTGTAAAGCTCTCAATACTGTTTGCGGGAAGAAATTCTTTTGTTACCTTATTATTTGCTTTTGCTGCGCACATATCGTGTCCTACCTTTTCTTATCCCAATGCAAAATAACCCCTGACACCCTTCTATAACGTAAAATAAAGAGCGTAGCGGTCGGTTAATAAGCGTTTTCCGCTTTGCGGATTCCGTTTTCTATCACGGGTATCACGTTATCCCTGAAAAGTTTGATAGCTATATGGCCCAAGAGACGGGGCTTGTCAACCCAATATCGCCCAAAGCCAAAAAAAGGCATCCCCCGCATAGGACTTATAGGAACCCGGCGGGAAATGCACTTGAATATATAAAACTGAATTACTTCAGCGCAACAGTGGCGCCTGCAGCTTCCAATTTAGCTTTAATCTCATCAGCTTCAGCCTTCGGTGCGCCTTCTTTAACGGCCTTACCGCCGGCTTCCACAAGATCCTTGGCTTCTTTCAAGCCCAGACCTGTAATCGCACGAACTTCCTTGATCACAGCGATCTTGTTGCCACCAGCTGCTTCGAGAATAACATCAAAGTCTGTTTTCTCTTCCGCAGCAGCATCACCGCCACCAACAGCAGCAACAGCAACCGGTGCCGCAGCGGCAGCCGTCACGCCCCACTTCTCTTCCAGAAGCTTAGACAGTTCCGCCGCTTCCAAAACAGAAAGCTCAGAGAGTTGTTCAACAATTTTATCCAAATCAGCCATTTTTCTTTTCTCCTTTTAATATAAAATGAATAGCTAAAACCAAAAACCTTCTTAACCTTTTTCACCATACGCCTTGGTAACACCCACCAATTCACGCGCCGGCGCCTGCATCAGACCCGCCAATTTCGTGGCAGGTGCTTGCACCAGACCAATAATCTTGGCACGAAGCTCATCAAGGCTCGGCAGTTTCGCCAGTGCTTCAACAGCCTTGGCATCCAAAACCAACTCGCCCAGAGCACCACCCAAAATCACGAGCTTGTCATGATCCTTGGCAAACTTATGCGCCACCTTGGCGGCTGCAACCGGGTCCTTAGAGGTTGCCACGCCAGTCGGGCCAAAAAACATGTCATTCAAAGCTTCAAACTGCGTGTCCTTGATCGCGATTTTCGCCAGCGCGTTCTTGGTCACCTTGAAGCTTGCGCCTTCCTTGCGCAATTCTGTACGCAACGTCGAAAGCTCTTCAACGCTCAAACCAGAGTAATGGGTCAACACGACCAGTTCATCATTGGCAAAACGCTCGCCCAATTCCTGTACTTCAGCTTCTTTTTGTGCCCGGCTCATGCCCATGGGTCTTACTCCTTTTTTAATAGGTCATAAAAAAAGTGGCTTTAAAGCCACCTCTCCGAAAAAGATAAAATGAAAGACAAACCGCACTTTTGCGATATTTCTTCCCTTATCTATGCCGGATGTTTAAGCATACGCCCCGGCAGTCTCGGACAGGTAAAATTCTTTATGGGCCTTCTCTTAAAGAAAAAGAAAAGGCCCGTCAAGTTATTAATTCAAGTGTTATTTAAGCCGCCTTGCCCACTTCACCGCGAATAGAATCGAAATCAACGCGAAGACCAGGGCCCATCGTTGTGGTCAGGGAAACTTTATTAATATACGTCCCTTTAGCGCCCGCAGGCTTGGCCTTCAAGATCGCCTCAACGAAAGCACGAATATTCTCAGCCAGTCTTGATTCATCAAAAGAAGCCTTACCAACACCCGCATGTACGATCCCGGCTTTCTCCGCGCGGAATTCAATCGCCCCGCCCTTGGCATCTTCAACAGCCTTTTTGACATTCGGCGTCACCGTACCCAGTTTCGGGTTTGGCATCAGACCTTTGGGGCCCAAAAGCTTCCCAACACGTCCCACAAGCGCCATCATGTCCGGCGTCGCAATACAGCGATCAAAGTCCATCTCACCTTTTTGGATTTTCTCCATCAGGTCTTCCGCCCCGACAATATCCGCCCCGGCATCCTTGGCTTCTTTGGCCTTCTCATCCTTGGCAAACACGGCCACGCGCACGCTAGCCCCCGTACCATGTGGCAAACTCACCATACCGCGCACCTGCTGGTCCGCATGCTTGGGATCAACCCCAAGATTGATAGAAACTTCGAATGTTTCATCAAACTTACGGGCCGACGCTGCTTTCTTGAGAATCGAAACAGCGTCTTCAAGCTTATAAGCCTGGGTCCGGTCAATCGTTTTCAGAACAGTCTTGAGTTTTTTTCCTGTTTTTGCCATCGTCCTAACCCTCCACGACTTCAATACCCATAGAACGGGCTGAGCCTTCGATAATTTTCATGGCGGCATCAATGTCATTGGCATTGAGGTCTTCCATTTTCTTTTCTGCAATTTCTTTTACCTGAGACTTGCGCACCTGACCGACAACTTCACGGCTTGGTGTACCAGCGCCCTTGGCCACTTTGGCGGCCTTCTTGAGGAAATAACTTGCTGGGGGCGTTTTGGTGATAAAGGTAAAGGAACGATCTTCATAAACCGTAATTACAACCGGGATTGGAATTCCCTTGCTGTCTTCTGTCTTGGCATTAAAGGCCTTACAGAATTCCATGATGTTCACACCATGCTGCCCCAAAGCCGGGCCAACAGGTGGTGACGGGTTGGCTGCGCCACCTTGAATTGTCAGGTTAATAAAACCTGATACTTTCTTTGCCATTGTCTTTCTCCTTCTCATATCTGAGTTTGAGTTTGTGGTGCGGCTCCCCATGGACTTAAAGAGAAAACCTCCCACATCTAACGTTGGCGGACCATAAAGCAAAAGTATCCGTAGAATCAAGGATAAAATGAAACCCTGAGACTAAACAACGAAGAGCTTTTTTAAATGGATCTCATTTGGTCAATGTAGAAATATTTTTCTTCACCGCAGAAATACGGGCCAAAAGCTGCTTTTCTTTTTCCTCGTCCTCAGGTCTGGCAAACAAGATTTCCCCTGTATCTGACTCCACCACGTACAAATTGGCATGCACATAATAAAACTTCAAAAGCCTTTCATAAGCCTGCAACAACGCATCCTCATTTTCAAAAAAGCGAATATACACCGCGCTCTGCTCACGCTTCATGCCTTGCCATTCATCGAAAATAATCGCCCTTTCTTCTTTTGCTTCACCCTCGAGCAGCGCCAAAATACGCGCTTCCGTTTCTGGGAAAATGTCCATGACATCAATAGAGGCTTTCCTCAGCATCGGTGCCATTTCTTTAATAAACAAATTATAATTCTGCCCGGCATCCTCCAGATTCTCAAAATTATAAGATTGTGTAATTTCACGCAGTATTCGCCGTTGCTTTTTGTACACAGTCATCCGCTTCGCAAAATCACCAACAAAGCCGTTCAAAATATCCTCAAAACCCTGAAATAGCGCCTGCTTATGAACACGTTCAGCTTCTTCCTGTGCCAACATTGCAAGCTCTTGAGCACGCGCATCAAGCTCTGTTTTGATGTAATAAGCCCCTGCGACCATCCCCCCTATCACCGCGAGCATAACAAAAGTAAGGAAGGAATTACGTTTTTTGGCAGCCATTAATTAAGGTCCACTTTAGGGCATATCAAGTGGTTCTTCATAAGAACCTGACATCCCTTCTTCCAGCAAATCCCGTTTCTTGCGCGCAATATATTTAAGATTATCGATAGACTGGCCAAAATAACGATATGCCCCAACATCGTTAAAAGACATATTCTTGGCGCCTGCGTTGTAATAATACGTCCCAGGCCGCTCAAGAATAAACCTGACAAGCCGCTTGTAAGCTTTGAGGTGATCATGCTGCAAATCAAAATATTTTTTAGAATATACAACGAACAAGGCCTTATGTTTCTCCCACAAGGCATCGACCTTCGCATGCTGGCCTTTGCTAAACTGATGACGAATCAACACAAAGTCTTTATCAGCTTTTTCAATTTCCTCCCGCATATCCTTATAGTGTGCGTTTAAATCATCCATAGCCGCCGCCATATCACCCTCAAATTCAGCCGCATAACGCGTCATTTCAAACCGGTAAGGCGCCATCAATTCCATCAAACGCTCCTGATGGGTTGCATCCGCGCGCGCATACTCCAACAAGGCAATCGTGAGCCTGTAATAAAGCCTGTCCAGCTCCAAAGCAGGTTCTTCCTCCGTTAACTGCGAAGAAAAAGTGCGCGGCGCCGCAATCGGCTTTTTCTCAAGCGTATCAGGTGCGCTATAATAAGGAGAACCAAAGCCAGGCGTATCGAGCTTTTGTGCGTACGCCCCCGAGACTGGAGAACCCAAAACAAAGAGGGAAACAAAAAAACAAATATTACGCTTCATATTTTTACGTCCTGAATTAATAAACAGTTTTTACAATATCTTACAGCCACAACAAACAAGCTTATACCGCTTTAAACCGCTTGCACAACAGCTTTCCCCCTGCAAAAGCATTCTCCCGCAAAAAAAACATCCTTTTTTTGACTCTTATCAAGGCTCAGTATAACCACATGTAGTATCTATCTTAGATGTAATGCACAACATCTTGTGGATAAAACAAGAAACCCCTGTGCATCATTCTGTCTATAAAATCTATAACCCAAATCCATACGGAGTTTTTAAATGAGCAACATCTCTGCTGCTGAAGCACCCCCTCTCCCCCAAGACAACGCCATGCCGGATAATCACCCGGCGCACCCTGATATGGATAAGATTGTCCAGATTTTCGGTGGCACAGATGTTGATTGCTCTTCAGCCGTCAGTGAATATATCTCCGGCTCTGACTGGAGAATCAAAGCCAATGCCAATACGGGCTACTCCAATGCCGGGATGATCAACAACATGGCCGGAAAAGTCATCGCCAATTTCTGGCTGGACGAAGTCTATAACCCGGAAGAAGGGCAAGCGCATCGTGAAGGCGACCTGCACATCCACGATCTGGATTGCCTGACCGGGTATTGTGCAGGCTGGTCCTTGCGTGCGCTGCTCAATGAAGGCTTCAACGGTGTGGGGGGCCGGGTTTCCTCCCGCCCGCCACGTCATTTCCGCGAAGCCTTGGGCCAAATGAGCAATTTCCTTGGCATTTTACAATCCGAATGGGCAGGCGCGCAGGCCTTTAGTTCATTCGATACCTATCTTGCCCCTTATGTCTTTCTCGACAACTTGCCCTTCTCGGAAGTCAAAAAAGCCATTCGCCAGTTCGTCTATAATTTGAACGTCCCGGCGCGCTGGGGGCAATCGCCCTTTACCAACATCACGCTGGATATCACGGTGCCCGAAGATTTGCAGACCCAATTCCCGACCTTCAATCACGAACATCTGTTCAAGGGAATCGATGATGATGATATGTTCCGCCGTGCCCAGTTCCGCGACATGGGGATTCGCAGCATGGAAGATCTCACCTTCTCCCACTTCGTGCCCGAAATGGAGATGATCAACATCGCCTATTACGAAGTCATGACCGAGGGCGATTCGACAGGCCAGCCCTTCACCTTCCCAATTCCCACCGTCAATATCACCGAGGATTTCGACTGGGACTCCAAGGTGGCGCGCGCGATTTTTGACAACACCGCCAAAGTCGGCTCGTCTTACTTCCAGAACTTCGTTGGCTCGCAATTTATGACCAATGAAAAAGGCGAGAAGGTTCGCAACCCCGAAGCCTATTCCCCCGGCGCCGTGCGCTCTATGTGCTGCCGCCTGCAACTGGATTTGCGCGAGCTTCTCAAACGCGGCAACGGCCTGTTCGGCTCCGCTGAAATGACCGGCTCGCTGGGCGTCGTCACCATCAACATGGCGCGTTTGGGATATAAATTCAAAGGCGATCTAAAAGGACTATACGCCGAGCTGGACCGCCTGATGGAAATCTCCAAATCCACGCTCGAGAAAAAGCGGATATTCGTCCAAAAAATGTATAATCGCGGGCTGTATCCTTACACCAGCCGCTACTTGCCTTTCCTGCGCAATCACTTCTCGACCATCGGCGTGAATGGCATGAACGAGCTGATCCGCAACTTCACAGGCGACAAGCACGATATCACCGATGCACACGGCATGGAGATGAGTCTGGATATTCTCGATCATATGCGTGAGCGCATGGTCACCTATCAGGAAGAAAGTGGAAACCTCTATAACCTCGAAGCCACTCCGGCCGAGGGCACCACCTACCGTCTGGCCAGAGAGGACAAAAAACGTTATCCCGATATCCTGCAAGCGGGACAGGGCGAGAATATCTACTATACAAACTCATCTCAGATTCCTGCCGATCACACAGAAGATCCTTTCGAGGCGCTCGATCTGCAAAACAAAATGCAGTGCAAATATACAGGCGGCACCGTTCTTCACCTTTATATGAATGAAAAACTCTCGGACACGGAAAGCTGCAAGCGCTTTGTCAAAAAAGTCATTGAGAATTATCAGCTTCCCTACATCACGGTCACCCCAGTCTTTTCGACCTGCGAGGAACACGGCTATCTCAACGGTGAACAACCTGAATGCCCAGAATGCGGCGAGAAAACCAAAGTCTGGACCCGGGTCATGGGCTATTTCCGCCCCGTCGACAGCTTCAATACCGGCAAGAAAGGCGAGCATAGGGAACGCAAGCACTTCCTTGAGCGGCGCATTGAATCGGCCGATCTGTTTGGCGGGCTCTAGACTATGGGCAAAAACGTCATTGCGCGCGAAGCCAAGCAATCCAGTTCTGGATCGCCGCGCGCCCTTATGGTCGCTCGCGATGACGTTCCGCTTCCTCTCTACGCCATAACCCCCTTTACCATGCTCGACTTTCCGGGCCACACCGCCGCCATTATCTGGTTTTCCGGGTGCAATATGCGCTGTGCCTATTGCCACAACCCGCAAATCGTCAAAGCCAAGGGCCGCGGCCGCCTCGATCAGGCCATGGATTTCCTTGAAAAACGCGCCGGGTTATTGGATGGAATCGTTTTATCCGGCGGCGAAGCAACGCTCTACCCCGGCTTACCTCATTTTATCCAGATACTCCGGGACATGGACTATAAAATCAAGCTCGATACCAACGGCACACGGCCAGAGCTAATCTCCAACTTCCTGGATCAAGGCTGGCTGGATTATGTAGCGCTGGATTACAAAGCCCCGCTTGGAAAATACAAAAGCCTTACCGCGCACAAACGCTTCGGGGATTTTGAACAAACACTGGATATGCTTTGCGCGCAAAAAAGCGTCCCGTTCGAGGTGCGCACCACCGTGCATACCAATTTGCTCAATGAAGAAGATCTCTCATGCATCATCACCGATCTGGATCAAAAGAAATACACCGGCACCTTTTATATCCAGAACTACTGTAGCGACAACGACCGCCCGACATTGGGATGCTTACCAGAACAACAGCGCATACTGGGCATAGAAAAACTAGCAAAGCCCGAAAACTTCACCTTAGAATTTCGGAATTTTTAAGAAAAATCAGCTAAAACCAGGGCTACTTGGGCCATTCAGCCCTTCACGATCATAAACATTTTCGGGTGGCGCAACGGCCAGCTGCGGTGCAGAATCATCAACATTTTGCTCAATGCCTTCATGCGCCAACGCATCATCAATATAAGCGCCAAGCGCGGAATTATCTCCTGCAAGCTTGCGAAATTCTCCGAGCACAGTGCCATAATCCTCGGGCCCGTCCCCGGCGCCCATAGCCTGGTCCAATATAGACGGATCAACTGTATCCAGTAATCTCTCATATATCGCTGCCACAGCCACAACTGCAGGCCCACCAACAATCGGCATATCACCCCGGATATCGTTTTCTATCCGGTGCTCCATACGATTACCAGCCACCGTATTTGAACTCAGAGTTTCTGAAGATACTCTTTCCAAATTCTGATCAACGGCAGCCCCCAGAGCTTCAAGGTTCACAGGCAATTTACCGCTGGTTGCCTCGGTTCCTTCTCTGGCCGCCGCAAGCGCACCTTCATGCCCTGCATAATTCTGCCACATAAACTCGTCGTAATAATGCTGTCCCTGAGCGCCCAACTCACCCCAGTTATCCATAAGATCTCTATAAAACTGTTCACGGCCAAGAGCCGTTTCAAGAAGATCAGAAATCGGCTCTTCAGAAACCGGAAAATCCAGATTGGAAAAAACACCCTCAAGATCAGCCGCCTTGCCGCCAAACACCTCACTCAAACGCAATTCTTGCGCTTCAGGTTCCTGCTCCAGAATTTCGGGTTCTTTAATTGCTACCATCGTACTTACGTTGTTCAACACACCTGATTTTATGAGGCCAAAGCCTGTATTTTGCTTACAGCCACCATTTTAAACGCAAATTGACCGCTTATGCAAAGAAATTCGGTCAAAATCATCCTCAGGCCGCATCCTGTTCCGGTTTTTCCCCAATTTCCGCCAAAATTCCGCGCTCGGTGATATAGCCCGTAACCAGACGCGCCGGGGTGATATCGAACGCCGGATTCGCAGCCCTTGATTTCGTCAATTGCACTTGCACCTGTGCGCCCTGATCATTCAGCCCCTCAATATGCGTGACCTCTTGGGCGCTCCGCTCCTCAATGGGGATATCGCGCCCACGCTCAAGCGTATAATCAATCGTCGGAAAGGGCAGCGCAATATAAAACGGCACGTTATTATCCTGAGCCGCCAAGGCCTTCAAATACGTCCCGATCTTGTTACACACATCGCCGTTGCGCGTTACGCGATCCGTACCCACGATGCATAAATCCACTTGCCCCTGCGCCATCAAATGCCCCCCCGCATTATCAACCACCACCGTATGCGCAACGCCATGCTCGGCCAACTCATACGCGGTGAGCAAAGCCCCCTGATTGCGCGGGCGCGTCTCATCCACCCAGACATGCACATCAATTCCTTCATCATGCGCCATATAAATCGGCGAAGTCGCTGTGCCATAATCTACCGTCGCCAGCCATCCGGCATTGCAGTGCGTGAGGATATTAACCGGACCCTCATTATTTTTGGCCTTCTTCGCGGCCATCTCTCGGATCAAAGGCAAGCCGTGTTCCCCGATCTTGCGGTTGATCTAGACATCTTCATCACATAGCGCTGCTGCGCGCGCATAAGCCGCCCGTATGCGTTCTTGCCCTTGCAGGGGCTGGGCCGCCCTTTTGATCTCATCGAGCGCCCAGCGCAAATTCACCGCTGTGGGCCGCGTCGCCAATAAAGTCTGATAAGACTTTTCAAGATTCTCATCCAAGGCATCGTCCCGCAGCGCCAGACACAAACCGTACGCCCCTGTTGCCGCTAATAATGGCGCGCCGCGCGTCCACATCTCGGCAATCGCCCGTGCCGCCTGTTCCACCGTAGTGAGATTTACAACCTCCAACGTCCACGGCAATTTGCGCTGATCAAATATCCGCACCGACCAGCCATCGTCGCTCAAAGCAATCGAGCGATAATATTGTCCGTTGAGTTTCATGTCATATGCCTCCTAAGCCGCGATCCCCAGTGCCGGATCAATCGCATCAAACGTATCCACACTACGGAAACCTTTCGTATCCCCCAAAACCCCGTCACGGTCCAGCACAACCACATTCATGCCCGCAGCCGCAGCCGCCTCTATTTCGCCCAGATGATCGGACAAAAACAGAATTTCAGCAGGCTTTGTCTTGATTTCATGCGCGATGCGCTCGTAAGACCCCGCTTCCAGCTTTGGCCCGGTATGCGTATCAAAATACCCTGAAAACAGCGGGGTCAAATCCCCGTCCGCCGTATGGGAAAAGAGCAGTTTTTGCGCCGGGACCGAACCGGAGGAGTACACGTACAGGTTCAGCCCTTCATCTTTCCAGTGCTGCAACCCCTTCAGCGCATCATCATAAATATGCCCCTCCAGTTCGCCAGCCTCATACCCGGCCTTCCAGATATGCCCCTGCAGGGTCTTGAGCGGCGTGATCTTCTGATCTTCTTCGATCCAACGGCGCATCACCTCGATCACTTCTTCCGTGCTAAGGGCCTTGTTGTTTTCAAGGCTACGCACCTCATCCAGAACATCTTTAATTTCCATCTCATGCGCACGCACATACGCCGGCAGCTTCGCATACGCGTACGGAAACAAGACGTCCTTTACAAAAGACAAAGAACTCGTCGTACCCTCAATATCGGTTAAAATCGCTTTGATTGAAGCCATCGCACTCATGCCGCAGGCCTTTCAAATTTAGGAAAGCGCTCGGCAATATTGTCCCCTGTGAAATCAGCATGCCAGCCATCGGGACGCGTAAACAAACGAATGCAGGTAAAAGACGGCTCCGGTCCCATATCAAACCAGTGCTTCGCCCCTGATGGCACATTGATCAGATCCCCGGCCTCGCATAACATCATGAAAACCTTACCGTCCGCATGCAGGTAAAACATCCCGGCACCTTCGACAAAAAAACGCACCTCATCATCACTATGGACATGCTCGCTGAGAAATTTCTGCCGGAATTCATCTCTTTCCGGATGTTCCGCCCACAAACGCACCACATCAACACTTTGGTAGCCATTCTCGGATTTCAAACGTTCGATATCCGATGCATAAGCCTCCATCACATCTTCGTCCGTTGCCCCCGTTTGCAAAGGATCATGGGTTTCCCAACGCTCGAACTGCACGCCAATTGTACTCAGCGCATCCGCAATCACGGCATAATCCCGGCTATCCAGCGTCGGGTTATCAGCCTTGCTGTCTTCATAAATCGTCAAATGGCTCATATCTTCTCTCCTTTAATTTGTCTTATCTGAACCTCGCAGGCCAACATCGCTTCCGCGGCCTCCACCACACGCAACGCCTCAGCCATATCACGCCCCCACGCATACAGACCATGGCCCCGAATTAAGTAAACCGATACGTTTTGTTTATTTTCCAAAACCATATCCACCTGACGGCTCAACGTCATAATGTCCTGAGTATTATCAAAGATCGGCAAGGACATTTCTACATTATGCGTATCAATCCCCGGAAACGCTTTTAAAAGCTCATAGCCTTCCAGTAGCAATTGATCAGATCCAGCCATCAAGCGTGTTAAAACAACGCAAGGAACAGAATGCGTATGCAAAACCGCGCCGACTTGCGGGAACTTCTTATAAAGACTCGTGTGAAGGAGTGTCTCAGCGGAAGGTTTTTGCTCATCCAGCGCCTGCCCGTCCATACCCACCCGCATAATGGATTCAGATTTCAAAAACCCCTTATGCCAGCCAGACACCGTAATCGCCACCTCATCATTCAGCAAACGTACCGAGTAATTCCCGCTGGTCGCTGGTGCAAACCCGAGCGCATCCAAACGCCGTCCCGCGTCAACAATATCCTCAGCCGCCCTCTTAAATGATGATTCCATGCCTCATTTATAAAGATACACGCCCCCCGAAGGCAAAAGAAAAAAGCCCTACTTCCAAATAAGGGAGGCAGGACTTTTCATAAATTCTTTTCTTGCAGTCAAGATGCGCCGTTACGCGGCCATCGCACCAGATGCTTTTTTCACGACTTCCGTAACCTGCTGGCTCACAGGATCTGCACTTTCGGTCAGGACCTTGACGCTCAATTCTGTGATCTTCGTTGCCCCGCTCACAAAATCATCATAGCTCTCCTGTGCGATTTTGGTCTGCGTATCGGCAAACTCGTTCAACGTCTTGCTGCTCATCGCTTCTTTCATAAAGCGTGCATTCTTCTCTGCAGATTCCTGTGCAAGAGAAACAACAGCGCCCATAATATCCTCAAAGCCCTTCATGAAAATCGTGCCTGACTTCATGCAAGCTTCAGAGTATTCGCGACCAGCATCCGCACTATTTTGCGCCAACTTCTCAAAAGACGCCGTATTTTTCTGTGCCATTTTCTTCTCCATAAATTATTTACATTCAAACATACAAGCCGGAATTCACAAATCAGATCCAACTCTTCAAAATAAACTCTCCATTGTTATACTATGGTCTCATTTTTTTTGCAATGCACAATAGCAAAAACAATGCGAGAAAAAAGGGCTGTAATTAAACCATGGGGATTGAATTATCTTGGACATATACACATAATTACTGTATAATCTATCATTGTAATGACGAACGGCATCGGTTCAACTTTACGATAAAAAACAATTTTTTGATGCCAAAATCCTTTTATTTTTGACGTCGGGAACAAAGCATGTCTTGCAGTGATTTTCGGATCATTAAAAAAATAAAGACGAACCGGGCGGTTATAACATTTATAGCCGCTTTTGTGTTTTCCCTGTGCACCCTTGCGCCGCAAACGACGCTCGCCAAATCGAACCCCCGCTATGGGGCCATTGTCATTGATGCGGACACAGGCCTGGTCCTTTATCAGGATCGCGCCAACAAAAAACTGCACCCGGCATCGCTCACAAAAATGATGACGTTGTTGCTAACTTTTGAGGCCCTTGAAAGAGGAAAGCTGCGCCTGCATGACCGGATAAAAATCTCTAAACACGCATCCAACATGGTCCCCAGCAAACTTGGGCTGGAACCAGGAGCGAAAATCAGAGTAGAAGATGCGATTTATGCGCTTGTCACAAAATCAGCCAACGATGTCGCTGTCGCACTTGCCGAACATCTTGGACGCACAGAAAACAATTTCGCGCGCATGATGACACGCAAGGCGCGTACACTTGGTATGAAGCGCACACGCTTCCTCAATGCTTCGGGCCTGCACGACCCGCGGCAAGTCAGTTCTCCCGCTGACATTGCAAGACTAGCGCAGGTTTTGGTCCGGATATACCCGGAATATTATCACTATTTCTCAACCAAGAAATTCACCTACCAAGGCAAAACCTACCGCAATCACAACCGCCTCATGAGCAGCTACCCCGGGATGGATGGCCTAAAGACAGGTTATATTCAAGCCTCTGGCTTTAACCTTGCCGCCACCGCCGTGCGTGATAATCGCCGCTTAATCGGTGTCGTCTTTGGTGGGCGCTCAGGAAAGTCCCGCAATGCACACATGGCAAAAATTCTAGACGGTGGTTTTGCCAAAATCAAAAAAATAAGAAACCTTGCGCCGCAAAAACCCATGCTTTTGGTAAAAAGCACCCCCGTTCCAAAGCCGAAACCTGACACACAGGCCATCGCGATGGCCGCACTGTCCAAAGCCAAGGCGGCAGGGTCTTTAGAAATAATGGATAAAGAAGGTTCACAAGATAAATCATTGCGCTTGGCGCTTTTGGATAGCAGCGAAAACAATAACATGTTCAAACGCATGATTGGCGAAGGTGATTATGATTTTACAGTAAGAAAACGACTGGAAACAGGTCTGATCGCTATCGCCGCACAAGAAGGACATGCCGCCCCCCCCAATACACTAAACTCAACCTTAAAGGTGGAAAACACAATACAAAAAGCAGAGCAGCCTTCAGAAAACACCCCACGTAAATTCATGAAACCAGCGTCTTACACTCTGAGCGGCCCACAAGACTGGGCCATACAAATCGGCGCCTTTACAAGCCGCGAGCGCACAGACAGGGCCCTAACAAAAAGCTTGGAATCCCTGCCCACACACTTAAAACATGCCTATGCGACCATCGCCCCGCTCAAGACCGACCAGGGCTGGATTTTTCGTGCCCGCCTAAATGGATTTACACACAGCAATGCGCAAAAAGCCTGCGCAATTCTTAGCGACTGTATTACGATCCCGCCACAAAACACTTATCAATAAAAAACAAACCAAACCCAGATGCATAGCGACACAAAACGCAAACGCCATCATGATACGTCACCAGAGCATGAAAGCGGAAACGTCCTGCTTATTATACTGTTGGCCATCGTTCTACTCGGGGCCTTGAGCGTTGCTTTACAAGGAACATCAGGATCAGGCGCTCACATCGATCGCGAAACCCTGATGATGCATAGCGGAGAAATAAAACGATACGCGTCAGAACTTGAGCGTGCCGTGCTTTTCGTACGCCAAAACGGCATAAGCGAGAGCGATATTCGTTTTGCCCACCCGGACGCCCACAGCGACTACGGAGATTTAAGCGCAGATACAGATCCAACAGATCAAGTCTTTCACAAACTGGGGGGCGCAGCCAAATACCGCGCACCGCCGTCTGGCATCAATGACGGCAGCGCATGGGAATTCTACGGCCACACAGCTTTGCCCGAAGTGGGCTCAAACGAAGCTGAGCTTATTGCTGTTTTGCCAAATGTTACATCCGAGTTTTGTACAAAAATCAACGATGATATCGGCTACGCCGCGCAGCCCACCGATACAGGAACCTGCATCAACGGTGGAGCCACAGAGCGTTTTGATAGCGGCACACAATTTGAAAGCACACCCAACACAGTGATCAGTGCAAACTTCTCCGTTAAGCCCTCAACAGAAGGCTGCGTCGAGTGTTCCGGAACATACCATTATTACCGTGTCCTGCTGGCACGATAATCCAGCATGCCTGCTTTGGGCTTGTGAATTGCCTCTCCCCTCCTGTCGCCGCCAGCCCGAAAAAAACCAGGGACAAACTGAGTACCTTCATTTTTAAAATAAAAACAATAAGATAGAAGAGGCCTATGGACGACCCACACGGTAAATCTGCACCGGCGTCTCGGCAAGCTTGCGCACCTCCGCCGTCAAATAGAGCTTGTAATCAAAAGCGGCAACAATTTGCCCACTTTTGGCATTGACCACACGCAAATAGACATCAACATCCTTGCGATTGCGAAGATAAGACCCTGTCAGGAAAAAATCCGATTCATTGAAAGATTGCGGCGCAGCAATATAAAGAGGCTTGTTCGCCCCGGTCGCCACATCCTTGAGATTGACTGTATAGCCCAGATCAAGCAGGCGCATACCGATCTCCTCAGGGATTTTCATCCCCAAAGGCGATGTGAGCGTATTGTTATCCACCTCATGCAGGTGACGAACCTCAATGGAGTCACCATATTGAATATCTTGGCGAAATTCCTGAACAAGGAAATCAGCCGCCGCGTGGTTTTTTTGCCTCAAATTGACATCAGGGCGCATAAACACCCCTTCGGTGGCCGCAAGAATGCCCGTTGTGACAGACTTGAACATCACAGCTTCATTACAAGAGACCAACGGCAGACCCAAAATAGAAAAAGCCACCGATGCGAGAAAAACACGCTTCCATCCTGCTTTCTTATTCATAGAATAAAACTTCCTTTTCACAGATAATAAGCGTCCGTTTTATTGAGATCACTTGTTGTATGAATCAATCGGAATTTCGACTTTGTTCAAGGGCACCTGCTTCGGCGCGCCACTAAGAGGCTTAAACCCGTAGGTCGGGACATTATAAATCCCGGAAATCAAAAAGCTCCCTGGCTCCTTTGGGTTTCCAACGACCAAAGAAAGCACCATATCCTGATAGTCATGGCGATCCTGCCGTTCAAGCGACACCTTTCCAGGTTTTGACGAAATTTCATACGCGGCGTCTTGCGTTACAACATCCTGCGCGCTAAACATCAAAGCCAACACATCACTCGCGGGCGCATTTTCAACGCGGTATCCATGCAAGTGCAATTCATCGCGCAAAATATGATCAAACGCCATGTAAAACGGTGTTGTTTCTGGTGGAGAAAGCGACAAACGCTCAGCCTTGAACAGTATTTTTTCATCCAGCTTCCCCACAAGGTCCTTCGCTGCCCTGCGCAAATCATGCAAAACCGCTTCATTGGCATCGGCACTGTAATCATAACCAACAAAAGCCGTTTCACGGCCTGGCGCAGATTTATAGGTCTGCTCATAAGCGCTATAGCCGCGCCCCATAGGAGACGGATCAATCCCGGTCATACAGCCGCCCAACAAAAAACTGCTTGATAAAAAAGTAGAAACAAACAAAAAGCGACGCATGGCAAAACCCCGGTTAAGATATTAAGACAACAGGACGTGATGAAATAAACACGCATGCGATTCTACCAACTCTTGGACGCCACGTACAGCCCCCAAATCGCTCGTGCCATTGCTGATTATGCGGCCTTAATCTTCTCCACAGAAGACGTCGTGCTGTGCCCCTGATACACGGGCATCACCTCAACAACGCCGCCATAGGCGAGCACACTTGGCGCTTCAGGAATCTGGTCAATTGTATAATCCCCGCCCTTAAAATAAATATCCGGCTGCAAACACGCGATCAAATCACATGCTGTATTATCGTCGCCCTTTTGCTGTGCCCCGAAGAGCACAACCATATCAACAGACCCAAGCGCAGCCAAAACACCAGCGCGCGCCACTTCCCCGTGCACAGGCCGCTCCGGCCCTTTGAGAATACCGACCGAAGCATCGCTGTTCAGCCCCAAAACCAGCCGGTCACACTTATCCCGCGCTTCATTGAGATAAGACACATGGCCCAGATGCAAAATATCAAAGCAGCCATTGGTAAACCCAACCTTTAGCCCTCGCGCCTGCCAGCGCTGCACTTGCTCACGGGCTTCGTCCCACGCCAAAACCGAAGCGCGGCGAACACGCGAAATATAGGCACGCTCTTTAACATCTGCCATATCCACATCGTGCTCTAAAAGCGCAGCGCGCAACTCTTCCTCACGGATAGGTGCTGTACCAACCTTGGAAACGACAATACTCCCCGCCACATTGGCAATAAAAGCGGCTTGCTTTAAATCAGCGCCAGCGCCCAAACAAGCGGCAATTGTCGCAATCACAGTATCTCCTGCACCCGATACATCAAACACCTCAACATCCGAAGCGCTCTTAACGTGAAAAGGCTTATCCTCTCCGATCACACTCATACCATCCTTGGAACGCGTCGCAACCACAGCGCGAATACCACTTTGTGCAATAAGCCGCCCTGCCGTTTCAACAACCTCTGCATCCGTCCCGACAGCCCCATCTTGTGTCGCTTCCGCCAATTCTTTCTTATTCGGAGTCACAACATCAGCGCCCGCATAAAGACTGTAATCGACGCCCTTGGGATCAACCAGAACAGGAATATTCTTCTCATGTGATGCTTTGATAACGGCCTTCACCAATTCCTTGGTAAGAAGCCCCTTACCGTAATCCGACAAAATCACCGCGCCAACACCCTCAAGCAATGAGGGCAACTTCTCTTGCAAAAGCGCACACATGTCCTCAGGAACATCGGCAATGCGTTCATAATCTGTGCGCAAAAGTTGTTGATGCCCGGATAAAAACCGGGTCTTCATAATACT
>Ga0316201_10001158_pt1 | contig 17236 bp, 15 predicted proteins | sample CS6wburrow_MG_FD_204516 | JGI IMG/M metagenome (GOLD analysis project Ga0316201, IMG submission 204516) | Coastal sediment microbial communities from Delaware Bay, Delaware, United States - CS-6 worm burrow | ecosystem: Environmental > Aquatic > Marine > Coastal > Sediment | place: USA... | reverse complement strand
ACCTTTTGATACCATCTTTTCGCGATCCACAGTCCATGTGGCTTCAGGATCAAAGATGCAGACATCGGCTTCGGATCCTACACTCAATGTACCGGAGTTGAGCCCAAGCAGTTTGGCTGGATTGCAGCTCATTTTGGCGATCAGGTCACTCATGGATAGAATGTCGTTGCGGACCAAGTCGAGTGAGACCGGAAGCATCGTTTCCAGACCAACAATGCCGAAGGCGGCACAGGAGAGGCCGCAGCGTTTGTCATCTTCATGGTGTGGCGCATGGTCGGTAGCAATCACTTCAATGGTGCCGTCACGCAGTCCTTCGATGACCGCCAGGCGATCGGTCTCAGTACGCAGTGGCGGGCTCATCTTGGCATCGACGTTGAAACCGAGCACCTCCTCTTCGGTCAGGGCGAAGTGGTGCGGGGCTGCTTCCGTAGTCACCTTCAGCCCTTCGGCTTTGGCGCTACGTATCATCTCTACACCGCGCTGGGATGAAATATGGGCAACGTGATAGCGCGCATCGGCACGGCGGGTGAGCATGATGTCGCGGGCGATCATGGTATCTTCGCCTTCGACCGGCATCCCCTTCACACCCAGTTGGGTGGAGATCCAACCTTCATTGATGCAGCCGCCTTTGGTCAGTTCTTGCTCCTCGGCATGCTGAATGATCATGTAGCCGAAGGTAGCAGAGTATTCGAGCGCCTTGCGCATGACACCGGCATGCCAGATCGGCAGGCCGTCATCGGAGAAGGCGACGCAACCTGAACGGGTCAATTCGCGCATCTCGGTGAGTTCCTTGCCCTCCAGATTCTTGGTGACGGCACCAATCGGATGAACATTGCAGAGATTCACCTGCTTGGCACGCTCTATGATCTGGCGGGCGATACCGGCATGGTCAATGTGCGGGCCGGTGTTAGGCATGCAGCACATGCTGGTAACACCACCGGCGATGGCTGCACGGGAGCCGGACTCAATATCCTCTTTCCACTCCTGACCCGGTTCACGCAGATGCACATGCATATCGATCAGACCCGGGCAGACCATTTTACCATCTGCATCAATCACTTCATCGGCTTCTCCATCATATGCACCGATGGCAGCAACCTTGCCGCCTACGATCCAGAGGTTAGCTACCTCATCAAGGCCATTGGCCGGATCAATAATATGTCCGTTTTTTATCAGCAGCTTGCCGCTCATAACAGTGTCCTCTGTGCCTGCATCGCTTCATCGGACTGCTGTCTTCTGCTGCCCGTTTTCTTTTTCTCTTCTGCCTGGCCACCGCACAGAGCTGCCAGAACTGCCATGCGAATGGCTACGCCGTGTTCAACCTGATCAAGGATATGGCTTTTCGCTGAATCGGCGACATCGCTGGCAATTTCCACGCCGCGGTTCATCGGTCCCGGATGCATGACGATGCAGTCGGGTCCTGCTGCGCGCAGTCGCTGCGCATTCAGGCCGTAGGTCTCGTGGTATTCGCGGATTGATGGGAAGGCGCAGTTATCGGTCAACCGCTCAGTCTGCACGCGCAGCATGTAGACCGCATCGGAGCCGGGCAGTGCCGCATCGAAATCGTGGTACACCTCGCAGCCATAACGTTCGACCTGGGAGGGTAGCAGTGTTTTCGGGGCGACGATGCGCATGGTGTAGCCCAGCTTTTTCGCTGCCAGAAGATGTGAGCGGGCCACACGCGAGTGGGCGATATCGCCGACCATCGTGATCACCTTGCCCTGCGGGCTTCCCCATGTCTGCTTCAGCGTCAGCAGGTCGGTAAGGATCTGGGTGGGATGCTCATGCGCTCCATCACCGGCATTCACGAGTGCGGTATCGGGCAGGTAATCAGCAAGAAATTCGCAGGTGCCGGCCAGCGAGTGGCGAATCACCAGCACATGCGGCTGCATTGCCGCCAGTGTCTGTCCTGTATCAAGGAGTGTTTCACCCTTCTTGGTCGCACTGGTTGAGGCGGAAATGTTGATCACATCAGCGGAGAGCCGCTTGCCCGCCAGCTCGAAGCTGGTGCGCGTGCGCGTGGAGTTCTCGAAGAAGAGATTGATGATCGTCTTGCCGCGCAGCGTTGGTGCCTTTTTCAGCGGGCGTCGATTGATCTCAATAAAGGAGTCACCGAGATTGACCAGATACTCGATCTGCTCCCGGTCTAGATCGGCAATGCCGAAGAGATGTTTTATTGATCGCACTGTTTCACCTGCCTCTGCTCAATAGTCCAGGCCCCTTCCGTCAGCAACTCCACAGTGCAGTCTGCCGGAGCTTCATGGATCAGTCCTGCACATTCAGCAGCAATCGGCAGCTGCCTGCCACCGCGATCCACCAGCACGGCCAGATGGATTGATGCCGGCCTGCCATAATCAAATATCTCATCCATGGCTGCGCGTATCGTGCGACCCGAGTAGAGCACGTCATCCACCAGCCAGATGTTTTTACCTGCGACATCAAACGGAATCTCACTGCGGCGCTCCTGAGGATTCGCTGCGATGGTATCGAGGTCGTCACGATAGAAGCTGATATCGAGATTACCACGGGTTACGGTTACACCCCGTCCCTCAAGGCGCTGCTGAATTGCATCCGCCACATCAGCACCGCCGCTGTGAATGCCTACCAGAAAAACTTCGTCACCGTGCATTGCCTTGCTCATCTTCTCCAGTGCGGCCTCAACCGCCCGGTTATCAAACAATACCATTTCACTCATGATTTCAACTCCGGGTGGCCGAAAATAAAATCCTCCAGTATCACGGCCGCTGCCGTCTGGTCGATCTTCTCCCGCACCTTTTTCTCGTTTAATCCCTGTGCATAGAGGCGCTCTTTCGCCGTCCAGGTCGAAAGCCGCTCATCCTGAAACACCACCGGCAGATCGGTCACCAACATGAGTTCCCGCACTGCTGCGCGCGCATCTTTTGCCTGCACACCTTCTGTGCCATCCATATTTTTGGGAAGACCAGCCACAATGCCTCTGGAGCCATACTCGCGGATAAGCTTGAGCATCTGCCCGGGCCAGCCTTTGTCGTTGCGGTGCAGAAAGGTTACCCCACGGCAGGAGATGGCGAGGCGGTCGCAAACGGCCACGCCGATACGTTTCATTCCGATATCGAGTGCCAGCAGCGGAAGTTGTAGCTTTTCAGGTAGTTTTTCAGCCTGTGATTTTGAAAGGGGCGGTTCTGCTCCGGAATCGAGCGTCACTGGATCAATGGTTGAGCAGAATGCAGTCGTCATTAAATCCGAGATTCTGCAGCGTTTCGGTACAGGCGTCTACCATTGGACTCATGCCTGCAAGGCAGGCCACGGCATTGGTTCCATCCGGCGCATCAGCCTTGAGTGCATGCTGCACATAACCAATCGGTCCCTCCCAGCTTTCGTGCCCCATCTCAAGTGTAATGGATACCTCGATATTGTGGCGGGAAAGCTCGGCCAGCTCCTCGGTCAGCAGCTGGTGCATATCGGTCAGGAAACCGGCATAGATCGTCACCTTCCCGAACTCCTCACGATGGCGGATAATACTGTGCCATAGACTGCGTAGCGGCGCGATGCCGGTACCAACACCAATCAGATAGACATCAGCGCCCTTGAATGGGGTAAGGTCGAAACCTTTACCCATCGGACCTTCTATCTCGAGAAGTGCACCGGCCTCAATATCGCAGAGGTAGGCGGAGAGTGCCCCTGCATTTTTCACAAAGAATTCGAACCCCTCTGGCTCATCCGGGCACGATGCAATGGCAAAGTAACCGGGCGCGGGTTCATTCAACTTCGGGATGCCGATACGCACATACTGGCCTGGCCGGAAGCCCGGAAGCTTTCCCCGCAAGGGCTCAAGTGTCAGGTGAATAACAGTATCCTTACAGTCAGGATCGGTGATGCGGATATTTTCTTTCACCCGCATGCGATATGTAGAAGAGTTCTGCACTTGAAAAATGACCTCCGATGTCAGGAGGGCTATTGCAACGAAGGGGAGCAGAAGATGCAAGCATCAAAATGCCTTGAACTGAAAATTCCGGCCATCGCGGTCTCCGAAGAGGAGTTTGAACTTCTTGCAACATCCCTTGATGCACTGGGTCTGGCCGAAGAGACCGATGCCGATTCCGGCATCAGCGACCGTATCGCATGGTTTGCCATCGAAGAGAATGAGGCTGAGATCCGCACCACCGTCACTGAAGCAGTGCGGCAGCACGGTATTAGCAGCGAACTGATCTCTCTGAATACGCTGGAACAGCAGAACTGGGAAACCGCCTGGCAGAAGGATTGGCAGTCGATGGATATCGGTAAAAACCTGCGGGTGCGTCCCTCTTTCTGTGAAGCGCCGGATGATGGTCGCATCGATATCGTACTCGACCCAGGCATGGCCTTTGGCACCGGCACCCACCCCACCACGCAGCTCTGCCTTGAAGCGGTAGAGCGCATCTGCGGTGAAATGCCTCCTGCCACCCTGCTCGATATGGGAGCAGGCTCAGGTATTCTCGCCATCGCCGCACTTAAACTTGGTGCTGGCTCTGCCCTGGCCATTGATATGGAGGAGGAGTCGGTCGAGGCGTGTGAAACCAACGCAGCGATCAACCATGTCACATTGAAAGCCCTTCTTGATGATACACCACCAAAGGAGCGCTTTGATCTGGTCGTTGCCAATATTCTGGCAGGCCCTCTGGTCTGGATGGCAAAAGAACTGGCTCCCTGTATCGGTGGCCATCTGATCCTCTCAGGGCTGCTGACCACACAGGTGGACGATGTGGCTGATGCCTATATCAAAGAGGGGCTCTTCGAGATTCGTCGAGATTCACAGGCTGAGTGGGCATCAGTGGAGTTTGCGCCACAAAAACCTTAATCCCGACTTCAGCACAGCAGCAGGCAACAAAGCTTCTACCAATCTCCGTTACCGCCAGCCTTAACTGGCGACACGAGACAAATTACTGATTGAGGCTTGCCAGACCGATTTTCAAACGCGCCAGCGACTCATCCTTGCCAAGCAGGCCAAGGGTGAGATCAATTGGCGGGGAAACAGGGCCACCGGCAACGAGAATGCGGATCGGCTGAGCCAGCTTACCCATGCCTACACCTTCGGCCTCGCACACCTTGCCGATCAGCGCATGGGCTGCTTCACCGGAGAAATCATCCATGGCTTCGATGCCTGCGATGAACTTCTCCACCAGTTCTGCAGTGCCTTCCTTGAAATTCTTGGCGACCGCTTTCTCATCATATGAGGTCGGTGCCACATAGAAGAAGCGTGCGCCTTCAGCCAGATCAAGCAGGTTTTTTGAGCGCTCCTGAAGTGATGCCACTACAGACTCAAGATCCGGGCCGGTAGAGGTATCAACAGCCAGCAGACGTGCCACCTCAGCAACCAGATCAGCCGCAGCTGCCTCGCGCATATAGTGGCCATTGAGCCAATCCAGCTTCTGCTGGTCGAAACGGGAAGCTCCCTTGCCTACCTGAGCAAGGTCAAAATACTCGATCAGCTGCGCCTCGGAGAACACCTCTTCATCACCGTGCGACCAGCCAAGGCGAGCCAGATAGTTGTTCACTGCGTGCGGCAGATAACCTTTCTCTCGGTATTCGGTTACAGCAACCGCACCGTGGCGTTTGGACATCTTGGCGCCGTCAGGGCCGTGAATCAGAGGGATATGGGCAAACTGCGGGATAGGCAGGCCGAGTGCCTGGTAGAGCTGAATCTGGCGCGGCGTATTGTTCAGGTGATCAGAGCCACGCACAACATGGGTAATACCCATCGCCGCATCATCAGCCACCACAGCCAGGTTGTAGGTCGGTGTGCCGTCGGTGCGCAGCAGGATCAGGTCATCCAGTTCGACATTGGGAAAGCTTACGGATCCCAGTACCATATCATTGACAATGGTCTCGCCCTCATCCGGTGAGCGGAAACGCACCACGAAAGGTGCACCTGCAGGGCGATCGGAACGATGGCGGCAGCGGCCGTCGTACATCGGTTTCTTACCCGCCGCACGTTGCGCCTCGCGCATCTCATCCAGCTCCTCTTTTGAGCAGTAGCAGCGGTAGGCGTGCCCCTCTTCGATCAGCTGGTCGACAGCGACAATATGTTCTGCCTGACGCTCAGCCTGAAATACCGGCTCGTCATCCCAGTTCAGCCCCAGCCATGAAAGACCATCGAGAATCACCTGTGTTGCCTCATCGGTTGAACGTTCGCGATCGGTATCTTCAATACGCAGCACAAACTGGCCACCGTGATGACGGGCATAGAGCCATGCAAACAGAGCGGTACGGGCACCGCCGATATGCAGCATGCCGGTTGGTGATGGGGCGAAACGGGTACGAACAGTCATTCAAGCACTCCTGAGTAATAAAAGGGTTGCGCAGCCTAACCGCAAGACCCGTACCTGTTAACGGGAAAGAAACATCGCTATTTACCCATAGCGCAAAAAACATAATGATTTGGCTTTATCATGACCTAAAGGAGCTCTCGAATGGGCGACAAAAAGCACGATCAGGAAAATCCTGTAAAACGCTACCTCGGCATAGCCCTATTCCTGATCGGTTTCCTGCTGCTCGGCATGGCCATCTCCGAGTTTTTTAAATAGTAACGATCAACCTTTTTTCTTCGCAATCAGGTGCAGATAACGCCCTAAATGCAGGTAGGGCTCCTTCTGCGCATACTTCATTTCGATGCGCACCACCTCTTCGGTTGGTCGCGCCTCACGCATCTTTCGATCCATATAATCATAGACCACGCGCACCCCGGCTCGGCTAAGCAGTTTCAGCTGCCACTCATCCAGCCACCTCTGCACCTCTTCGAGTGTTAACGGGTAATACGGGGTCAAGCCACCCTCTTCTCCCTGCAGATTATCACTTTCGGCCTTGCGCCAGTTGCCACGAATCAGGTTACGGAAGATCAGTGCATCACGGTTATAAAACATCAGTGAGAGATCACCGTCCGGACGAATAAGGGTGAGCAGCTGCTCCAACGTCTCTTTTGGCTCGGCCAGCCACTCCAGAACCGCATGAAACAGCACCAGATCAAACTGTCCCAGCTCATCCGCATGCATATCCTGCACCGAACCGTGGATAAATAGCGGCTCTGCATCCGGCAATTTCTCAGCAAACAGGCTGCGTGTCTCCCCCACCATCTTTTCCGAGAGATCGGAGAGCACCAGTTCATGCCCCAGCTCCGCCAATCGTAGACCCATTTGCCCCAATCCGCAGCCGGCATCGAGAATGCGCAGCGGTTTGCCTGCCGAAAGCTGCGGTAACGTCTGCAGCAGATGCTGCCAGACAATGGCCAGCCGCACCTCGCCCTTGGCACTGCCATAAATATTGCGCGCAAAGCGCGTGGTTAAATCATCAAAATTTCGATCGGACTGGATCATCAGGCTATAAGCCTCCCTGCATCAAGAGCGCCTATTATTTGCTCGCACCCCTCTTTGGCAAAGGAAATGATTGTTCCGGCTTTTTTGATATCCCCCATGTTTCTGAATCGAGAGGATTGAAGTTACAGTCTATAGCTCAATTAGGCATATTTAAAAATTCATGCTATACCCATGGCACTGATGTGTGTTAGCAGTTCGCCTCATGAATCATACATTTTATCTTATTTAATATTTACGAGTAATAATGGGGTGTTAAATGGCTAGCTCAAAGAAAAACTTGAACAAGAAATTGGCGAGGGAAATTAAAGCAAACAGTTCTGAAGAGCTGAGGAAAATGATTGCTGAGACAGCCTACTACCTTGCAGAACAACGCGATTTTGAAGGGGGCTGCCAGCTACACGACTGGTTAGAAGCCGAGGCCAGAATCCACCGCATACATGGAAAGACTGTATAAACAAGATGCCATTGCTCCTTTATAACTGCAACAAGGGCTTATATGACAAGACGCCGTAGCCTGGACTCCATGGCGCTCTATATGCGCGAAGTTTCTCGTTACGACCTATTAACAGCACAGGAAGAGATCGCCTGCGCACTCGCAATTTCCCAAGGTGATGATACTGCTCGCCAGCGGATGATCAATGCCAACCTCCGCCTTGTAGTAAAAATTGCCAGACGATACATGGGCCGCGGTCTTCCACTCTCCGATCTGGTTGAAGAGGGGAATATCGGATTGATGCGGGCGGTTGAAAAATTTGACTCTGAGCATGGCTGTCGTTTCTCCACCTATGCAACATGGTGGATTCGCCAGTCAGTTGAAAGAAGCATCATGAATCAGGTTCGAACCATTCGCCTGCCGGTTCATGTGGGAAAAGAGCATAACCTCCTGCTGCACTGCTCCGATGATCTTTATGCCATTTTAATGCGTGATCCAACCGAAGATGAAATTGCGGCTCATATGGGCATAAGCCGGGAAAGAATCCAGATGCTGCTGGGGTCAATGGTGCTGACAGAAAGTACGGATGATATTCTGCATGATAATGGAAGTTTTACACTCTATGATATCACTGAAGACCCCTTGGCTGAACGTCCTGAAGACCGACTCGATAGTGCCATCCGGGATGCCATGCTTGCGGGATGGATGGATAAGCTGACAGAAAGGGAGCAGGAGGTGCTTCGCCTGCGCTATGCCCTTGATCAAACCAGCGACCCCTGGACGCTTGATGCAATTGGTTTACATATTGGCGTTACCCGTGAGCGCATTCGGCAGATTCAGGTTGAGGCACTGCGGAAACTGCGTCTGCTGACAGATGAAGACCATGTCTCTTTCGATGAGGTCACCTGATCATCAACCGTGAGAAATAGCCAGACATTGAATTCATTCTGATTGCCGGCACAAACAATAAGCCTCGCAGGTAACTGCGAGCCTCTGTTGCAATTAAGCTCGGGATCAAGATGCAAACGAGCCAACCCTGGCAAGCAAGCGGTAGAAGAGTCCAGTACATCCCGAGTAAATAAACATTGCAATAAATAGAGTATATAATAATATTAGCCTTCTCTAATTTATTATCTGAACTTAACCTGTTTAACTCAATATTTTCCGTCACCTGAGCACGGGAAATTCAAGGATGGAAACAAAATGAAAATCATAATCGTGGGTGGTGTAGCTGGCGGAGCAACGGCGGCGGCGCGCATTCGACGCAACGATGAGACGGCCGAGATCGTTCTGGTTGAGCGTGGCCAATATATCAGTTTTGCCAACTGCGGACTGCCTTACCACATCTCGGGCATCATCGAGGATCGTGAGCAGCTTCTGGTCACCTCCGAGGAGGCATTCAATGAGCGCTACCGTGTCGATGTGCGCAGCCGCACGGAAGCCATCGCCATAGACCGTAAAGCCAGGACCATGCGCTTGCGCAATCTGGCAACCGGCGATGAAACCGACGAACCCTACGACAAACTCCTGCTCTCTCCTGGTGCCGAGCCTGTGCGCCCAAAACTACCGGGCATCGACTCCTCACGCGTCTTTGGACTGCGCAACATTCCTGACCTTGATCGCATCATGGCGCACCTTAAAGAGCACAACCCGCGCCGTGCCGTAGTCATTGGCGGTGGCTTTATCGGTATCGAGGTTGCCGAAAACCTCCATGACAAGGGCATTTTCACCACACTGGTGGAGGGAGCAGATCAGATTCTGACCCCACTCGACTATGGAATGGCAGCCATCGTGCACTCCCACATGCGGGATAAAAACGTTGAACTCTACCTGAACGACAAGGTTGAACAGTTCGAGGAGAAGGATGATCACACCGTGGTTTATCTGGGCAGTGGACGCCGTCTTCAGGCAGATCTGGTGGTGCTAGCAATCGGCGTGCGCCCTGAAACCACGCTGGCCAGAGCAGCCAATCTCGAGCTCGGCAGCACTGGCGGCATCAAGGTGAATGGCCACCTGCAAACCTCCGACCCCGATATCTATGCCGTTGGTGATGCCATCGAAGTCACGCAAACCATCAGCGGCCAGCAGGTGCTCATTCCGCTTGCCGGGCCCGCCAACCGTCAGGGGCGCATGGCTGCCGACAACATTATATTCGGCAACAGAAAAGTCTATCGGGGCACGCAGGGAACATCGATTCTCAAGGCTTTCGACCTTGCTGCCGCCACCACTGGCCTGAACGAGAAACAGCTTAATGCTGCCGGCATTCCATTCCTCAGCTGCATCACCCACAGCGGTTCGCACGCCAGCTATTACCCCGGTGCCAAGCAGATCAGCCTGAAACTGTTATTTACCGATGAGGGGCAGATCCTCGGCGCTCAAGCAGTGGGTGCTGACGGTGCCGATAAACGCATCGATGTGATCGCTACCGCCATTCAAGGCAACCTGAAGGTTGAGGATCTGGCCGATCTGGAGCTGGCCTATGCGCCCCCCTTCGGTTCAGCCAAGGATCCGATCAATATTGCCGGCTATGTAGCCACCAACATACTCAACGGATCCTACGAAATGATTGAGTGGAAGGCATTGCGCGCCAGCCTGGATGCCAAAGATCCCGAGGTGCAGCTGATCGACGTACGTACAGCTGATGAGTTTGGATTCGGCTCCATTCCAACTGCCCGTAACATCGATGTGAATCACCTGCGGGAGCGACTGGATGAGCTTGACCCGAACAAGCCGGTCATACTCTTTTGCCAGATCGGCCTGCGCGGCTACCTGGCCTACCGCATCCTCACCCAGCATGGTTTCACAAAAGTAAAAAACCTCTCAGGCGGCTACAAAACCTACAGTTGGGCGGTTGAAAAACAGGCCAATCCGGACATCTTCGACTATGAGGATATCAAGCGTCGCTCCCCTGAGGAGATAGAAGCTGAGCGCAGCGGCAGCTGCGCTGTCAGCGCCGCGATGGTTGCTCCCGGCACCACGGGTGAACTGCACGCCCTTAACGCCGTCGGGTTGCAGTGCCCCGGACCGATCATGAAAACCTACAAGGCGATGGAAGCCCTTGATGCAGGAGAACTGCTCGAAGTCACCGCCTCCGACCCCGCTTTCGGTTGCGATATTCGGGCATGGGCCAAGAAGACCGGCAACGATCTACTATCCGTAAAAGCCGAGAAGGGGCTGGTCACTGTTTTGCTGCGCAAGGTGGCGGCTGCACCAGTAGTTGCGGCAACTGTGGAAAAAGACAAACTCACACTGGTCGTTTTCTCCGACGATCTGGATAAGGTGATGGCTAGCATGATCATTGCCAACGGTGCGCTCGCCATGGGCAAGCCGGTCAGCCTTTTCTTCACCTTCTGGGGGCTTGATGTTATCCGCCGTGAAGATGCCCCTCACCTGAATAAGCCGATGATGGATCGCATGTTCAGTACCATGCTGCCATCAGATGCGGATCACCTGAATACGATTTCTAAAATGGATATGCATGGCCTGGGTGCAAAAATGATCCGTAAGGTGATGCACGACAAAGGGGTGGAGACGCCGGGCAATCTGCTGCACAGCCTGGTTGAGGGTGGCGCGCAACTCATCGCCTGCCAGATGTCCATGGATGTGATGGGCATTCAGAAAGAGGAACTCATCGACGGCGTCGATATCGGTGGCGTTGCCGCATTTCTTGGCGAAGCTGGCGAGTCAGGAACCACGCTGTTTATTTAAAAAACAGCTGAAGAAAATCCCGGCACAAAAAAGGCCTGCAGGAGACTGCGGGCCTTTTTTTGTGCTCGTCTGAGCGCTACTGCTGCAGCTTTCCGTACGGTTTCAGGGTTCTGAGCAGGATGGGCAGTACGGTGATATTGGTCAACAGGGCACTGATCATGGCGAAGGCGGTGAACAGGCCGAAATAGATCGAGGGCACAAAATTGGAGAGCACCATGGCGATAAAGCCAATGGTGATCGTCATTGAGGTGTAATACATCGCCCGCCCGATGCTGTTGTGAGCCCGGTGCACGCAGGCGCGGTAGTCGCCATCTTTCAACCATTCCTCGTGGTAACGGTAGACGTAGTGAATGGTGTCATCCACAGCAATGCCGACGGTGATCGCCGCAATGGTGATGGTCATAATATCCAGTGGAATGCCAAGCCCTCCCAGCAACCCCAGCACCAGAACCACAGGAATGATATTGGGAATGATGGCGATGAAGGCCACTTTGAGTGAGCGGAAAATCAGCGCGAAGGTAAGCAGGATGGCAAAAAAGACGAACCCCAGCGTCTGGATCTGGGAGCGGAACAGACTCTGCAGCAGGTTGTTGTAGAGCACCACCATCCCGGAGAGATGTACCGTCTCGCCTCTCTCCGCTCTTTCACTGTTCAGGTGGTCACGAATTTTATTAAGCAGCTCATTGCGGTTGAGCCCCACGTCCGTTTCATAAACACGCACGGCAATGCGCAGCTGCTGCCCATCTTCCGAGAGGTAGGGCGAAACCATCTGCGCCTTGATATCCTGCGGCAGCTTCTTGTAGAGGACGGAGAGGAAGAAACTGTCGATATTGCCTTTGTCATCAAGCTTCTCCAGCACGGCCATGGCGGTGTGCAGCGAATTGACCTTACCTGTTTCGGGCAACCCGTCGAGATAGCGGTGGATGGCTGCAACCTCGGACAGCATATGGGTGTTATACCAGTAGCTGGTGGTGGCGAAACCACCATCTTCATCACCAAACCCTTCATCCCACGCACCCTCTTGCGCCACCTGCTTAATCGGTGCATCGATGATCACATCCATCGGTGTTGTACCGCCCAGCTTTTCATCGATCAATTTCATGCCCTGGAATATCTCGGTGGAGCTATGGAAGTAATCAATAAAGCGGTTCTCCACCGTCAGCCGCGACATGCCTGTCGCCCCCATGACCACGAGCAACACAGAGACAACAATGATTTTTCCGCCGTGATGCTCAACCAGCCAGGCAGCCGCCTCGGTAATCACACCCAGGATGTCACGGCCATGTGCTGGCTCGCCCGGCCGGATCAGCATCAGCGTGGCCGGGTAGAGGGTGAAGGCCAGCAGCATTGAGGCCGCCAGTGCAAAGGCCATGATCCAGCCGAAATCGATCACAGGCCGGATATCGCTGACCACCAGTGAGCCGAAGGCGACCATCGTGGTTATAGCGTTGAAAAGGCACGGCATGGCCTTGCTGCGCAGCGTAATACTGACCAGATGACGTTGCGATGCGTGCGGCTCCAGACGGTGCTGTTCGCGGTAGCGCACGATCAGGTGAATGGTCAGCGACAGGCTGAAGATAAGCACCAGAGCCAAAAAATTGGAGGAGACAACCGTCACCGGCCAGCCGACCATGCCGAGAAAACCCGTGGTAACGATGGCGGTGGCCCCAGCAGTCAGCAGCGGCAGCAGCACCCAGTGGGCCTTGCGGAATACCAAGGTGAGCATCAGTGCCAGAATCGCCAGCACGCCAAAACCGAAGATGACCAGATCATGGCGAATATAACTCATCATGTCGGAGACGATCATCGGTACGCCTCCCAAGTGCATGCGGGCATACTCGCGGTAATCATCCATAATCAGACGAATCTCTGCGATCAGCTCTGCCTCCTGCTGCACTAGCTGCTTACTGTAGCTGTCAAACTGATCTTCAACCTGACTCAGGCGCATCCGCTCTGACGCAGGTAGATCACCTTCCAGTTTCTTTACGCGCAGTCCGTCACGTTCCTTTAGCAGACTTTGATAGGTCTCATCGCGCTTAAGCAGAATCTGGATCGCGCAAGTGTCCCCCTCGGGGCTGACCAGGCGATTGCTGTAGAGCGGGCTCGATATCAATTCGCGCCTGGCAAGCTCTCGATCCGTGTTTGGCTGCTCCAGCATCGGGGCACCTTCACTGAACTGATCCAGGTTGATCTGCGGGCTCTCAATCAGAGGCACATCCAGCATGGTCAACACTGATTCAACGCCGCCAGCAACCCTGAAGCGATCGCGCATTTCACGAACTCGCTTCAGGTTGGCCTCGGAGAAGAGATTTTCTTTGGGGCTATAGGTAACGATAAGGAAACCATCGGAACCGTAACGGGCACGAATATTGCGGTAGTACTCAAGGTCAGCATCGTTTTCCAGCACCAGCGAATCGGCGGAGACATCCAGCTCAAATTTCGGAATATAGGAAGCGAACAGCAGCAACAGCAGGCCGATTAGCGACAGCGTCAACAGAGGCCGGTCGATCACCAGCTTTTCATACAGCTCTACCAGCCTCATAGGGCTCCTTTTGATGGAGCCATCCATTTTACAGATAGTCTGAAGTTAGTTCTGAACGGCATTTACCCTCCATACAGTGATTATAGAGCATCCCTCATGAAAATGCAGAAACAGTGATGACTGTCTGATGAACCATCAGGCTTCACAACTTCGATCTGTCTGGTGCTTAAAGGGCAATATTGCCAAATACTGCGCTATGGCCTATATATGTAAGATCAGGAATGAAAATCTTCACATGGAAGCGGCAACCTTGCGAGACAATACAATGAATGAACAAAAAGAAGATGGGGATCTCAGTGGCGGTGCATGGGATCTCAGTTCAGAACTGGAAGAAGATTCAGGCTATTTAAAAAAATTGGACCACATGGACATTGGGCTCATAATGCTCTTGGTCGTTGTGTTCGGTGTAGTGGCCGTAAACGTATAACAGCGTTTAAACATAAAAAAAGGCCCGCAGGAAACTGCGGGCCTTTTTTTATGCTATCGGAATGAGATCAGACGTAAGCGAGCCAATCCTTGTGAGCTTCGCTTCTGCCATGAACCACATCAAAGTACTTCTTCTGCAGCACTTCGGTGACAGGGCCGCGTGAACCGCAGCCGATGGTGCGCCCGTCCAGCTCGCGGATCGGAGTAACCTCGGCAGCAGTGCCAGTGAAGAAGGCTTCATCGGCGACATAAACCTCGTCACGGGTGATGCGCTTCTCACGCACCTCATAACCCTCTTCTCTGGCCAACTGAATGACCGTTGCACGCGTAATGCCATCCAACGCACTGGTCAGCTCCGGCGTGTAGATCACACCGTCATAAACCATAAAGAAGTTCTCGCCACTGCCTTCGGCCACGAAACCATCCACGTCCAGAAACAGCGCTTCGTCATAACCGTCGCGCAGTGCATCGGAGAGTGCCAGCATCGAGTTGATGTAGTTGCCGTTCGCTTTGGCTTTGCACATCGCGACATTCACATGGTGACGTGTGAAAGAGGAGGTGCGGATACGAATCCCCTGCTCCAGCGCATCCTGGCCGAGATATGCGCCCCAGCTCCACGCCGCAACGATGACATGTGACTTCAGGTTATCGGCGCGCAACCCCATGCCTTCAGAGCCGTAGAAGACCATCGGTCGCAGGTAGGCGGAGTCCAGACCATTCTCACGAACAGCCGCCAGCTGAGCTGCATTCAACTCCTCTTTGGAAAAAGGCATATCCATATTCATGATCTTTGCTGAACGAAAGAGACGATCGGTATGCGCCTGCAGACGGAAAATCGCAGTGCCATCTTCGGCATGGTAGGCGCGCACGCCCTCAAAGACGCCCATGCCGTAGTGCAGGGTATGGGTCAGCACATGCACCTTGGCATCACGCCAGTCCACCATCTGACCATCAAACCAGATTAATCCATCTCGATCTGCGAAATTCATCTAAACAACCTCATCTTTTATATAAAACGCCCTGCATTTCCGGGAAAACTTCAAAAAGGGCCGTAAATGTAGCGTGTCACTGGCGCACACGCCATCTTTGAGAAGTGATATGGATTATTTGCCGTCACCTCGTTGAGGCCCTAGCCTACGCCCATGATCCGCGGTGAGAACTTAAGTAAACGCTACAACAATGTCGATGCCCTCGCTCCGACCGATATTCATATCCGGGCGGGTGCAACAACTGCGATCATGGGCGGCTCTGGCTCCGGCAAAACGACACTGCTACGTCTGCTATCCGGACTGATCAAGCCGACTACTGGCCATGTCTGGTACGGTGACGAAGATCTCTGCACCATCACGTCCAAGCGACTGTATGAACTGCGCGAAAGCATGGGCATGCTGTTTCAGTATTCCGCCCTGCTAAATTCGCTGAATGTTTACGATAATGTCGCCTTCCCACTGCACGAACATACCGATCTCGATGAATCGGTGGTCAGCACCATGGTGTCGATGAAGCTGGAGCAGGTAGGGCTACGCGGCTTTGAAGGGCTGATGCCTTCCGAGCTTTCCGGCGGCATGGCCAAACGCGTCGCGTTTGCCCGCGCCATAGCCATGGATCCAAAGATTGTCTTCTTTGATGAACCGACCTCTGGCCTTGATCCGATATCTGCCGGTGTGATCTCCACCCTGATCAAAGATACTTCGAAGATGAACCGCATGACCTCGATCGTTGTGACCCATGATGTTGAGGCAGGACTCTCCATCGCAGACCATGTGATCCTGATGTGGCAGGGAAGCATCATTGCCGAAGGTTCACCGCAAGTTATCAGGGAGAGTTCCGATGAGCGCGTGCGCCAGTTCCTCGAGGGACGGCCCGATGGTCCGATCCCATTCTCACGCAGCACCACCTCCTACATTGATGACCTGACTCACAGACCGGGTACAGTTAGGTTGGAAAAATGAGCAATATGACAACAGCCAACCAATCAGGAGTGGCAACCTTCTTCGGCAGGATGGGCCGTTATGCGATGCGCGGTATCGAGCAGCTCGGCGATGGTACTCGGCTCGGGTTCCAAGCCCTCTCCCTGCTCTTTGCCAAGCCATGGCAGGGCAAACATTTCATCATCCAGCTCTATGCACTGGGTGTCGGCTCGCTGGCCATTATCGTCATTACCGGTGCATTCACCGGCATGGTGCTGGCGCTGCAGGGTTATTATACACTGGCAAAATTCGGATCGGAATCACTGCTCGGCGCAGGTGTCGGCATGTCGATTATCCGTGAACTGGGACCGGTGCTTGGTGCTTTCATGATTATTGGCCGGGCAGGATCGAGTATCACGGCAGAGATCGGTATTATGCGTGTGACTGAGCAGACTGATGCGCTGGAGATGATGGCAGTCAATCCGATGCAGCGAATCATCCTCCCTCGTATCATCGCCACTACGATTGCCGTGCCGCTACTGGTATCGATATTCGATGTGGTCGGTATCGCTTCGGGCTACATTGTTGGTGTGGAGCTGCTGGGCGTAAATCCTGGCGCCTATATGGCCGAACTGATCGCTAAGCTTGAGATGATCGACCTCAATGGCGGCTGGGTGAAGGCGGTTATCTTTGGTTTCATGATCGGCATGATCTGCACCTACATGGGCTACCGCGCCGAACCCACTACGGAAGGTGTGGCCAAGGCAACGACGCAAGCCGTGGTAGTCGCATCGGTCGGCGTGCTGATCATGGATTATATTCTCACCTCGTTCTTCCTGTAAGGAGTTGTAATGCAAGCATATAGAAAAACAGAAATGACTGTCGGCGT
>Ga0316201_10001157_pt1 | contig 17237 bp, 16 predicted proteins | sample CS6wburrow_MG_FD_204516 | JGI IMG/M metagenome (GOLD analysis project Ga0316201, IMG submission 204516) | Coastal sediment microbial communities from Delaware Bay, Delaware, United States - CS-6 worm burrow | ecosystem: Environmental > Aquatic > Marine > Coastal > Sediment | place: USA... | reverse complement strand
TGTTTGGCTTCAGCCTCTTTGTCGATTATTGGCACAACATCTTCATCTTCCAATGCTTTCTTATCCTTTTTATTCTGGATCTGTTTACGCTTTGAGGCTCTTGTGATCGTTCTTAGCACTTGTTCACTAATATCAAATCTATCAGCTGAATACAACATTGTCAGATCTGCAGATTTATCGAATACAAAATCGTATTTCCTATTAGCCGCAATATCTTGTACCGCTGCAAAAATTTGGTCTTGTATAGGTTGTATTAGTTGTTTTTTCTGAATCATCAAATCCCCATTGGGGCCAAAACGTTTTTGTTGATAGTCCAGAATCTCAGTTTCTTCAAATAGAATGTCTTCTTCACGTTCCTTTACTAATTCAGGGGTTAAAAGAACACTTTCATTGCTCAAGTCATTTCGTTTTTGTTCGACTTGGCCAAGTTTTGCTTCAATTTCGCTTTTCCACTTTTGCACCTTGCTATCTAATTGAGATGATGCCTCTTGGTATTCAGGGACATTCTGTAATATATATTCGGTATCAATATATCCAATCCTAACACCTCTTTGGGCAGTAAGTGTATAACTAGAAAAACTTATTATACTTAGTAAAAAAAGAACCTTGATTTTCATGGTAATGTCATTTATGATCTTGCTGTAGGAGTAATAATCTCCAAAAATAACGAAATAATATCTTAAAAATTTCAACTACAGCCTCAAAACACCTAAGTATGGTTTAAAAGTGATTCCATTAAATTAAAATTGTTGTCCTATAATAAAATGCGTTTCCCAACCATTCTTTACAGTTTGTCCAGGGAGTGGATCGTAACCGTATCCGAAATCAATACCTAAAAGTCCGAAGGCTGGCATGAAAATACGTATTCCTGCACCGGCCGAACGCTGCAGGTCGAATGGATTGTAATCCCTGAAACTATCGTAAGATGCACCACCTTCTAAAAATGCCAATCCGTAAATAGATGCTGATTGCTTAAGGGTGATGGGATAACGTAACTCCAACGAGAATTTGTTATAGATACTACCACCATCTTGAGATGATAAGGATTGATCGTCATAACCTCTCATTGCTATGACTTCACGACCATCCAGGGAAAACTGACCTAAACCACTTCCTCCTACGAAAAAACGTTCAAAAGGTATTATCCCCCGGTCATTATTATAAGCTCCAAGGAATCCGAACTCCACTTTGGGTCTAAGTACTAATTTGTCTACAATCCGTGTATACCATTCTGCATTGAATTTTACCTTATAGAATTCTAGCCACTTAAATCGCTCTTGGTCTATTTCTGCGATTCTTCCTGCATCTTGATCCACAAATGCCTGTTCTCTTTCGTCACTCAATACTGCATAATCGGTATCGGTGAATAGTGAATAAGGTAACGACATTTTAGCAGAGACACTGAAATTGGAGCCTCCTAAAGGAAATATTGGATTTGGCCCAGAGCTATTCCTGCTTAAGCCAACGGTATAAGACAGATTGTTTGAATAACCATCACCAAAAGTGAACAATCCCGTATTATAGTTCTTAAGGTTATAATGTTGGAAACTAACTGCTTGAGAAAGCACAAAATAATCATCTGGTACAGATAATTTTTTCGCAATACCAAGAGTAAGCCCTGTGATATTGAAACGTCTGTCCTTGTCAGCATTTCTGGTTAAAGGATTAAACAAAAATTGTTTTGTATGTGAAATCGACGTCGATAACTGAACGGGTTTTTTTCCTCCCCACCATGGTTCGGAGAAAGAAAAACTGTATGTCTGGAAAAATCTACTTGCTTGGAGCCTAAGAGCCAGTCTTTGTCCATCACCCATAGGTATAGGTTTATAGGCTTCCTTCTTGAAGATATCCTTGATAGAGAAATTGGAGAAAGACAATCCTAAAGTGCCTATGAATCCTCCACCGCCATAACCCCCTTGCAACTCAATTTGGCTTGATCCTTTTTCAACCACAGAATATTCCATGTCGAGTGTACCATCATTCGGGTTTGGATTCTTAAAATTCGGAACTACTTGTTCTGCATCAAAAAAGCCTAACTGACTTATTTCCCTTATTGTCCGAATAACGTTTGCCTTACTGTATAACTGACCTGGTCTTGTTCTTAGTTCCCTGTAGATGACATGGTCGTTGGTCTTGTCATTTCCAATAACGGTTACGTTATTGAAATACGCTGGTTTCCCTTCTGATATTCGAATCTCCATATCGATGACATTCCCATCTGCATTGACTTCAACAGGATTGATCGTTGAGAAAAGATAGCCGCTATTTTGGTAAAGATTGGTAAGGTCATTGGCGTCAGGCTTGTCGTCTGCTATACGTTCTTTAAGGAAGACCCCATTGTAGGTGTCACCTTCACTTATCCCTAATTGGCCTGCTAATTGTGCGTCGGTATAAACCGTATTGCCCAAGAAGGCTATCTTACCAAACGTATATTGCTCCCCTTCTTCAACATTGATTCGCAAAGCTACTGTGTTGTCATTATTCTTTACAATGGTATCTGCAATAATTCGCGCATCTCTATAGCCTTTCTCTTTGTACTTATCTATGACAGCATTAAGGTCCTCCCTGAAATCGGCTTCAATGTATTTTGAACGTTTGAAGATTCGAATAGGGTTTTTTTGCTTTGTGTTCTTCATTGCTTTTCGCAATTTCTTGTCCGTTAAAGCATCATTTCCATCGAATACTATTTCTTTTACCTTTATTTTCTCTCCTTGATCGATATTGACAACCATATTGACCCTTACCTTTTTTAACGAATCGATGACTTCAGTAGAGGTAATGTTGACTTGTGTGTTCAAGTAACCCGTTTTACGATATTTGTTGGTGAGATAATTCTTTGTGGTCGTAATTAAGTTTTCTGTAACCTTTACACCTTTTGTAAGCTTGTTTTCCTTGACGATTTCCTCTATCTTCGATTTCTTGACACCTTCTATCTTCACTTCGTTGAGTTCAGGTAGGTCAACCAATCTGATTTCCAAGAATGCTGTATCATCTTCAATTTTAATGATATAGATATCAATATCACTAAATAAGCTAGTACTCCAAAGTTTTTTTATGGCATTCCCGATCTTTTCTCCAGGAATAACGATGGCATCTCCTTTTCTTAAACCAGAATAGGTCACCACTGTTTGAGCGCTAAAATTAGTATTACCGGAAACACTAACGTCACCTATGATATACCTATCGCCATTATCAAATTCAACTTCTTGAGCAAAAGTTGAAACTGCAGCGAAAACAGCAAGGATTAAAGCAAGACTGAATTGTAATAATGTTCTAAAATATAAATGGTCACTTAATTTGTTCACTTGTTTTCCCAAACCTTCTCTCTCTTTTTTGATAATTTAAAATAGCCTTGTATAAGTGATCTTTTGTAAAATCTGGCCACAAGACCTCAGTAAAGTACAATTCCGCATAAGCAATTTGCCATAGAAGAAAATTGCTAATACGCTGTTCTCCACTCGTTCTTATGAGCAAATCTACCTCTGGTAAATTTTGCGTGTAAAGATGCTCAATAATAACGGAATCGTCAATATTTTCGGGAGAAATTATATTATTTTTAACTTTAATACTTATTTCCTTGATAGCTTTGGTTATCTCTTCTCTAGAGCCATAACTCAAGGCTAAAGTTAGAGTCATCCTATCGTTGTTTTTTGTTTTGTCCATGACCTCTAGAAGCTCTCTTTTAGCCTTACTCGGAAGCGCTTCAATATTCCCTATAGTCGAAAGCTTGATGTTGTTATCTTGAAGTGTGCTTATTTCTTTTTTGAGAGAGGAAACCAGTAATTTCATCAAGGTTTGTACTTCTAATTTAGGGCGATTCCAATTTTCTGTTGAAAATGCGTAGAGGGTCAGGAATTTAATTCCAATTTCTGCGGCACCTTCAACTACATCCCTAACGGCTTTTGTCCCTTTCTCATGGCCAAAAGCGCGCAACATACCTTTTTGTTTGGCCCAACGACCATTACCATCCATTATAATGGCGATGTGCTTGGGTAATCTATTGTTATCTATTTGATCTTTCAAAGTCACTCTAAAAAAAGCATTCACATGGTTTGCGCCCAAAGGTAACAGTTAGCGTAAGACCAGTGAAAACATACCAGTCATTATTATTAACATTACCAAAACTAAAATCCTGTAATTGATTTGAATCAGGTTCACTTCCATCTATTTCATCCGAAAATGAATACCGAGCCCCAATCTCAAAGGCCGCGATCAATTTATCGGTGAAAGTTGTTTTATAGCCTAAAACTATCGGTATGGAAAAAATATTCGACGTGGTATTCTCATCAACAATACTACCACTCGAATTAAAAAAATAGTTGTCTAGGCTAAAATATGAAATGCCGGAATATATATAAGGCGATGACTTGGTGCTACTATCATCTTCATGTAAGTCGAATTCCAGGAAATTGAACTCAATTCCCAAGGATAGTTCTAGGATGTTCGTATCGAATGAATACCCTCTTTGTGTCCGTCTTGCATCATCAGATTTAGCATCAACACCTTCTAGAGTGCTAAAAATCGCAGAGAATCTAAAAGAATGCCTCGGACTCCTGTTCCATTTGTAGATACCGCCAAAGGCCAATTGATTTGGTGAAATGTATTTCGTGGAGCCGACGTCTCCAATAAAATTACTGCCACCAACAAAGCCACCAATTTCATGCGTTTGGGAGTAGGCTAAATTGTTGATAATGAAAATCATCACTAATATGGTCAGATACCTCATAGATATTCAAAAGTTTGCAAATATAATAAATATGGTGAGCCTATTATAATTTGGGTTAACATGTATGTGAGTAAAACAGAAAATAGCTGTGTTTATTGCCTAATTGCGGCGATCCTCACCCCAAAGCAGTTTTTTACGCAGCGTATCTAGGAAGCTCTCTTTTTCCAGTTCAATCATTTTGATGGAAAAAGGCGCTTTTTTAATAGTGATAATCGTATTGTTTTTTAAAGTCACTAGTCTTGAATCGAGAGATACTAAATAGCTTTCTTCTCGTCCGCTCACCTTGAGTTTAATTTCCGTTGAGTCCGGAATGACAAGTGGTCTTGCATTTAGATTATGAGGAGCAATTGGAGTTAGCACGAAATTATTGGCTGATGGGGTGATAACTGGTCCGCCACAGCTCAATGAGTAACCCGTAGAACCCGTAGGTGTAGAGACTATCAAGCCGTCTGCCCAATATGAGGTTAGATATTCGCCATCTAGAATCGTTTCAACTGTGATCATGGAGGTCGTGTTCTTCCTACTCACTGCAATTTCATTCAAGGCGAAATTCAATTCTTCTAGTTCTTTGCTCGGATTGGTAGTATCAATACTGAGAAGACTTCTTTTAGAGATTTTGTAGTTACCCTTGAGGATTTCACTAAGTGCTGACTCGATCTCATCTTTCTGGATGGTCGCCAAGAATCCTAAGCGCCCTGTGTTTATTCCTATGATTGGAATGCCAAGGTCCTTGATGAATGTCACGGCTCTTAATATCGTGCCGTCTCCCCCTATGCTAATAAGAGCGTCAAACGAGGGGTCCAATGTATTGAAAGTCTTGAAATGATAATCTTTCTCTATATCATCTTCATGTTTGATCATATTGAAGAAATCATCTTCGACATAGATATCGCAATCCTTTTTCTGGAGAAAATCCAATAAGGCAGCTATAGAAGTCTTTGAATTCTTGTGGTAAAATTGTCCGTAGATCGCAAACTTCATACTTATATATTCAAATATTTCTTGAGATAATCCGATCGGTCTTTTAAACTCTCGGAAAATGCATCTTCTTCATGGCCAGAAACTATATTGTAGCTATACCTTCTAAACGTCTGAATAATATCATTTAACCCAATATTGCTTGTTTTCAAGGTAACTTGCACAACATCATTTTCTATTTTGGAAATAAAACAACCTAACAACTTGCCATTGTTGGATTCTACTATCTGACTGATTTCACTGAATGAATAGTCCGCAAGTCCCTTTTCCACGATCAGTATGCCTCCCGGTTCTGAAAAAAATGGTGTTTCATTGAATAAATGAATTATATCATTGAGCTCATAATATCCCAAATATTGATTATTGGCATCTAACACAGGCATGATATTGGTCGAATTCTGTGCAAATGCCTCCAGGATATCGAGCCATACGGTACTATCCCGAACAAAAAATCCTTCAAGGGCATATTTTATTTCTTCAATTGATTTGTCACTTTCAAAACAATGAGCATCGGTCGCTGAAGCACAGCCAATATATACACCTTCATGTTGCACAGGAATATGTGAATAGGTCAGCTGATTGAACGTCATCTGCAATTCACTGATAAGGGCGGTGATATTGAGAGGTTTGATATCGTTAATGATGTATTGTGATAAATTCATATAAGCAATTATTGCTTTGCAAATTAATCAAAATCCGTTAGAATAAGGCTGATGTACTTTGTATTTTTGCGCTTTAAAATTCCTTGAATGACTAAATTAAGTGTAAATATCAACAAGATTGCGACCTTACGTAATTCTAGAGGAGGCGACGTGCCTAATCTAGTGAAATTCGCCGAAGATGTACAGCGATTTGGTGCTCAAGGAGTCACGATTCACCCACGACCTGACGAGCGCCATATACGATATCAGGACGCACATGACCTGAAGCCAGTTGTATATACGGAGTATAATATAGAAGGCAACCCTATTAAAGAATTCATGGATTTGGTATTGGAAATCAAACCGACTCAAGTCACCTTGGTGCCAGATGCAGTCAACGCCATTACATCAAATACGGGTTGGGATACCATAAAACATAAGGGATTCTTAGTTGAAGTGATCAGTGAATTTAAACGCAATGATATTCGTACGTCTATATTCGTGAACCCTGAGTTAAAGCAAATTGAAGGCGCCAAGGTTTCGGGCACTGATCGAATTGAATTATATACCGAAGCATTCGCGCACCAGTATGGTTTGGGAAACCATAACGCCATAGCGCCCTACACGGCGTGTGCAGAATTGGCAAATGACCTTGGATTGGGAGTCAATGCTGGTCATGACTTGTCGTTAGACAATATAAGATTCTTCAAGGAAAACATACCGGGATTATTGGAGGTCTCCATAGGACACGCCTTGATAGCGGAAAGCCTATATCTGGGCATTGAGAATGTTGTGCAAATGTATTTACACAGACTTAAATGATGTTACTTCATTCACAAACCATTGGAGAAGGTAAACCTTTCGTGATCTTGCACGGTTTTCTTGGTATGGGCGATAATTGGAAAACCCTCGGAAGAAAATTTGCGGAGCAAGGGTATGAGGTTCATTTGGTTGACCAACGTAATCATGGACGTAGTTTTCATGATGGTGCTTTTGATTATGAAGTGATGGTCGAAGACCTAAAAACCTATTGCGATGCGCATGGGTTGGAAGATGTCATTCTTCTTGGTCATTCCATGGGCGGGAAAACAGCTATGTTATTCGCGTCTACATATCCAGAAGTCGTTTCTAAGTTGATTGTGGCAGATATATCTCCACGTTTTTACCCGACGCATCATGAGGCAATCCTTGAAGGGCTGACGGCACTTGATTTCAACAGGATAAAAAGCAGGGTCGACGCGGAAGATAAACTAGCTGATTATGTTCCAGATTTTGGGACGCGCCAATTCTTATTGAAGAATTTGTATTGGATAGCCAAAGGACAGCTGGCATTAAGAATTAATCTGAACGTTTTAAAAGAACATGTTACAGAGGTCGGTGAAGCTTTACCAGTTCAGGCAAAATATGATGGCGACACCTTGTTTCTTCATGGAGACAGATCGGAGTACATAGGAGAACATGATGAGATTCTTATAAAGAATCATTTTAAAAAGGCCCTAATAGTTAGTGTCAAGAATGCGGGTCATTGGTTGCATGCGGAGAATCCCCAGGATTTTTATGATGAGGTAATGGCTTTTATTAATTAAATTTACATGTCTTTGTTCTTGAAGCGAAGCGGACTAACATCTAATATCTTTTTTTATGAAACTCATAATCAGACTCCTTTTATCTGCCTTCGCAGTATTCATATTGGCAAGATTCCTCCCAGGAGTGTCCTTAGACACCTATACAACAGGTATCATCGTTGCTATTGTTTTGGTGCTGCTCAATAATATCTTACGCCCTATCTTGATTATTTTGACCTTGCCGATCACTATCGTAACCCTTGGTTTGTTCTTGCTTGTCATTAATGCCTGCATGGTGCTATTGGCAGATAAGTTCATCGATGGATTTGCGGTTAGCAGTATTTGGACGGCGATACTTTTCAGTGTGTTACTTTCCATACTTCAATCCATCTTGTATTCCCTACTTAAAGAGGATAAGAAGTAGACCTTTTAAGAGGACGTTAAAAAATTTGTTAGCTTTCAAAAATACCGTACTTTTGCACTCCAATTTTTAGTTGATATTTCAATGAACATAACAAGAGAGAACATCGATAAACTTAACGCAGTCGTTAAGGTAGATATCGAGAAGAAGGACTACAGCGATAAAGTAGAGAAAATCCTATCCGATTACCGAAAAACCGCCAATATTCCTGGTTTCAGGAAAGGACATGTGCCAATGGGATTGGTAAAGAAGCAGTATGGTAAGGCCGTTTTGGTAGATGAGGTCAATAAGTTGCTTCAAGATGCCCTTAACAAGTACCTTACAGAAGAAAAACTTGATGTTCTTGGTAATCCATTACCAAAAGCACAAGATGACCTTGATTGGGATGCTGATGCATTTTCTTTCGAGTTCGAGTTAGGACTCGCTCCTGATTTTGAGGTGAAACTAAAAAGCAAGAAGGCCATCACGTATTACCAAATCACTGCGGACAAGAAGATGGTCGACAATCAAGTCGAGACCATACAAAAGCAGTATGGTAAATTGATCGCTAAAAAGGTAGTGGAACAAGGTGATGAAATCACTGGGGTTTTCAAGAATGAAGATGAAGGTATCGAGAATTCCACAACTTTGGATTTGACAAAATTCAAGGGAAAATCCAATGCGAAAAAATTCATTGGTGCAAAAGTAGGTGATATCATAGACCTGAAGACCAAAGGACTTTTCAGTGATGATCATGATCTGATGCACGCCCTGAAGGTGCCTCACGATAAAGCCCATGGATTGAATATCCCTGTGACTTTTGAAATAACGGAGGTGAACAAAAGAGAGCTAGCTGACCTGGATCAAGAATTGTTCGATAAATTATTTGGTAAAGGCGTTGTGACTTCTGTTACTGATCTTAAGGATAAAATAAAGGAAGATGCCGAAAAGCAATTCCTTCAGCAATCAGAGCAGAAATTATTGAATGATGTCACGGAACATTTGGTGGAGTCGACAAAGTTCGATCTACCGGCAGAATTCCTGCAACGTTGGATACAAAATGCTGGTGAAGAGCCCTTGAACGAAGAGCAGGCCAAAGAAGAATATGAAAAGTCTGAAAAAAGTATGCGCTACCAACTTATTGAAGGGAAGATCATGCAGGACCACAATGTAAAGGTTGATTTTGAAGACCTTAAGGTATATTCCAGAGAAATGATCAAGGGGCAAATGGCACAATTTGGACAAATGAACCCTTCTGATAGTGAATTGGACGACATCGCAGCCCGCGTTTTGTCTAATCAAGAAGAAGTGAAAAGGTTGTCCGAACAGTTGATGAGTCAAAAGTTACTGGCGCTTTATAAAGAGGAAGCAAACTTGAAGACCAAGGAAATCACCTATGATAACTTTGTAAAAGAAGTATATGGATAACCCTTGTTATGACTTCCATAACATATGGAATAAGAATAAATGATTACCTTTAGGCGTTAAATACTCTGAGTATCTAACGCTTTTTTTAACCCTAAATACTAAGTAAGCATAATGGATTACGGAAAAGAATTCGAAAAATTCGCAATAAAAGACCAAGGCATAAGCAGTACATATTACAACAAGATCATAAGTAGTATGTATCCTACCAACTTGACCCCTAATATCATTGAGGAACGCCAAATGAACATTGCGATATTTGATGTATTCTCGAGATTGATGATGGACAGGATCATTTTTCTGGGAACTGGAATCAATGATCAGGTGGCAAACATCATACAAGCACAACTATTGTTTTTGGAAAGCACTGATGCTTCCAAGGATATCCAGATATATATCAACTCACCTGGAGGAAGTGTATACGCAGGACTAGGTATTTATGATACGATGCAGTTCATTAAGCCAGATGTGGCAACTATATGTACTGGTATGGCTGCTTCAATGGGAGCCGTATTGTTGTGCGCAGGCGAAAAAGGAAAACGTAGTGGATTAACTCACTCGAGAGTAATGATACACCAACCTTTGGGAGGAGCGCAAGGTCAAGCAAGTGATATAGAGATCACGGCAAGAGAGATCTTGATCCTGAAGGAAGAGCTATATAAGATCATCAGTAAGCATTCTGGTCAAGATTACGACAAAGTATACGAGGATAGTGACCGTGATTACTGGATGAAATCTGATAAAGCCAAGGAATATGGCATGATAGACGAGATATTAGCACGTAATTAAAAAGCGCAGAACCCAAATAGAACAAAAACCATAGGATTAATGGCGAAAGAAGAACTAGAATGCTCGTTTTGTGGCCGGAAAAAGCCAGAGACCAATCTGCTGATAGCTGGTTTGGACGCACACATTTGTGATCGCTGCATAGAGCAAGCGCATGGTATCGTATTGGAAGAATCGAAGCAGATAGACTCAAGTGATCTTTCGGCTGAGCTCATGTTACGCAAACCACTCCAGATCAAGGAATTCCTTGATGAATATATCATTGGTCAGGAACATACTAAAAAAGTGATGTCCGTGGCAGTTTATAATCATTACAAAAGATTATTGCAACCAAATTCAGATGACAGCATAGAGATTCAAAAGAGCAATATCATGATGGTTGGCCAAACTGGAACGGGTAAGACCTTAATGGCCAAGACCATTGCTAGAATGCTTAATGTACCTTTAGCGATAGTGGATGCCACGGTATTAACAGAGGCTGGATATGTTGGAGAGGATGTCGAGAGTATACTAACACGTTTGTTGCAAGCAGCCGATTACAATCTTGAAAAAGCCGAAAAAGGCATTGTGTTTATAGATGAAATAGACAAGATTGCGCGTAAGAGTGATAATCCATCGATAACTAGAGACGTTTCTGGAGAAGGGGTACAACAGGCTTTATTGAAGTTACTGGAAGGGACTATTGTGAATGTGCCGCCAAAAGGAGGGCGTAAACATCCGGATCAGAAATTCATCGAAGTCAATACAGAGAATATCCTTTTTATTGCCGGAGGGGCTTTTGATGGTATCAACCGTCATATCTCCAAAAGGTTGAATATGCAGGAAGTTGGTTATAGTGCTTCAAAAGCGGAAGGTTCTATTGATCAAGATCACCTCTTACAGTATATCATTCCTAAGGATCTTAAGGATTTTGGGTTGATTCCTGAAATCATTGGAAGGCTGCCGGTACTAACGTATATGAATCCATTGGATGGCAATACACTTCGGGCCATTTTAACAGAACCAAAGAACGCCATCGTAAAACAGTATAAGAAACTGTTTGAAATGGATGGCATTAAATTAAGCTTTACTGAAGGTGCCTTGGAGTATGTGGTAGAAAAAGCCATAGAATATAAGCTTGGTGCACGAGGTCTTCGCTCTTTATGCGAAGAGGTGTTAACGGACGCCATGTTCCATTTGCCAGGCACGAAGGAAAAGGAGCTAAAAGTGACTAAAGCATATGCTGAAGAAAAACTCAGTAAGACGACGCTCAAGAAACTAAAAGCAGTTTCATAACAATACAAATACGTCTTAAACCTAAAAACCACTCTTCATGGAGTGGTTTTTTTTGTTAGTTAGGGTTGGTATGCCTAGCGTTTCGCCATACTGTCTCTGGACAATAATCGTTATTGTTTATTCTATAATAGTGTTAATTGCTTTTGATCACAAACTCTATTCGTCTGTTTATTTGATCTTGGGCTTGTGTACATTCGTTTTTACAATCAATTAATGGTAAGGATTCGCCAAGACCATGCGATAATAATCTTTTGGCATCAATACCTTTACTGATCAAATACTTCATTGCAGCCGCAGCACGGTTTTCAGAAAGTGTGAAATTATAGGATTTATTTCCTTTACTATCGGTATGGGCGTTGATGTCAATTCTCATTTCTGGATTGCCTTTCAGGATATCGACGATATTATTCAATGCGATGGTGGATTCATCTTTTATGGTTGATTTGTCGAAATCAAAATAGATGTTCTCAATATCAATAACTAGTTCATCACCTACCTCAATAATAGTAGCTTTGGTAGGATTCAATTCTAGGTTTTTGTTGTACGTGTATCTACTTCCATTATCTGCCTCGAATTCTAAGGTGGTTTCTTCAAATCCATCTTTTAATACGGTAATGGTGTAAGCATCGAAAGGCACTACAGGAAAATCGTATTCTGCTTTGTCATTAGTGATCTGGCGACCAATTTCCCTTCCTTCTTCGTCAACAAGGATCACCTCGGAGTTTGGTAATGGAATTTGTGTTTCCGCATCAACTACAATACCTTGGATCAATTGCTTGATGTCCTCTTTATAGAATCTATAAATATCGTAGTTCCCTTCACCACTATCCTTATTAGAACTAACATAACCCTGATTGTCCTTTGTCAGGAAAAATGCTATTTCGTTTTCTTTAGAATTGAATTCAGTGCCTAGATTTTTCGGGCTCTTATAGTTTCCGTTTGCGATTCTACTCGCAAAAACATCAAAACCACCTACGGTTTCATGTCCTGTTGAAGAGAAATAAAGGTATCTACCTTCTTTAGTTATAAACGGATATTTCTCATCCTTGTCACTATTTACAAGCTCACCAAGATTAATGGCCTCTTGAAGACTTCCGTCTTCATTTAGTTCCGCACTATATAAATCAAATCCACCAAAACCGCCCAATTTGTCTGACGAGAAATATAAGATGTTGTCCTTAATGAAAGGATTCTCCACAGAATGAAAGTCACTGCTAATGGCCAATCTTTGAATATCAATCCAATTTCCCATGGAATTTTCCATTAGGTCAGCCTTAAATAGTTGATAATTCTTAGAATTCTCTCGTGTACTGCGAGTAAAGTAGATTGTCTTTTCGTCAGCTGTGAAAGTCACTTGTCCTTCATTGTCTTTAGTATTCAAAAGCCTAGAGAACAACAAAGGTCTTTTTAATTGACCATCTTTTTTAACATCGATACAGAAAAGATCTGTATATGGCTGGCCAGTGGCAGGGTCGATACCGTTGCCAATTGCCCCAATTTTCTTGGAGGATACCATCATTAATTTACCTTTGAACAATCCAGATCCTATTTCAGAATATTTAGTGTTTATGGCTGTCGTAAGTATGGAGAAGTCCGCACCATTTATGGTATTGACCGTAGTAGACATATTATGATCCTTGACACCATTATCGGCTATACCCAATAAAAGTGAATTGTCAAAAGACATCTCATAAGACCCTTGGGCATTCACGAATTGTCCTAATAAAATAGAAAGAAGTAGTGTGTTTAGGAAGGCTTTCATGACAGATTTTTTTTAAGTCTAATGTAAATGTATGGCAATGTTTGATTTTAATGGCATAAAACAGCCTCTTTTAGACAAAGATGTTTTATACTCGACAAACGACATTTTTAGAGATGGTATTTTGTCGAAAATTCAAAAATAAAGGCTATTATTGAATTATTTTCATTAATTATCTATTTTAAAACGAATTCATTAATAAAATCCAGGAATTATTAGTAATTATTCATTGTTAGGATAATCGTATTTCTTAGATAATAAGCTTAATCGGGATATTTAGCGCTTTACCCCATAAGATGTATAAAGTGCGTTTTTTGTTTTCGATGAATAGCAATGCTTAAAACCATGCGATTAGCCATTCAGGTTTAAAAGCTCATCTATATAATCACGAGTATTCGATAATCTGGGCACTTTATGTTGCCCACCCAACTTGTTATTCACCTTCAGCCAATCATAGAATAGGTGTCCCCTCGCTTGATTGATCCTTGGCTTATTGAGTGTTATATTATTATATCTCTTGGCTTCGTAATCCGAGTTAAGTGATTTCAGTGCATTATCCAATAATTCGTTAAAGTAGTCTATATCATTGGGTGGTGTCTTGAATTCAATAAGCCATTCATGAGCTCCTTTTTCCTTTCCTTTCATAAATATTGGAGCAGCGGTATAATCCACGATTTCTGATCGAGTTTTCTTACATGCCATTCTCAAGGCGTCTTCTGCATTCTCAATAATGAGCTCTTCACCGAAGACATTAATATGGTGCTTCGTCCTACCGGATACTTTAATTCGGTATGGATCTATGGAAGTGAAGCGCACTGTGTCACCAATTTGATATCGCCATAGGCCTGCGTTGGTGGTAATGATAACCGCATAATTTTTGTCTTTTTCAACTTCTGAGAGAGGAATCACTTTTTGATTCGGCAAACCATAGGTAGTCATTGGAATGAATTCGTAGAATATACCATAGTCAAGCATCAAGAGTAATTCTGATGAGTCGTTCTGGTCTTGAATGGCAAAAAATCCTTCGGAGGCATTATAGGTTTCATAATACTTAAAACTTTTTTTCGGTAGTATATTCTTATACTGATCTGCATAAGGCACAAAGCTCACGCCGCCATGGAAATAGACCTCTAAGTTTGGCCAAACATCAAATAAATTTGATTTGCCAGTGGTCTCGAGTACGTTGTTCAATAGTACTAACATCCAAGAAGGTACTCCAGCTAGGCTTGTCACATTTTCTTGTATGGTTTCATCTGCAATAGCCTGCATCTTCGATTCCCAATCGCTCATTAACGATACTTTGCTACTAGGTGTGCTACTGAATTCTGCCCAAAAAGGCATGTTATCAATTAAAATGGCAGACAAGTCACCAAACACTGTCCCATTTTGCTCGTAAAGTTCCTTGCTGCCTCCAAGTCGGAGGCTTTTGCCTGTAAACAATTGCGAGTCTTCGTTGTTATTAAGATACATGCACAAGAGGTCTTTGCTTGCGGCGTAATGACAATCTTCGAGAGAATCATTACTCACTGGGATGAACTTACTTTTTGCATTTGTGGTACCACTGGATTTGGCAAACCATTTTATTGGTGTAGGCCAAAAAATATTCTGTTCACCTCTACGTGAGCGCTCAATGGTCTCTTGATAATCTTCGTAGGTTGAAATAGGCACTCTTTCAGCATAGGTTTCATAACTGCTAATGGACCCAAAGTCGTATTGCTTGCCAATTTCTGTACCCTTGGCAATTTCAATTAAGGTTTGGAGTAATTCGTGCTGCACTTCATTGGGGTATTTCAAGAAAAGCTCGATCTGATGAAAGCGCTTTTTCAAGAACCATGAAGCAATTGAATTGACTAGAGGGATTGGCATATATTGGTTATCTTTACGAAGCTAAAATTACTAAAATCTTTTAAATGAGTTATCAGGGACTTTTGACTAAAATGCAGACTGAACTGGCCCATCCAATCCAGTATTATTTGGTATTTGAAAATGATTTTATACATATGAATCAGTTGCTTGATAAAATATTGAAAATCAATTTTATAAAGCATCAATGTATGCATTGTCGCTTAGACAAGCCCATTTATAGACAAGGATTTTGTCAATCCTGTTTTTTCGAAATCCCCCAAGCTGCTGATTGGATCATGAGGCCAGAGCTTAGTACGGCACATTTAGATAAGGAAGATCGCGATCTAGAGTATGAAAAGAAAGTGCAATTACAGCCTCATATAGTGTATTTGGCAAATTCCAGTAATGTGAAGGTTGGCGTAACGCGAAAGAGTCAGGTGCCAACACGATGGATCGACCAAGGGGCTCACGAAGCCATTGAAATCGTAGAGACACCCAATAGATATCTAGCCGGAATCACTGAAGTTGTACTAAAAGAACATATTAGCGACAAGACCAATTGGCGAACCATGTTAAAAAACGATATCGTGGATCAGGATCTCGTGGCATGGAGAAATAAATTGAAGGGTTATATTCCTGATGAGGCAAGGGATTATTTTATTGAAAGTAATAACGAAACGAATTTAGAGTTTCCGGTATTACGATATCCTATAAAGCCACGAAGCCTGAATTTGGATAAGACACCAGAATATACAGGCAAACTTAAAGGTATAAAAGGGCAGTATCTTATTTTTGAGGATGATACGGTATTCAATGTGCGATCCAACGAGGGTTATGTTGTCGATATAGCTGTATCAAATTAATCGACCTCAAGCAAAATCCTATCAAAACCACCATCAAGTCCTAGCACAAAGGCATCAGTATAGCCTTTTAAACGTATGCTGTTTCTATAAGCAACAGCGTCATTAAGTGACCTGAAGAGTTTTGAGAAGAAACGTGTCAACCTATCGTCATACGAATGCGAAAAAAGGTGCTCTACGCTATCAAAATGTCCTTCTTTATGTTGCTTCTCGAACGCACCTAGTTGCACAGAATATATAATTTCTTTTGAGTCCTTATCTTGCAAGAGACTAATTAGTGACTCGAAATCATCTTGGTTTTGAGCTATGGATCCAAAAGATGTCATGCAGATAATCACTATGAGGGTAGTGGCAAGTTTATTCATTATAATACCGTTTAATAAGGTTATGCTAAAGTATAGATTTTAATTAAGGCAACACTTCTAAATATAAAATGAAAGGATTAACAAAGAATTGGCTTCAATAAGTATTTGATTTTTAGTAACTTGTAAATAAAAACATGAAAAATTCGGTGATGTTCTTTGTGGCCTTAACAACTATGTTATTGGTTATGGTCACCATCTTAGCTGCATTGGAGGTTTCTATAGGTTGGATATTCTGGTCAACATGCTTTGGTCAATTCATGGTTGCAGTCATGGTTTACAAAGTGTTGAAGGACGATTATTCTACAAATAAGACTTTTAATGATTTTTATGAGGATAATCCAACTGCCAACGATTGAAGTGTGCGAAACTAATTTATGGAGTCTTTTTTAGCTAAGGAATCCTTGTTTTTCATTTGACTTCCTAGCAGCCCTCCAAGAACATCCTTGATGCCATCCTTTACTTTGTCATCTCCTTTTAATGGCGGTGTACCGACGGACATGGATGTGCTGTCTTTTGGTTTTGTGTTTGTAGAATCGGTTTTGGTGGCCTCTTTTTGTTTTTTACCACCAAGCAATCCTCCCAATAGGTCCCTTATCTTGTCCTTGCCATTAT